>Ga0315286_10008084_pt1 | contig 10334 bp, 9 predicted proteins | sample YL17G10_0_MG_FD_205038 | JGI IMG/M metagenome (GOLD analysis project Ga0315286, IMG submission 205038) | Sediment microbial communities from Yellowstone Lake, YNP, Wyoming, USA - YL17G10_0 | ecosystem: Environmental > Aquatic > Freshwater > Lake > Sediment | place: USA: Wyoming | collected...
GACTGTCTGAACGGATCTTCACGGCTCCTCCCACGGTACTGCCTGAAATGATGCCATTATCGCACGTTCCTTCCACCATTTGTCAAGACGCGTGCGGTTTACAACTGTAGGAGAGCCGGATGCTGTCATGCGCCGTGAAAGGAGGAGTGAGGGTCCTGGCTGACACGCCGACGCAGCGCCGCCCTCACCCCCTGAACACCTCCGCCGCGTGCCAGTCGAGCAGCTCGGGGTTGGGCTGATCGGTCGGCATGCGCGGCACCGTGCTGGCGCGGCCGGCGACGCGCTCGTACTCGCGGCCGCCTGCGGAAGTCGTCGCCGAGGTCGTGGCTCACGCGGAACGTGTGGTCGGGCGTGACGGTGACGTAGCCGGCGTCGCAGAGGCAGTGGATGTCGGCGCGGAGCAGCAGTCCGTAGGGGAGCGCGTGCGCGCCGCCGCCCGCGTAGGGGCGCACGTGGGCGGCCTCGAGCGCGGGCAGCGAGTGCTCGCCCGAGACCGCGCAGGCGCCGTAGGCGCTGGCGACGGCGATGCGGAAGTTGCCCTGACCGAGGCGCGGCTGCACGGTCTGCGGCGCGCCGTAGCGGTTGAGCTCATCGTCGAACGGCTCACGCTTTGGCCCCAGCCGCGCCGTGCGCTCCAGGCACTCGGCGAGGATGCGCCGTCCGTCGCCGCGCGAGACGTCGATGGCCTTGCCCATCTGGATGCGCTGGTGCCAGTCGGCGTGGCCGGCGACCCAGTCGTCGCGGGCGAAGAAGATGGGCTGCGAGATCATGACGCAGCCGACCTCGTAGCCCTGGGGACGGGCGAGGAGGGCGCTCCCCGTGCGACGGCGGATCGCCTCGGGTGCGCACCGTCATCTCGGCGAAGGTGTCGGTGCCGTTCAGATCGCCGAAGGAATCCCGAGCGAGCCGTAGGAACGTGCCCACTCTCAGGGCGCCAACGAGACCAGCTAACTCCGCTGCTTGCCCTCGTCATCTGCGTTCGCGCCGCCGAGCCCGATCGTGACTGCAGCGATGTCACTTTGTCGGGCGCCAGCCCCCCCTGGGTGCCCACGACTGGTCGAACGGCGTGCCGCTCGCGGCAGCCAGTGCCGGCGGCATGGCGAACTCGCCGATGACGCGCACGACGTCAGCCAAGTCGGCCGGAGCGTCGATTCCTGAGGCCGCAAGGCGAGAGCGATACGCCCGCCACATGGCGGAGGTGGCGCTCTGCTCAACGAACGCGTTCGTCAGGGCCACTGGCGCCTCCGCGGGCAGCTCAGTACCGCGGGCGCGAAACGTGGCACCCAGCGCATCCGCAAGCGTCTGCCCGTCGAACGACAGTGCGCCTGCGAGCATCCACAGGTCGTAGAAGTCCTTGAGCCGGCTGTTGATGAGCCCGAGATTCACGATCGCCTCGAGCTTCTCCGCCACCGCCGTCGCCGGATCGTAGGCGAGGATGCGCGGCGCCGGCTGGTCCAGCAGCGGCGGATAGTCCACCCATCCCGGCGCCGGCACGACCGCGTCGTCCACGCCGATGTCGAGCCTCAGCGTGAAGCGCGCGCCGGCAAGGTCGCCGCGGAGCTTGACCCGCACGCCGGGGTAGCGGTCGTCAAGCATCGCCTGCGCGACCTCGATGTCCTGAGAGAACGCGAGTCCGTCGTCAGCGACCTCCGCGCTCAGGCACTCTTGGACCGCCGCCCGGACAGCCTCGGGCGTGTTCTCGATGCGGCCCAGGAAGTCGATGTCGCGCGTGGGCCTAGCGACCGCGGCGTCCCAGACGCGCAGCATGACGGCGCCCTTGACGATGAAGCGCTCCGACCAGGCGGACCGCGAGAGCCGAAACAGGAAGCGCTCCATCGCGTAGTACTGGATAGCCTGCTGGAAGTCGAGGCCGAGCTCGTCCGCCCGCAGCCGCAGCTGCCGGCGGACGTCGTCTGCGTTCACAGAAGCGCCTCGAGGTACGGACGGATGACATTCTGGACTCTGTCGACCCTGGCGTACTCCATGATCTCGCCCGGCGCCGCACGGCGCTCATGGATGACTTCTTGAAGCGCCTCGATCGCCACGTCCAGGCCGACGCTGCTGCGGTACTTGAAACAGTCGGCCACGGTCTTCGCGACGCTGAAGACGCGCAGAGCGACGCCGTCCGCGTCGCGCTCCTCGACTCCCGCAGCCAGAGACGCAGGACTCATGTGGAAGACCCGCACGCGCGGATAGTCGATGCGCGGCGGGCGCACGTTGCGCGGAAGGGCGATCTGCACCTCTCCCGGGATCTGCGTGCCGACCTCGTGAAAGTCGAGAGCACTCACAAGGCACAGGACCGCCTTTGGGGCCCGACGCATCACCGCCGCCACATCCGGCTTGGCCGGCAGTTCATGTGAGGTCAGGTGATAGACGCCGCGGCTGAGGGGCTCGAGCTGGCCGGCGTCGCGCATCCAGTACAGCGTCCTGCGGTGGATTCTAGCCGCAAGCGCGTCGGACGTGCGCATCACGCCGTCGTGGCGCTCAAAGATCCTTGCGGCGGTGTCAATCGCCTGACGAGAGGGCGTCGCCATGGACAAAAGTTACCACACTTCGCGACAAGTGTTGCACTTATTGTCCCTCACGACGACGTCGGCACCGACCAGAGATAGGTATCGAGCGACTTGACCGAGACGTCACGATCAGCGTTCCGGCAGGCCTCGAGAAGCCGCCAGAAACGAACGCAGAACTGGTAGTAGCCGTCGGCGACGTCGTCACCACCGGGCGGGCAGCCAAAGGGAATCTCAGCCGCGTCCCAGCGGACCAGTCGCCTGATGCCCGCCAGCGCGTAGCTGTCGTAGATCGGCACGGCAGGGTTGTGGAAGTGAAGGTACTTCGAAGCGAAGGAGCGCGGCGACTTGCCATCGGTCGTCACCCCGACCAGAAGCTGAGTGAAGCGACCGTGGACGCCGACAATGGTCGCCATGCCCTGCAACGACAGCGGCTCGTCGATCGGATGCAGCGGAGCGAGGATCTCGTCTACCTGGGCGCCGTGGCGCTCAAAGTAGTCGGCGATCACGACGATGGCTTGCTGCCCTTTGGGCGGCGTCACCCGCCGTTCAAACCCCGCGGAGTACGCCCGCCCGATGAGCGCCACCTTGGCCGTCGCGCTGCGCCGATCCGTGTGCCCGGGATGGCGACGGCAGAGGTCGGTGAGGACGTCGTCGACGCCGCCCCAGTCGCGGTCGAATTCGGCATTCGCCCGGGCGAGATCTTCTGCAGTGGGGACGATAATCATGCGCTCACCTGCAGCCATTCTCGATCCCTCGTGAGACGCATACCCCCGGCGCCGAGTCGAGGAGCCCTCCCATTCATACTCCACCACGATCGCCAGCGCCGCCGTGATGTCGTCCATCTCGGCGCCCGCAGTCTTGCCCGGCTTGACCCACCACACCTCGCCACGCTTGGGCTGAGGGCGGTCCGTCATCACTAACGGACCGGCTCGTCGTCGGCGTCGTCGGCGGGGTCGGAGGCGTAGAAGTCCGCCGCGACCGCGGCGTGCTTCGCCAGCGCGGCCGCTCTCTTCTCCTTGGGCAGAGCGGCGAAAGCACGCCTTCGGGACGGCCCCTCGGAACGAGGCAACGGCCGTCCCAGGAGCGACTCTGCGTACTCCTCGGAGATGAGCCCCTCGGAGACCGCACGGAGCGAGGATTGCATGAGCCAGCGCGGCTCTTCAGCGGGTGTCTCCTCGGGCTCCGTCTTCCGCCAGCCCATCCTGTTGATGTGCCTCCACCACTCCTGGTAGTAGCGATCGCTGAGCACGCCCAAGTCATGCAGGCGGTAGACCAACGCCGCCAGACTCATGCCGAATCTGCGCTTCAGTATGAACAGCTCCGCGGACGTCATGACTGTACGTCGAGCACCGACCTCGCGCAGCAGCGTCTCGCGAGGAGCCAGGAAGGCTGAGCCGAAGCGGTAGGCGGCCTTCTCCTCGTCCACTTGGGCCTGTGGGGTCATGACCAGATGCCCGAGCTCGTGACCCAGGTTGAGGCGCTGGCGCTCGCGGCACACTCCGTTGCGCGAGACCACAGCCACAGCCACAGGCTCCCCGTCGATCTCCGCGACCGCCGACATGCCGTCGAACTGCTCCGGGGCATCGACTCCCATGACGTGGAAGCAGTGGTCCTCGAGGACATCGACCATCTGATCTAGCGGGTCCCGACCTAGACTCCAGCGGTCTCGCAGGGCGTCAGCGGCGGACTCGACCTCGTCGAGACTGCCGACCGGAAAGGCTCGGAGAGGCACGTCGCCCACACAGCGCTGGCCGACCAATTCCTGCAACTCGGCGCGACGCTCCAGGTCGAGAGCGACCTGGCTCTCGATGGTCTGCTGGGCCGCCCTGGAGAACGCTGACTTCTTCCGGAACGCCAGTACCCGCACCACCGCGGCTGGCTCCGTCGCCAGATCGATCGCCTTGACGCGCAATGCTCGAGCCAGCGCGATCAGAACACGCGGCGACGGCACGCTCGCGCCGCGCTCGTACTTGGACAGCGCCTGTTTGGTGACCACTCCGCCCATGGCATCGGACAACTGGTCGAGAGTGAAACCACGCGCCACGCGGATGGCCTTGAGCCGTGATGCGTTCATGTCGTACCCCCAGACACCGACCTGTGGTTGACAGATGCTATAGTTATACCACGTCTTGTCAACTGACAGCGACGGACCGTGTCCCCCGCGACGATTGGCGGGAGACGGCACTTTCCACAAGGCGCCGTGCTATCGTGTCAGGCGGAACGCGGCGGCCACGCCGGATGCTTCACTCTGACTGCAGGTTTCCTGTTCGATGTGACCGCGGCGACCAACACGATGGTGGTGGCGACGTGCACGGCGGAGCGCACTGGAGGGAGGAAGGGACGATGCCGGACCGGATAGTCGTTGACGGGTTCTTCGACCCGGGCACGATTCCGATCGACAGCGTGCTTCGGCAGGCTCTCGGTGAGGATGCCGCTCAGTTCCGCGGTGCCTGCACGACACTGGGGACGATGGCGCTCGCCGGCCGGCGCGAAGCCGGAGTCTTTCTTCTCGGTCTGCTGTCGTTCTACCGGGACGACCTCGAGCGACTCTCGCCGATCGTGCGTGCCCTCCAGGCGTTTCCCACTCCCGAGACAGTCGACGCGCTGACCGCGGAGCTTCGCCGCATCCCGTCGTCAAACCACACTCGGACCTACCTGAACGGCGTGGTTGAGGCGGTCACCGGGTTCCCGGACGACCTCGTTCGCGGCAGGCTGGCCGAGCTCTCCGCGGACAGAAGCTTCAGCATCAAGTGGCGCAGGAAGCTCCAAACCGCCCTCGAGGGCGCGGAGGACGACCTCGCCGCGGACGACGACTACTGGTGACCGGCGGTTGTTCGCCGCCATGCAGGCCGGCGGCGAAGATCGACTGGGCGCCGCCGGCGTGGGCAGGTAGCATCGGTGGCCAGCGACACGTACCCACCCACGCGACGGGATGAGCGGAAAGGCCACCTCATGAGCAGCGACGCACCGGGCATCCGGCAAGACCCCACCCTCCGGCTGAGCCGTGCCCAGGAGATGCGCCTGTGGCACGCCGACATCCTGGCTGACGACGGCGTGCTGCGCATCGACGAATCGCTACCGGTCGAGCAACTCTCCGGCGCGCACATGGTCACCAACGCTCGTGTGCTGCTGGGCGCGCTGGCGGACGGTCCCGTGACCGCCACCGTGTCGCTCGGCAACCTCCCCAGGTCGTTCGTCAGGCGCATGCTGGACGAGATGAGCTGGAAGCCGCTGCAGCTCGAAGGCATGCAGCTGTCCCAGAGAGCCATGTACAACGAGGAGGACGTGCCGGACCTCAAGGAGCTGCGCGTGGTCCTCGGTCTGGCAGGCCTCCTGAAGAAACGACAAGGCCGCTTCTCGCTCACACGAAAGGGCGAGCAGATGCTGGCCGCGGAGCAGTCCGGCCGGCTCTTCGCCCTGCTGCTGCGCACCTACTTCGGCCGGTTCAACATGTTCTACGGGTACCGGTGGCGAGAGGACCTCGAGATGCAGGCGCACATCGTCTTCTCGCTGTGGGTCATCCGCGAGATGGCCGGCGGCGGCGCCACCACCACGGAGATCTCCGGCCTCGTCGCACGCGACGAGCTGCTGTGGGGCGTGCTGGAGTCGCAGCAGCCCGCCTGGCTGTCTCCGCGGTTCCCTCATGTCGTGGGCTCTGTGATCCTGGAACCACTCCAGGCGCTTGGGCTGCTCGCCCAGGTCCCGACCAAGGAGGACAGACCCTCGAGCTTCCTGCGCGACTGGGATATGGCCACCACGTGGGCCTCGACTCCTCTCTTCGCGACCGCGCTCGAGTTCGAGGTGGGTCCCGCCGAGCCGGATGGGGCGGCCGCCGACGAAGCCGAGTGGGCCGCGTTCGTACCGGCCGAGCGCGTCTCAGCCGCCGCCGCCTTCGAGCGTTACCTGACGGACGGCGCCTCGCCGCTCGTGCTCGACGCCGGCCCGGACATCCGCCTGCTCGTAGAAGCCTGGACGGCGTACCTCTGCAGCGGCGCGACCGCGCCGCGCACGTCGAAGCGCAAGAAGGCAGCGACAGCGCTACTGGAGTCGCTCAGCGCGTTGGAGGCGGTCGCCACGGCGCCGGCGTTCGCCGAGAGCGTCCGTGCGCTCGAGCGTCCCGGCGAGCCCGGCCCGGCGATGCTCGCCGCCGCCATGGCGGCGGACTTCGCCGTCTGGTGCGCCGAGAACGACCTGATCCCGGAGAGCATGGCCATGCGCCGCGCCGACGAAGCGGAGCAGGAGGCGGCGCGGCTCGGCCGCGCCGTGAGGGAGAGCCTGCGGCGAGATGACGACGGGCCCGGCGAGGCCGGCGTGGCGAGAGGCCTGGAGGTGCCGGCTCAAGCGAGACCGCGAGCGCCGCGCGTGGCCGACGGCCAGCTTCGACTGGTCCCGGAGGCGCGCGCGGTTGCCCAGGAGGGCCGCATCGCGCGCCTCACCGTCACCCTGCTGGACACCAAGCCGACCGTATGGCGGCAGATCGAAGTACCCGCCGGCTCGACCTTCGCGCAACTCCACACGTTCCTCAACACGGCCATGGGCTGGGAGGACTGCCACTTGCACTCTTTCAGCTTCGGTGACCGGGTCGTCGGCGGGCCGGAGCTGAACGACGGGTACGGCCCGAAGGTCGAGGACGAGCAGGACCTCACGCTGGCGGACGCGCTCGCCGACGGCCACCGCCTGCTGCTCTACACCTACGACTTCGGCGACGACTGGTGTCACGACGTCGTCGTCGACGCGGTCGAGGATGCCGTGGAGGGCGTCTTCTACCCGCGTTGCGTCGCCGGCGCCCGTGCATGCCCTCCGGAGGATGTCGGCGGCGCCCCCGGCTACGCCGTCTTTTTGGACGCCATGGCCGACCCGCGCCATCCGGAGCATGCGGAGCAGATACTCTGGCTCGAGGAGGTCTACGGAGCCGGCGAGCTCGACCCCGAAGCGTTCGACGCGGAGGCGGTCAGCCGGCTCCTGCGCATCGCCGCCACGGGTGAGCTGGCCGCCGACGACCTCTACTTCTTCGAGGCCTGAGTCCTCGGCCGTCAGCGATCCCGGCGTGTCAGACAGAGACCGGAGTCAGCGTGTAGACCTTGGCGGGCCGTGACGCCGACTTCACGTCGCCCCGCCGCAAGGCGTCGCGGACACCGTCGAGTTTGCAGGCATCATCCAAGGAGTGGTACGGCGACCAGCCTTCCTCGGTGTAGATGAGCTCGACGTCCACCTCGGCTACATACTCGCCCTCGTGAACCAGCTTGGCGTAGTGCTTGGCGTTCATTTCTTCCTCTGTCGAAGGTCTGCCTGCCAGCGCTTCGCGTCCGGCCTGTATGCGGTGACGAGCACGGCCGGCGATGAACTGCCTTTGGGCACTCCCCAGAGAACGTGAATGGGTCCCCCTTGGCGATCTGTCTGGAGGACCAAGACGCAGGGCCCTTTTGGGTAGTCCGGATAGTCCTCGACAACGGTGCCGTCCAACCCGCCTCAGTTCACTCGTCACTCTCCAGAAGGCTCATGATCAAGCGGATCATGAGATCCCTCTGCCCCGGCTCGCTCTCGGCGATGAGCAGCGCCAGGGCGACCATCGCATTGTCGGCGATGCGCTGGGCACCATCGGCGCGCGCGAGGATCTGGTTCCGGGCGAGGTACTCCAGGAACAAGAGCGACCCGATGCGCTTGTTGCCGTCGGAGAAGGGGTGATCCTTGATGACGAAGTACAGCAGGTTCGCGGCGCGCAGCTGCACCGATGGATAGAGGGGCTGCCCGTCGAACGTCTGCTCGATGGCGCCGAGGATCGCGGAGAGCTGCCCGCCGCGCTCCTGGCCGAAGAGGCTGCCGGCCTGCCCGCGACCGGCCAGCGCGGTTCTCAGGCCGGCAATGAGCTCGACGGCGAGTGGGAGCGTAAGACGAAAGGCCTCAGTCTCAGGACGCGGCGGGGCGTCCGCCAGGCGACCCTCGTCGTACTCGAGGAGCAGCCGCCAGGCGCGCGTGTAGTGCTGCACGACGTCGAGCACCGCGGCGCCCTCGCCGCTGACGAGCTCGTGACGCGTGAGGGTGCTGGCAAGCAGGCTGACGGCCTGCTCGATCTCGCCGAAGCCCTTCTCGCGCAGGCGCGTCTCGTTGAGCGTGTAGCCGCGCAGAAGGTGCTCGCGCAGAGTCCGGGTCGCCCAGATGCGAAACTGCGTGCCACGCGCGGAATTGACGCGGTAGCCCACGGAGATGACGGCGTCGAGGCTGTAGAGAGCCACCGGCTTGTCGGAAGAAGCAATGTGCACTTTCTGCACATTGCTTTCGGGCGACAGCTCGTCGTCGGCCAACGCCCGCTGGATGTGACGGGTTATCACCGATCGTTCACGACCGAACAGCTCGGCCATCTGCTTCTGCGTGAGCCAGATCGATTCGTGCTCGAGGCGGACGTCGAGGCGGACCTCGCCGTCGGGGGACTGGTAGAGGACGACCTCGCCACCGTTGGTGTCAGGAGTCTCGTTCATGCTGTCACGCAGCGTAGCGAGAGCAGCAGGTCGGCACAAGGATGACAATCGCGAGCTGTCAACTCGCTGCCCGCTGTCCGCTCGTCCCTACCTCAGCCTGAACGTGGCCGTGTGGCTCACGCCGTCGCCGAGGTCGGCGGTCAGCGTGTAGTCGCCCTTGGCCCAGCCCGTCGTGTTCAGGCCGTAGACGGCACCGACCATGAAGCGGTACTGGTCGCTGGCGGCGTTGTACGTGAACGGCCGCTTGTAGACCCTCGTGACGCCGTTCGGGCGCCTCACGACCAGGCGAGCCACTGCCGTGGTGACCTTGGGCGTGGCGCCCGGGTGCCCGATCGTGAAGGCGATGTTGACGGTCCTACCGACCTTGTAGGGCGCCTGCCTCGGTTGGACCCACCTGCCCCACGCGTAGGTGACGTAGATCTTGGTCGTCTCCACGGTGGCGTTGTGGTGGCCGTCCTCAGCCTTCAGCGTCAGCAACGTAGGGCCTCCCAGCCGCAAGGTGAAGGGCAGCACCGGGGTGTACGTGATCGGCACGTCCCCATCCACCTTGTCGTGGGCCTTGATGTTGAGCGTCGCGGCCGTGATCAGGGCACCCGTGGGGCCGGTGGCGACGATGTCGTAGTGGTCCTTCTCGTCGATGGTCGGGCCGGTCGTGTCGACCACCTTGATCTTGAAGGTCCTGGTCGCGGTGTTGCCGGCCGCGTCGCTGGCGGTGACCGTCACTATCGTCGTGCCCAGCGGGAATCTCGATCCGCAGGGCGGGTCGGCAGTGAAGGGCACGGGGCCGTCCACAGCGTCGATCGCCGTGATCGTGTCGCCGAACTGGACCTCGGCGCCCTTGGCGTCCGTGGCCTCAACGGTCATGTTTGCCGGGACGGTGATGACGGGCGACGTGTGGTCGCCAGCGTTGATCGCGAAGCTGGCGGCGATGGTGCGGTTGGCGGTCGCGTTGGTGAACGCGTAGCTGGTTACCGCCCCCACGGAGCTGCCGTCGACCTTGACGTCGGCGACGTGGTAGCCGGTCGCCGCGGCGATGGTGAAGGTCTTGCCGTCGCCGGAGTTGACCGTGATGTCACCGACGGGGTCGATGGAGCCGCCCGTGCCGGCCGAGGCCTTGATGGTGTAGGTGTCGATCGCGAAGCTGGCGGTCACGCTGATGTCGCCCGTCACGTTCGTGTCGGTGCGGCTGGCGTTCGTGCTTTCGTCGCTCCACTTCACGAAGTGGTAGCCGGTCGCCGGCATTGCCGTGACCAGGGTGCCGCTGCCGCCGGAGTTGACGGTCTGCGGCGTCTCGCCGCTGATCCAACCGTTGTCGCCGGCCGCGTAGGTGAGCTTGTAGGTGGCG
>Ga0315286_10008085_pt1 | contig 10334 bp, 7 predicted proteins | sample YL17G10_0_MG_FD_205038 | JGI IMG/M metagenome (GOLD analysis project Ga0315286, IMG submission 205038) | Sediment microbial communities from Yellowstone Lake, YNP, Wyoming, USA - YL17G10_0 | ecosystem: Environmental > Aquatic > Freshwater > Lake > Sediment | place: USA: Wyoming | collected...
GCGATTTCTACGTCACGCTCGACCCCGACACCCTCAACCATGTGGTTCCGGACTGAACACGCTTCGCAAGGGAAAAACAAGACCCGATCCCCAAAAAAGGAAAGCCCCCATGATCCTCACGCCTCCCAAGTCCCATCGCCTCCTGCTCTTCATCCTGCTCGTCCCGCTTCTTGGCGGCGCCCAAGCACCGGCCGATAAGCCGGCGGTGCCCTTCAAGCTGACCGTCGAGAATATCATGCGCGGGGCCGACCTCGTCGGGACCGAGCCCTCGGGCGTTGCGTGGTCGGTGGACGGATCGCGGCTCTATTTCCGTTGGAAAAAGCCCGCGGAAAAGGCCGCCGAGCTCTACATGCTCGCCAAACCGGACTGGTCGCCCAAGAAGATTACCGCCGAAGAGATGGCCAAGCTTCCCCCCGCGGCCGAGGGCGGCCGGATGTTCGGCGGGTTCGGAGGAGGCGGCGGGATCCGGTTCAACCGGGAGAAAAAGCTCGGCCTGGTCGTCCAGGCGGGCGACATCAGCCTCCTCGACCCGGCCACGGGCAAGACCACCCTTCTTGTATCCACGGATTCGCGCAAAGCCGGCGTCGCCTTCAGCTTCGACGGGAAGAAGATCGTGTTCACCATGGACGACAATCTCTTCCTCTTCGCTCTCGCCGATCACAGCCTGAGACAGATGACCTCGATCACCCGCCGCACGCCTCCCCCCGAACGCGGGAGGCCGGATGAGCTGGCCAAATGGTACGCCGACCAGCAGCTCGAGCTCTTCCAGCAATTTAAGCTCCAGAGCGGCGCCCGCATGACCGGCGGCGGACGGGGGGGGCAGTTCGGCGGCCCGGGCGGCGCCGGCGCTGCCGCCCCGGCGTCCCGGCGACGGCCGTTCGTCCTCAAGGACAACCAGAACGTCACGCTCGACCTCTCGCCCGACGAAAAATTCGCTTATGTGCAGGTCACCGAACCCAATCCCGATGAGAAATCGACGATCGTCCCCAATTACGTCACCCGCTCGGGCTTCACCGACACGATCGACTCCCACGCCAAGGCGGGCTATCCCTCCCGAATTTTTAAAGCCGGCTTCATGGACACGGCCACGGGAGACGTCAAGTGGATCGATTACGGCCTCGGAACCCGGGGCCTGACGCCCGGCGGGACCACATGGTCTCCCGACGGCAAGATCTGCCTGACCACCGCCCACGCCGAGGACCGCAAGGACAGCTGGCTGCTTCGCGTCGACCCGGCGACGGGCAAGACGACCGTCCTCGATGCCGTCCACGACGAGGCCTGGGTCGGTCCGTTCGGCCTGACCGGGATCTTCTGGTGGCCGGACAGCCTCCATGTCTCCTACATCTCCGAACAGGACGGCTTCGCTCATGTGTACAAGATCGGGGCCGACGGCAAGGACAAGGTCCAGCTGACCAAGGGCCGGTTCGAAGTCACGTCGGCCCATCTCTCGCGCGACGGGAAGACGATCTTCCTGACCTCGAGCGAGGAGCATCCGGGCGAAACCAATTTCTATGCGATGCCGTCCGCGGGCGGGGTGCGCAAGAAGATTACCTCCCTCGTCGGCTTGAATCAGGCCTTCCTCTCGCCCGACGAGACCCAGCTGGCCGTCCTGTCCTCCTCCGCCACGCGGCCGCCCGAGCTCTTCCTCCAGGCCAACCAGCCGGGCGCGGCCATCAAGCCCATCACCCTGTCCACGACCGACGAGTTCCGCTCTTTCTCCTGGACCGAGCCCGAAGTCGTGTCCGTCAAGGCGCGCGACGGCGCGGACATCTATACCCGCGTCTACAAGCCCAAGACTCCGCATCCCCTCCGCCCCGCCGTCATTTTCATCCATGGCGCGGGCTACCTCCAGAACGCCCACAAGGGCTGGAGCACCTACTTCCGCGAATACATGTTCAACCATGTCCTGCTCGACAAGGGCTACACTGTCCTCGACGCGGACTACCGCGGCAGCTCGGGCTACGGACGCGACTGCCGGACGGGCATCTACCGCGACATGGGCGGCAAAGACCTGAGCGACATCGCGGACGTCGCCCAATATGCGGTGAAATCCCTCGGCGTCGATCCGAACCGGATCGGCTGCTACGGCGGGAGCTATGGCGGGTTCCTGACGCTGATGGCGATGTTCAAATCGCCGGGCGTCATCCGGGCCGGCGCGGCTCTCCGCCCCGTGACGGACTGGGCCCATTACAACGCCGGCTATACGGTCGACATCCTGAACCTCCCTCAGAAGGACACGGAAGCCTACAAACGGAGCTCGCCGATCTATTTCGCCGACGGCCTCAAGGGGGCGCTCCTCATCTGCCACGGCGTCGTGGACACCAACGTCCATTTCCAGGATACGGTCCGGCTCGTCCAACGCCTGATCGAGCTGGGCAAGGAGGGCTGGGAGCTGGCCATCTTCCCGGTCGAGAACCACAGTTTCGAAAACGCGACGTCCTGGACGGACGAGTACAAGCGGATACTGAAGCTGTTCGAGACCAATCTTAAGAGCTGACGCCGCTGATTTATGGAGCGCCGCAGCTCACCAATCCAGTAATAATAATGGACGGGGGCTCCCGGGCGGGGCTCGGGGGGGCGGTTCGACGCGGCTCCCGCCCCAGTCGCTCTCGCGGCTCACCCACAAACAGCGGGTCCCCGCCGCTTCGAGCGACTGGGGCTCGCGCCGCGCCAACGCCTGGAAACTTGGCCGAAGATCGGTTTTCGAACCGCCCCCTCCTCGCCCGGATAAAGGAATGCGTGAACTAGCACCCGGGAACCCGCCAACGAACGTAGGCAAAATTATTCCCTCCGATCTTCCCGGCAAATCCAAAGGTGATCGCCGGCCGCGCAGGGTCATCCCCAAGGCCCGCATAGCGGAGAGGGGGCCCCGCGCGAAGCGTGGGGGGGAACCGACGGGACTGGTTCCCCAGCGGGCCGGGGGATGCCCTGCGGAAGGCCGGCTGAACAACGATCTTCCGCGCCGGGGAAATCGGCGTGCCGACGGCCCTCTCCCCCCGCCCCCTCGCCGGGAGGCTGCTCATTGAAAAAGGGGGGGCGGCTCCATATAATAGCGGACGATGAGCACGATCCTCTCGATCGACGGCCTCCGCAAGACCTTTTCAACGGGTTTTATTCCCCGGCGCCAGGAGATCCTCAAGGGCATCTCGGTTTCCGTGGCGGCGGGCGAGATCTTCGGCTATCTCGGCCCGAACGGCGCCGGCAAAACCACGACGATCAAGTGCGTCCTCGGCCTGATCTTCCCCGACGCGGGCCGGATCGAGCTCTGCGGACGGACCCACCTCGATCCCCGGTCCAAAACCCAGGTCGGGTTTCTTCCCGAAAATCCGTATTTCTATGACTACCTCACCGCCCGGGAATTCCTCGACTTCTACGGTCACCTCTTCGGCATCGGACCGGACGAGCGGCGGTCGCGCGCCGGGAAGCTCCTCAAGCTCGTGGACATGGAACGGGCGGCGGACCTCCCCCTCCGGAAGTTTTCCCGGGGCATGCTCCAGCGCATCGGACTCGCCCAGGCGCTGATCAACGAACCGTCGCTCGTCATCCTCGACGAGCCGCTCGGCGGACTCGACCCGCTCGGCCGCAAGGACATCCGGGACGTCATCCTCCGCCTCCGCGAAGAGGGGAAGACCGTGTTCCTCTCGTCCCATATCCTCCAGGACATCGAGATGATCTGCGACCGGGTGGCGATCCTCGTCGGGGGGCGGATCCTGAGCCAGGGGCGGTTGACCGACCTCATCTCGGAGAAGATCCTGTTCACCGAGATCGTCGTCTCCGGGGTCGGCGAAAAGGATTTGGCCGCCCATGGCGAGCCGCTTTCGGCCCAGGCCGGACGGACGCTGCTCAAAGTCTATGAAGAGGCCCGGATCCAGGCCGTCCTGGACCTCGTCCGGGACCGGAAAGGGAAAGTCCATTCCCTGCTCCCGCGGACGCAGACCCTGGAAGACCTGTTCGTCGACATGGTGAGGCCGCAATGACCGTCGCGGTGATCGCCCTCAACACGTTCAAGGAAGCGGTCCGTGACCGCATCCTCTATCTGCTCCTGTTCTTCGCCGCCACGTCCATTCTGTTCTCCCGCGTCCTGGCCCTGCTCACGGTCGGCGACCGGATGAAGATCATCAAGGACGTGGGGCTGGCCTCGATCTCGCTCTTCGGGGCGCTGATGGCCATCCTGATCGGCACCGGCCTGGTATACAAGGAGATCGAAAAGAGGACGATCTTTACCCTCCTTTCCAAGCCCATCCGCCGGTCCGAGTTCCTGCTCGGCAAATACTTCGGCCTCGTCCTGACGCTGGCCGTGATGCTGGCCTGCATGGGCGTCATCTTCCTGGCCCTGGTTTTCCTCCAGACCGGGGCCGTCGAGCTGAAGCTCCTAGAGGCCATCTATTTCATCTTCATCGAACTCATCCTGCTCACGGCCGTGGCCCTTCTCTTCTCCTGCTTCTCGACGCCCATCCTGAGCTCGCTCTTCTCTCTCGCCTTTTACGTCATCGGCCATTTCTCGTGGAGTCTCGAGACGCTCATCAAAAAAGTCCATCCGGGATTGGGGAAGACGCTTCTCCGAGGCCTCGCCGCCGTTCTCCCCGACCTTGAGACCTTCAACATCAAGACCGAGGTCGTCCACAATCTACCTCTTCCGGCTTCGCTGCTTCTTACCGCAACGGCCTACGGTCTTGTGTACGCCGCGTTCGTCCTGACGCTCGCCGTCCTGGTCTTCCGCCGCCGGGACTTCGTCTGATCCATGAAAAAGAAGATCGCTCTCGTGCTCGCCCTCCTCCTGCTGGGCATTACTGCCGCCGGCTTGAAGCTGCGGATCGAGGCTCTCCCCCGGCGGAAGGTGCCGGGAGCGGGGATCATCTATCTCCCCTCCGGAAAATACCTCAAGCTTGCGACGTTCGGCTTTTCGTCGCTTATGGCCGATATCGTTTATTTATGGGCGATCCAGTATTACGGCAACGAGGAGATCTCCAACCGGTACGACTATCTGCTCCACATTTTCGGGATCATCGCCGAGCTCGATCCCGGCTACATCGATCCCTATGAGATCGGGGCCCTCATCGCCCTCTACGATCTGGGCGACGTGACCCTCGCCCTCAAAGTCCTCGACCTGGGGTTCGAGAAGAATCCGGCGCAATGGATCTTCCCCTTCGAGGCCGGTCATTATGCGGCCAAGGCTGGAGGGTTCGACCTGGCCAAGGCTTACTACAAAAAGGCGATGGACATTCCCGGATCGCCGGCCATCGCCAAACGCCTTTACGCCGATACGGCCTACAAGACCATGGATCTCAAAACGTCCTGGGAGACTTGGCTCGAGGTCTTCAACACGGCCCAGGACGAGCAGATCAAGAAGATCGCGGGCAACCACCTTTATCAGGTCAAGGCGACGGCCGACATCGGGGTCTTGAAAGGGGCGCTCGAAAAATACCGGGAGCGCTCGGGCCGCCTTCCGGCCGAGGCGGGCGAGCTCGTCCGGGCGGGGATCCTGCCCTCGCTCCCCACGGATTATGACGGCAAAGATTACGTCTACGACCCCGCGACGGGGGAATTCCGGACGCAGGTCATCCCATGGAAACGCTGATCCTCGTCATTCTCTTCGGCCTGATTTGGGGGAGCTTTCTCAACGTCGTGATCTACCGAGTCCCAGCCGGGCTCAGCCTCATCTCGCCGCCATCGGCCTGCCCCGTCTGCAAGGCCCGGATCAAACCCTACGACAACATCCCCGTGGTCTCGTTCCTCGTTCTCGGCGGGAAGTGCCGCACCTGCGGGACGAAAATCCCCGTCTCATATTTTCTGGTCGAACTTCTCACCCCGGCGGCCTTTGCCGTCCTCTATCACTATTTCGGCACAGGAAAATATGCCGAGGTCAATGGGCCTCTCCATTTCATTGCCGCCGCGCTCTTTACGAGCGCCCTCATCACCCTGGGCTTCATCGATTTCAAGCACAAGATCCTGCCTGACAAGATCACCTATCCGGGGATCGTCCTGGCCTTGGCGTATGCTTTTTTTCGCACCAATCTTACGTTTCTCCAGGCCTTGCTCGGCGGGGCGGTGGGCGGCGGGTTCCTCCTTGTCGTCTACGGCGCATATTATCTGATTCGCAAAAAGGAGGGGCTGGGTCTGGGCGACGTGACGATGATGCTCATGGTCGGAGCGTTCCTCGGCTGGCTTAACGCCCTCCTGACGCTGATCCTGGCCTCGGTCGTCGGCGCTGCGGCCGGGGTCCTGATCATGGTCCTGAAGAAGAAAGACCTCCAATATATGCTGCCCTTCGGGTCCTTCCTCGCCCCCGCGGCCTTCGTGGCCCTCGTCTGGGGACAGCGGATCTGGGCGGCCTACTTCAGCCTGTTCCCCGGGCGGTAGGAGCGCGGAAATCGGTGACACGAGCGGTGCCGCCGAATTCCCGCGTCACCGATTTCCCTAAGGCGGCGATGATAAGAGCCGCCGGGAGGGCCGGTTGAATTTCCCCTGTTAAAATGATATTGATTTAACTCATGTTACAAGACAAGTCGGGATCGGCTTGGGCGATCGCCTTGGTGTCGCTCTTCTTCCTGGGCGTCGCTCTATTCCTCAATCTGCCCGTGATCCACAACGCCTCCTCCGAGGGCGTCGTGGGCTTCCTGCCCGGCGACCAGTCGACCTATTTCGCCATGGCCCAGAGCCTGGCCTTCGACGGCGATCTGGAATATACGTCCCTGGACCTTGTCCGCTACGAACAAGACTTCGCCGCCGGGCCGCTCGGACTCTTCCTTAAGCGGGTGAAGCGGCCCGAAGGCGAACGCTTGTACTATGCCAAGAGCCTCGCCTATCCCCTGTTCGCAGCGCCTTTCGTCCGGACGTTCGGCCCCAACGGGCCGCTGGTCCTCCACGCCATCCTCATCTTCCTTGTCCTCCTGATGGGCTGGTCGTACTTTAATTTGGTCAATGCCCCGGGCCTGTCGTTCCTCCGCGTCATGACCTTCCTCTTCGCCTCGATCGCCTGGATTTACTTCCTCTGGATCTCGCCCGAGATCTTTAACCTCACGCTCGTCTTCACGGCCCTCTTCCTATGGTTATACAAGCATCGGAGCCGGGAGGCGGGCTTCCCGCCGGCGGGTCCCGGGACCGGGTGGATCCGCCGATTCCTGATGTCGGACGCGTCGGACTACCTCGCCGCCTTCGTGGCCGGAATCGCCGTCAATTCCAAGCCGACGAACGTGGCCGTGCTCGGCCCGATCCTCCTCTGGCCGCTCCTCCACAAGAAGATCCTGAAGACAGCCGGCCTGGCTCTCGCGGCGGCGCTCAGCATCGGGCTGCTCTTCGGGACGACCGCCCTCCTGACCTCGGACTGGAACTATCAGGGCGGCGCACGCAAGAGCTTCTATTACAGCTATCCCTACGAGCGGCCGGGCGTGACCTTCGATACCGCGCCCGGCCAGGAGATGACGGCCGACGGCTACATGGAGAAGTCGCTCATCCCGGCCAAATTCGTGCCGGTCAACCTGTTCTACTACTTTTTCGGGCGCTACACGGGCATCGCCTGGTATTTCTTCCCGGCCATCCTCTTCCTCCTGCTGTTCATCGCCGGCCGGAAGAGCCTGGACCGGTGGCTCCTCCTGATCGCTCTCGCCGGCGAGATCCTGATCTACCTCATCCTCATGCCCACGAACTACGGGGGCGGCGGGGGATCCCTGGCCAACCGCTATTTCCTGGGCATATACCCGTTCTTCCTCTTTCTGCCGGCGATCCGGATCCGGCGTTGGGAGATCAACCTCTCCTGGGGGGTCGCGGCGCTGCTCCTCGGCCAGATGTTCATCTCGCCGGTCCAGACATCGATGCACCCCTCGACCCAGGGCAAGCGCTTCCCCTTCACCCTGTTCCCCATCGAAAAGACCCTTATCAACGAGCTGCCGACAAACATCAATCCCTACGCCTTCCGGCTGCAATGGATCGATCCGCCCCCCAACAACCAATTCCTCTACTTCCTGAACGACAACTTCCACAAGAAGGAGCGCACAGAGGCCGGCTGGTGGACGCTCGGCGACCGCAAGCTCGACATCATGCTCCGGACGTTTTTCCCGGCGAAGGAAGTTCGGCTCCACATCACGGGCAACATCCGCCAAGCGAACACCGTCACGGTGGAGGTCGAAGGCCGCAAGCAGACTGTCGTCCTCGGGCCCTCGGAAAAGACGACCCTGGCCTTTCCGGTGGGCGATGGGTTCACCCTGCTCCTCTCGCACCAGTATCGCATCAAGATCCGGGCGGAGAAGGGCGCGTTCCCCTACTACGAGGACCGCCGGAGCACCGACCGGCGCTGGCTCGGGGTCTTCTTCGCCCCTGAAATCGTCGGCCGGTAGCCATGTGCGGCATCTGCGGCTACGTCAACGCGGCGGGCGGCGGTCCCGCCTCCGCCGAGCTCCTGGCTCGGATGTGCCGGACAATCGTCCACCGCGGCCCCGATGACGAGGGCCTGCATGTCGAGGGGCCCGCCGCCCTGGGCAACCGGCGCCTCAGCATCATCGACGTCGAAGGCGGGCACCAGCCCCTGTCCAACGAGGACGGTTCGCTCTGGATCGCCTACAACGGCGAAGCCTACAATTTCGCCGAGGTGCGGGATGAGCTCCTGGCTCGCGGCCATGCGTTCACGACGCGGTCGGACACGGAGACGATGGTCCACGCCTTCGAACAGTGGGGCCCGGAGTTCCTGAGCCGCTTCCGGGGCATGTTCGCCTTCGCCCTGTGGGACGCGAAAGGCCGGAAGCTCCGGCTCGTCCGGGACCGGGTCGGCATCAAGCCGCTCTATTACACCCTGCTCCCCGACGGGACGATCGTCTTCGGCTCCGAGCTCAAAGCGATCCTCGTCCACCCGGGCGTCAAGCGCGAGATCGAACCCCGGGCCCTCGACCTTTTCCTGACACTCGAGTACGTCCCCGCGCCCCATTCGATCTTCAAGGGCATTTTCAAGCTCCCGGCCGGATGCATCCTGACCTGGGACGAAGGCCGGATCGACATCCGGAAATACTGGGACATCGAGCCGCCGGCGGCCGGCGGCGACGCGAAGCCGGCTTCCCTGGCGTCCCTTCAGGACGAGCTCTACGCCCTGCTCAAGGAGTCGGTGAAGCTCCGCCTGGTGAGCGACGTCCCCCTCGGCGCGTTCCTGAGCGGCGGCATCGATTCCTCGACCATCGTCGGGCTGATGCGGGAGCTCGGCGCTTCGCCCCTCCGCACCTATTCCATCGGGTTCAAGGACGCAACCTACAACGAGCTGGCCCATGCCCGGCGAATCGCCGAGCGGTTCGGGACCGAGCACGAGGATCTCGTCCTCGAGCCGCACGCCCTGGAGCTCACAGAGAAGCTCGTCCGGCATCTCGACGAGCCGCTTGGAGATTTTTCGATTTTCCCGACGTATCTCGTCTCGGCCATGGCCCGGAAACACGTCAAGGTCGTCCTCTCGGGGGACGGCGGCGACGAGATATTCGCCGGCTACGAGCATTACCAGGCTCAAAGGCTTGCCCGGCTCCCCGGTGTCGCCGCCGGGGCGAAGATGGCCGGATGGGCGACCGCCCGGCTCAAGCCCGGCGACAAGAAGAAAGGCGCCTGGAACAAGCTCCGCCGTTTCACCCAGGCTTTCGACCACGACGCAGATGTTCGGCATTTCCGGTGGATGATGTTCCTGTCCCGGGCCGACCGGGAAGCCCTGTATACGGACGGCTTGAAGCGCGACCTTGGGGGGCTCCCCGGGCTCATGGACTCGGCCCCCTTCGACGACGTCTATCGCCGGATGGCTGATTTCGATCGGACGACCGGCGAGCTTTACCTCGATCTCAAGACCTACCTCGTCGACGACATCATGGTCAAGGTCGACCGGATGAGCATGGCCGCATCTCTCGAAGCGCGCGAGCCGCTCCTCGACCATAAGCTCATCGAGTTCGCCTTCCGCCTCCCGGGGCGGCTGAAGCTCCGAGGCCTGACCACGAAGTGGATCTTCAAGAAGACCGTCGAACGGCTTCTGCCGAAGGACATCATCTACCGCCGCAAGGAAGGCTTCAGCATTCCCATTAAGCACTGGCTGCGGGTCGAGCTCCGGGAGATGATGGAGGACTACTTGAGCGAAAAGCGGATCGCGGGCGCAGGCCTGTTCCGCCCGGAACCTATCCGGGCGATGATCGACGCCCACGTCCGGGGCCGGGAAAACTACAGCCACCAGCTCTGGGCGCTGCTCATGTTCGAGATCTGGCGGGATACGTATCTGGGGAAAAATCTGGACGCTTAGTTTTATTTCTTCTCCGGGAGAATCGCCCCCGCGGATTTCGTCGTCAGGGTCCGGATCACAAAAATATTTTTTGTGACCGCCGTAA
>Ga0315286_10008086_pt1 | contig 10333 bp, 7 predicted proteins | sample YL17G10_0_MG_FD_205038 | JGI IMG/M metagenome (GOLD analysis project Ga0315286, IMG submission 205038) | Sediment microbial communities from Yellowstone Lake, YNP, Wyoming, USA - YL17G10_0 | ecosystem: Environmental > Aquatic > Freshwater > Lake > Sediment | place: USA: Wyoming | collected...
GCCACGGGCCCCAGTTGGACGGCCGCGGCGCCCAGCGCATCGGACGTCTGCCACGGATGGCTCCCCTGCACGCGACGGTGACACGCGGTGCATCGACCGATGTGGACGCGAAACCGCCGCACGACCGGGCGCACCGGCGGCAGGTCTTCTTGGTACTGATCCGCCACGCGCGCTTCGTGGACCGACCCGCCGCAGTGCGGGCAGCCCGGCGGCAGCGGCGCGTCGTGGGTTTCGTCGATGTGCGCGGGCACGGGCCGTTGGCCGTGGCGTCCATGCGCGGCGCCGGCCTGGCGACCCGGACGTTTCGGCCGTGCCACCGGAGCGCTCTTCGAGAACGGCGCGGCCTGCCGAGCGCCCCTCCGGCGCGCGGTCTCCAATTCGTTCTTCAGTCGCTCATTCTCGCGGCGCAACCGATCACGCTCACGCTCCACGCGAGCCAACTCCTCGCGCAAGCGCGCATTGTCCCGCTGCGCGCGGGTCAGTTCGTCGCGCAGGATGCCGTCGGGCGGCGTGGATTGTTCGAAGCGATCGGGCACACTCCAGTTATGCCAGAACTGAAGAATTTGTACAAGTACGGAATTTTGGATCGGCTATCTGGAACCCGGTAACCAATTACCAGCCCGTCTCGATGCCGGCGGCCATGCGCATCGCCAGACTGTAGGTCTTGCCGGAGCCTGCCCCGGCCTCCACGAGGAAGTTCTTGTCGAACTCGGTGACGAGCCGGTCGCGCACGGGCTGGTCGGCGGGTGTTCGGCGCTTCTCAGTCATGGCGGCGCAGCCTCCGGTAGGGTTCGAGCATGGTGTTGCCAGGGTTCTCCACCTTCCGGGATATCTTGCTGACGGCATCCGGGTGGCATGCCGGAGCGAAGTCGCACCATTTGCACGCGTTGGCGTCGTCGGCCGCTGCGAAGACTCCGGTGCCGAAGACGTCTGCCAGGTCTTCCAGTACCTCGATGAGCTTCCCCTTAGAGGGCGCGGGAATCGACTTGTACCTCCCGCGTCCCTTCACGGCCGGGAACAGGTAGCGCCCGCCCGTGACGCGGGCCTTCGCGTCGATGGGCTTGAGCAACTGCGCGGCGGCCGCGCCGTAGATGGCGTGCTGAAGGCGCGTGCCGCCAGCGAACTCGCCTTTCCAGTTTGGAGCCCAATAACTCCCCGTCTTGTAGTCCACCACCTCGTACTCGCCGGGGCCGAGGCGGTTGATGCGATCGATCTGGCCATGAAGCTGCATCCGCCGCTTCTCACCCAGCGCGAGCACCAGCGGCTTCTCGCTCGCGAGCGGCTCCCCTTCCGAATCCTCAACCGTGCGGCCGAACGCCACTTCGAAGGCAACCGGGTCGACGCCGTGGCGTCCTTCGCATTCGGCCGTGAGGAACGATTCCAGGTCGTCGAGAAACTCGCGCGACTCGCGGGTGTAGACCTCGTCGGAGGGAGGCGGCATCTCGGACTTGAGATCTTCCAGACGCTCGCGGCCCCACGCGTGAAGAAGCTCGAGATCGCGCTTCATGGCCGGGCGGCGCTTCTCGTCACGCATCGCGCGCATGAAACGGGCGAACAAGGCGTGTAGCTCGGAGCCCTTGGTGAGCGGATCGAGCCACACATCGGCGTCCTGGCGCCCCTCCTCGATCGGGCGGCCGCCCAACCCCTCGCGCAGGAAATGACGGAACGGGCATGACGCCGCCCGCTCGAGCGTGGTGGCCGACGTGCCACGGTCGCTCCGGCTGCCGTCGAGGACCGGGCCGGCTGCGGGGACATGCCCGTCGAAGGACGTAAACTCGTCCGATGCCCTAGCCTCCTCCACGCGGATGCCATTCGCCAGCGACGGGAACGCGGCCAGGACCTTGGGGCGCGCAGCCGCCAGCCTGGCTGCCCCCGCCAACCACCACCCCGCGTCTGTCAGCGCTGCGGACGGCGATGCCGGCACGGCCGACTTCGGCTCGTCGAGCCACTTCGACAGGTGGTCGTACGTGAGCGTCGGGTCGCCCTTCATCAGACGGAACGTCTGCAGCACGATCCACGATGGGAAGCTGGCGCGGAACTGCCGCGTATCGCGGCAGGAGAAACTGAGGCAGACGGAGGCCGCCGACGCGCCGACGGCCGCGAGTCGAGCGAGGGTCCCAAAGACCGCCTCGTCGAGCTGGTCGACCGACGTCCGGAGCAACGGGCTGATCAGCCGGCGTTCGGCGTCGAGGAGCACTGCGTCCTCGACGGCGGCCGGAAACACCCCGCCTTCCTGGAGACCGACGATGAAGACGTGAGGGCGGCCGTCGTAGCCGGCGTCGGCAAGCGACGAGACGTGCAGAGCGCCCGGGCGAGGACGGTCTCGCCCGACGGTCATCGACTCGACCCGAGCCCGAACGAAACCGAGCGCCGAGGCGAGATCACATCGATGATCGCCAAGCCCGTCCGCCAGATCCGCCAACGCGGAATCGAGGGCGACGGCGGCCATCGCATCGAGGGCGCTCGCGCGGCTGGCGTTGGCGGTCAGAAACGCCGTCGCCGCCGCGGCCACGTCGCGGAGCGACACCAGGCTGTCGGCATCGGGGGCGGGAATGGCGGTCAGAACTCCGTCGATCCAGGCCGCGAGGCTCCGCGCCTGCGCAGCCTTGCGGGCATTCCACTGGCGCTCGTCGGCGCCGTCTTCGAAGTGATCCGCGTCCTTGACGTAGCGGGCCGCAAGCGCCGCCAGCGATGGGGCGTACGTGGCGCGGCCCCACGTGGCCTGGGCCTTTAGCAGCAGGCGGGCGGCCTGCCCCGGCGTCAACGCGCCGGCAGGCTGGGCCGCGGGTGGCACGGTTGCCGGCACGTCGAATGCGGCAGGCGCGCAGTCGCCCGACTGCAGCAGGCGTCGCAGGTCGGCCGACTGGAATCCCCCGGCGACCCACTCGCAGTAGCGCAGGAGCAGGCGCCCCGGGCGGGCCATGACGGCCGGAATTCCTGCCGACACCGTGACGTGCCGTTCGAGGCGCTGTGCCCGTTCCCACGCGAGGATGGCGTACTCGGACGAGGCGCACACGACTTCCACGTGGTCGAGCGGGTGGCCGGCTGCGAAGATCCGGCGCAAGATCTCGTCGACCTCCGCATCACGACCGCCGGCATGGAACACGTCGAGCGAACCGTCCCCGCGGGGCTTCGGCGCGGACCCGGGCGACTGCAGGAAGCGCAACAGGCCGGCGTCGTTGTTGGTGCCCGCGGCGACGCGGTCGGCGGATGCGGCCAGTCGGGCCGCACGTGCGGGCAACGGCAGGCCGTCCAGTTCGAGGGCCTGCGGCCGCACCCGCGTCCCAGGAAGGGCGTCGAGGAACGCGCGAACCAGCGGCGACCAGGGCGTGTCCGGCAACTCCATCACCACGTCGGCTGCCGCGATCGGGCACCAGTCGAGATGCGTGCGGGCCTCCTCGAGCACGATTGGCATGTCGGCAATGCGGTGTGCGTTGAGATGCCGCTCGTAGGCCGTGAGCATCGCAACGAGCTCGGCGTGCTTGGCGGCCGAGGCAAAGGCCGTTGCCGAAAGGTCGGCCGCCTTCAGGCCCGCGTACCGCAGTTCTCGAACCGCCCGCCACAGCGCCTCGGCCAGCGTCGGATGCTCGGCCATCGGCCTGAAGTAGCCCCCGGACTCGGGCAGGTCGAGCAGGAGGCGCATGACGAGCGCCGGTCCCAGGGACTCCTCCGACGGGTTGATCCCCTGCTCGACGAGGAACGGCGCCGCCATGCGGACGGCGATGTCGAGCGGGGTGACGAACCTCAGGTTCGCCCAGTCGCAGCCCCCACGAGCAAGACGGTCGCCCAGGGTGAGGCCGATTGAGTAGGCGGGGACGAGCACCCACTTGGCGCCGGTCGGATGCCTGCGGCACAGAGCCGCCAGTTGAGCGACAAACGGATCACTGCTCATGACCGTTCACTCCGGAACCACGGACAGGGTTGAATCGCGGGACGGCGTCGTCTGGCCTGGGGGCGGCGCCAGTATAGACGGCTTTCACGGCAAACCGCGGTGTCGCATCCGTGACACAGCGCTGCGGCCGAGTTCCCCTCCCTGTTTCTCAGGCTACTATCCGAGCGTGACAGCCTGGGTCACAGCGATCAGGATCGCCGTTGTCGGAGACGTTTGGCGCTACGGAAGCAGCGGATGCGGTCGTGGACGGTTGCATGCCTCGGTTGCCCGGTTATCGGCGGAGTTATCGGCGCGACCCGGTGCGTGCCGCCGATAGCGTTCCAACGGATACAACGAGTTGCAGCCGGGAATCGGGCGTCTATCAGCGCTCCTTGGGCGTCTTCGCGCCGATAGCGCTAGGCTGCTCCGACCCGGTATACCAGCGAGTCCAGCGCTTCAGACCGGTCTTGTGGACGAGACCGTCCTCTCGCAACTCGTGCAACAGGCGCTTGATCTGATCGGTGCTCTTGGACGGCAGAACCTGCGCCAGCTCCTCCATCCTCGCCCCTGCTGCACCGCAGCCCCGGATGTGCTTCAGGAGCAGTTCCTTGTTCGTCTCGTGGTCGAGCCCACGCCGTCGCGTGTACTCGCCAGGCCGACCCACAAAGCTGTAGAAGCGTCTGGACAGCACGAGCCTGTTTCGCGCCAGCCGCTCCACCACGCCCGTGTCCAGCAGGCGTGCGAGGGCGGGCGCCAACCGCTCCGGGATACGCTCGTTGTCGTGGATGTGCGTGAGCACCAGCAGCTCGTGGAGTCCCAATGACTCCCCGCTCTCGGTCGATACCTTCTCAAGGAACTTCACGAACTGCGGATCACGCACCTGCCCGTTCAGCACCAAACCCACCTGATGGGCGTCGGTGTCCGAATAGTCCGGCAGGGCCTTGCCCTCGCGGATGCACGTGCGGAACATCTTGTCGGCGCCCTGCCCGGCACGCTCAACGAAGCCGCAGCGGCGCATGGCGTCCGCCAAGAGGCGGTTGCGTGGCGACTGGCGATCCAGGAGGTTCTCGGCCGTAATGCCCTCGGGGAAGCCGCCCGGGCTGACGATTTCGATGTGGCGCGGGAACTGCCGAACCCAGACGGAGCCAGGGTGGCGGTAGTCCCGGTGGGCGACGGCGTTCAGGATGGCCTCGCGGCAAGCGTCTTCGTTGAACGTGGGGATGTACTGCATGACCATGCCGTCCAGATAGTGCTGGAGGTCGTTGCGGAGGTTGACGAGCCCCCACACGTCATCGACGAACGTCAGGAACCCTTGTCGGAATTCGACCCGCTGGTTGGCCGGGCCGGCCTCCCGGGTCGAACGGTACTCGAAGACCACCTCTGCCTGGGCGAGCAGGCGGCCCAGTGACTTGGCCGTGCCGAGCAGGATGAGGGCCGCATAGGTGACCCCACCGGCGGCGAGAAGGCCCGCGTCCTCCAGCAACTGGGGCTGGGCCAAGCCTTCCAGCGAGGCGTTGCCGGACTTCTTGCGCCACAACGCGCGGAACGTCTCGATCGCGGCGGGGTCGAGGTCTGCGAACGCGGCCTTGTCGCAGACCTCGGCCGAATAGTCGGGTACAGCTTCGTCGAAGATGCGCTTGAGCATGTCCGGAGTCATCCCGGTCAGGCTCTCGCCAGCGCGCATCCAGTACGTTCCCCCGATCTCCAAGGGAGTGCCGATGGGACGCGCCGGGACGGTGAACACCACCACACGACCGTCGGGATGGGCGATTTCGTCTGCCTCGATTCGCAGATGGACCTTCTGGAGCATCCCGTGGATGGTTCCCGGCAGGTCGCGAAACGCTTGCGACCCAACCACCCGGCGAGGGAGCTTCGGAGAAATGCCCAGCACGATGTGGCCCCCGCCCTCGTTGGCGATGGCCACCGCGTATCGGGCCAACTCGTCAAACGAGTATGAACTCTTGGCCTCCTTGAATTCGACGTGCTCGTCCTCACGGGCCGCGAGCCACTCGTCGATCTGGTGGTTCGTGATCATGCCGGAGGCCCTCCTCGCATCAACAGGTTCGCCAGCGACTATGTCGAACCGACTTTGGCGAACCCCGCTGGCTAACCGCCTTCTCGCTCGTACGCCGGCGCGTGAACCGACCCGCCGTGCGCATGGCCCGCCCAGTGTACCCGCTAGACCGGCAACCGGTGAAGCCGATTGGACCACCGATCGGACCACTCATGGAAGCAGCGCCGCGAGTCTTCACCGCCCTTGCCTCCGCTCTTCTCGGCAGACATCGCGCGCGGCCGGCAACGGAGCCCATGCTACGTGCCTCGAACGGCCGAGACCGGTAACAGCGGAACCCGATATTCCGGGGTGGTCCGCCGCCATCGTGTTGAGGCTCACGAGCTACCGTGCGGTGCCTCCGGCCTCGAGCCACGCGTCAATCCACTCAGCTCGAAATCGCAGGCTCCTGCGACCGCTCACCCTCACGCATCGCAACCTTCCAGCGGCCACCTCGCGGTAAATGAGCTTCGGGCCACCGCGGGCTCGGATCGCCGCGTCGTGGACAGTCAGCCATGTCGGCGGCGTTGTTGAGATTGATGACCGCGACTGCGAGGTCGGTTCGGCCTCGCGGTCTGAAATGGACGCGGGGAACGGCATCGCGATCCGATGCAAGTGGGGAGCCGTCCGAGCCACGAATTGCCAGAACGTGTTCTCGTCTATTTGGAACTCGGCCAGTATCTTCATGGTGTCTCCTTTGTCAGGCGAGGACCACCGCAACGCTCCTCTTCGTCCGGGGTCTCGACGGCATTATCCTGCGCCGCAGGGAGGATCTTGATGGACGCCAAGGAACGCGTGCTGCGCCGGAGTGAGCTCTACGCCCTCGTTTGGGAAAAGGCCGTCCAGCGGGTTGCGGTAGACGTCGGCGTCTCGGATGTCGCGGTCGCCAAGGCATGCCGGAAGCACAAGATCCCGGTGCCGGAGCGAGGTTACTGGCGGCGCAAAGAGTGGGGCTACAAGGTCAAGCAGCCGCCGCTCCCTGCCCTGCCGAACGGCGGCGACCCGGTGATCGTCTTCCACGCCACGGCGCGCGCCACCGACCCGGGCACGCCGGAGGTCCTTTCCCCCGAGGAGCAGGTCGAGCAGCGTCCCGAAAACCGAATCGTGGTGCCCGAATCGTCCGAGCACCTCGCCCGGCCCGTTCGACACACCCGGGCTGCCCTGCGAAAGCACAGGCCAGATACGTACGGTCTGCTGGAAACGCGGGCCAAAGACTCCTTCTGCGTGCAGGTCGCCCCGGCGAGTCTCGACCGGGCGATCCGGATCCTGCAGGCGTTGGTGGAGGCCTTTAGCGTGCGTGGCCACGAGGTTCTGGACGGCGATGAGCACGGCTCCGGACTGCAAGTGCGGGTGCAGGGCGAGGTGCTCTCGATGAGCCTCACGGAGCGTGTGAAGCAAATCCCTCACGTCGTGACCGAGAAGGAGGAGATCCGGCAGGAGCTTAATCCAGGCTGGAAGCCTCCCACCCACGACTGGATGCCAACGGGCACGCTGGCGCTTCGCATCGGGAACGCGCCCGGGCATCCCCACCACGGACGAGTGCAGGATCGGGCCAATGACCAGGTCGAGCAGCGGCTGAATCAGTTTCTTGCACGACTGGCGGAGTCGGCGAGAATCCTCAAAGCCCAGCGGGAGGCGGCGGAGCTACAGCGCCGGAAGTGGGCAGCCGACGAGAAGGCGCGGCAGGAGGCGCAGGAGAAGGCTGAAGTCGAGGGGGCGCGGTTCCGGCGGGTGGAACATCTGGCGCGACTCTGGCAGCGGCGCGAGACTCTCTTGAGGTTCGTCGCTGCCGTGAAGGAACGGATGAAGGAGGCCCGGCCGGAACTGGTGCCCGCCGCGCAGGCATGGGTCGACTGGGCCGAAGCCTATCTGGACGACCATCGTCCCACCGACCCGCTGTTCTTCGAGCCGCTCCTTGAACGCAATGCGCCGAGGTTCCATCACTTCCGATGGACGGGTGGCTACGGTGAACGAGACGAATGGCTCGAGCGGTGGCGGTGGTGATCATCGCGGCGATCGCGGCCGCCGCGGGCGGCGCAGGGACCCGGTCCCTGCGCCATGCGGAATTGGAGACGGCTCCGTCTCCAAAATGTCTCCATGACGGTGGTTGATCCGGGAGGATTGCTGCGGACTCCCGGGGACAAACGAGCGTAGTGTAAGCGACGAGCGGTCAAACACTTGCGGCCAGAAGTCGTGCGCCATCACCAGTTACGGAAAACGCGTTAATAGAATTCGACTCCCGCCGCCTCCACCACTTTCTCACGCCAAACCCGCATATTCCGCAGAAGTCGGATGGGTGTGGCGTGTCTGGCGCATTCGGCTGAACAAGCCGAGTCGCTCTGCGGTCACTTCTGGCGCAGGTTCCAATCCAGCCGCGTTCACCAGATTCAGGTGCCAGCAGGACCATGGGACGGGCTACAATCATCCTGAGGGAAGCGATGCCCGAGTTGCGTCAGAACATCACCGCCACGATCCGCCGAGGCGACCAGTCCGGGTTTGTCGGTGAGTGCCTGGAGGTCGCGGTCGTAACGCAGGGCGCCACCGTCGACGAGACCATCGAGAACTTGCGCGGGGCGGTCTCGCTCCACCTCGAAGGTGAAGACCCCTCGGACTTTGGTCTGCGGAAGTGCCCGACTTTGCTCGTGACGATCGAGGTGCAGCCGTCGTATGCCAAAGCTTCGTAGGCTTTCCGGCGACGAGGTCGTCAGCATCTTCGGCAACTTCGGATTCCGCGTCGTCTCGCAGCGCGACAGCCACATCAAGCTCGTCCGAGCCACGCCGTCCGGACGTCAGATCCTGACCATTCCGGCTCACCGGGAGCTGGACACCGGCACTCTACGGGCTATCATCCGGCAGGCGAGTCGGTTCGTTGCCGCCGACGAGCTGCATCCGCACTTCCACCGTTAGGCGTCAATCGGCAACCACCGCTCCGGCCGCCCCGGTCGGTCGGCGGCCGAGAGCCCGCAGGATGACGTCGAGCACGAGGTCGAGGTTCTTGCCGACGTCCTCGGCCAAGAAGCGCAGCACGAAGTAGCCGTTCTCCTGTAACAGCCGGTCCTTACGGCGGTCGCGCCGGTACGCGATTGGGTCCCCCAGATGCTGCGCGCCGTCCAGCTCGACTGCCACACGGGCATCAGCGCAGAGCAGGTCGACCTCCAGGTTTCCCTGGCCGTCGAACGCAATCGGCAACACCGCGTTCAGGATGAAACGCCCCTTGGTGCCCGACATGGTCTCAAGCCGGCAATAGAGGAAGGACTCGGTCGCGCTCCGCGCGCGGGCGGCGCCTTGTGCGTCGGGAGGCACGACTCGAGCGACGTGGACGAACAGGCTGGCGAGCGGCGTGTCGACACCGTCGCGGACGAGCCGCTGTACGCTGCCGGAATAGTCGCGTTTCCACACCGGGTCTGACGGCAGGACGACATCGGCGGGCCATCCGGGGATCGCACTCGCCGGCAAGAGAATGCGATAGCCGATCGCTTCGTAGCCGCGACAACGCCGGTCGAACATCCGCGCCAGCATCGGCACATTGAGATCGGCGTAGTCGTATACCCGCACCTCCCGCTTGCCGTCATGCAGGCGGTGCAGCCGACCGGCGTACTGGGTGATCGTGCCGCGCCAAGAGACCGGCAGGGTCAGAAACAGGGTGTCCAGGCGTGCGTCGTCGAAGCCCTCTCCGATGTACTTGCCGGTTGCCAGAATCACCCGGCCTTCCCCACGAGGGATGGACGCCAGGAGATCGGCGACAGCACGCCGCTGTTTCTTCGTCATCCCTGCCCGCAGCGTCACCACGTGCGCGATCTTGCCAACGATGCGTTCCTCGATCCGGTCGAGGTGGTCGTTCCGCTCCGTCAGCACGAGCGGAGACCGGCCGCCGTTCACCGCATCAACCACGTCGTCGCAAATGCGATCGTTGCGCAGGTCATCGTCCACCAGCTCCCGGTAGAGCGTCTGGAACTCGACCCGCTTGTCGGGTTCAGGGCTCCTGTTCGGCACGAAGGCCGTAGGCTGCACGAGAACGTTATGCTCGAACGGGTGGGCCGCTGCTTGGATCTTGGCGTTGGTCTGATAGCGGACTGGCCCGCACTGCATGAAGATGATGGGGTGGTGACCGTCCTTTCGCGCGACGGTTGCTGATAGGCCGGTGACGAAACGAGCCTTGGCCTGGCGGGCCACCTGCTCGAAGCTCTGCGCTGATAGATGGTGGCACTCGTCAACGATGAGATGCCCGTAGTCCGCCACGCGATCATCGACAACACCCTTCCTCACAAGGCTCTGAATGATGGCGACGTCGAGCAGGCCGGTGGATCGGCTTCGCCCACCCCCAATCCGACCGATGGACTTCGCCGGCACATCAAGAAACGCCGAGAGTCGCTCGACCCATTGGTCCATGAGTTGTCGCCGATGCACGAGCA
>Ga0315286_10008089_pt1 | contig 10332 bp, 7 predicted proteins | sample YL17G10_0_MG_FD_205038 | JGI IMG/M metagenome (GOLD analysis project Ga0315286, IMG submission 205038) | Sediment microbial communities from Yellowstone Lake, YNP, Wyoming, USA - YL17G10_0 | ecosystem: Environmental > Aquatic > Freshwater > Lake > Sediment | place: USA: Wyoming | collected...
GGCTGCGCGCCGCGCTGGTGCGCTGCCGCCTGCGCTTCATCGGCCTCGACACGCGGCCCGATCCGACGCGGCCGCTCATCGGCGTGGTCGGCGAGATCTTCTGCCGCCTCAACACGTTCTCGAACGAGGACGCGGTGCGGCGCCTCGAGCAGGCGGGCGCCGAGGTCTGGCTGTCCGGTCTCACCGAGTGGATCTGGTACACGGTCTCGGAACAGTACCGGAAGCTGCGGCTGCACGGGAAGATCCTGTCGATGGAAACCGCCTCGACCTGGCTCAGGGAGAAAGCGCAGCACCACGACGAGCAGGTGCTGCTCGAGCCGTTCCGCAGCGACTTCGCTGGCTACGAAGAGCCGCCGGTGGACGAGGTGGTCGAGGTGGCGCGCCCCTACCTGCCTCAGGACGGCGCGCTTGGCGAGATGGTGCTGAACGTGGGGAGGGCCATCCGGCTGGCCGACCGCGGCGTCGACGGCATCATCGACATCAGCCCGTTCACCTGCATGAACGGCATCGTCTGCGAGGCGATCTACCCGCGCGTGTCGCGCGACCTCAACGGCCTCCCGATCCGGACGCTCTATTTCGACGGCACGCCGCAGGATCTCGAGAGCGACCTCGGCGTCTACCTCGACCTGGCGCGCAGCTACCAGCAGCGCAAGAAGGTCCCGCGCCCGCGCGTCGCGCCGCTCAGCCGGTGGCGCCCGGCCTGAAACGCGGGGTGCCGCGGCGCGGCCGACGTCGTCAGACGCCGTTGGTAGCCAGCGCCCGCAGGGCGGCCTCGTCCACTTTGCCGATGCCGCGCGTCGGCAGTTCGGCCAGCACGTGGATCGTGCGCGGCACCTTGAACGGGGCCAGCCGAGAGACCAGGTGCGCCCTGACCTCGGCGGCCGACAACGGCACGGGCGCCGGGTGCTGCAGGCCGTTGGTGGCGACGACGAAGAGCGCAATCGCAGGTTCGCCGAAGCGATCGTAGGCGAGCGCGTGGGCCTGCGCCACGCCCGGCGCGATCAGGGCAGTCTGGACGATCTCGCCGGTGGAGAACCGGCGGCCGCCAATCTTCACCACCGAGTCGGCGCGTCCGAGCAGGCGGAACGTCGCGTCTTCGACCGCCACCACATCGTCGGTGCAGTGCCACTCCGACGGACGCTCCTGCCACGCCGACTTGATCATCAGCCGGCCGTCGCCGACGCGGCTCTTCCACGCCAGCTGCGGAAACGGCTCCATCGGCCCGGAACCCCGCCGAACCGCAATGCCGCCAGTTTCGGTGGACCCATAGACCTGCAGCACGGGCCAGCCGGCGCGACGCTCGAATTCGTCGGCGATGGCCGGGTCGAGCGGGCCGCCCGAGCAGAGGTAGAGGGCCTCGGGAAGCGGCGCGTCGAGCAGCTGGACCATCAGCCGATAGTGCGACGTCACTCCCACGACCAGGCGCGGCCGCTCGGCTCGGACCATCTCCACCCATCCCTGCGGAGACCCGCCGCGCGCGAACACCGTCGTTCCGCGCCTCGCCGCCGGCGTGGAGAACCCGTAGATGTAGCCGAGGATGTGGAACGCCGGGACGAACGACACCACGGTCAGCGGGCCGTCCAGGCCGAGCCACGGCGCCTCGACGCGGTGCTGCTCGCCGAACTGGAACGCCCTCTTGTGGATGATCTTCGGCTCGCCGGTCGATCCCGACGTGAAGAACGCCACCTCGGGCTCGGCGGCGGCGGGAAACCGCGGCTGAAGCGGCGCGCCGCCCGACTCGGGCACGCTGACGTCGCTCCACGGATCGACCACGTTGGCGGGAGCCATGACGTGGATCCGGGCGCCTCCTGGCCGCAGGCCGGACGGTTCGGTCGCCAGGGCCGGGTCGATGAGCAGCGGCGAACGGCCCGCGGTCCAGAGCCCCACGAGCGAGGCGGCCACGAACGCCGCAGAGTGGCTCCGCACGGCCACGAGCGATCCGGCGTCTGGAGGCACGGCCCGCGCCACATCTCCGGCCAGGGCCAGCAGCCGGTCGACGGTCCACACCTCCGCCGCCTCGCGCAGCAAGACGTGGGCGCGGTCGCCGGCGAAGACGGCAGCCAGCCGCTCCGCGCCGAGCCGGCGGTGTGCGATCACCGCCCCGCCCCGCCCGCGCCGAGCCACGCGAAGACGCGCTCGATGTCGCCGTCGAGCGGCCGGTCGCGGAAGGCCAGCACGGGCGACCGCTTACGGATCTCCCGCAAGAACGCGCGGCCGGCGGGCGAGACATGGGTCTCGTCGCGCAGGTTCGCCGCGTTCGAGATCGCGATCAGCTCGGTGGCGAGTGCGCGCGTCAGGAGACGGACGATCTCCCTGGCGCTGAGCGCCGCCTGCAGGCCCATGCTGACCTTGTCCTGGTTGGCGCACTCGGTGGAGCGCGACAGGACCGTGTCGGAGAATGACCGCTGGATGGCCTGCGCGGTCAGGGCACTGCACGTCATCTGCAGCCCCTTCACGCCGCAGCCCCCGTAGGGCACGAGCGTTTCGGGCAGCCCCATGTTGTGGCCCTCGTCCACGAGGAGGGCGAACTGCCGATCCACGAGGTCGGCGGTCGATGCCGCGGCGATCTTCAGCGTGTCCATGACGAGCGCCGGGTGGCCGCCGAAGAAGTTGCCGCCGAACAGGATCTGGCCGGTTTCCGGGTCCACGAGCGGGTTGTCGTTGACGCTGTTCAGCTCGATCTGCAGCACCTGGCGCGCCCACGTGATCGCGTCGCGCACCGGCCCGACGGCCTGCGGCACGCAGCGGATCGAGTAGCGGTCCTGCACGGGCCTCCCGCTGCGTTCCGCCGGGTCGAGCAGCCGGCTGCCGCGAAGCGCGTGGCGAATGCGACGCGCGCTCTCAACCTGGCCGGGGTGCGGCTTGGCCGCGTGCACGAACGGATGGAACGCCTGCGATCGGCCGAGCAGCACCTCGGCGGCCAGCGCCGACGCCGCCTCGACCTTCGAGAGCAGCCGCTCCAGCCGGTCGACCGTGAGAATGCCGACGGCCGTCATCACGGACGTGCCGTTCATGATGGCGAGCGTTTCCTTCGGGCCGAACTCGTACGGCTCGAGTCCCTCGGCGGCGAGCGCCTTTGCCGCGTCGATGATCCGGCCGTGGTAGTAGGCCTTTCGCCGGCCCGAGACGACGGCCGCCACGTACGACAGCGGCGTGAGGTCGCCTGACGCGCCGACCGAGCCCCATTGCGGGATGGCCGGCGTGATGCCGTGGTTGAGCAGCGCGCACAGCGCGCCGATGAGCTCGGGGCGAACGGCCGACAGCCCCTTGCTCAGGCTGACCAGCCGCGCGAACGTGACCGCCCGGCCCTCCGCCTCGGACAGCGGGTCGCCCGTGCCGCAGCCGTGCTGCTCCATCACGGACATGGCGAATTCGATCTGCTCGCCCAGCCCGACCGCGCGTGACGAGTTGTTGCCGACGCCTGTCGACACACCGTAGACCGTGACCCCCGCGGCGAGCGCGTCGTCGAGCACACGGCGGCTCTTCGCCATGCGACGCCTCCACGCGCGGTTCGACGAGGGCTCGACGCGCGCGCCTGCCGCCACTCGCACCACTGTATCGAGCGAGACCTCCCGGTCGTCGATCACCACCGCCCTGGCCCGTGTCGCCTGTGTCGCCATACCTTCGGTGTCTCCACTGCCGTCGCGCGCGCGCGAGCAAACCTCTATCTTATGCCAGATTCCAGCCGGCCGGAAGGACCGGCCCGCCGCGCCCCGGGTCACCCGAACGCTTGGGTCTTGAGCCCGCAGACGCTATAATACGCGGTCTGTACACGGTTGAGCTCGGCGAGCGCGGGAGGTCCGGACCGAACATGTTGGAATCGTTGCTGACGCACACAGCGAGCGCCGCCTGGCACGTGTTCCAGGCGGGGAACCGGCTCGGCCGAAGCAACAACCGGCGGCCACGCTGGGCGCCTCCGGCGACCCTTCGACCCGCCCCGAGCGACGTCGAGGGGCTCGCTCAGGGTCACCCCGAGCGAAGTCGAGGGGCGACCGGTAGTACCCCGACGACCCCGCCGTCCGAGCTGTTCACGCTGCCGCGCGAGACGACCTCGCTCTGCCCCGCTTGCGTCAAGGACCTGCGCAAACGCATCGCCGCGGGCGACGTCGGCGCCGAAGCGCTCCGCGGCCGCCACCCCGCCCAGATCCCGGCCCGCATCCTGGAACGGGACGGGCGCATCGTGATCGAGAAGACGTGCGCCACCCACGGGCACTTCGAGGAGACCCTGTCGGGCAGCCCCGAGTTCACCCGCCGCATCGAGCGGCTGTTCCCGGGCCGCGATTTCGACTCGTCGGCCGACCCGCTGCACGATCACGGCGCGTCGTCGATCCGCTACGGTCGCGGCGGCGTGTTGACGGTGGATCTCACCAACCGCTGCGACATGATGTGCGAGCCGTGCTTCATGGACGCGAACCAGGTGGGCTACGTCCACGAGCTGACGTTCGCCGAAGTCAAGCAGTTCATCGACAACGCGCGGACCATCAGGCCGCGCCGCCAGATTTCCATTCAGTTCTCCGGCGGCGAGCCGACGCTCTCGCCCGTCTTCCTCGACGCGGTGGCCTACGCGCGCGAGGTCGGGTACTTCAGCGTGCAGGCGGCGACCAACGGCATCCGCTTCGCGCAGGACGAGGCGTTCACCCGCCGCGCCGCCGAGGCCGGGCTCCGCATCGCCTACCTGCAGTTCGACGGGGTTGGCGAGGACGCGAACGCGCACCGCAAAGTGCCGAACCTGTTCGCCGTGAAGCTCCGCGCCATCGAGAACCTCTACAAGGCCGGCATCGACGTCGTCCTCGTCGTGACCGTCATCGGCGGCGTCAACGACCACCAGGTCGGGCGCGTCGTCAAGTTCGCGGTCGAGAACTCGGACAAGATCAGCTTCGTCGCGTTCCAGCCGGTGTCGTTCACCGGGCGCGACGAGGACATCGACGACGAGCGCCGCAAGCGCCAGCGGTACATGCTGTCGCAGCTGGTGGACGACGTGGAGCGGCAGACCGGCGTGCTCGAGCCGCTTCGCGACTGGTTCCCGCTGTCGGCCGTGGCCGTCGCCGCCGACCTGACCGACTCGATCAAGGGGCCGGCCGCCGAATGGGGCACGCTCAAGTGCGGCTGCCACCCCAATTGCGGCGTGGCGACCGGGCTGATGGTGAACAAGCGCACGAAGGCGTGGGCCCCGCTGCCGCGCATGCTGAACGTCGAACGGTTCTTCGCCGACGCGGCCGTCATCGCCAGGTCGGGGCGCGGCCCGTTCCTGACGAAACTCCAGACCGCGCTCGCCGTACTCAGGAACTACCGGCCCGGCCAGGGGCCGGACGGCTTCCGGCTGAAGGATCTGCTCAAGAAGTTCGACAAGCAGACCGGCGGCGCGCTGGGCGGCAGGCTGGGCGCCACCGACAACGAGAACCGCAAGAAGGACGACTGGCTCATCCTGTTCGTCGCGGGGATGTGGTTCCAGGACCTCTGGACCTACGACTTCCAGCGCACGGAGATGTGCCTCATCCCGTACGCCACGCCCATTGGCGAGATCGCCTTCTGCGCCTACAACACCGGGATCGGGTGGCGGCAGGTGGTGGAGAACGCGCGGTCGAACCCGACCGTCGCCGAGTGGCACCGGCGCCACGGGCGGCACGAGGTCTACGCGAACCCCGACAAGAAGGTGCCAATCCCTGACGCCGAACGTCCCGCCGCACTCAGCGTTCCGGAAGACGCGCGGCTGCGGCCGCTCGCGGGTCAGGTCGAGCCGGCGGCCGGCCAGCCGCGGCCAGGCATCGGCCGTCGCGTCTGGCGCGTCACCGAAGTGAAGTAGCGTTCAATCGTCGATCCCGAGCACGGCGGGCGCGCCCAGACCCAGCCCGGCCAGCCCGGGCTCGATCCTCTCGCGATCGCCCACCACCGTCACCGTCATGCGCGACAGGTCCAGCCGCTCGGCCGCCGCGGTCACCGCGGCGATGTCCACCGCGTGGATGGACGGCACGAACCGCTCCAGCGTGTCGTCCGGCAGCTCGTAGAGCGCGAGTTGCGCGAGGCCCCTCCCGATCTGGCCCGCCGTCTCGAAGCTGCGCGCGTAGCCGCGCGTCAGCGCCGACTTGGCCGGCTCGAGCTCCGCAGGCGTCGCCGGACGGGGGCCGCGGATGGCGCCGAGTTCGTTCAGAACCTCACGGATCGCCTCTGCGGTCACGGCGGTCTGCACCGCCGCCTGCACGCTGAAGGGCCCGGGCGCACGCCTGAACTCGAAGCCGCTGCGCACGCCGTAGGTGTACCCCTTGTCCTCGCGCAGGTTCATGTTCAGGCGGCTGACGAACTGACCGCCCAGGATCGTGTTGAGCACCAGCAGCGCGTAGTAGTCGGGTGTCTCCCTCGGCACGGCCACCTGACCGATCCGGAGCTCGGACTGCGCGGCGCCGGGCCGATCCACGACGGCGAGCGGCGTGGACGGCAGCGCCGGCGCGGGCGCCGACACCCCGTTCAAGACGGCCGTGACCGCCGGATCGGCCCCGGACGCCGGCGCTGTCCACCACCCGAACGCGCGTTCGACGGCGCCAAACAGCCCGTCGTGCGAGACGTCCCCGACGGCCACGATCGTGACGTGCGACGGCCGCCAGACGTCCCGGTGGAAGCCGGCCACGTCTGCCGCCGACGCACCCTCGAGGCCGCCCGTCGTGCCGATCGGCAGCCGGCCGTACGGATGATCGGCATACAGCACGCGCGCGAACACCAGGTCGGCCACTGCGGGCGCCAGATCGCGCAACTGCCGGAGCCGGTTCAGCCGGAGGTCCCTGACCCGGTCGAAGTCCTCGACCGACAGCCGCGGCCGCGCGACGATGTCGGCGACCAGGCCAAGCGCCCGATCGGCGAAACGCGGCAGCGTGAGCAGCGAGAGGACCGTGGCGTCCGAGCCCACTTCGGTCTCGAGCTGGGCGCCCATCGACGACAGCGCATCCTCGATGTCGAGCGCCGACAGCGGCCCGCTCCCCTCGTCCAGCATGTCGGCGGTCAGAGCCGCGAGGCCGGGCAGCCGCGCCGGGTCGGCCGCGGACCCCGAGGACAGCAGCAGAAGAAACGACACGACCGGGACGCCGCGGTGTTCCACCGTACGGACCCGCAGGCCGCTCGGCAGCGTCCGCCGCGACACCACGGGAAAACGAAATGCCGGGTCGGGGCCTGGCGTCGGCAGGCGGGAGCGGTCGATGACGGTCACGAGTACACCACGGTCGTGGAATCGGGGAGCGCGAGATCGAACCTTCCGCGCGGCACCACGCTGACGGCCACTCGCGGCGCGTCGGTGAGCGCGCGCCGCCCGGCCTCGGCCACCGAGGCGGGCGTCGCTTCTCGATACCGGAGCAGATCGCGGTGGAAGTACCCGGGGTCGCCGACGAAGACGTTGTACTGATTGAGCTGGTCGGACTTCCCGCCGAAACCGCCGACGACCTGGATGCGGTAGATGAACTGCGCCTCGGCCTGCGCGAGGCCCCGCTCGAGTTCGGCCGCCGTCGGTCCCGATTGCGCCACCTGGGCCAGCTCGGCGTTCATCGCCGCCTCGAGCTCGGCCAGCCCGTGCCCCGGCGCGGCGGTCGCGATGAGCTGGAACAGCCCGCCGAGCTCGCGCGACTGCTGCACCGCCGTCACGTCAGTCGCGATCCGACGCTCGTAGACCATGGTCCGGTAAAGGCGCGAACTCTTGCCGTCGCCCAGCACATCGGCCGCAAGATCGAGATCCGAGTCGCCGGGCGCGAAGATGGCCGGCGACAGCCAGTTCAAGTACAGGCGCGGCAGCTCGACCTTGTCCTCCAGCACCAGCCTCGCCTCGCGCGCCGTCGCGACGGGATGCGCCACCGGACAGACGGGCGGGCCCGGCGGGAGCTGGCCGAAGTAGGCGTCCGCGAGCGCCAGCGCCGCGTCCGAGTCGACATCGCCGGCAATCGCCAGCGAGGCGTTGCCCGGGTGGTAGTAGCGCGCGAAGAACGCCCGCACCTCGTCGAGGCTCGCCGCGCGCAGGTCGTCAGGGCTCCCGATGGTCAGCCAGTGATAGGGATGGTCGGGCGGGTACAGCGCGTCGACGATGGCCATGCCCGCCATGCCGTAGGGCCGGTTCTCGTAGTTCTGACGCCGCTCGTTGAGGACGACGTCGCGCTGGTTGCGGAACTTCTCCTCGGTCAGCGCGGGCAGCAGGTGGCCCATCCGGTCCGATTCCATCCACAGCGCCAGCTCGAGCGCGCCGGGCGGCACCACCTCCCAGTAGTTCGTCCGATCGGAGTTGGTCGATCCGTTGAGGACCGCGCCCGCCTGCTGGAGCGGCTGGAAGTAGCCGTGGTCGTAGTGCTCGGAGCCCTCGAACATGAGGTGCTCGAAGAGGTGCGCGAAGCCGGTGCGCCCGGGCTGCTCGTTCTTCGAGCCGACGTGGTACCAGAGGTTGACGGCCACAATCGGGCAGCGGCGGTCCTCGTGAATGAGCACCGGCAGGCCGTTCCCGAGCGTGTGCTTCGTGTACGGAACGTCCATCGTCTACACACCCAACGCCAGCGCGTGCGTTACGCCTCCGGATGCTGGAAGCTCGCGATCGAAACCTGGGCCGCGAGCTGCTCGGCGGCCGAGAAGAACGCGCGCGCGGCCGCCGAATCCGGCTCTCCGATCACCAGCGGCTGGCCGGCGTCGCCGCCGCGGCAGATCGGCTCGTAGATGGGAATGCGGCCGAGGAACGGCACCTCCATGGCCTGCGCGGTGCGCTCGCCGCCGCCCCGGCCGAAGACGTCGCTCTCGTGCTGGCAGCTCGGGCACGCGAAGTAGCTCATGTTCTCGATGAGGCCGAGCACCGGGATGTTCAGCTTCCGGTACATCCGGACGGCGCGGCGGCTGTCGGCGAGCGACACCTCCTGCGGCGTCGTCACGACGATCGCGCCGGCCACGGGGACCGTCTGACTGAGGCTCAGCGCCACGTCGCCCGTGCCTGGCGGCATGTCGATCAGCAGGTAGTCGAGCTCGCCCCACAGCACGTCGTTGAAGAACTGGCGGATGACGCTGTGCAGCATCGGGCCGCGCCAGATCACGGGCGATTCGTCGTTCGTCAGGAAACCCATCGAGACAGCCTTGATGCCGTAGCGCTCGATCGGCACGATCTTCTCGCCCGCGGCTTCGAGCTGTCCCTGCATGCCGAGCATGATCGGCACGTTCGGCCCGTAGATGTCGCCGTCGATCAACCCGACGCGGCTCCCGCGCGAGGAGAGCGCGGCCGCGAGGTTCACGGCGAGCGTGGTCTTCCCGACGCCGCCCTTGCCGGCGCCGATCGCCACCACGTTCTTGACCCCGGGCACCGGTGCCCGGCCGCCCAGCATGGTGCCGGCCGCGCGGACGGCGGCCGTCATCGTCACCTCGACGGCGGTGACGCCGGGCACGGCCGCCACGGCGGCCCGGGCCTGCTCGCGCATCGCGTCCTTCACCGGGCAGGCGGGCGTGGTCAGCTCGATGGTGAACGCCACCCGCCCGCCATCGATCTCGAGGTCTTTCACGAAACCCAGCGCGACGATGTCGCGGTGGAGGTCGGGATCCATGACGCTTCCAAGCGCGTCGAACACGGCAGACTGGTCGACAAGCGACATGCGCACCTCACTACCCGCGGTTCTTGGCTCTCGGGGACTCTTGGCCCTCACACTATCTAACCACAGATCCGAATCGCGACGCCGCCCGGCATTCCGGTTTACCATCGAAGGTAAAGGAGATCAGAAATGGCACAACAGAGTCCGCAGAACTTCGAGAACCATGTCCGGTTCCTCCCCGCATATCACTTCGTCGCGTTCCCGCTGTTCCTCGTCAACTTCTGTTACGCGCTGTACCGGGCCGTGACGAACGTCGGCGCGGCCAGCGTCGTCGGCCTCGCGCTGGCCGTGGCGCTCGTGCTGCTGTTTCTGCTGTCGCGGACGATGGTGGTGACGGTGCAGGACCGCCTGATTCGCCTGGAAGAGCGCCTGCGCATGCGCGCCCTGCTTCCGGCCGACCTGCAGCCGCACATCGACCGGTTCAGCGTGAAGCAGCTCGTGGCGCTGCGCTTCGCCTCGGATGCCGAACTGCCGGCGCTCGCCCGCAGGGTGGTCGAGGACAAGATCGAGGATCAGAAGGCGATCAAGAAGATGGTCGCAACGTGGCGGGCGGACTATCAGAGGGCATAGGCAGGACCCGCACGCATCTTGCGATCGTGCGGTCTGGGGACCGTACGATTTGCGAATCCCGCGACGGGCGCGGAGCTGGCAACGCCGGCTCCGCTGCCCGCTGCCAGCTGCCTACTTCTTGAGGAACCGGTCGAACCACCCGAGCCAGCGCGTCAGGCGGTCGCGCGCGTAGCTC
>Ga0315286_10008091_pt1 | contig 10330 bp, 9 predicted proteins | sample YL17G10_0_MG_FD_205038 | JGI IMG/M metagenome (GOLD analysis project Ga0315286, IMG submission 205038) | Sediment microbial communities from Yellowstone Lake, YNP, Wyoming, USA - YL17G10_0 | ecosystem: Environmental > Aquatic > Freshwater > Lake > Sediment | place: USA: Wyoming | collected...
GCCTCATCGTCTACAACAAGAAGTCTCGTTTTCTCCATACGCTTTCTCCTCCCCAGACCCCTGCTCGCTTTTTCTTGAGACATCAGTCGTCTTAAGCTCACCGACCCTATTATGTCAGGTGCTAACACTGTTGTCCATACCATGCCACCACTACCTCATATAGTGCTACCCCTTAAGAGTTGTCAAGAAAGGTCAGTAGGGCAAAACAAGTACCAACACTATACTCAGAGGCGTTTCCAGGCCTTATTCTTCTTAGTTGAGGAATTGGGCAACAGGTACTACAATACAGGTACTATAATAAAGATTATCCAAATATCAAACAATTGATGAGTGCAGAGGGGCAAAGGTGAACAAGGGGCTTAAGCCCCTTGTTAGGGGTTGAAAGGAGATTTGTATGATAGGTATAACCTCTTATGGTGCCTACATCCCCTGGCACCGTATAGACCGACAGCAATTCGCTAAAGCCTGGGGTGGTTTTGCCATACCCGGTGAAAGAGCAGTGGCCTACTACGATGAAGACTGTTTGACCATGGCTGTAGAAGCAGCCCTAGATTGCATAAGAGATGTAGACCCATCTATCGTTGACAGCCTTCTCTTTGCCACAACCACCTCTCCTTACAAAGAAAAACTGTGCTCAGCTACGATGGCTCTAGCACTGCATTTGCGCCGGGATATTCAGACAGCGGATATATCGGGCTCACTCCGCTGCGGGACAACAGCTTTGGCATTTGCGCTGGACGCTGTGAAAGCCGGGAGGGCCAGCAACGTTCTGGTAGCAGCATCAGACACCAGAATGGCACCTCCGGCAGGGTTTAACGAGCAGGCTCTGGGCGATGGTGCTGGGGCAATTCTTCTGGGTAAGAAGAATGTAATCGCTGAGATTTTGGATAGCTACTCTATCTCAGATGAGTTGGCCGCAACATGGAGGACTGAAAGCGACACCTTCATTCGTTCCTGGGAAGACCGCATGGTCATGGACGAAAGCTACTCAAAGGTAATGCCCGAGGTTTTATCAGGGGTAATGAACAAGTGCGGGCTTTCGCCCAAGGACTTTGCTAAAGTCGTTTTCGATCCCCCTGGCGATGTAAGAAGGCACGGACGTGTTGCTGCAGAATTGGGTTTTGGGCCAGCCCAATTAACTGATCCGTCAGGCATCTTCATGAACGTGGGACTTCTGGGATCAGCTATGCCGTTGATGATGCTGGTAAGCGCACTCGAACAGGCTGAACCTGGCGAAAAAATCCTCTTCGCTGGCTATGGTAATGGTGCCGATGCTTTTGTCTTACAGGTTACCAACGCCATCAAGAAATTAGGAGAGCGCCGCGGATTCGCCAAGCATTTAGCGTCGAAGCACATGATGGAACATTACAATGACTATCTCCGCTGGCGCGAGCTGGTACCGCTGGATCAGGCCAGACGACCCGATAGAGGATATATCTCTGTAGCAGCAGTCTGGAGACAGAGAAAAGACCTTTTGGGGCTTTGGGGCATAAAATGCAGACGCTGCAAGACACCTCAGTATGACAATGGTGGCATCACCACCACGCCTATCCGCGTATGTGCGGTATGCGGAGCAGTGGATGACTTCGATGACTACGACTTTTCCAGGAAGCAAGCTACCGTTTTCAGCTACACACATGACCAACTGGCACCGGCTGCTGACTCACCATCAACAGTAGTGCTGATCGATTTCGAAGACGGCGGTAGGATGTTGTTCGACCTTACCGACCGCAACCCCGATGAGGTTAAGGTGGGCCTGAAGGTGGAGATGACATTCAGGAAGGTGTACTTCGATAAGCGCATTATCAATTATTACTGGAAAGCCCGTCCCATCAGGTGTTAAAGGAGGCATAAAAGATGTCAGGTAGCATTAAAGACCGGGTTGCTATCGTAGGCATGGGTTGCACCCGGTTCGGCGAGTTATGGAACAAAGGCCCCAGCGACCTGATTGTAGACGCTGTTACCGAGGCTGTGGCTGATGCTGGCATAGAGATTAAAGATATTCAGGCTGCCTGGGCAGGCAGCATTTTCAGCGGCCACGGTGGACGCTCCGTCAGCGAGCCGCTGAGGTTACAATACATCCCTGTTTCCCATGTAGTGAACGCCTGCGCCTCTGGACATGATGCTGTAAGGAACGCCTCCTACGCTGTGGCTGCTGGCATTTACGATATTGTTCTGGCCGTAGGCTTCGAGAAGATCAAGGATGCGGGCATGAGTGGCCTGCCGGGCATGGACAATCTTACTCATACACATGCAGTGGCAACCATGCCAGGCATGTTCGCCATGATGGCGACCAAGTACTTCCACCGTTACCATTTAAGCCCTCAAGATGGCAAGACCATGCTGGCCAAGATCTCAGTGAAGAGCCATTATAACGGCTCATTGAATCCAAAGGCACATTTGAGGAATGTGCTAACCGTGGAGCGAGTGTTGAATGCTCCCATCATCGCCTGGCCTCTGGGCTTGTTCGATTGTTGCGGTGTTTCCGATGGAGGTGCTGCAGCCATCATAACACGCGCCGATCTGGCTAAAAAGTTCCGCCCGGACCCAGTATATATCAAGGCTCTGCAGATATGTGCCAGTCCCACCTCCGGCCGCGTAACTACAGACTACGATTTCACCCATGTAGAAGAAGGATATCGGGCTGGCGTGGCAGCGTATGCTGAGGCAGGAATTAAGAACCCTCGAAAAGAAATAAGCATGGCAGAGGTACACGACTGTTTCTCCATAACCGAGGCTGTAACCATGGAAGACCTTCAATTCAGCCCCAGAGGAAAGGTCAAAGAGGATATTGATGCCGGGACTTTTGAGCTTACAGGTGCCCTGCCGGTGCAGCCCGATGGCGGATTGAAGTGCTTTGGTCACCCCATCGGTGCCTCCGGCATAAGGATGTTATATGAGCTTTACCTTCAGCTTCAGGGCAGGGCTGGCAAGCGCCAGATAAAGAATCCCAAATTGGGACTTGCCCACAACATGGGGCATGAGCCCCTGGCACCTACGGTCAGCGTCTGCATTGTTGGACTTTAAAAAGGCAAATAGGAGGTGTCATATTGGATTTCCGATTCACACCTGAGCAAATAGCGTTGAAGAAGGAATATGAAAACTTCTTCCGCGAGGAGATGCGGAAAGCGCCGCCGAAAGGTGTGGAGATTATCTACGATAGCGATGAAGCATGGGAGTTTCATTGCTACATGGCGAGAAGGATTGGGGAGAAGGGCTGGCTTTCCCGCCCCTGGCCCAAAGAATACGGGGGTCAGAATGTCCCCATCATAGAACAGCTCCTGTTCAATGAGGTTAGGGCCTACTACAGGGCGCCAGGAGTTGATGTGCAAGGCGTAGGGATGCTGGCTCCTACACTCCTTGCCTCTGGTAATGAGGAGCAGAAGCAGCAACACTTACCTCCTATCGCGCAAGGGAGGATAATGTGGTGTCAGGGGTGGAGCGAGCCTAATGCCGGCTCAGACCTGGCTTCTTTAAAGACCAAGGCGGTCAGAGATGGAGACCATTATGTGATTAACGGGCAAAAGACATGGACGAGTGGCGCTCATCGCGCCCAATGGTGCTTCATGATGGCAAGGACCGACCCCAATCAGCCCCGTCATCGTGGTCTTTCTTTCTTTCTGGTGGATATGAAGACACCTGGCATCAAGCTTCGCCCGGTTAAGGGTTTGAATGGCTCACACATGTTTAATGAGATGTTTTTCGATGACGTACGTGTACCTAAAGAGAACTTGGTAGGTGAGGAGAACAGGGGTTGGTATGTGAGCCTGATGACCATGAACTTCGAAAGGTCGAGCATAGGCTTCATGATGGAGGCGAAGCGAAATCTGGAAGACCTGCTTGAGTTTTGTAAAGGGACAAAGCGTAATGGGCGGCCCCTATCGGACGACCCTATGGTTCGCAGTATCCTGGCCCAATTGGTCATTGAGGTTGAAGTGGGGATTGCACTTTCTTACAAGGTAGCTTGGCTACAGGAGAAAGTACAGGAGAAAGGCATGGAAATGGCTTTACAGGCTGCGGTGGTTGCTTCGTCAGGGAAGGTCTACGGCAGCGAGTTGGGGCAGCGATTGGCGTATGCCGGTTGCAGAATAATGGGTCTCTTCAGTCAGGTGAAGGCCGGTTCCAGGTGGACGCCACTTAAGGGAAGATTCGAGAGTTCTTATCAGGAATGTGTCAGCATGAACATGGGTGGGGGTACTTCGGAAATTATGCGGAATGTTATTGCCCTGAGAGGGCTTGACATGCCCCGGTCCACATAGCTTTAGAATAAGGAGGTTTCTCAATGTCACAACCAGCACCGGCATCGCCGATGTTCTGGCGATTTAACGCTGAGGTCTTCAGGCTGGTAGGCATCAAGTGTAAGGATTGTGGCCATATCAGCTATCCTCGAACCAAGATTTGCCATGAATGCGGCAGCCAGAAAATTGAGGAATACAAGCTTCCTAAGAGAGGGACAATACACACTTTTTGCGTAAACTGGGCGCCCCCACCCCAGTTTGAGCCACCAATCTTGCCTGTCATCGTTGACCTCGAAGGAGGCGGCAGATATGGAGGGATTATGACAGAATGCGGCTCGCCCGACGAGATAAAAATAGGCACCAAGGTCGAAATGGTATTCCGCAAGGTGTTAACCGAGAGAGGGCTCAACGTCTACGGTTACAAATTCAGATTGGCGGGGGAGGGATAAGATGAGAGGCAAAGTCGCTGTCATCGGGGTGGGGATGATTAAGTTCGGGGAGCTGTTCGATAAGAGCCTGGAGAATATGATCCAGGAAGCTTATTTAAACTGTCTAAAGAATGTTGAAAAGGGAATTGACCCCAAAGAGATCAAGGCAGCCTGGTTTGGACAGTGGAGCGGAGGCTTCATCGGACAAGGAGCCCAGAGCGGCCATTCGCTGACAAGTATGATAGGCAACCGTGAGATACCTTGCACCAGGCTCGAGAATGCCTGCCCTACAGGTGGCGATACATTCAGGCATGCTTGCCTTGGGGTGGCTTCGGGTATGTATGATGTTGTTCTCGCGCTGGGTGCTGAGAAGATGAGGGATAAACCCTCGGCGGAATCGCTTGGTGGTGCCGGTGGCGGTGGCGGCGCAGAGACCGGCAACCACCCGGCCTGGATGATTGGGCAGGGAGGCCCGGCCATTCAGGCGATGCATGCCACCAGACAGATGTACGAACTGGGATACACTATGGAGGACTACGCCAGGGTAGCTGTTAAGAATCATCATAACGGGACCTTCTGTCCCTACGCCCACTATCAATTCGAGGTAACCATCGAGCGTGTGCTTAATAGCCCAGTTATTTGCTGGCCATTGCACCTGTTCGATTGCTGCCCTCAGACTGACGGCGCGGCCGCTGCTATAGTATGTCGTGCCGACCTGGCCAAGAAATATACTGACAAGCCGGTGTATGTTCTGGGCAGCAATGTTGGTACGGACCATCATCAGCTCTGGGACAGGGATAGTTTCGTTGAGCAGCAATCCACTGTAAAGGCTGCCAGAGGGGCATTCGAGATGGCAGGGATAAAGCCAAAGGATGTAGACTTCGCAGAGCTGCACGACTGCTTCACCAACACCGAGCTGATGAATATCGAGGATGTGGGCTTTGTGCGCAAGGGTGAGGCTGCGCGAAGGCTCAAGGATGGCGAGTTCGACATGCACGGAAAGCTTCCTATCAACCCCAGCGGCGGATTGAAAGCGCACGGGCACCCGATAGCGGCTACTGGCCTTGGCCAAATCTTCGAAGTCGTTACCCAGTTGCGAGAGGAAGCAGACAAACGTCAGGTGAAACTCAAGAACGGAATCGGGCTACAGCAAAATGTAGGGGGGCCAGCATTCGGCGTTGCTGTAGTCAACATCCTATCTCGCTCGCCGTAATACATTTTTAGGAGGCAAATGTGGCTGGTATCATCGGCTATGGAGTTTACATACCAAAATTTAGGCTTGAACAAAAAGAAGCTGCGATCCCTTGGGGTAGCTGGTCTGCCGGGGAAAAGTCTGTCTGTGGAGCTGATGAGGATGTTGTAACCATGGCTGCCGAGGCTACCGACAACGCAATGAAGCATGCAGGTATTGACCCGGCTCAGATAGGCGCGATATACTTTGGCACTGCTTCTTCACCCTATATTGAACAATATGTGTCACCGATTCTGGCCGAAATGCTGGGCCTGCGCCCAGAGACCACCAGGATAGATTATTTAGGCTCCGTGAACGGCCTTGCCAATGCCCTTCTGGGATGTCTCGATGCAATCGCTGCCAAAAGGATAAAGTGCGGTCTTGTTCTTGGCGGGGAAGATAGGGCTACCGCACCGGGCACCGAAGGCGACGCTAACTTCGGTGCTGGAGCTATGGCAATGGTTATCGGGACAACAGGCACCATAGCCGACTTCGAAGGGATGCACACCTACTCAACGCTGTTTCTGGACAGGTGGCGCTCGGTCAAAGATGCTTGGGTATCCAATCTGAATGATAACCGATTCGACCGCGAGTATGGTTATCAAAAACACGTGTCTGAGGCATGCAAAGGGCTTCTGGAGAAACTGGGCAGAAAAGCCCAGGACTATACCTACGCAGTCTTTGCCCAGCCAGATGAAAGGATTCCGACTCTACCTGCGAAAGATTTGGGGATACAGAAAGATAGATTAGCTCCGGGAATCGCCTCGATTGTGGGTGATTTGGGGTCATGCTCATCATTCATCAGCTTGGCCAGAATTTTGGACAAGGCAAAAGCGGATGAAACGATACTGTTTGGCTCCTATGGCTCCGGAGCCAGCAATGCTATGAGCCTGGTTGTACGCAATCAAATAGAGCAAAAGAGAAAAAAGCTTGTTCCTGTGGAGAAATATATAAATCGCAAGCAGAATATAACTTACACAAACTACCTGAGGATAAAAGAGCACTTAAAGCGCGGCCCTTACTAATTAACTCATAAAATTAAACGGGAGGAGGGTAACAATGGGAACAAACAGAGGCAAGATACTGGACATAGACCTGAGCAGCGGAACCTTCAAGACCACTAAGCTAAAAGACGACGTGCTGCGAAAATTTATCGGAGGGGCTGGGCTGGCAGCAAAGCTATTCTTTGACCGTGTCCCTCCCGACATCGATCCTTTGTCCGCCAAGAACATCCTTTTCCTTATGGGTGGCCCGTTGTCAGGAACCAACTTTTCCACGTCTTCACGGCTCCTGGCAGCCTTTAAATCGCCCCAGACAGGTATCTGGGGGCAGGGCTCGGCCGGTGGCAACTTTGCTGCTGAAATGAAGAAGGCAGGCTATGATGGAATTGCTATATCAGGTGCTTCCAAGAAGCCTGTGTATATCGTGATAGAAGATGACAAGGTGGAGATTAAGGATGCATCCGACCTGTGGGGAAAGGACACTTATGAAACCGCGGATATTCTCAAGAAACGTCATGGCGCCAAAGCAGATGTGCTGGAGATAGGGCCTGCCGGGGAGAATCTGGTGAAGTTTGCCAACATAATGAACACGAAGTGGGGCTCGATTAGCCGCTGCGGCGGCGGTGCGGTGATGGGCTCCAAGAAGCTGAAAGCTATTGTCATCAGTGGCACGGGCAAAGTGACACCTGCCGTGCCGGAAGCGTTCGAGAGCGTGCGAAAGAGTGTTCTAAGTAAGATCAAGGAGAGTGTAGTCACGCAAGCCCTCACCGCCAGCGGTACCGCGATGGGGCTAGAAGTAACTGCATTGACCGGCGTTCTACCGGTTAAGAATTTCACCGTGGGCGACGGTAGCTGGCTAGCCCCGCTGCTCGGCGGCAGCACGATAACCGCGAAATATCTTACCAAGCCGCATGCATGCTTCACCTGCCCTATAGCATGCAAGAGAACGGTGAAGGTAGCAGAGGGTCCCTATGCAATGGAAGAAGGGCCGGGACCCCAGTACGAGACAGTCGGCGCCTTCGGCTCTATGATGGTGATTGAAGACTTGGCAGCCGTCCTGAAAATGAGCGAGATGGCGGACCGATATGGCATGGATAGCATTAGCTGCGGCGGCACCATTGCCTTTGCCATGGAATGCTTTGAGAAGGGGCTGATTAGCTCGAAGGAAGTAGGTGGTCAGTTGAGATGGGGCAATGCCGATGACGTTCTGGCAATGATGGAGAAGATAACACACCGCAAGGGCTTCGGCAATGTACTGGCGGAGGGCAGTCGAAGTGTCGCTAAGAAGATAGGCAAGAATGCAGCAGATTATACAGTAGAGATTAAAGGCCTCGAATTCGCTTTGTACGATTCACGGGGGTCCCATGGTCATGGCCTCGGTTTCATGATGTCAAACCGCGGCGCCTGTCACGTCGCATCCGAGATAGGCAAGATCGAATCGGGCTGGACCACCTGGCCGGACATTGGTATAACAGGCGGCTACGACCCCATGGCGGACGAGGGCAAAGGTGAGCTTAACTTCATATGCGAAAACGTAGCAATGCTGTCGAATTCAGTAACAATGTGCCAGTTCGGCCTTATGTCCATGACCGTTACCGAGCTCGCCGAGGCGCTGAAGGCCGCCACCGGTTTTGACTACGACCTCAAGGAACTCATGGAATGCGGTGAGCGCATCTGGATGATTCAAAGGGGACTGAACAATCTCATGGGGATTACAGCCGCAGATGACCGAATGCCGAAGCGGATTATGACTCCTCACACGGATGGTGCTGCTGCGGGCTCAGTGCCCAATGTAAAACTCATGCTGAAAGACTACTACAAGGCAAGGGGCCTGGATGCCAAGGGTCGTCCGTTGAAGAAAAAACTGGAAAGCTTGGGCCTGTCCGAGCTTGCCGCCAAGTTATAAAGATAGCCCTGGAAATCCCTGCCCTCCTTGAGTCAAGTACCTCCCCACTTGCAGTGGGGAGGTACTGCTATCGGGAACAGGCTCCTGCTGGCAATGACGAGCCAAATGCGATAATATCATGCTGTTCTAAACCTGGAGCCGCTATTGGAGCAAAATAGATGCTTAGTAAACGAGAGCTAGCGCGATACAAGAGGCAGATACTAATCCCCGAGTGGACACAGTCAGGGCAGGAGAATCTCAAAAAGGCGAGGATACTGGTCGCTGGCGCAGGAGGACTTGGCTCAGCTATACTGACCTATCTGGCTGTTGCTGGTGTAGGCAAGATAAGAGTTATCGATGGAGACATAGTGGAACTGAGTAACTTGAACCGTCAGGTGCTGCATTCAGATAAGGACATAGGGAGATCTAAAGTGGATTCGGCTAAAGAGAAGCTCGAGGCGCTGAATCCAGATATAAGTGTAGAGGCTATAAAGGAGATTATCACCAAAGATAACGTTTTCGAGCTGGTAGGGGATTATCCTATCGTTGATGCTATGGATAATCTCCCTACAAGGCTTCTGCTGAACAGGGTTGCCGTCAAGAAAAACCTTCCTTTGTTTCACGGAGCAGTCTACGGTTTCGAGGGTAGGGCCACCACAGTAATCCCAGGCAAGACAGCATGCCTGAGATGTTTATACCAGGGCGTTATACCGGGCAAGACCCCAGTGGTCGGTGTCACCCCTGCAGTCATTGGCTGTATTCAGGCTACCGAGGTAATTAAGTATATCCTGGGCATAGGCGAATTGCTCGCAGACAGGCTCTTGATATATGATGGGCTCAGTATGAACTTCAGTGAAGTCAAACTAAAAAAAGACCCAAATTGCTCTGAGTGTAAGTAATGTGGAAGATTGCGGTCAGGGACTAAAGATGAGCGTCACCATAAAAATATCCTCGCTATTTCGCAAATTTACCGATGGGCAAGAGTTCGTGAAGGTAACAGGAAATAGCCCTGTAGAATGCCTCCATGAATTGGAAGCTCGATTCCCGAAAATTAAGCGATGGCTATATGACAAGCAGGGCAATCTACGGCCCCAGGTCTGGTTTTTCGTTAATGGGCGAAAAATCTCGGCCGACGACATGGCTAAGCCGCTGAACGATGGCGACGAGCTCTTCTTCGTGCTCGCTATCAGCGGCGGATAAGTCAGCATACGCAATAGTTCTAACATGCGGTTTTAAAAACCACACGTCCCCCATTATGTTGTCATAACACTACATAAAAATATGGGGTCTTCTCCATTGACACCCCCAGCACTGTGCAGTAAGAATAAATCATCACAGATGTAGCGTGATACCCTCTACCAGGTCTGTGGTAGTTCTTTTTGCTCTGCTTCCATCGAGAGGCAGACCTCAATAGAGCGGGCTGGAACACAATCAATTAAAGAGAGTTCTTAGACCGGTAAGAAGAGGCCAATTTCTCGCTCTGCTTTGACCCGCGAGCGTGAAAGTGATGCTGTTGCTTTGTCTCGAAGCGGGAAGTCCCGCTTATA
>Ga0315286_10008092_pt1 | contig 10330 bp, 17 predicted proteins | sample YL17G10_0_MG_FD_205038 | JGI IMG/M metagenome (GOLD analysis project Ga0315286, IMG submission 205038) | Sediment microbial communities from Yellowstone Lake, YNP, Wyoming, USA - YL17G10_0 | ecosystem: Environmental > Aquatic > Freshwater > Lake > Sediment | place: USA: Wyoming | collected...
GGGTATAGTTGCTAGTGGAAATGCTGATTGGCCAATCTGCTCAGCAAATGTATTTGAGGGTATTCATGTCTGCGTTAACAGAACAAGCGAGACAGGTCAAGATCTCGGCCAAAACCAAGCCATCAGTGTAATGGACGCCATCAAGGTCTATACGTGGAACGGAGCGTACATCACCTCTGAGGAAGATATCAAGGGCAGCATAGAAGAAGGAAAACTAGCTGACATCGTAATATTGGATACCGATATTCTGACATGCGATCCCTCTGAAATAGCCAATACTAAAGTTTTGACTACCATACTAGATGGCAAAATAGTTTATCAAAGGGACTAAATTTATGGCGCGCAAGGCTGTTTAGAAATTCACCAGCGTAAAACAAGTCCCTACTATACGCCGTTTTCACATCACTTTAATCTAATAATATTGGTAATTTTTCCGGTTATCTATTCTATGAGAGGAAGTTTAGTACGGTTAGTTATTGAATCCTCAGATATTGAAGAGGGGATCTTTTAATTACTCAATTTCTAAACAGCTTAGCGCGCGGTAGCAGAGCATAAAGTAACAAAAATATATTTTATCACTCATACAAGAGAGGGGTTATGCAAACAGAAATCTTAGCAGTACATCAGTGTAGCAGCAACAACAACTGAAAAATCTTCTAGCGTAAGTGAATAAACGCGCGCGCGGATTTTTACAGGATCCTCGCTATTCACCTAGGAGAGCCGCCCATGAATTTCACATATGCTTGGAAAGATAAGGAGTGTAAATTCCACCGTGAGATATTCACGCCTCTTAGCTTCTATAAAAAGTACTGCGACTTCGATCTCGACGACATGATCTGCCTCATCAACGCACCGACGAAGGACAAGCCCTTCGAAAAGATATACACGGTGGAGTACCTTGGCAACGTCGTTGGAGGTCAAATTATAAAATACCTGAACGTTCCTTCGGAGGTAATAAGGGACGCTGCTGTCGCCATGGTGAAAGCTGGGAGAGGCGTCTGGTTCGGGGCTGACGTCGGCAAGTATGGTGACCGTGAATTAGGTGTATGGGATACAGAATTATTTGATTATGAACTTGTCTATGGGACTGATATTAATCTCGATAAGGCTGGAAGGCTTGACTATTGTCATAGTAAGATGGGTCATGCCATGGTCTTCACTGGCGTGGATCTTGATGAATCCGGTACGCCCCTCAAGTGGAGGGTTGAAAACAGCTATGGTACTGAGGTCGGTGACAAGGGTTACCACGTAATGAACCAGAAGTGGATGGACGAGTATATCTTCGAGGTAATGGTGTCGAAGAAATACCTTAGCAAGGCGCTTCTTAAGGTTCTTGAGGAGAAACCGGTAGAGTTGCCACCGTGGGACCCAATGGGTGCTCTAGCATAGCTTGTATTCACAATTCTCCTTTTACGCGTGCAATAAAGTTTTATATATCAAGTTTAAAAATATGATTTCTATGAATAAAATATCTGTTGGAAATATTGAAGCAAAACCAGGTACAAAAGTTACAGGGTTTTTACCATCAATAGGACTCAAAATGCCAGATGGGACAAATAATTTTTGGAATATACCTGTGATAATAATAAATGGAGTCGAAAAAGGCCCAGTATTTGAAGTGGATGGATGTATACATGGGGAAGAACAAGAAGGAGCATACACTGTTTTAGAACTTGCTAGAAGAATTGATCCCCAAAAATTGAAAGGCACCTTTATTGGAGTACCCGTTTTAAATGTACCTGGCTTTCTAACATTGGGCGGGACACGCGGCAGCATAACGGATAAAATGTATATCGACATGAATCGGCAATTTCCTGGCGACCCAGAATCTATGTCCCACACTCGAAGAGCGATTCATACCTTTTGGAATGAAATCATCAAAAAATGCGACTATACAATAAATCTTCATGGGTGTCTAAAGGCTCAGATCCCAAGAGTTGTATATAATGAAGAAATGCCAGAAACTTATGAAATGGCTAAAGCTATAGCATATACCTCTAATTGGGTTATAGCTAGTAGATCAGAGCATACAAGACTTAAAGAAACTACAATTAATTGGGCTTGTACTGAAGCAAAAATCCCGAATGTATTTATTGAATCAGGATCAAGCAATCGTAATTATGATTCCATTAAAGGTGACTCCGATATCATAGTAAATGGTATTTTAAATTGTATGAAACACTATGAAATGGTTGAAGGAGAAAGTTTAGTTCCAGAATATTGGCGAAAAACAGATTATTATACACATGTCCGTGGTAAGTCTTCAGGAATTATCTATCCTGAACAATGTTTAAAAATGAATACACAGGTTAAAAAGGGAGATTTGCTCTGTAGAATTATGGACTTTTTAGGAAATGAAATAGACAGAGTATACGCTCCTCACGATGGGATCATTATAATGGAATCAAATGAGGTATCCGTTGGACCAGATTCTGGAATTTGTTTATTGGCTAATACTCCTACAAAATTTAAAGCGAACCCCTAATAACGCCCGTGTTTCTCCAACAAAAATTCATTAAATTCTCGTCTGATATTTTTGGTCTGATGACGAATTTCGTACGCACGCGCGCGCCAGCTTGTCCCTGTCGTGGGTCCCCGTGGTGACGCCGACCGTGTGGACCCCCGCCCTCTTACCCGCCTCAAGCCCTATGGTGGTGTCCTCGACGAAGACGGCCTGGTGCGCCTCGACGCGGAGGCGTTCGAGTGTGAGGTTGATTATGTCCGGTGCCGGCTTTGGGGCGGCGACGTCGTTTATTCCGAGGACTAGGTCGAAGTAGCCCCTGAGGCCGAGGGCGCCGAGGAGTCTGGATGCTACGTCACCGCGCTTCGTCGTGGCGATGCTCTGCAGGTAGCCGGCGTCCTCGAAGTGCCTGAGGGTCGCCTCGACGCCGGGGAGGACGCGGGTCTTCCTGGGCCCCACATCCGCGTATATAGCAATGAACCTGTCCCAGCAAGCCTGGAGCCTGTCGTGCTTCTCCTCGGGCAGGACCCTTCGGAACATCTCGGTGAGGGGGAGCCCAATCATCTCCCTGATGGACTCGGCGGGGCAGGCGTCCTCCCCCAGCTCCTCGACGACGCGATTGAACGTCTCCACGATGGCCTCCGTGGAGTCGATGAGGGTCCCATCGAGGTCGTAGATTATGAGCCTGATCCCGGTGAGCATGCAACCTAGTCGCCCGCGGCGCCATTAAACCGTTCCGAGCCACCACGCTTATCCCCACCTAAACCGGAGGTTTACCCATGAAACACTTCTACTACACCGATGCACCACTCGTGGAGATCGGCGCCGAGGCGCAGGGCGCCAAGAGGCGATGGCTCGTGGACCAAGAGTCGGGCGCAGCGGTCTCGATGATGCTCGTCGAGGTCAAACCCGGAGGTAACACGCTCCGCCACTCCCACACCTACGAGCACACCATGTTCTTCCTCGAGGGGACGGGCGAGGTCGTGGAAGACACCGGCGTGAGCCCTATAAGCCCATGGGAGGTCATCTACATAAAGCCCAACGAGCTCCACCAGATCAGGAACACGGGGGCTAAGACCCTAAAGTTCATCGCGGTGGAGCCCGCCCAGAAGAAGGCTTAGAGTTCCATGGGCTTCCCGTAGGCTTCGGCGTGGAAGACCTCCTTGAATGCCCTGCGGGGCTTGGGGTCGGGGGTCTCCGCGGGGACGCCCAGTGGGAGGAGGCAGATCACCGTCTTGTCCATGGGTATCCCGAGGAGGGGCTTGACCTTGTCCTCCTCGAAGGCGCCTATCCAGCATGTGCCGTATCCTAGGCTCCACGCCGCGAGTATCATGTTCTCCACCGCGATCATCGGGTCCCTCTCAAGCCACCGACTGTAGCCACCGGGGGAGTTGACGGGATCCGCGAAGACGGCGAGTATGGCACCCGCGTCGGCGGTCCACATCTGGTTCCTCGCCGCCTCCGCGAGCATCTTCCTCCTCTCCGCGTCGCGGACGACGACGAATCCCCACGGCTGCTTGTTCCCCGCCGAGGGCGCGAGCCTCCCAGCCTCCAGAATCTTCTTTAGGTCACCGTCTGGTACGGGGACGGGCTTATACTTCCTGACGCTCCTGCGCGTCTCTATGGCCTTGAGAACGTCCATACAACCCGGATCGATGCCCCGCCTTATATCAACCATCCGCGGACCAACGCTGCCCCCCCCACGGTAAATAAAAAAAATTTTTTTTCGTTATAAGCAGTAGCACGTTATAAGCCCTACGCGCTCTGAGGGTGAAGAGAGAAAACGGCCCCGAAAACCGGGGCGTGGAAACGCTTACTGGGCGGGCTTCTTCGCGTCGACCTTCCCCAGCAGGCTCTTCGCCTGGGCGTTGGCCTTCGCGATGATCTCCGCAGCCGTATCTGGGGTGACGTAGCCGGCCTCGACCGCGACCATCTTCGCCTGCTGCTGAGCCATGCTGAGCAGCGTCGGAGCCGTCGAGAAGCTGACATAGCCGCCCTTGAGGGCGACGCTGAACGCCCCACCGTGGGCATCCATGAGCCGCTTCCTGTAGCTCGGCACGTCGAGTATCAGCGACGCGCCGGGGATGATGGTGCCCCTCTCGTAGACAACCTTGAGGCTGAGGCCGCTCTGAGCCGCCTTTATCCCTAGCCTCTGAAGGAGGTCCGCCATGTCCGCCGTGATCTCGTCGTCCTTCTCAGCGATGACCGTGTCGGCGACGACCCAGATGTTACCCGCCTCGATGCGCGTCTTCACACCGAGTGCGCCGAACTTGCTGATCATGGGACCCGGGTTTATGCCCGTGTTACCGGCGGGGACGGTCAGCTCCTTGAGCGCCTTGTTCCCAGCCTTGGCGAAGCTCTCGACCTTGCTCTTCTCGAGGTTCATCGCCAGCTTGAAGGGGTTACCGTTGGTGAAGAGGAACATGTTCTGCCCCTCCACCGCCTTCATGAACTCCTTCGTCGCCGGCTTCTCCGCCTTCTCCATGCTGATCCTCATCAGCGTGTTCTTGACGGCCTTGATCTCAAGTTGGCCCCTGAGGCTCTTACGGAGGTCCATGAGTATACCGCTCTGGACCTTGAAGAGGTCCGCCGCGGCGATGACGTCATACTTCTTCAGCAGGGCGACCGTCTTCTCGACGACTGCTGCCTTCTGTTCAGATACTTCCGACATTCATGCCACCTCAGTACAGCTTGACGGCCTCTCCCATGGTCGTCTTAAGGTAGATGCTCTTGATGTTGCCGTAGCCCCTCTTCGTCGCTCCGACGAGGTTTGTGAGGACGGTCTCGATGTTCTGGGCGACCTGCTCGTCGGTCATGTTCTCGCGGCCGACCATGCAGTGGCAGAACATCTTGTCCCTCGTCCTCAGCACGATGGCGCGGCGCTCGCGCTCGATGACGTTGTCAACGGGCGCCTGGGGTGGAACCGGGGTAGGCATCTTGCCGCGCGGGCCCAGGATGGGACCGGCGACGCGACCCACCGTCGGCATCAACGGCGCCTCACTGATGAATATGTCGAAACCCTTGAGCCTCTTCTTCGCCGCCTTCTTGTCCTTCGCCAACTCACTCAGCTCCGCGGGCTCTATGACCTCATCTGCGCCACTCCTACGGGCCCTGAGTGCTAGGTCACCGCTCGCGAAGACGAGGACCTTCTGCCCGCCGATCCCGTTGGGGAGCTGGACGCGCAGGTTGATCCTGTTCTCGGGGCGCTTCATGTCGAGTTCGCGGAGGTTGATGGCGAGCTCGAATGTCTGCTCGAAGCGGCGCTTCTTGGAGACCTGTCTCGCCTTCTTGATTGCGTCGGTTATATCCTTCCTCTGAAGAGACATCGCCCTATTCCTCCTTGAGCTGGGCGTCATATGCCCCGCTCTTTATCAGGTCCTGAACCTCCTCGGCGGGTTTACCGTCGACGGTGACGCCCATGCTGTGGCACGTCCCGAGGACCTCTCGTGTCGCCGCCTTGAGGGTGGCCGCGTAGAGGCCCGCCTTCTTCTTCTTGGCGACGCCCACGAGATCCTCGAAGGCAAGGTCACCCACCTTAACGGAGTGGGGCGTACCAGAACCCTTCTGGACGCCAACCGCCTGCGTTAGCAGAGCGAAGGTGCTGAGCATCCCGACCTTGACCGTGAAATCATGCGTATCCGTGTCTAGGAAGACGTCCACCGGGACTGGGGTGCCCTTGTACTCGCCGGTCTGCTTGTTGATCTCGGCGACGATCTGCATGATGTTGACGCCCATCGGGCCCAGAGCCGGGCCGATCGGCGGACCACCTGTCGCCCCCCCACCGGGGACGATGAAATTGAACCTTTTCTCAACCAATTCTAGTTAGCTCCTTTAACCTCCCGGACATAGTCGGCGTGGACGGTTATCGGCAAGCTAAACGCCGCCTCCAAGATCTCTATCGTCACTTCCTCCTTGGAGGTATCCACGCGCACCACCCTCGCCTGCATACCCTTGAAAGGCCCAGCCACGACGTCCACCAGGATGCCCTCAGCCAGGCCCTCAATGGCCGGCTTCGTCTCAAGGTAGTGCTCGACCTCTTGGGGCGAGACAGTCCCCTGGACGCGCTCCCTGGCATATCGGACGCCCCGTATGAGCTCATCAACCATGTGAGGGTTGACGCTCTCAATGATTATGTAGCCCTTCAGCTCCGCTGGCGCAAGTATGGCCAAGACTGCTATGTGCTCGATCTTCGCCTTGTCGGCGAGCATCTCTGCTACTGTCCTCTCCTGGCCGTTTGTGACCTTTACCGCGTAGAGCTGGGTCTGAGGCTTGTCTGGCACATCTGCCACGTCCGGTTGCACCGTAAGCGTAAGCAGATGGCTAATATTAATATTACTGAATGGGGGAAACCCACGAATGGCGCAGGTAGGCGCTACGACGAGCTTAAGGGCTGAAGGACGACCGCGATCAGGCGAATGATGTAACCGATGCCCCCGACGATACCCACGCCCAGAAGCACGACTTTCAGACTGAGACTGAAGGTCTTCCAGTCGGGCCTGTTTATGGTGACTAGGAGCCTCTTGGCGCTCTCGATGAACTCGCTTACGCCCATGCCTTATCGCCCACTGAGAGGCACATTGGCTTTAAAATCTTTACGAATCCCCGAGCAGCTTTTCGGCGAACCAGTCGGCTTCGAAGGGCTGCAGGTCATCGTATCCCTGCCCGACGCCCACGTAGATGACGGGTTTCCCGGTGAGGAAGCTGACGCTGAGGCTCGAACCACCCTTCGCGTCGGCGTCGACCTTGGTCAGGATGACGGCGTCGAAGCCCACGGCCTTGTTGAAGGTGAGCGCCTGCTCCGTCGCGTCGTTCCCGACGAGGCTGTCCAAGATCATGATCGTGAGGTCGGGCTGGACGACTCGTTTTATCTTCGTGAGCTCGTCCATGAGGTTTCGGTTCGTCTGCATTCTACCCGCTGTGTCTATGAGCACGACGTCGACGCCCCTCGCCTTGGCGTGCTGTACGGCGTCGTATCCAACCGCCGCCGCGTCGCTCCCATACTGGTGCCTTATAACCTTCACATCCAGCCGCCTAGCGTGCTCCTCGAGCTGCTCAATGGCCCCAGCGCGGTAGGTGTCCCCCGAGGCGATGACGACACCGAAGCCGCTCTTATGCAGCAGCCTGGTGACCTTGGCTATGGTCGTCGTCTTCCCTGTGCCGTTTATGCCGACGAACATGACGACGTAGGGGCGACCCTGCTTCTTCGCCTCGGCTATGACCCTGATGAGGTCGACACCCTTGCCCGTCTGCATCACGGCCTCTATGGACTCCTTGAGAGCCTTCTTGACGAGGTCGGATTTGCTGCCGAAGCGGTTAGCCTCTTGGCCAACGAGGCGGATCTTCAGCTCCTCACAGACCTTCTCGGCAACCTGGACGGACACATCGTTGCCTATGAGCTGGATCTGGAGGTCCCAGACCAGGGGCTCTAGGTCCTTCTCGGTTAGGCCTGTCTTAGAAATCTTGTCGACTATGCCCTTGAGGCCCTGCTTGAGTCTATCGAACACGGGTGCCCTCACCCTGAAGCTCGGCTGAGAGCCTGTTCCCCGCTTCCTGGTGGCTCTGCATCTGGGCGAGTACCTGGCTCAGCTGCTCCTCGACGGCGCCGAGGGTCTTCTCCACCTCCTCGAGGCGCTTGTTCACGTCCTCGAGGGCCTTCGGGCGCTCCATCTCTATCGACACGTCGGCTCCGACGCCCACGATTACCTTGTCGGGGGAGTCGGTCTTCGCGTGTATGAAGGCGGCTCCACCGACGGGCACCAGTATGGGCGTGTCGGGTTGGAGGTCCTTCATTTCGGTGAGGCTCTGCTGGCTGACACGCAGCTCGGTCTGGGCGTTGGTGAGTATCTGAAATCTCTGCTGGAGGACCTGTGCGGTGCCCTCCATGAGCTGTAGCTCGTATAGAATCCTGCGTAGTTGGTCCTCTTTGCTCGGGGAGGCCAAGGCGTCTACCCTGCCTTCTCCGGCTGGACTTCTTCTACGCTGAAGATGGTTATCTGGTTGCGCTTGGCGCGGTGGCGGCTACCCATCTCGGCGTAGACGCGCTCGACGGCGTGCTCCATCTTCACCGCCCTGATCTCTTGGTTGAAGGACATGGGGACGAAGAACTTCTGCTTGTTTATCTCGCCAGTGACCCGGAATACCTTTACTTCGCTCATTCCTTCTTCTCAGCCTCTGCCTTGGGCTCTGCCTTGGCCTTTGCCTTGGGCTCTGCCTTGGCCTTTGCCTTGGGCTCTGCCTTGGCCTTTGCCTTGGCCTTGGGCTTTTCCTTAGCCTCTGCCTCGGCCTCGACCATTGTGATGGTTACCTTGCCCTCGTCATCCTTGGTCATCTTGACCCTGATCTTGTGGGGAGGGCTCTTGATGCCGCGTGCCCAGATGACCTCGTTGACCGAGGTATCGACGCTGATGGTCTCCGCCTTCATGTGGCGCTTTGCGAATGCCTTGAGGACCATCATGGCCCTCTCGCTTCGCCTATACCTCTGGGCGTTCCACGCCTCCTTGAGAGGGACAGTGTAGATGCGTTCCTGCTCAGACATGTTTCATCAGTCCTTGAGTTTCCTGGTACGCCATGCGCGCACGCTCTTGGGGCTCCAGCGTACCTTACCCTTAGTCTTCGCTATGATCCACGCGGGGACCGACCTGCTGGACTTACCCGCCTTGATGAGGCGAAGCTTGTACGCGAGCGGCTTGTTCCTTGCCATCGTTATACTCTCCTTATGCTTATGTCCCTCTTCTTCTGCTGCCCCTCTATCTGGACGAGGAGCCTCTTAAACTGGTCGTCCGTTATGGGGAGGGGCACCCTCCCGGTCTGGGCGAGCTGGACGAGATCGAGTTCGAGCTGCTGGCCGAACTCGGGGCGCACCATCTTGATGTTGGCGAGCCTCTGCCTCGCCTCAGGCGTCAGGAGCCTGCGCATCAGCGTCTGCTTCTGAGCCTCGGCGTCGGCTGCGGCGCGCTGCTGTTCAGCGCCCTGCTGCTGCCTAGCCTGAAGCTCGGCCATTCGCTGTGCCTTGAGCCTCTCAAGCTCCTCGTCCCTCGACATCGGCGTCCCCGCCTAGTATGCCTTTAGCTCTGGCTTCTCCCTTTCCAGGTCCTTCTTTATCTGGGTCGACATGGCGTCGAGGAGGCTTCGCCCCTTCTTGCTGACGACGCGGCCGGATTTCTCCACCTTGTCGACGAAGCCCGCCTTCTCTAGCTGCTGGAGGGAGATGCGTATGATGCTGCCGCCCGCCTTCCTGTGGTGGGCCGGTGAATTACCCTTCCTCTTGCGTCCACCGTACTCCTTTCTCAGTCTCTGGACCCCGACCGGTCCATTCATGTAGAGCTTCCTGAGTAGGGAGGCGGTCCTGAAGTACCACCAGTCGGGCACCTGAGGCATTCTCTCGACGTGGCTGCCAGTCTTCACGTAGGCCGCCCACTCGGGTGGGGTGACTTCCTTGACGTTCTCCTTTATGTATCCGCTCAGTTTAGATATGAGCACGTCTGCTGGCACGTCGTAAGCTGTCGTCATCTCGCTCCCTTTTCCCAGATGCTACTCTATCGGTGCAGGAACCGGCATATATAGGTGTGCCTTTCCCCGCTTTTTAGCAACTGTTAACCACGCCCTCTAAATTTAAAGGTTTAGCCAACTCATCCACCCTCCCCTAGCCCCTGCTGGGGAGGGGTCGATTTAAAAAGGGGAAAATGGGAATCGCCTTTGGTGAAGGGATCGGTGGATTCGCCGTGAGGGAACCCAGGAGATGTGCATTCGTTGAGGATAGGCCGTGTAATTTCGAGGCCGATCAGATCTCCATGGACTTCTGCAGGGTCTGCATCGACGCCTGGAAGGCAAGCGGTGGGGCGCAGAGCGGGGCCCAGTCCACCGATAAGT
>Ga0315286_10008097_pt1 | contig 10326 bp, 10 predicted proteins | sample YL17G10_0_MG_FD_205038 | JGI IMG/M metagenome (GOLD analysis project Ga0315286, IMG submission 205038) | Sediment microbial communities from Yellowstone Lake, YNP, Wyoming, USA - YL17G10_0 | ecosystem: Environmental > Aquatic > Freshwater > Lake > Sediment | place: USA: Wyoming | collected...
TGAGACTCGGTATGCTGGCTATGCAATGATTTGCGACCAGAGGAACCTGACGCTTCCGAACGAAAGATATGCCTTGGCATCAGCTACTGATTATGATGCCATGACCCCGCTCACTGGCGCAGCAACTACAATACCAGGATTTTCATTATATCAGCAGACAGATGATGCTCAGCAAGTGATTAACGCTACTTACTGGCGGCTCCACGTGAATATAACAACCAACCCATTCGGAGTTTGCAATGGAACAGTAATCTTTGCAGCCCAAGCATCCTAAGTCTCTCTATCTAATTCGTATTTTAACTCATTCCTAGAATACTCTATCTTGCCCATCTCATCATAAAGCCTTTGCTTCTCCTCGTATTGCTTATAGAGAAGCTTTAACTTACTAATAATCCCGGTTAGTTTAGCATCTTTCATGATAAATCTCCTGTGTTCTGGGCTTTCGAGGACTTCATAAATGTCGTCGCACAAAATTCTCTCGTTATCCATGGGATTTTTCCTTTCCTTGTACATCGAATACAATGAGATGAGCTCTTTATAGATTTTTTTTAACATTTTGGCCTCGGACTCATCCATCTTCTTATCATGAAGTGATTTCTCTAACAGCCTGTAAAGGTCATCTGCAAGCTCTTCTTCCAGCTCAATGAGGTTCTCATTCTCAATCTTGATAAGATTCTCAATCTGCTTGTAATGGGTATTAAGGAGCACCTCAATCTTTTTCAACCTCTTTTTCTCAGAGTACTCCATATACCTTATCACTTGGTGGATGATCAAGGGAAGGATTATCAGCAATGCTAAAAGGATCCACGCGAACTGATACTCTACCTCGCACATCACAAAGAAGTAAAAGTATAAGTATAATATCAATGAGATTAATAAGACAATGAATATGAACAAGTACATCCTTCTCCTGGTTTGAAAGATCAACTTAATCTTTTTAATGTCATTAAGCTCCTTTTTCTTCTTGATGGATTCTATTTTCTTGACAGAATAAAATATGTCGCCGCCTATCACGACAAGCATTAATATGAAGAAGATAAGGCTATTATTGGAAAAAGGGTTAAACTCCTTTTTGCAGGCAATAATGAGCCTGGGGATTTGCACCTTAGGGCATTTCCTTTCACACGGCCCTCCGCAGTCTGTTCCTTCTTCGCATGATCCGTCATGGCAGTTCTCTTTGCCATCGGAACAGGTTGCGCATGGCAGGCATGGCCCTCCGCAGTCTGTTCCTTCTTCGCATGATCCCTCGTGGCAATTCTGGATGCTGTCAAAGCATGAAATACAGGGAGGACATAGGCCTCCGCAGTCAATTCCTTCTTCAAGGCCATTCATGACTCCGTCGAAACAAGTAGGTGTATAGATGCATTTCTGGACTTCTGACGGCTTTGTCTCGAAAGTGCTGCAATTGCTCTTGTCAATACATTTCCTGTTCTGGAATCCTGTGATGCTGCATCCTGACCAGTTGCCGCATATCCAATGCTCTGCGCACTGATAGCCGATGCTTTCTTGGCCAGTAATATTGAATCCGCTGTTCAAATAATAATCCGGTATGATGCTTATGGGCTGATGGTTGTTGTTATCATCTCTGCCTTGGTTTCCTCCTCCACCCCCTGTTCCCGGCTCTCCAGTATAATTGCCAGTCATGTTCGTCATATTTGTGCTGTAATTATAGCTACCATTATATACAGGGCAGTCAAAAGGGCAATTAGAGCTGTTCTCATATAGCGAGTCACAAAAATAATCCCCGCAAAACACCACTGGATAAGTGAGGTTTACATACCTGAAAACACCATAATCCCATGTATTATTCCCAATTATCGTGGTGTAACTCCCTTTGTATCTAAAAACAATGCTTTCGCCAGGGGCAGCTCCTTCGTCCGAAGTGGTTTCAGGGTCATCTCCTCTACAGGTCAGAGAGCCGTAAAAACCACTATTGACGATTGTGAACGACCCGCATAGCACGCCGCTGCTGTCATAAGCTTGGACTAGGCTTCCTGCAGAGGCATTGAGATTATAGTCTCTCACCCTGCCGTAGAACTCAGTTGGCAATGGCGGCAAGGCTGCTGCTAGACTGATTAGGCAGACAAATAAGATTAATATCGCCAATACCATCAGTATATATATCTCTAATCCTTTTTTCATCTTAACCTGTTTTATAATTCTGGGCTTAAGTTCAACCAACTACCCACACCCCGCTGACAGTAGCATTAATCCAGTAGCCATAATATGGCTCGGTCTGGTTAAGAGCGCCTCCAATTCCCGGAACATAACCTATCACCGTGCCGCTGATTGGAAGATAAGTTCTGACTTCAGTGAAATTGCCTTCAATGCTGAGGAAAGACTCATTTACGCCCTTAATCCTGTTGGCAGGATAGCCTGCCAGGTTCCAGCCTGATTGAAGCGGGATGTTGGTAGGGACTCTCAGCCCACCTGCAAGGAAAAAGCTTTCATTATTGCTCATTCTTATCCAATAGCCTTTTGTTCTGCTCATAAGGTTTAAGTCCTGTATGGCCCATGCCGGAAGGTGCGGATTGTATGTTTTCCATGAATCAGCTTGACCTTCCTGATACTCGAAAACTGCTTCTAAACTTTCTAATGAACCAATCACGCCATTTCGAGATGCGGCATTTGGAATGCAGAAAAAAGATACGAGATTAGATCCTTCTGACAATGTAAAATTGCAGTTGGCCTCCAAGGTCTGGGTAATATTAACCCGGCTGATAACATCCCCTGTTATTTTATCGAATGAGGTGGGGATTAGTCTTTCCATCACGAGATTAACTAACACTAGCAATATTATTGTGGTTCCTAGGATAAGATACCTTTCTGATCTGCCATATTCTCTCTTCATCTTTTCATTCCTTTTTTTGTTTTGCTTCTTCCATTTCTTCTATTCTTATAAACCACTTGTTAGAATTGGGATCATACTCAAATATCACGTCGTGTTTTCTTTTTTTATCTATTGAGAACAGTATTGGAGCGGGTATTGTTGTCTCATAACTGCTTCCGCGCGTATAGAGTTTTCTTCTGATTTGCATCTTTTTTAATCTAATTTCTTTCTTTTTATTTAAATTTACTTATTTTATTACTTATTTATCGTATCACCAAATATAGTTAAAGGTATACAAAACGAAACATTTATATACTGGTAGTACTATTGTGGCTTTTATGGTAATCCTTTTTGACCAATACAACCTTCCAGAAAATATCTACGAGATAATTTTCGCTACCAAGCAACAAGTGATTGTTGCCCAAATGCTTGTAGAGGAGATGAAGAACAAGGGCAGTGAAATAGGCAAGACTGAGATGTCTATGTTTGCCACAGCCTTGCATGACGGAGTGGACATTGAAGCAACAGCAGATGAGCGCATAGGAGTAAAAAAGACCACGAAAATGTCGTACAATAAGAGGCAGTTCTATGACCGAATACTGACCCCCATGAAGACCATGGGAATAATAGATTATGACCTATACAAGAAGACTTACAAGCTAAGCGAGAAATTCAACAAAAACACGATGCGAATCGGATTGATGTGGCTGCAGGAACTAAGAAAGCCGCCAAAGCCGTTTTTATCCTTCAAAAACAAGAAATGAGGTAATGTTCAGAAGAGGAGAGCTCCCTGTCGGTTTATTCTTCCTTGAACCACCCTCCCCCTTTTCCTCAGAATAGGGAGCCTCTCTTTTCTTTTTTTTTATTCTATCAGTTAAAAAAAGTTGCTGCAACCTGCAGCAAGTGCAACGTCATGAATATCAGTGAATGACTTGCGCCATGGTTGCAGAGGTGGGGGCTGCCCCATCCTGGGTGCCGAGGGCAACTTTTTTACCTAATTAAACACATGCCCGCATTTCCTGCAGTGAGAAGCGCTCTTTTTATTCATGGTCCTGCACCTAGGGCATCTCTTCCTCCTTCTTATTAGCAGGATGAAGAAGAATATCAGGATTATCAGGACAACTACTATTGGGATGTATATCCAGAACTCAAACTTCTTGAGTTTGAGATCGAACTCTTGCGTTTTGGTCTTTATAAGCGCGTGTTTTCTTTCTCCGTAGACTGCGCGCACAGTTATTTTTTCGTTTCTTTCATCATTAAGGTCTTCTTCTTCCATATCTACGTTTATAGAAATCTTCTTGGTTTCTCCAGCTCCGATTTTCTCGACTTCGTCAGCGCTCACCGTGATATATTCGCCGTTAATCCATAAGTCCACTAGCTCAACATCCGTATATAAGTCAGTTGGTCCTGTGTTTTTTATAGTCACAATGAACTTGCCAGCAGAGGCATCATAAACCAAATCGATTATTTTCAGGTCAGTCTCATCGAATACCTCGATTTGCTCTATTGGGAATGTTCCTCTCAATATGTTCTCCAGGGAGGTCTTTGATTCCCCGTATATGGTATAGATTTCTCCACTAAGATTACCCAGGTTTTGTGCATCCTCGAGGTTCATGCTGTAGACAACGGTTTTTGTTTCTCCGCCATCTATGAATTCAATATCTAAAGAACCATTCACTGCCAGGATGTTGCCATCGCTGTCCTTGATCGTCAAGGTAGTCTTGAAGTAAGTGGCTATATCGACGTTGTTCTGGTAGGTGACTTCAAGCAATCTTGTGGCCTTATTGTAACTTATTGACACTATGCTCAAGCTTAGCTTATAAGCAGGCATAGGGAACCTGTCCAGATCCTCAACTGGATTGATAGTGCCGCCAGGTATCCTCGCTCCCCTAGCGAACTTTACGAACACGCTGATGCCCAATTGCCTTCTGATGGTGGTTGCTGAGCCGATTAGCTCATTTCCTATAAGAACACCTATATCTATGCCTTTTTCTTTGATGTATTCTGCCACTTCGTCAGGGACATTGGTTTTGCCTATGAAAAGGACAGCTTCCTTTCCGCTCATCATGCTGGCTTCTATGAATTCCCCATTAGTGAGGATTACTTGTTTTATGCTTCCTATTTCAGAATATTTATCCACAATCCTGATGTTGTTTTCAAATCTGCTTCCGCTTTCGCTGTTAATGGTTTCTGGGTTGTACTTGGCCAGGGCGCTTCTCACTTCCCTGTCAACCTGGCCGTAAATTATAATATCATCTATTTTTTTTCCAGTTAGGAAATTATCTATGCTCCTTATGTTTGCACTGCTAGCAAAGAGCACATAATACCCTGCTTTCACTGCGTATGGAGCTACAGACAAAGCATTGTATCCGTAAGAGTCATCGATGATTATGAATTTGTTAATGTTCGGAAGCCTTTTGGCCAGTTCCAGGTTGGACTGCTCGAATATCAGCTCTTCCGGGTTTTCATACCCCCTGCTTCTTACCAGAGATTCATACCCGACCACGAACGGCTTGTCTGCTGAAGTGATTATCTCTATGGTTCTTCCTTCAGGTATTTCGTAGAGGATTATCGGCCCGTGCGGGGTGCTTGTAAGGAAATTATTAGGCACTCCTAAGAGGTTGGAGTATATGATGCCAGAATAAACATCTCTCCAGTCGGCAGAGTTAATCAAGACGTGGTCTGGTATGCTTTGAACTAAGCTTGAGAATAATAACAGCATGGCGAACAATACGATGTTTTTATAGGACTTAATTAGATTATTATTGATATTACCACTCTTAAAGAGCATATCCCTTCACCCTTGCTTCTTTTCCTTTAGCTTGTTCTTTTTAAATTTTTGCTTTAACCAATAAAATATGTTTACTTACAAAATATGATATTTATACTCATTATTGTGATTAAATATTTATGAAATGACAATATTTATAAATAATAACTCACATTATATGATTAATTTCATGGAAAAACAGAATGTTACTTTAAGCTCTGGAGAATTATCGTACTATCCTTCTAATCGATCAGGCTCCTTTGGAAACCTGATAGAAACTAAGACTGAGGAGGTCATTTCTGTTTTTTACCTGAACCTGAACTATGACGGCAGGATTTACCTGCCACTATCGCTTTTTTCCAATAAGCTCACCCCGCTCAGAGCTGTAGTTAAATACCTAAAAGAGAACCTGTCAAAAACCAATAAGCAGATTTCTTCTCTCATAAACAGGGACCCGAGGACTGTCTGGATCACTTACAAATCTGCTGAAAAGGCCAAGCTCGAGCTATCTGATGACTCGCCCATCAGGATTCCCCTAGAGATATTCTCTGACGAGAAATTAAGCGCATTCGAAGCACTGGTTTCCTACCTGCGAAGCCTGGAAATGAATTACTCAGAAATTGCGCGCGCCTTACAGAAGAATCCTCGGACTATCTGGACGATTTATGCAAGGGCAAATAAAAAAATGAAAAAGGATGAATGAAAAGATGAACAAGAACAAGCAAACAGTTAAAGCGTTCGAGAAAAACTTGCTGTTCATATTATTGATATTGCTATTCTTCTCGTCAATTTTTGTCCTTATCAGGCCTATTGATTTTGCAGCGGCTGCCCCTCAAGGAGCATCCATCGCTTATAATTACACTGAGACTGCGGCCGCCAGGCCTGCTGACTCCCACACTGCTGCCGGAGGCTCCTTTACGACATTGATACTTAATGTCACTTCCCAGACGAGCAAATGGAAGGCTTATATTGGAAACGTAACCGGCAAGCTGACATTGGATAATTCAAATAACAAGACCATTTATGATTGGGCATTGACGACAGTACAGGGAGAAGTTTATGTGTCTCGAAATAACTCTGTTAATTTCACGGGCTTGATTTGCGCCAACCAGTCCAATATCACGTCAGAAGAGGCTTACCTCAACATCAACTCCAGCTCAGACGACAGCATCAACAAGACCTTTGCCCAACGGATACACAAGTCCTTTGTCATCGGCGGCACTGGGACTATTTCAAACAGCAGCTGTTATGCCGTCGCTACCTATGTCAATGATACTTCTCAGGCCCCTGCGGAGAATGCTACCTTCCAGGAGATTTTATTGTTCGACCGTAGAAATTTGGTGTACGTGACTTTGCTTGAGAACGACCAGTTAGGCTTTGATATCGGCAGGTATGACTTCCAGATAATCGTCCCTGACGATCCCACCGCCACTTCCACAACCTATTATTTCTATGCTGAGCTAGGATGATTTTATCTATATTTTTTAATTTTTCACTTTTGTTTTTTTAGTTTTTTTCAAATTCTTTGTTTTTAAGCCTTATAAGCCTATATTTCAGTTTTTAATTAATTAGTGAGCTTTCTTTATTTCCTTAATTTATAGATTAGTTATTTACAGTAATTAACTAAAAATCGAAACATTTAAATATTGGTGTGTTCATTAGGCTTTCAATAGCGATAAATCACCACTGGTATTACAAAAATAACCATAACGCTACTGGAAGCCAACAATTGATTCCTGTCGTTACAAAGACGACGGGGATTTTAATGATCAAAACCGTTGCAAGCAAAAAGAAACAAAATGGAACAAGAAACCCTTTTTACGGCCTCTAAATGGGAAATCCTGAAGATACTCTCTTCAGGAAGCAAATGCCCGCTAGAGCTGGCCAAGCTTTCCAACACCTCAGTTGCAAACATCAGCCAGCAGTTACGTCTTCTCGAGATGGCCGGTCTTGTTCACAGTAAAAGGATTTCCAACCGGGACAAAGGGCAGCCTAGACTGCTCTACTCTCTGGCTGGAAATCATTCATTCTTGATCTCTAGCAGCCAGGACTTTGTTGAGAAGAAATTCCTGAAGCTGAGTGACTATAATAAGATAATCTTAAGGATATGGTTCCTGGATGACCCTTCTCTTCATTACTACCTTGAAAAGGCTTTTTGGCAGGTTGAACAGTATATGAATAGTATAGATGCCATTTTCATGCAGCCAAAATATGAAGATAACATCAACCTGCTGGTCGTATCTGAAGATAGCGGCCTGAAAAAGGAGCTTAAGAAATCTGTCATCAAGAATTCTCAGAGCATTGCCAAGACTGTGCTTTTCAATATTAAATCCAAAAACGAATTTAAGAAACTCCCAGATGCCCAGCTCTCTGGGCTTTATGCGCTTTATGATTCTGCTAATATTTTGAGTCCTAAGACCGTTGAGGACGGAAGTATAGATAATAGAAAACCATGAGAGGTGAAGTTTAAGATGGAAAACACTATATATTATATGAAGAGAGTATTTTTGCTAATGACAGTTTTCGGATTATTCTACCTAGGAATAACCTCGGTCATGGGAGTCCAGGGAGCCACTGATATAAATGTTGGCGGGAGCAGCAGGGCGCCATTTACGAATTCGTCCAGCCAAAGCACACCGGTCCAGGCAGGCAATGTCACTGAGCTGAATATCTCTGGTTCAGCCATAACTACTCATTGGGCTGGCTTCTTCGGAGAGATATCAGGAACCCTTACCTTGGAAAACTCTGCCGGGGACGTGTTTTACAATTGGTCTGGCCTGAACTCATTGTCTGGCGAAGTATTTGCTTCAGCTAGCGGCGCGGTGGATTGGGGTACTATTGACTGCATTGATACGGCAGGCATTGCCACTTTGGAGACTGCGCTTAGCATCAGCGCTACAGACGCTGACAGGATTGAAAACACTTACACGAGCAATGCTCACCCGGACTTTGAGGTAGGAGGCACTGCTTTGAGCGGCTGCAACAGCACCAATGCGTATGTAAGTAGTGCCTTAGATCCAAGCAGCTTTTACCAGGTGCTTTTAGCGGATGGCAGTTCCAATTTTGTTTACACAACCTTGATTAACGAATCTCTTACTGGCTTTGACAGCGCTACTCACGACTTTCAGCTATTGGTCGGTGAGTCAGATGCAGTTGGCAGCACTAATTTGTACTTTTACATCGAATTGAATTAAACAGAGAGCATGATTGAACAGGAACACTAATACAAAGGTGAGATTATGGAGATGACACATTTCAAGAAATCGCGGCTTTTGCTGGTTTGCCTAATAGCAGTCCTTTTGATTTGTAGCCTCTCTATATATTTTACCTATGCTGCGCCTCAGGGAGCTACCATCGGGACGCCCGCGCCTAGCGTAGATTCTGGGCCAACAATCAATCCTCAGAGCAGGAACGATACTGGAGGTCAGATAGTAACCCTTTCCTTAAGCCTTGAGCAGCAGAATTTTGGCTGGAAGGCATATGTTGGAAATGTCACTGGTAGCTATGTGTTGAAGAACTCCTATAATTATAGTATCTATGAGTGGTCGCTTGGCACTGCTATCGCTGGCGAGGTTTATATGTCTAGGAATTCGTCTGTTAATTGGAGCACTGGAGCTGTGACTTGCGCTTCCCAAGCTGAGATGATTGCTGAGCAGGCTCTTTTTGGCATGCTCAATAATGCCCCTGACAACATCAACAACACTTTCAACAGCACTTTTCATAATGCATTTGATGCAGGAACCAACCACCTGGCTGTTTGCCCCACAGTTGCCCTGTGGGTCAATGATACTGCCCAGATGCAGAACGGCAGCAATGCTCTTTTCCAGGAGGTTGTGCTGCACGATGAGCACACGGTAGTCTATGCTTCCGTAATAACTAATGATAAGACTGGCTTTGACAACAGGTCCACTTTTGATTTCCAGGCGATTGTGCCTGAGAACAGGACCTCGAGCGTAGGCACGCCCTACTACTTTTACGTGGAGTTAGGGAACTAATTGCATTGGTGGAGTAATTAAAATGAAGAATTCAAAATGCCAGGCAGTAATCATGGCGACCAACAGAACCTTTATGGCTGATACTAGCAGGAAGGTTTTTCTAGCCCTGTCGCTGATGCTCTTGTTTTTCATTGCATTCAAGGGCTTCCTTGTCTCCAGCTGGGGGCCTGGGGCTAATTATAGGAATTATAGTGTGCGCACCACAGTCAATGTCACTAATGCTTACCCAGAAATACTGAATATTACTTGCACTAATGGCACCGGCATCACTTTGAATGCTGGAACTACGAAAGCAATCAGTTGTTTGATTCAGGCCCGTGATTATAACGGCGGAGACACTATCAACATGGCTAATGCGACAGTCCATTATTATCTGAACTCTTCTGCTAATCCCGATGATGGTAATGTGCATTATACCAACTCTAGCTGCTCTCAAGCAAATTGGGATGGTTATTATGCTAATTGGACTTGTGTTTTTGATGTGTGGTATTATGCTAACAATGGGACTTGGGTTGTCAATGCTACTGTCAATGATACTTATGGTAAGACAGGTAATAATCGTGGTAATGCAACTATTTCCTCTCTTTTGGCCTTGAATGTGACGAACCTTATTGACTTTGGCCAGCTCGCAGTCAATGATTATTCCTCGTCTATTCAAGCTAATGTTACTAATTTCGGTAACCGCCAGATAAATATAACGGTCTATGGCTTTGGAGACGAGAATGAGACTC
>Ga0315286_10008100_pt1 | contig 10325 bp, 7 predicted proteins | sample YL17G10_0_MG_FD_205038 | JGI IMG/M metagenome (GOLD analysis project Ga0315286, IMG submission 205038) | Sediment microbial communities from Yellowstone Lake, YNP, Wyoming, USA - YL17G10_0 | ecosystem: Environmental > Aquatic > Freshwater > Lake > Sediment | place: USA: Wyoming | collected...
GGAAAAGACGACGTCAGTGACATCCTCCCTTACGTATCCCTCGCTATCGGTTCCGCACACGCCATACATGATGGTTATGCCGGCCGACGCCTTCAGGCGGACCAGCAGATCCTCCTCCTTCCTCGTTTTGAATTTGCCGGCCCAGGCGATGAGTCCGCGCAGGTCGATGCACCCTGACAGCTCGTGGCTGCGCTTGAGACGCCTCGTCTCATTGGCAACCTTCACCATGACGCGCGCTTCCTCTTTGCCTATGCCGGTTCTCTCTCGCAGAAGTTGCTCCTCATCACGAGGAGGCAGATATCGATACTCCAGGACGACGGGAAAGCGCGATATCAGCGCCGCGTCGTAGCTCTCCACGTGGTAGCCTTTGCCCAGGTTAGAGGCCATAACGACGCAGAAGTCGTCGCTCGCCAAGACCTCCTCGGAGCCATGCTCGGTCAAGACCACAGCTCGCCGGCTGATGACGCCCAGCAGCACGTTAAGGACGCGTGCCGGCATCCGGTTGGCCTCATCGATGAAGAGCACCGATCCGTCCTCGCGGAGGGCCTGCGTAACAACGCCGTCCCGCCAGTAGAAACTGCCGGCACCGTCGGGAACATAGCCGCCCAGGAGGTCGAACTCCTTGAGCGATGAGTGTCCCTCGATGACGAAGAGCCGCCTCGGCCGGAGAAGCCGCTCCATCGCCTCAAAGACGCAAAGCGACTTGCCCGTGCCCGTCGGCCCGATGAGAAGACAGTTCAGTCGCTCGGCGATTGAGTCGACGAGCTCCTGGAGCTGCCATCCCCGGAAGACAGGCTTGGGCAAACGAGTTGGAACTTCGACCATCGGCTCCGCCTCGACAATCTCCATCTCCCGCCGGAAAGCGCGCAGCTTGCGGCGGCTGGTGAGGATCTCGGGTTCGAGTGTCTGGCCTGTCGTTACCGATGGTGGGTCCGCCGCGTCCCGCACCAGTAAGCCCTCCAGCCTGTCATTGACAGGTTGAGGGTCACCGGGACCGTAGCGGAGCCAGAAGTAGAGCTCGTCGGCGGCGGTGGCGACATGTCCGGATAAGGAATCGTCTGCCACTCCGCCGGCAGCTTCGTAGGCTTCCAGCAGCTTCTCCCAGGCATCGAGCAGGTCGGTCGCCTCGCTTTTTCGAGCGAGCGCTTCCGCCATCGCCAGGATGCCCAGGTGATAGGTGACGTTTCCTCGCGGCAGGTAGGCGGTGGGACCGGCGTCAAGCCAGTGGCAGACATGGTTGGGGCCGCCGGACTGGCTGAGGCTTCGCGTTACCACGCCGCCTTCAGCGAGCAGTTCCAGCCCTACCACGTCCCCTTTGAGCATGACGGCCACGCTCTTGGCCAGCATTGCCGAGAGGTGGCCAATGCCTGTGTTGCGCTTGGCCGGGACCTTGATCTCATCTCCCCCCTTGAGCCAGGGAAAGCCGTCCACCTCTCGCCTTCGGGAGAAGAGGATGTCGACCAGGCTCCGGCCGGTGCCGTCTCTGTACATGCTCTCCTCCCAATCGATTCGCTACGTGACAGCGGGCTCGCGGGCCCTCTTTCGTTTCACGGCCCGCAGGATCGCACCGTTCGCCGCTTCCTCCTTCCGCCTCAGTTCCGCCGGTGTCGGCACGCCCTCCGGCCAGCATTGCTTGGTGAAGGAGCAGTAGCCGCGGCACTGCCAGAGACCGTCCGGCCCCGCCTTCGGTGGGAGCCTTCCGTTCTCCAGTCCGTCCTTCAGCTTCTTCGCCCGCGGCGCCAGCCAGCTCAGCAGACTGCGGATATCCATCACCTCCACGTTCGCCCGCCGCACCTCGCTCATGTCCATGTAGACGATCTCGAGATGGTCGATGCGGTGGTGGGGCATGACCAGCCAGCGATAGATGTTTACCTGGAGCCCGTGCTGGGCGTAGAGCTGCCCTTCCTTAGGGATACGACGGGTGGTCTTGACGTCGTAGAGCTTGCGCAGGTTGGGGACGATCAGGTCCGGCTGACCGGAGATCGTGATCCCCGCCAGCGTGCGCTTGAAGCGCTTCTCCACCACGCAGCCGTCCATATCCACTCCCGCGGCTATCTGGTGAAACATCTGGCCGCGGAAGGTGTAGTAGAGCTGTTGGGGCTCCACATAGACCTCGTGACGCCGCTCCAGGGCCACCTTGCGCAGGCAGTTCAGGAGCTGGGTGACGGTGATCTCCGCCATCTCTCCCCGCAGGTTGCCAACCATGCCGGACAGGATGGGGTAGACAAAGCCGCACTCCGGCGGGTCCGTCTTTGAGTGTTCCAGACAGTCGGCGAAGCTGATCTCGCCTCGCCCGTAGGGACAACGAAAACCTTTGAGCATAAGCCCCCTCCTTTCAAGATAGAATGGGGGAGAACCGCAAGGACAAAGGCCTCACGGCTCCCCCCTGGAGCGGATGTCGCCCGACTAGCTATCCAGCCAGACGGGCTTCCCTTCGCAGTCGCGGTCCGGGCAGAAGAAACCCTTGTAGGGCTTGCCGTTCCGGCCTTCGCCGTCCCGGTAAGTCATCTTCTTGCCGCAGACCGAGCACTTGGGCGGGTTGTCCTTCGTGTAGACCTGCTCCCCGCCGTTCGGGTCGTGGTAGGGCCGGGCCTCACCGCCGTTCTCGATGATCCTCTTGACGGCCGAGTCAGCCTCGCTGAGAACCTCCACTGAGGAGGTTCCACTGAGCTGGAGATGCATCTCCAGGCCCTCCTTGGAGCGCCAGAACACGTCGACGCTCGCCCTTCCTTCACCGGGCATGTCTTTTCTCCTTTCTTTGAGTATTGAGCTGTCAAGGTGCCGTCCGATTCCGAGCCACAAAAAAGGCTGGCCGCAGCCCCCGAGGTTCGGGACAGCTACGGCCAGCCTTCTGGCCGATGGTATTCGGGTTTCTATTCGCCTGTTGCTGGAGTATTACATCGTTAGCGCTAGTCTGTCAAGGAGGAATTCGTTACTATGGGCCCCTTTGGCTGGTCGTTGGGGGCAGGTCACCTCCATGATCGGCTGTCCTCCGTAATGACTTAAGGGTGCCACGTGAGGCGAAAAACGATTCGGACTTGGTTCGATGGCCCAGCCGCGGCCATTTGCCTTTACTCGTCGCAGACACAGAAGGGCGCCGACGCCTGCCCGAACCGAAGGATCTGCTCTCGATGCGGGAGGCGGCGGTCTACGGCGGGTTGAGCCCATCCCATCTCCGGCTTCTCTCTCGCGCGAGCCCTAACGTCGCGCTCGTCACGCCTCCCCCCGAGCATGAGCTCGCTCAGCTACGTCGCCAGCCCTTGTTGAAATTGCGTGCCGCAACGCCTATTATTGGGCGAGATACGAAGTTCGCGGCATCGATTATGGGCGGGGACGCGACTGGCATACTCGCGATGCTGACCCCCGCGACGGAACGCCCGATATGAAACCTGAGGAAGCTGCACGTCTAAGCATTGACACCGCCCTGCGAGAGGCGGGGTGGCTGGTCCAGAACGCCGGCGCGGTCAATCTTTCCGCTGGGCGAGGCGTCGCTGTGCGGGAGTTTCCGCTGAGCAGCGGCTATGGGTTTGCTGACTATCTCCTCTACGCGGATGGTCACGCGGTCGGAGTGATCGAGGCGAAGCCGGAGGGCACCACCCTGACAGGCGTCGAGGTTCAGTCGGAGAAGTACGGCGCCGGCCTTCCCGACGGTATCCCAGCACCTGTGCGGCCACTCCCGTTCCTTTACCAGAGCACCGGCGTCGAAACCCGATTCACGAACCAACTCGACCCAGAGCCCCGTAGCAGACAAGTCTTCCACCTACACCGACCCGAGACCCTGGCAGCCTGGATTGAGCCCGCCACTCGCACGGCCCGTAGTCTCTCCACACCAGAAGTGAAGGTCGCCGAAGCGGGGGCAGGGTACGCCGCCCGAGCAGCGCTGCGGCGACAGCTACAGAACATGCCGCCCATTCACGAGACCGGACTCTGGCCGGCGCAACTGAAGGCCGTCCGCAACCTCGAGGAGTCCTTGCGCGAGGACCGTCCGCGGGCACTTATCCAGATGGCGACCGGCAGCGGCAAGACGTTCGCGGCTATCACCTCGGCATACCGGCTGATCAAGTTCGGCGGCGCGCAGCGAGTCTTGTTCCTTGTCGACCGCGCCAACTTGGGGCGGCAAGCGCAGAAGGAGTTCCAGCAGTACACGACGCCGGACGACGGCCGCAAGTTCACCGAGCTGTACAACGTCCAACGCCTGACGTCAAACAAACTGGACCCGGTGGCGCGTGTCTGTATTACTACGATCCAGCGGCTGTACTCGATGCTAAGAGGCGAGCCCGACCTCGACCCAGCGCTGGAGGAGGGATCTCAGTACGACGCCGGCGGCGGTCTAGTACGTGAGCCGGTGCCGGTCGTGTACAACCCGGTGATCCCCATCGAGACGTTCGACGTCATCTTCACCGACGAGTGCCATCGCTCGATCTACAACCTGTGGCGCCAGGTGCTTGAGTACTTCGACGCTTACATTATCGGGCTCACGGCTACGCCTTCGAAACAGACCTTCGGCTTCTTCAATCAGAATCTCGTGATGGAATACAACCACGAGCAGGCCGTGGCCGACGGCGTCAATGTCGACTTCGATGTCTACCGCATCCGTACACAGATCAGCGAGTCCGGTTCCACCGTGGAAGCCGGGCTTTTTGTCGACCGCCGCGACCGAGAGACCCGCAGGGTCCGCTGGGAAAGGCTGGATGAAGACCTCACCTACGATGCCACGGAACTCGACAAGAGCATCGTGGCTGTCGACCAAATACGGACGGCGATTCGGACCTTCAAGGAGAAGCTCCCTACCGAGATCTACCCCGGTCGCACTGAGGTGCCGAAGACCTTGATCTACGCCAAGGACGACAGCCACGCCGACGACATCGTCCAGATCGTGCGCCAGGAGTTCGGAAAGGGAAACGACTTCGCGCAGAAGATCACGTACCGGACCGGTACGGCGAAGATCGTCACCATGAAGAGCGAGCCCAACGATGAGGAGGTCGAAGAGGTGACCTACAAGTCCTCCGGGCTGAAGGCCGAAGACCTGCTGTCTTCGTTCCGCAACAGCTACAACCCGCGCATCGTGGTCACCGTCGACATGATCGCCACGGGAACGGACATCAAACCGCTGGAAGTAGTGATGTTCCTGCGCGCCGTGAAGAGCCGGACGTTCTTCGAGCAGATGAAGGGGCGCGGCGTTCGAGTGATCAATGCCACCGAACTCCAGGCCGTGACGCCGGACGCGACGAGCAAGACGCACTTCGTGATCGTGGACTGCGTCGGGCTGTACACGGGCGCCTCTGGGCACTGTCGTAGGCTTGCCAGGATCAGCTGTGGCTCTTTCTTCCCTTCCTCCAGTTCTCTGCACACCTGGAGGAAGGCGGCCAAGCCGGCCAGAAGGACGAAGTCGTAGTACACAAAGCGAACATGGGGATGGCCTTGCCGGTCGAGGTAAAGGAATGCCGAGAACCTGCCAGTGTAGTGACGAGGCAGGAACACTTCGGCGGTAAGGTACTTCTTCAGGTCCCTCAGCAGGGGCTCAGCGCAGTAGATGCCCCCGTCTCGAAAGCGCATCTCTCGGGACACGACGGGACTGCTGGTGACTATCGCTCCGAATCCGCTCCAGGATAACTCGCTCCCACCGCGGAAGACCCGCACTTCGGGCGTGAGCAGGCCGTGGGTGTAGCCAATGAACTCCACTTGGACAGGACCGTCTGCGCTGCCATTGCCGAATCTGCCGCGACTGTTGCCTTGCCGATCTTGTAAAGGACTTGCTCTGCCGCTACAATTGTGACCGTTCGATCCGTTAGCTTTCATCTCTCGCCTCCCCTTTGCTGGTGGGAGCTCATTGACTGCTCCCCTCAGAGGCGATTACAGCAGCGAACGGAGCCCGTGCCCTCCCTCGTAGGCGGTGAGAGGGCGACCGATTTCCGGAGTCTTTTCCACGGATTTCCGAGCGATGAGCAAGGCGAGAACTACCGGCGGCATGACTCAAGAGGAACAGGAGCGGCGCATTGCTGCAGGCCTGCTCCTGAGGCTGGTCCGTGAAGCATCCGGTCGCAAGCAGGGGGCGGTGGCCCAGAAGCTCGGCCTCTCCGCCGACCGCCTCGGCGACTACGAACGGGGCGAGCTACCGCTGCGGGAGGGGCGGGGGCGCCTGCTCCAGATCGCGGTGGCCTACGGCCTCCCCCTCATTCGGGCCAATCACTTTCTGCACTTGCTGAACCAGTCACCGGCAAGCCCCGAGGAGTGGGCGGCGCTCGGCTCCCCACCCGTCGCGGAACCCGAGGGTGTCGGGTTGCTCTTTTTCGCCTGGCATGACGCCCTGACCGACGCCGAACTGGCAGAGGTGGTGTCGCTTCTGGGGGCGCTGCGCGAGGTATCGGACCGACACGGGATTCTGAAGCATTCTGTTGAGCTATTGACGGAGACTCTGAGCACTGACCTAGCGGCAGCGCTCGCCCGCAGAGGGGTCGATGTGAGGGACATCTCGGCCGTTCACGAATCGCTCCCCGCGATCGAAGGGCTCCTTGCGGAAGTGGCCGACGCCCAGATAGGAGAGCTCAGGGACCGGGTTCAGTCGTACATCGACTCCGGTGCGCACAGCGACGAGGGCCAGGAGCTGGCGAGCAGGCTCCGGGAGGTCATGCGCATCGCGCCCAGGCGCCGGAGGCCTGAGCTGCGCTACCTGTTGGGATGGCTCCGTGATTACAACCAGGAGTACATCGACTCGGCCAGCGAATTGGACCGGGCACTCCAGGAGTTCATTGTCGACCCCGACGACGTCACCTCTTTGTGGACCGTCGCCGACGCCAGCTACGTCGCCGCCCTCGCCTACCTGGATATCGGTGATGTCGACGCCTTCCGGCGAGCGCGCATATACCTGCAGCAAGCGCAGGACCGCTATCGGCAGTTGGAGGAGATCCTGCCGGGAAACGTCAGGCAGATGAGCTTGAAGCGGATGAGCAGCTCTCTGCAGCAGGCGCGTCTTCTCACCTGGGGCTACCGCCGCGGCATGGGAGCGCGCTTCGGGGAGGCCGAGGGTATCTATCGGTCGCTCCTAGAAGCGCCCGACAGCGAGAAGGAGTTGGAGGAGAATTCCTTCTTGCACGCGAGCATACTCAAGGAGAGAGGCGACAACCTCCGGCTGGAAGCCGAGTCGGATAGTCGGCCCGAGCTACCGTTGCGGGCGAGGGAGTACCTTCTGGCGGCGATCTCCTTCTACGACCTCTCCGAGGGCTTGGCCGGACCCCAGGCCGAGGAGCGGCGCATCGATTGCGCCATCAACAAGGCCTACATCCAAAGGCTGTTGGGCGAGCGGGAGTCCTCTCATCGCGAACTGGGAAGGGCGCACCGCCTGGCCCTCGCCGCCGGCCTGAGGCGGCAGATAGCCCTTACCCTCCAGCACATGGCGGAGTCGGAGTGGCGCAGCATCAGGTCAAGGGCGTTCTGCGCCATGGCGGGCGCGGCCATTGCCGAACGAACAGGTTCGAAGCGGGTACGTGATGTCTGCCAGGCTCTGGTCAGGAAGCTCGGGCCCGACGTCGATGGAGGGATAGCCGCCCTGGCTCAAAAGCTGAGGAGTAGCCGCTACCGGGAGTTCTTCTGACCGCTGCTTTCTGTAGGGTCGGACAGCGCCGGCGACCGAGCATAATCTCGAAAACATCCAGTCGAAGAGCCACGAATCCCTCATCTACGCCGCTCATCTGACTTATAGGCGGCGCAGCGAGACGCTATGGGATCACGACGAACCCTTCAGTCGACGGGGCGGCGACCCGCCATAAGGGCGACGGAGTCGTCCTTTGACGTATACGATATAATATAGATGTAGGGCCGGTGCGTGCCATCCTGCCTTCGGGCAGAGAGGAGGCACGGTGTCGTCGATCATCCGGCGGCACGGCGCTCAAGCCAGGTCGCGGTGGTGCGGTCGTGGGAGCGCCCCCTGACCGGCCCTGCGTAAACTGCCCATGTGAAAGAAACAAAACGATACACAGTCCTAATAGTGAGGAACCACGCCGGCCACATCGCCTTTGCCCCTAAGCTGCCGGAGGTGATCGGCCGCGGGCAAGGCCGCGAACGTGCCTATCAGGACTTCAAGGTGAAGCTGCGTGAGCACATCGCCGGCCTCATGGCCCGCGGCGAGTTCAACGAGACTCCCCTCACGTAGCGAGACCGGACTCCTGCTGCCGTGGCCGCTGCCTGAAACGTGCAGCTCCTCCATCTTCTCCCCCAACCTGAGTACAGGACTCGATGTTCTCGGGCCTTATCTTTGAACCCTTCGGGCCCTCGAAGCCCATTGAAACAGATACGATTGTCGTCGCTTGCGAGCGTCAGCTTCTCACCGCGCTGAGTACCGGACCCGCAGTCCGGAAGTCCGTTGGCCGATGAGCTACGATCGCGCCACGCACGGGACGACAACCGCAGGCGCTGGAGGGGCGACGATATCTGACGGCGAACGCGGCTCCGTCAAAGCAGATGGTGCCCGTACGACAAATACGGAGGGCGGGCTCGTTTTCGGGGGCAGGTCGATGTCTCTAGGCACTCGTAACGCCGAACCCGCCTCACTCCTGAGCAAGGACGTGGCGGAATGGAATCTGTTGATCTCAGCCGGGTGCCGCTGAGGGAATGGTCTGAGGGCGTCTACTGGTAGAGCGGTGATGACGCCTTCATCATCCGGTTCATCATTCGCACCTCGGCCACGCGCCTGCCGGCCTCATCGTGTACGTACGTCTCAAACCACACGTACTCAGTTCGCGGGGTCTGGCCGAGGTTGACGATGTGTCCGCCTGCGCGGTAGGGCTCGTCCACCAGCACTGGGCCGTTGATATTGCGTACCTCAATCGCCCCGAAGAGGCCGACGGCGGATGTCCCTGCTAGCTGACGTATGTAGGCGTAGAAAGGCTGGTGGATAATATCCACCACGTTGACGATCGTCGCCATCGGGCCGCCCCAGGGAGAATCGCTGGTATACCAGGGTAGCGGGTCCGTCGTCGCCTTCACGCGCTTGTCCTGCATCTCTGGCGTAACCCGCACCTCAGTCTCAGGGAACTGGTCGCCGACCGAAGCCTGTGCCAGGATGCGCAATTCGCCTGGGGGAAAGCGGTTCAGGTCGCGAGTGAGAAGCGCCGACGGCTCGGCGGGGTCGCCCACGGCGGCAGTTCCCTCGCAGATTTTGACGCCGCTCGGCCGCTCCATCCAGACGTTCACCTGGACATCGGTTGCGCCGGAAGAAGGCGCGGCGATGACGGCTCGCACCTCCTCTCTGTCCGTGGTGGGATCGAGAAAATACAGCGATAGGTTCCCTTGGTCAAACCAGCGTTGGCCAAACGCTTTCAGGAGAAGCGGCGGGAAGAGCTCCATGTGGATTGACGCGGCGACGGTGCCTCCGCGCAATCCCAGGTCTTGAGCGGCGTTGTCATCGTGGATGCTGCCCTTGATGTCGATGGCCGTGTTAACGGGCTGGCGCCACCTTCCGATGTAGAGGGAGTCCTTCTCCTCAACCTCATCGATGATACTTTGAATCTGCGCGTCCACGTTGGGCACCTTTCTCCTGCGGCGTCTTTGGACAAGAAACCCGAGCTTGCCTGCGGCAGATCATAGCACGAAGGGTGATCTTGGCCAAGTCGAGCTGGGTCAGGATCGAAGAAGCTCAGCGCGTTGACTGACCTTATTTGGATTGTTTGGCTCTGCGGCGCGAGATCACCGAGATATATTGAATCGAGGTGGCTCCACGATATCAGCGAGTGGTTGACACTCTCGAAGGCCTGCGTTGCCTACGTGCCGCAGTGGGGAGTGATGGTGGCACGACCGGCGGGATGAGAATTGACATAGTCGGAGACGTCGTACACCTTGTTTTCGATGATGAGCCAGCAGTCACTGGATGAATTGTGTTTTGCGACCTCCGCTACTGATAGTATCACGTTGGTGCCACTCTCCGTCGGCTGTCCAGTCGCCGGCCCGGTCGGTGTTTGCGACGGCATGGGTTTTCCGTCGCCTCCATCACCGCAGCCCGACAGCAGGCCGGCGGCTAGGAAACAGCCAACCGCCACAGTCAGTATCAGCAGCGAAACGGCTGCCCGCCTGTCAAGGTCTAGCATGTCTTTCGCCTATCCCCGCCGCCGGGTGCTTCGTCGCAATCTGAATCATTCTCGAGCAGAGAGGTGGACAGATAGACGCTATCGTGTCGTCGCGGGTATAATAGACCGCACTATTTGACAGAGCAAAGGTTCGTAGCCTCTAAGCCGGACCGGCCGCCGAGATGTCAGAGAGATCGATTTGAAAGACGAACTCGAATCTGCGGAATCGTGGTGGAAGGCGGGCGTCTTCTACCAGATCTACCCCCG
>Ga0315286_10008101_pt1 | contig 10325 bp, 6 predicted proteins | sample YL17G10_0_MG_FD_205038 | JGI IMG/M metagenome (GOLD analysis project Ga0315286, IMG submission 205038) | Sediment microbial communities from Yellowstone Lake, YNP, Wyoming, USA - YL17G10_0 | ecosystem: Environmental > Aquatic > Freshwater > Lake > Sediment | place: USA: Wyoming | collected...
CAGTTGATCGACCTTGACTGAAAGCGATATTGCCCGCCATCGTCAACAAAACGGTTGCAATGAAAGTGAACCTAGAGAACATGCTCATAGAGCCCCCTGCGAGCAATTGTCGGAAATACGATAGTATTACGCGCCCCGTCCTGCAACCCAGGATGTACCGCACATGACGTTGTACGGACAGCGGGGACAAGCTTTGCTGAGCTGGTCGGTTGGCATGAACTCCAGCTTGTCATCGACCAGTTCCTTGATAACGCTTACCATGATCGGATACACCTGGCGATAAAGCTCGTCAGGTGGCAGCTTCCCCCCGCCAACATCGACTTCGATCTTTGAAGAAATCTCATTCCGGCCAACAAAAAGGTACGATGGCGTTATCGAGTTGAGTGGGATCTGCTGGGTCCTTGAATAGAGAAGCATGTACATCACGAGTTGAAATGAACCAATGGCTTCACGCCATGAACCAGGGTCATCGCTGGCAAGCTTGCTGAGATTGATTTTGAGCCGCTTATCATCGCAGCCGGTTTTGTAATCGAGAATGACGTGTTTGTCACCGCGCTTTTCAATCCGGTCGATGCGACCGCTGAACCGAAATCCGTCACTGGTAGCAGAGAAATCCTGCTCCAAACCGACAATCGTGACGGGGTTCGCCTTTGCCAACGGGATCTGGTAGTCTTGTAAAAATGCTTCAAGCTGATGGGTGACCTGTTGCTTGACGAGAAACGCAGGCCCGATAAGGTCGGAACCATATTCCTCAGCGAAAGTCCGGTCGATGACAGACCGGAGTCGTCGAGGATGAAGATCGGCCGGACCCAGGGGCTTCCCGATAGTGGGGTCGAAGAACATCTTCAGCACCTTGTGAACCACGCTCCCAACCTCGCGCTCGTCCACGTCTTCTGTAACGTCTTCCTTTTCCGAAAGATGCAGGACGTGCGCATAATAGAACTTCAACGGGCACGTGAGATAGGTATCGAGCGCCGTCGCTGTGTATTGGAATTTCCTAAGATACTCCAGCACTTTTGGCGTCTTCTCTATGGATTCCGGCTTTGAAGCGGCCAGCTGAACTTCATACCGTACCACCCGAACGACATTGCCAAGGTCAAGGTCGTGATGGTCCTTTTGATGTTCCCAAAGAAGCTTCTCGAGGAAACGACTCTTCTCGTGTTTCCCTGACTCCGTGAAGAAACAATGAACCTCCCGCGCTCCGGCGAGAAGTGTGTTGAAATAGTACTCGGCGAGGCGCTCGCGGTCGTGATATGTTTCCAGACCCAGAGTCTCCCTGAGTCGCTGTGGAAGAAGAACATCGTGCCCGCGGGCTCCCGGAATCACGTCATCTGTCGCGTTCAGAAGGAAAACGGTGTCGAATGAGAGGTTGCGTGTTTCGAGAAAGCCGATGACCTGAAGGCCTTTGAGAGGAGTTCCGGGGAAGGGGACCTCCTCCGCGGCAACCGCATTTCGGAAGAACGTACAATAGGCGGCGACATCTGCCAATTGATGGGAGGCGAGTAACGACTCGCCCAGGCCATCCAGAAGAGAGACAAAAGTCTCAGCATAAGGAAGGAATAATGGATGCCGGGTTGCCGTGCTGTGCTTGTGTATGTACTGCAGGATTTCGATCCCCTTGGCAGCAAAATCCCCAATGGAACTGAACCGGAGAACTTTTCGGATCGTCTGATCGTGGATGGTCTGAAGGTGACCCTTCAGCTCAACCGCTGATACTTCTATCCCGCTCGCAGCGAGAGTTCGGGAAACACTCTCAAACACGTCGTTCTTCCCCTCTAACTCTTCCAGGGAGACAAACATCTTTGACTGCCCCTCAGCGAGATGGGTTTCGAAGGAGTGGAAGAGAACTCTCGAAACATCTGCTCTCTGTCCAAAGAGAATGTTCTTGGTGTACGGATGGAGAATGAACTTGGTGTATTTCGATATTGGCACCCTGTCGTTCTTTGTCCCGGCGCTGAGGTCCATGAGGGTGGCAAAGAAACCGTAGAGCGGTGTTCGCTGCAACGGATATCCGAGCGAGATGTTGTATTGATCCGGTGGAAGGAGCGGAAGAGTCTGATGAACAACCGGGAACAGTGCGTCAGATGTTGGCAGAACAATAACCGTCTTCTCATTGACCGGTGTGCCGGTGTCGAGCATCGCCTTCATCTTTTGACTAACAGCAAAGACCTGCCCGTGCGTATCGGACGACTGGTAGAAGTGGCAGACCGGGGGGCGCTCTGGCACGGACGTTTCCTCCGCGCTAACGTCGACGCCGATCGTTTCCAGCCGTCTCCCCAGCCCCGGACCTTGTTGAGCAATGATGGTGGCGTTTTCCCTCTGCAGCAATGACTTGAAAATCCGCTGCTCGAGAACGGTGTATGCATAGAAGCCGGCGAGGATAACATTTTGCTCACCGCCGAAATCTATGGAGGCTATATTGTCGGCGACCCTTCTGTAGTTCATGGCGCGGGTCGTGAGGCTCTTTTCTTCAACGAGAGCGTAGAACTGTGCGAAGTAATCCGGCAGTGCGTAAAACCTGCTCAGGGGTACGTTGGCAAGGCCATCGCGAATTCTCCGCTCATGAACGTCAGCCATCACCAGTTCTTCAAGTTCAGAGTAGAGCTTCAGGCCCATCCCGACAAAGCGGTCTACGCGATTGAAATGCTCTGCGCCGAGGCGTTGCGCCACACGGGTGTGAACGTCGAACAGCAAAGCAACAGCATCAAGGTTCTCGAGAGCTTTTCGTTGGATGTCGAGTCTCTCGGTGACGAGATGATCGATGAATGCGTCAATTGAGAAAATACGGGGAGGGATGAAGCTTCCCTTGATTTGCTCTGCAAGCGCTTTTCGGACAAAATGCGCCGGCCGCTTTCCCGGAAATACAATAACGAAGCGGCTGAAATTCCTGGAATCAGCCGGCAGCTGTTTGACGACCTCATGGACAAGGTTCTGTGATGGCGATATGATGATCTGCCGGCTCACGAGACGGTGCGAATGAGTTTTCGATCGACATACACGATCATCCCCTGGACATTCCGACCCTTATAGAAATCCCGCAGGATGCGCAGGTATTTTGTGATTTGATCGTTATATCCGGGCTTTTCATCGCCGGTCTTGTAGTCAATCACCGTAACGAGATCGGTATCGACAACAACCCGGTCCATACGTACAAGTGTGCCCTCAGCCGCGGTGAACTCCTGTTCATTCAATACAACCCGCCCTTCTTTCTTGACAAAGTATTGACCGACAGCAGGAATCCGGAGGGCGGCGAGAAATACCTCGCGTGACTCGGAAGCAGAAACTTCAAACGGAGCGAGAAACTGAGCGAGCCGAATAGCCTCGTCGAGCTGTTTGTCAATTTCAGTGCCGACATATATGATTGACTGAAGAACGGCATGGAAGAATTCTCCCCGGCGGGTTTCGCGGTGTGCAATGCCGGTGTATTCCGCAGGTCGGACTGGTGCATGCGGCAGGGTGTGGTAGAGTTCGACACTTGTTTCGCTCTTCGGAGGGCGGCGAACGACGGCCGGTTTCCGTTTCGGTGCGTATCCATGTTCTGGCAAAAACTCTGAAGGAGCCTTGGCGTGGTTGGATTGTACGCTGATCACGTACATTTCTTCTTCGGCCCTGGTGAGAGCGACATAAAGCTTGTTGAGGTCGTCAACCGTCTCACCGATCTCTTTCTGCTCACGAAGCTCGGCAAACTCAGGAACTTCGGCCGCGGCTTTCTTTGTCAAACGAACTAACCGTAGTTCATCACCATCTTCCTGGAAATACAAACTCTCCGCGTGTCGCCTGGAATCATAGAGCAGTACGATCACCACCTTCGACTGCAGCCCCTTCGCCTTATGAACCGTCATAGCTTTGATGGCATCAATGTCTGTCGGAATATCGATATTCCAATCTGCGTCATCCGAGGACTCTTCGGCGTATTGCAGAAATCCTTTGAGGCTGTTTTCCCCTTTGTCCTCGAAGTCTTTGACGACCTCGAGGATCTTCACCAAGGCTGCCTCTTCGTCAGGGAAGAGCTCAAAGAGGTTAAGTGTTTTGTAGATCTCGGAGAGCAGATCGTACACTGGCAAATAACCAACAACGTTGAAGGTCTCCTCGAAGTGTTGCTGCCAGAGGTCCGGAAAGGTTTCGCGGAAACCAATGTAGAGAGGATGACCCCGCCTGTGATCGATGCGATGGGTGAAAAGAAAATCGAGAAGGTTCTTGCGCTCGATCCGGGTACCGCCATGTTTGAGTAGGTGCTGAACGATGTCGCCGAGCAGAAATGTGGCGAACGAGAGATCATCAATCGGCGAATCGAAAAATTGCAGCAGAGCGAGAAGCTCACCAGTAATTTTACGACTCCGCACATCGAGACTGCTGTGGGAGATGAAAGGGATATGGCGTTCGTTCAGCCACCCGCTCACCTCGATGATGTCGTTGTTGCGAGGCGACAGAATGGTGATATCGGATCTTCTGTAGCCGCGGGCGAGGCAATCAGTGACAATGTCGATGAGTTTTTGCCTCTGCGGGGATTGGCCGGATGTGTCTGGTTCCGCGTCCGCTGCGATGATGGCTAACTCAACATATCCTCTGTTTTTGAACTCCGGCTTGGGAAGCGAGTCATCCGTAGAAAGGCCGCTGGAGCTCTCTGCCCCCTTGACGACTTTCGTCGGAACGATGTTCTTGAAAACCTCCTTGTTGAAGTCCAGAATTCTCTCAAAGCTCCGGAAATTCGTCTTCAGGAACCGTGGGTCCTTCTTTGCCGATGGAAACACATCTGCTTCCAGGAGATGTTTCATAATTCTCCAGTCGGCACCGCGAAAACCGTATATGGACTGCTTTGTGTCGCCGACGAGGAACAAGCTTGCCTCTTTACTCAGGGCGTCGCGAATGAGGGGCTCAAGGTTCTCCCATTGAATGGGATTGGTGTCTTGAAATTCGTCGATGAGATAATGACGCAGGTTTTCTGACAGACCATAATAGATCTCCGGTACTCTTCCGGGCCTTAGATAGTCGGCCAGCTTTTTGACGACATCACCAATGTCAACGCGTCCCTGTTCTCGCTTGACAGCGTCGATAGATCCTGAAAAGAGTGTCAGCGCCTCCGCGTATGGCTGGTAATGCTGGCGGGTCTTGAGCACAATCAGCTGGAGGCGTAATTGTTCGATCTCTTCACACAGCGGTCCAAACTTCTTGCTGGCGCGCTCCAGGACGTTGGGAGTACTTCCTGTTTTTGTCACCGGCGCCGGGAATTTCCAATCGAGAAGATTGTTGATCTCACGATTTCTGGCGGATTCAACATATTTCTCAAACGGCTTGCTCTTCGTGAGCCCCGGTTTACCCGCAAGCGTATTGAGTGCGTGAATTCGTTGAACGATGAGCTCGCTGCGTTCCCGGATTTCGGCCGAGTAATCTTCCCGCCGCAGCCGTTTGGAGGTCAGCAGTGCTCGTCGATAAAGATCTTTCACTTTTGCAGAGAGGTCCGAGTACGGATTCCAGAGGAAACGGTCGTCGGCTGCACGATTTTCGAGGAGAAGAGGTACAAGGTCGTTGACCAACTGCGCAGAAGCTGTTCCGTGACTCAAGTCTCGCGCGAAGAGCGTAAAGGCATCATCGAGAATCGCCCCGCTGTCCAGAACAATCTCAAGATCCGGCGAAAGGCCAAGCTCCGGCGCTGAAGCTTTGAACACCCGGGAGAGAAAACTATCTATCGTTTGAATCTGAAAATCGGAGTAATTGTCAAGGATCTCGTCAATCAGCCATGTTGCCTGAAGCGTCAATTCGGAGGGGCGGAGAGAGAGGAACTGCCCAAATTCCTTCAGAGTCTCAGGTTCTCCGAGGGAAACGAGCTTGAGAGCGTCCAGGATGCGCCGCTTCATTTCCCGCGCAGCATTGTTGGTGAACGTAATGGCGAGAATGTTCTTCAGACCGTTCCACGGAATCGACTTTGAAAGAAGCAGTTGTACGAAGCGTTGCTTGAGCGCCGTTGTCTTGCCTGATCCGGCGGAAGCAGAAACGACCGTATACTTCGGGAGGTCAAGCGCGAAATCCTGGTCGTTTTCGAGGATGGTTGACATGGAAGAGAGAATAGGCTCGGAACAATGTAGGAAATATTCCCAAATGTTCGAGAGGAAAACGATGAATCAGAGGAGAAGAAACAAAGGCGCCGCGGGGTTATTCCAGCTTCAGCTTTTTCAGTTTCGGCTTGATGACAAACGTGCAGTAGGGAGCGTTTGCATGGTTGTTGTAATAATCCTGATGGTAATTCTCTGCAGGATAGAACTCTTTCAACGGTTGGATTTCAGTAACAAGGGGATCGTCAAATGTCTTTTGGGTTTCCATCTTTGACTTCTCTGCTGATGTCTTCTGTTTCTCATCGTGATAGAAAATCACTGAGCGGTACTGGGTGCCGACATCGCCCCCCTGGCGATTCAGGGTTGTCGGGTCATGAACCTTCCAAAACATCTCAAGCAGTTGTCCATAAGTGACTTTCGTTGGGTCATAGGTGATTTGTGCGACCTCCGCGTGGCCAGTTTTGCCCGTACACACCTCTTCATATGTCGGATTTGGTTTTGTCCCTCCGGCGTAGCCAGAGATGACAGATTGAACCCCGGGTAACCGCTCGTAGACCGCTTCAACACACCAGAAGCAGCCCCCCCCAAACGTAGCTTTTTCCATGTGAACAGCCTTTCCAGTTCCTTGAGCGAACAGTGTCAGCGAAACAAAAAACGGTATGATACACCTCATAAGTTTATCTCTCCATGCTTGTATACGAACAATTGGCATGAAGAAAAAGTTCAGCATGAGGGGGGGAATACAAGAAACGGACACTTCAGCTGGGCGGAGCCGACCGCGGTCCGGCGGGCAAACATTTGTATATCACGTAATTCTGTCCAAGCAGAATTGGGGAGGTGAAGTGGTTGGTGCGAACTTTTCCAAGCTCATGTCGGACGAACTGAGGCAGTGTACGAAGATCGACGTCGCCGAGAAATCCTCCCTGTGTGCGTGAACTGGAGGTGGAAAATGCCCTCGCCAGCGAATCAAACGGCGCTCCTAGATTCAGGAGAGCGAAGACTGAATCGGCCGTTTGTTGGTCGGGACAAACAATTTCGGCGAGGCGGAGATAAGACGCCTCCTCAAATTTCATGCGGATTGTCTGGCGTATCCAAATCGGTATAGGGCGTCCGTTGACGAACGCGGGAGAGAATTTCCATTCGCGCATCTTTTCAAGAGCAAGAGCATTCCATTCCTTGCTAAAACTTGGGGTAAGGAAGGCAACATCTTTGACGGAACCGTCGCCGCCGATGCGAAACTCGACGTCGAGAGCCACTTCTTCATCGCGCGTGCCAAAGGGCCACGGCGGAAGAGGCTCTTGTTTGATCAGCTGCGGTAATATATCCGGTCGGTATGACTGATCGAACGTGGTGCAGCCACACAGGAGGAAGGCCGCAATGAGGATAAACACCATGAAGCACCTCGCGAGGGATCAGAGAATCTTGTCAAAGCTCGTGAATCCCAACAGTACAACGTACAATACCGCAACATAAGTGTCAAATCCATCGGAACGTTTCCCTCATGAGGACGGTCAAAAGAAGCTGCGTTATCAATACCGAACCACCATTATGAGAATTACTACTTCTTGCTGAATGTGCCGACGCTTCGGTTGTTAGAGGGAAAGGCGAAAGGAGCTGAACACTGTTGTCGAAGAACACAGGTTTGAGATGTTCCAGATCACGAACCGCCACACAGGTCCGGCGTGTGTTTTCGTTTCAGCGTTGTTCGCGTTCCTTTATCGGTTTGCAAGACCGCTTGCCTTCAAGTACTCGCGGAACTGCATGCGGGCATTCATCACCATCTCGTGTTCAAGATCCGTGTGGATGAATATCAGGCGGTTGTTGTGGAGATCAGCCGGGACGATGGCGCGCTCTTCCAGGGAGCAGTATGGGATCTTCCAGCCGTCGAGGTCTTCCATCAGAGCCTCTGTTTCTTCCTTTGTCCCCCCGGAATCGGTATAGACGGCTATCATTTTTCCCTGGTAGCGATCGATCCAGCGAGTATATTTTTCCGTTTGCCCATAGAGAGCGTCGAAGAGGTACACTTCACTGACGGTCTCAGCCATCCCGCCACGCATCAGTGCGAACGCGATCCCGTGGAAAGCACCGCTGTGACCGGACAGTATGATTTTTCCTACAGAACGCGTTTTGATTCTCGACTCCTTGAAAAGAAAATTCACAACGTCAGCAATAAAACGTTTCAACCCTCCTGCATCTTCGAGTTTCCCGGCGAATGAATCTGGCGCGTTGCGCGGTCCCTCGGGAACCACAAGGATGGCGTTCTTGCCGCTCTCATAGAGCTGTCGCGGCAGTTCGTATTTGCTCAGTGTGGAATCAATGTCTTTCCACCAACCATGAAGATGCACAAGAAGGTCAACAGCCTCGGTTTGCCGGAACCCCCGTGGGATGAAGAGTGCAACACTGCTATCGTTGTAGTGTTTGTCCGCCGGATAGAGCCGCATCTGGTAGATATGAGCCGAAGCTCTCCGCGGGTGCGGAAAAGGAGCAGAGGAGAGCTGTGTGATCAGAAGCTCACCGTATTCGGCAAAGTTCTTTAGAGGCTTCTGAGCAAAAAGGAAAAATGGGAGGAAGCACAGAACGAGAAGAGTAGCAAGGATCCGTTTCACAACAACTCCTCTGGGAGCGGTTTTCCATTTGCGAATGTAAACGCGCAAATTGTTTGGAGATCGGCAGCGTTGAAGAACTTCCCCTCCCGGTCCGTAAGCTGTGAACGCACGATATCAATGCGCAGGATCGGATACATTTGCATGTGGCCAAAGGCATCAGATTCATTGCCAAAGCAAACGACGACGATATGATCAAAGAACTCTGAATACCACCCGAGCCATGGATCGGTGTTCAACACCTGCAAGAGTTGATAAAGATCTTGCTTGAGCTCAAACACAAACATTGGATCCTGAAGCGCCATCTCAGTAGCATTATGGATGTTGAGTCTGAACTGGAACGTTCGCGTCCTGGGGTCAATTTCCAGCTCGTACATCTCAGCGTACAATTCGTGTGGTGTCTGGCTGAAGTTATAGATTTTCCACGGATCGGTGAGGTGAGCAAGTTGGCCGGTCTTCAACCGTTGCACCTCTTCTTCAAAGCGCATGGAGCGTGGGGGACGCTCTTTGGGAGTCATCGCCTCTTGCTGAAGCCGCTGGACTTCGTCCTTGGTCAACAGCCTTTTCTTCGCACCTATGGTTGGAAAGGCCCTGCCTGAGGTTTCAGCGTGAATGTCGCGCACCCGTTTCTTTTCGAGTTCGTCTTCAAAGACCAGCGAATGGGGTTTCGTAGGCCGGAAGACAAGGGCTCTGCGGACAAACTGGACCACGGTGGAAGTATCGAGGACCTCATTTGCCTGAAACGCGAATCCGCTGGCCATGCCGATGAATATCAGGCCGAAGATGGCCCCGAGAACTCTTTCCGATAACAAGAGATAGGCGAGATAGAGTCCGAGAAATCCCCAACCTGACACGGCGAGCAGAAAGATCCAGGCCAGCAAGCCGACAAAGAAGGACCCTACACCGGAGAAGTGCGAGTCATCGTGCTTCAGGCTGATGCGCCGGAGCACGAGAAAAGAAAAAACAAGAACCGAAAAGTCTATGAAGACAGGAATCATTGTTTCTTTCTGTTGAGCTAGGGCAGCACCTGTGGCGGAGTGAAGCGCTGCAGATCGAGGAGACGCCGGTTCTCCTCTTCGAGACTCTTAATCTTTTCTTCCGCGATGTGTTTCTCTCCCGAAATCTTCACCAACGGCAAGATAAACCCGCATAGCAGAAGAGGCACAATGATGTAGACCGGTTCAAACAAGACATTGTGGTTGATAAACAACCACACGCTGAGAGCGGTTGCTGCAACCGCAAGCGCGAGACAAACGAACACCGTCAAACTATTGCGGAATGTATAGCTAAAAACGGAGAGTAAGACAACAAGGGTGGTGATGAGTAACACATTCCACTCGTTGTGCACAGTGAGAAATGATCTATTGAACACCGCACCAAAGATCTGCTGATATGCTCCCGCGTAGTAGACGTACTGGTATCGTCGAGCGCCATCCCAGTCAAGCATCACAATGCTCCCCTTATGATTGAGCCATGCTTGCTCGGCGCTGATCGTCGCCCGGCGAGAACCATCCCAGGCAGGATAGTACTCCAGAGAATCTGTCGTGAAATTGAGCGACACATAAATCTCTGATTGTCGCCTGAGGCTGTATGCGAGACGAACGTAAGACACCCCGTCCTGACCGACCTGAATGCCGGGTGGCCCCACAAGGAGGAGTGAGCGCGAGAGGGG
>Ga0315286_10008103_pt1 | contig 10324 bp, 7 predicted proteins | sample YL17G10_0_MG_FD_205038 | JGI IMG/M metagenome (GOLD analysis project Ga0315286, IMG submission 205038) | Sediment microbial communities from Yellowstone Lake, YNP, Wyoming, USA - YL17G10_0 | ecosystem: Environmental > Aquatic > Freshwater > Lake > Sediment | place: USA: Wyoming | collected...
GCCACCCACAGGAGATCCACATGAACAGGCGCAAGGGCAGCGGCACGCCCGCGTTGGCCTGCTCGCCCCTGGCCCGCGTGGCTGCATAGCCCTGGCTTCGATAGCGCGCGTAGACGAACCAGACGAGCCGGAGTCCGTAGGCCAGGCCCAGACCGCCGACCAGGAGTGCCGCCGGGACGGGGCGCCAGGCCATCACTCCCAGGTTTGCGAGCACCATGCTGATGCCGTAACCGTAGGAAAAGACGTAAACGAAATTCGCGAAGATGATGGTGCAGCTCAGGAGGGCGAGCCCGAGCATGACCCAGTGAATGCCGAGCCATTGGCTGTTTGCCACGCCCACACCGCATACCACCCACATGGCGAGAACGAAGGACGGAAAAATGTAGCGAATCGGACCCATGTGACTTCTCGCTAGCGGACGCTGATGAGGGACTGGAGCTGGACCTGGGGCGTGATGTAGTCATCCTGCGGGGGTTCGGCCTGAGGCAGGGCAGTAGAAAGGTATTTCCTGTTCGAGTCGGGCAGTACGGTGACGATCGTAGCCTCTGGACCCATCTCTTCCACGAGTTTCATGGCGCCGACCACGTTGGCGCCCGACGAGATGCCCACGGCCAGGCCCAGACGATGGCCGAGAGCCTGTGCCATCAGGATCGAGTCGCCATCCCAGACATCAATGACGGGATCCAGCTGGTCGAGTTTGACGATCGCGGGGATAAACTCGTCGCTGATCCCCTGGATCCGGTGATTGCCGACCTTCTTTCCGGTACGGAGAGTGGGCGAGTTGGCCGGCTCCAGGGGATGCACCCGGACGTTGCGACCCTTGCTGCGCAGTGCCCGGGCCACCCCCATCACCGTCCCGCCCGTGCCGACCCCGGCCACGAAGCCATCGGCTTCCCGCCCCAGCAGGAGCAGCTGCGCCTGGATCTCGGGCCCCGTGGTCAGCTCGTGGGCCTCAGTGTTGTCGGTGTTGGAAAACTGGCGCGGGAGAAAAGTGTTCGGGTTCTCGGCGCCATACTCCTCGGTCATGCGAATCGAACCGACGAACCCGCCCTGCGCCTTGGAAACCGGTACGACGTCGGCGCCCAAACCGTGCATCAGCAGTGTGCGCTCCAGGCTCATCCAGTCCGGCATGTAGATGCGGACCCTGTGGCCGAGAGCCCGCCCGATGGCGGCGAAGGAGATTCCCGTGTTGCCGCTGGACGCTTCGACGATGACCGCTCCGGGCCGGAGCTCACCCCGCTCCGCAGCCCGGCGCAGGATATGGAGAGCCATCCGGTCTTTGACGCTGTCGGTCAGGTTCATCGACTCGTACTTGGCGTAGAGCCGCCGGGACTGACCATTGAACCGGTAGTGGATTTCGACCAGGGGTGTCCCGCCGACGAGCGCCGCCAGGTGGTCTACGGCGCGGCAGAGCTCGGGCGTGGGGGAAGCCATCATGCAGCCCGTCTCTTCTTAAGTAGTCGGGCCAGATACTGCCCGGTGTAGGACTTGCGGATGCTCGCCACATCCTCGGGCGTGCCTTCCGCCACCACCTGCCCGCCGCCGTTGCCGCCCTCTGGACCGAGATCGACGATCCAGTCGGCGGTCTTGATGACGTCCAGGTTGTGCTCGATCACCACGATCGTGTTGCCCTGGTCGCGAAGTTTCTGCAGCACGACCAGGAGTTGGGCGATGTCGTGAAAGTGCAGCCCGGTGGTTGGTTCATCGAGGATGTAGAGCGTATTGCCAGTGGCCCGCTTCGAAAGTTCCTTGGCGAGCTTCACCCGCTGCGCCTCGCCGCCCGACAACGTGGTCGCGTTCTGGCCCAGGCGTACGTAGGACAGGCCCACCTCCATCAGCGTCTGCAGCTTGGGTGCGATCATCGGAATGGCGGCGAAGAACGGCAGTGCATCCTCCACCGTCATTTCGAGGATGTCATTGACGTTCTTGCCCTTGTAACGGATCTCCAGCGTTTCCCGGTTGTAGCGCCGGCCCTTGCAGACGTCGCAGGGCACGTACACGTCGGGCAGAAAGTGCATTTCCACGCGCAGGACGCCGTCGCCCTGGCACTCCTCGCAGCGGCCACCCTTTACGTTGAAGCTGAAGCGCCCCGACTTGTAACCTCTAGACCGGGCTTCCTGCGTCCCTGCGAACAGCTCGCGAATCGGGGTGAACAGGCCGGTGTAGGTGGCGGGATTGGAGCGCGGTGTCCGGCCGATTGGGCTCTGGCTGATGTCGATCACGCGGTCCACCGCTTCCAGGCCGTCGATCCGGGCGCACGCTGCGTGGGCGGTCTCGCTGCTGCCGTTGAGTTTCTCCGCGGTATACAGGTAGAGGGTGTCGTTGACGAGCGTCGACTTTCCAGACCCGGACACGCCGGTGACGCACGTCATCACGCCGAGCGGGATCCGCACCGTCAGATTTTTCAGGTTGTTACCCCGGGCGCCGCGAATTGTGAGCCAGCGCGAGTCATCCGCCGCCCGCCGACGTGTGGGCACCGGCACCTGTTTGCGTCCCGAGAGGTACTGGCCGGTGATGGAGGCCGGGTGTGCCATGATTTCGGCCGGTGTGCCCTGCGCCACGATCTGCCCGCCGTGCACGCCCGCACCGGGACCGAGATCGACCACGTGATCGCTGGCGGCAATGGCTTCCTCGTCGTGCTCGACCACGATCACGGTGTTGCCCGTGTCGCGCAGGTGGATGAGGGTGTTGAGCAGCCGCCGGTTGTCACGCTGGTGCAGCCCGACGGACGGCTCGTCCAGGATGTACATGACGCCGACGAGCCCTGAGCCGATCTGGCTGGCCAGACGGATCCGCTGGGCTTCGCCCCCTGAGAGGGTTTCTGCGCTCCGGTCCAGGGACAGATACTCCAGGCCGACATCGGCCAGGAAGCGGAGGCGGTTCTGGATCTCCTTGACCACCTTGGCCGCGATTTCGCCCCGCCAGCCCTCCAGGTTCAGGGTTGCGAAGAACTCCAGGGCGTGCCCCACCGCCATCGTCGTGACTTCGGGGATGGACTTGTTGCTGACGAACACATTGCGGGCGGCGGTGTTCAGCCGCGTACCCCTGCAGTCGGGGCAGGGCTGGGTGCTCAGGAACCTGGCCAGTTCTTCCCGGACCATGCCGGAGTCGGTTTCCCGGTAGCGGCGTTCCAGGTTCGGCAGGATGCCCTCGAACTTGTGCTTGCGGTTGATGCTGACGCCGTGGCCCGTGAGGTAATTGAACTGAATCTTTTCCTCGTCGCTGCCGTGGAGCAGGATCTTCTGGATCTTCGCAGAGAGCTTGCGCCAGGGCAGTTCGATGTCGAAGTCGTAGTGCTTCGCGAGGCTCTGGATCATGGAGAAGTAGTAGGCATTCCGACGGTCCCAGCCCCGGATGGCGCCGCCGGCCAGGCTCAGGTCCGGGTAGCGCACCACACGGTCCTGGCCGAAGAACTGCTTCACGCCGAGGCCGTCGCAGGCGGTGCACGCGCCGGCCGGGTTGTTGAAGGAGAAGAGCCGCGGCTCGAGTTCGGAAATGCTGAAGCTGCAGATCGGGCAGGCAAAGCGGTCCGAGAAGAGCGCCTCCACGCCGCCGAGGCTGGCCACCGCCGCCTTGTCGCCGGCCTCCATCGGCGCCACCTTGACTATCCCGTCAGCCAGCTTGAGAGCGGTTTCGAAGGACTCCGCCAGGCGCTGCTTGATGTCCTGCCGGACCTTGAACCGGTCGATGACGACCTCGATGGTGTGCTTGCGCCGCAGGTCGAGTTGGGGTGGGTCATCCAGTTCGAAAATTTCGCCGTCGATGCGGGCGCGCACGAAGCCCTGGCTGCGAAGGTCGGCCAGCAGCTGCGTGTGCTCGCCCTTCCGGGCCTGCACGACCGGTGCAAGCAGCACCAGCCTGGTCCCCTCCGGCAGTGACAGGGCCTGGTCGACCATCTGGCTGACGGTCTGGGCGCGCAGATCACGCCCGTGATCAGGACAGCGCGGCGTACCCGCCCGGGCAAAGAGCAGGCGCAGGTAGTCGTAGATCTCAGTGACCGTACCCACCGTGGAGCGGGGGTTATGGGAGGCGGATTTCTGCTCGATGGAAATGGCCGGCGACAGGCCCTCTATGTGGTCCACGTCCGGCTTGTCCATCATGGACAGGAACTGCCGGGCATAGGCCGACAGGGACTCCACGTAGCGCCGCTGCCCCTCGGCGTAGATGGTGTCGAAGGCCAGGGAGGACTTGCCGGACCCGGACAGCCCCGTGATGACGATCAGCCGGTCCCTCGGGAGGTCCAGATCTATGTTGCGGAGGTTGTGCGTGCGTGCACCGCGGATGCTGATGTGCTGCATGGGGCCTTCAGGCTGATGTTGGGGCGGAGGATCTAACCCATAACTATACGGCGCCGGAAGGGCTCCCACAGAACCGCTCCTGGGGCCGGGAACCGGCCTTGTCGGAGTTCTGGCCGAAACGGACGGTTACAGCCCCGCATTGCATAACGATTTGGCCAGAAATTCAGGTGGCTTTTGGGGCGCAGAACCTTACAATTACTACCTATGAGCGGTATCAATAAAGTCATTCTGATTGGCAATCTGGGCAAGGATCCGGAAACCCGGTATATGCCTAGCGGCAAAGCAGCAACCAATTTCTCCATCGCCACCAGCGAGCGGTTCAAGGACCGGGAGACGGGTGAGCCGCAGGAACGGACCGAGTGGCATCGCATCGCGACCTTTGACCGCCTGGCCGAGATCTCGGCGGAGTACCTGAAGAAGGGCTCGAAGGTCTATATCGAAGGCCGCCTGCGTACGCGCAAGTGGCAGGACAAGGAAGGCAAGGACCGCTACAGCACCGAGATCATCGCCGACCAGATGCAAATGCTCGACTCGCGCGGTATGGGCGGTGGCGCGGGCGCCGCTGGCTCCAACGCCGCCGGATCCAGCGGGGCTGGTGCAAACGATGAGAGCGCCGACTTCCACGGTACCGGTCCCACGGGGCGCAGCAGGCCGGCCAGGACGGCGACAGCCGCCACCGGTGCATCGGCTGGGTCAGCCGGAGCGGCCGAAGCGGCGGAGTTCGACGACGACATTCCCTTCTAAGCCCCTGACCCGAGGCCTTTCTGTTGCCAGGTCGGGTCTACATCAAGACGTTCGGGTGCCAGATGAACGAGTACGACTCCAGTCGGATGCTGGACGTGCTCCATTCCCGGCACGGGCTGGAGCCTACCGAAAACCCGGCTGACGCGGACCTCCTGCTGCTCAACACCTGCTCTGTCCGCGACAAGGCCCAGGAAAAGGTCTTTTCATACCTGGGCAGATTCCGCGAACTGAAGTTGGCGCGTCCGGAAGTGCTCATCGGCGTGGGCGGCTGCGTGGCGAGCCAGGAGGGCGAGGAGTTGTTGCGCCGCGCGCCCTTCGTCGACCTGGTTTTCGGGCCCCAGACCCTGCATCGACTGCCGGACTTCATCGACGAGGTGAGGGCTCATGGCCGTCCCGTAGTGGATGTCAGCGTCCCCGAGATCGAGAAATTCGACCGTCTGCCGGAACCCCGTGCGGAGGGGCCCGCGGCGTTTGTCTCGGTCATGGAAGGCTGCAGCAAGTATTGCAGCTTCTGTGTCGTGCCGTTTACGCGCGGCGAGGAGGTCAGCCGGCCGCTCGACGGGGTGCTCGCCGAGATCACGCAGCTGGCAGCGCAAGGCGTTCGCGAAGTCACGTTGCTGGGCCAGAACGTCAACGGCTATCGCGGCCCGACCGGGGATGGGCACACAGCCGACCTGGCGGCGCTGATCGCCGCCGTCGCGCGGATGGCAGGCATTGAACGCATCCGCTTCACCACGTCCCATCCGCTGGAATTCAACGACCGGTTGATCGAGGCCTACGCGACAGTGCCGAAGCTCGCCAACCACCTGCATCTTCCGGTGCAGAGCGGCTCCGACCGCATCCTGACCCTGATGAAGCGCGGCTACACGACCCTCGAGTTCCGCCAGAAGATTCGCCGGCTCCGGGCAGTGCGGCCCGAGATCAGCGTGTCTACGGACTTCATCGTGGGCTTCCCCGGGGAGACTGACGAGGACTTCGCGGCGACGCTGCAGTTGATCGGGGACATCGGCTTCGACCAGTCCTTCAGCTTCATCTACAGCCCGCGGCCGGGTACGCCCGCGGCGACGCTCCCGGATCCAGTCCCGGAAACAGAGAAACTCGCCCGTCTGGCCATGCTCCAGTCCCGGATCACGAGCCGCGCCCAGGAGATCAGCCGGGCCATGGTGGGTTCCGTCCAGACCGTGCTGGTGGAGCGCCCGTCCCGGAAGGACCCGAGGCAGCTGGCCGGCAAGACGAGCAACAATCGCTGGGTGAATTTTGATGGCGACCCGCGCCTGGTCGGCCAGTTCCTGGACTTGCAGATCACGGAAGCACTCACCAACTCCCTGCGGGGCCGCCTCACCGGCTGCGCCGCGGCCGCCTGAGGATGAGGCCAACCGGCCAGTCCACCGGGGAGGCTACCGACGGGGCCGGACCCGCAGTGGATGCCAACGAGATCGTGCTCGAGCCAGTGGACAACCGCAGCCTGGCGAATCTTGGCGGACAATTCGACGACAACCTGCGTCAGATCGAACGCCGGCTCGGCATCCAGATCCACCACCGGGGCAATCGGTTCCGGCTGGCGGGTCCCGCCGCCGGAGTCCAGGCCGCCACCCGGATTCTTCGGGACCTTTATGCCATCGCGGGTCGGGAGACGGTCGACACCGAGCGGGTCCACATCGCATTGCAGGAAGCACTCATGGAACAGCCTTCGGAACCCCGGGAAGCGGCGGACGACGGCAGCGTCGTGATGAAGGCCCGGCGTCTGCACATCCGGCCTCGTGGCAGCAATCAGCGCGGTTACATGGAGGCCATCCGGTCCCATGACCTGTGCTTTGGCATCGGACCGGCCGGTACAGGCAAGACGTATCTCGCCGTGGCCAGCGCCGTCGTGGCCCTGGAGGAAGAACGGGTGCGCCGGATCGTCCTGGTTCGCCCGGCGGTGGAGGCGGGTGAGCGCCTGGGCTTTCTGCCCGGCGACATGTCCCAGAAGGTAGACCCGTATCTGCGGCCGATGTACGACGCCCTGTATGAGATGCTGGGCTTCGATCGGGTGGCGCGACTGATTGAACGCAACATCATCGAGGTGGCGCCGCTGGCGTTCATGCGCGGCCGCTCCCTGAACGAGAGCTTCGTGATTCTCGATGAGGCCCAGAACACCACCGTCGAGCAGATGAAGATGCTACTGACCCGCCTCGGGTTCGGTTCCCGGGCCGTGGTGACCGGCGACATTACCCAGATCGATCTGCCGAAGCACCAGCCTTCCGGACTCCGGCACGCCATTCAGGTGCTGGTGGGGGTCGAGGGGGTCAGCTTCACGCACTTCACGGCTGGTGACGTAGTGCGCCACGTGCTCGTGCAGCGGATCGTCGAGGCTTACGAGCGCTTCGAGGCGGTCGTTTCGAAACCCGATGTCGGGCGATAGGGGCCCCACGCTCGAGCTGGATATCCAACTCCTCGCCGACCCGTCGGCGCTGCCGGCTGGTGCCGACTTTGCGACCTGGATCCGGGCCGCCCTGAACGGTGCGGCGGAGGCCAATGGAGGCACAGCCGCTGACGGCGCCATCTGCCTCCGGCTGGTCGGTCTGGAGGAAGGCGCCCAGCTCAACTCAACCTGGCGGCAAAAGCCGGGACCGACCAACGTACTGGCCTTCCCGGGTCCGCGCCCTCCGGCGAGTCTCCCCGTCGGCATGCCCATCGAATACGGCGATCTCGTGATCTGCCTCCCGGTCGTGACTCGCGAAGCCGCGGAACAGGGCAAGGAGCCCTTTCGCCACCTCGCCCACCTGGTCGTCCACGGCACCCTGCATCTGCTGGGGTATACCCACGACGACGAGGCCGACGCGGCGCAAATGGAAGCCCTCGAGACCCGGGTTCTGGCCCGGCTGGGCATTCCGGACCCTTATGTCATGAAGTGAGGCGCGGCGAGTGTCATGAAGTGAGGCGCGGCGAGGCCCCGCGAGGCGAATCCCGGAACCCGGTAGAATACCCTCATGAGCGACGACGACCCCGAAGAACACTCTGGCGGGACCTGGTACGGCCGCCTGCGGCGGGTGCTGAAGGGTGAGGCTGCAACCCGCAACGATCTCCTGGACTGGCTCCGCCAGTCCCATGCCCGGACCGTTCTGGATTCAGACGAGCTGGCCATGCTCGAAGGCGTCCTGGCAGTGTCTGAGACCCAGGTTCGGGAAGTCATGGTGCCCCGGTCCCAGATGGCAGTCCTCGTGCGGGATGCACCGCGGGATGAGTTGCTGAAGGCCATCGTCGAAAGCGGCCATTCCCGCTTTCCCGTGATCGGCGACGACCGTGAAGAAGTGGTCGGGATCCTCCTAGCCAAGGACGTGCTCAGGCACTTCGTCGACACGCCGGATCAGGACTTTGATATTTCCCGCTACATCCGGCCTGCAACCTTCATTCCCGAGAGCAAGCGGCTGAACGCCCTGCTCAAGGAGTTCCGTGGCAGCCGCAATCACATCGCCATTGTCGTGGACGAGTACGGCGGCATCACGGGACTGCTTACAATCGAGGACGTTCTCGAGGAGATCGTCGGGGAGATCGATGACGAGCACGACGCCGCCGAGATCGCTCCTATTCAGGAGCAGGACCCGGGCCACTACCACGTGCGTGCCCTGGCCCGGATCGAAGAGTTCAACGATTTCTTCAACACCAACCTGGACGACGAGAACTACGACACGGTGGGTGGCCTCGTGATGCACGAGCTCGGCCATCTGCCGCGCAAGGGAGAGGCGCTGCAACTCGGCGAGTTCCGTTTCCAGGTGCTGCAGGCAGACCGGAGGCGGGTCCACAGCGTCGAGGTGACGCGCGGTTCGTCACTACCCGCGGACGGCGACGCGGCCGCCGCCTGACCGAACCGCCCGACGCCCGCAAAGCCACCGTTGCTCCGTCGTCTCCTGACAGTCCGCGGCCGTTTCGTTGCTGCGGTTGCGGGCGCCGCACTGACGCTCAGCTTCGCGCCATTTGGCTTGTGGTGGCTCGCGCCGCTCCTGCTGGCGGTACTTTTTCTGCTGATCGAGGGGGCTCCCGGGCGGGAGCGCGCCCTGCGTGGCTTCTGGTTCGGGTTCGGCGCTTTTGCGACCGGCACCTACTGGCTCTACATCAGCATCCACGATTTCGGCGGCGTCGCACCGCCGATCGCCGTCGCGATATGTGGGGCTCTGATCCTCTTGATGGCGGCGTATCTGGCCGCATGGGGCTACCTCTCGGGGCTCGTCGCACCGCGGGAACCGGCGTGTCAGTTGCTGGCTGTATTGCCGGCGACCTGGGTTGGAGTGGAATGGCTGCGTGGCTGGTTGTTCAGCGGCTTTCCCTGGCTGAGCCTGGGCTACGGTCAGATCGATGGACCCCTGAGCGCGTGGGCGCCTGTCGTGGGGGTGCATGGCGTTTCCCTGCTCCTGGCCCTGGCTGCGGGCGCCCTGACTATTCTGCTGCTTGGTCCGAATCGGGCCCGAATCGCCGGACTCACTGTGCTGGCTGGCGGGATTGCGCTGACCGCGCTGCTGACCGGCCGTACGTGGACCGCCCCGGTGGGGGAAGCGCTGCAGGTGGCGCTGGTCCAGGGCGGCATTTCCCAGGACCGGAAGTGGCTGCTGGAAGAGCTGGAGACGACCAAGGCGCTGTTCCGGGACCTCACTCTCAAACTCGACAAGGCCGACCTCATCATCTGGCCGGAGGCGGCTATTCCCGCGCTGGCCCACGAGGAAGAGGATTTCCTTCGATCCCTCGGCGAACTCATGAAGGCCCGCCACCAGGAACTGATTCTCGGGATTCTCACCTTCGACTTTGGCACGGGTGAATTCCGCAATTCGCTGCTGACCATCGGAGCCAATACCGGCGTGTATCACAAGCGCCATCTGGTGCCCTTCGGCGAGTACTTTCCGGTGCCGGAATTAATTCGCAATGTGCTGCGCCTGATGAACCTGCCGTACACCGACATCACGCCCGGTCTCGATGGTCAGCGACCGTTGCTGGCCCGGGGCGTCGCGCTGGCCCCAAGCATCTGCTACGAGGATGCCTTCGGGACTGAACTCCGGGATTTTCTCCCGGAAGCCGGGCTCCTGGTGAATGTCAGCAACGACGGCTGGTTCGGTGATTCCATCGCTCCGCATCAGCACTTGCAGATGGCCCGCTTTCGGGCCCTGGAGGCCGGCCGATTCATGCTGCGCAGTACGAATACGGGGATCACGGCCGTGGTCGACCCATTCGGCAGAGTTGTCCAGCAGGGGGCGCAGTTCAAGGCAGTGGTGGTCTCGGCCACCGTCCAGCCCCGGCAGGGGGCGACGCCC
>Ga0315286_10008104_pt1 | contig 10323 bp, 8 predicted proteins | sample YL17G10_0_MG_FD_205038 | JGI IMG/M metagenome (GOLD analysis project Ga0315286, IMG submission 205038) | Sediment microbial communities from Yellowstone Lake, YNP, Wyoming, USA - YL17G10_0 | ecosystem: Environmental > Aquatic > Freshwater > Lake > Sediment | place: USA: Wyoming | collected...
GAGGACCTCTACATGAAGATCGTCTCGGGAGGGCTCGAACAATGAAAAATATCTGGTCCATGATGAAAAAAGAGATCGGGGCCTACTTCAGCTCGCCCATCGCCTACGTCGTCATCTCCGGTTTCCTCCTCCTCGTCGGCTTCTTCTTCTACAGCCTCGTCCAATGGTTCAACGCCCAGGCCATACAGATGGCCCAGAACCCCTACTACGCCCAGCAGGTCAATATCAACGAGATGGTCTTCTCGCCGCTCTTCCACAACATGAGCATCATCCTCATCCTCGTCGCCCCGCTCCTAACCATGCGGCTGCTGGCCGAGGAGAAAAAGAGCGGCACCGATGAGCTCCTTTACACCTCGCCTCTCTCGGTCGGGCAGATCATCCTCGGCAAGTACTTCGCCGCCCTAGTCATGCTGGCCGTAATGCTCGGGCTGACCGCCCTTCTCTCGATCTTCGCCTTCGCCTTCGGCAACCCCGAGATCGCACCCTGGCTGACCGGCTACCTGGGGCTCTTCCTGATGGGGGCGACGTTCATCGCCATCGGCCTCTTCTTCTCGTCGCTAACCGAGAACCAGATCGTCGCCGCCTTCCTGACCTTCGTCACCCTGCTCCTTTTGCTCGTCCTGAACTGGGTCGCCTCCTCGGGGAGCGCAACGTGGCAGAGCGTCCTCAGCTATCTCTCGTTCTCCCAGCACTTCGAGGACATGACCCGGGGCATCCTGGACACGAAGGACATCGTTTACTACTTGAGCTTCTCGGCCTTCGGCCTCTTCCTGGCCCACTCCGTCATCCAGTCGAGGCGGTGGAGATAAGCCATGACCAGTCTGAAAAAGAACCTCAACACCATCGCCCTGGCCCTCATCGTCGCGGCCGTCGTCGTCGGGATCGTCTGGCCCCAGAAAAAGACCCTGGTCGTCGCGATCAGCGCGCTCGGCCTCGTGGCCCTGGCCGCGCATATCGCCTTTAACTTGAGATCCCTCAAGCAGAGCTTCCGGCGCAAGTCCTTCATCTATTCGGGGAACCTCCTCCTCGTGGTCGTCCTCGTCCTGGGCATCGTCGGGCTCCTCAACTACTTCCTTTCGAAGAACAACTACCGGATGGACTTCACGGCTGCCAAGCTCCACAGCCTGTCCGATCAGTCCGTCACCGTCCTCAAGAACCTTAAGACCGACATCGCTTTCAAGTGCTTCTTCCGCGAGGGAAACTACGGCCGGGCGGCCATGGAGAACCTCCTCAAGATCTACGCCTACCATTCGGGCAAGATAAAGTACGAGTTCATCGACCCCGACAAGAACCCCGCCCTGGTCAAGCGTTACGGCGTCACCCAGGACGGGACGACGGTCATCGAGGCCGGCGACAAGGAGAGCCGGATCACGACGACCACCGAGGAGGACGTCACCAACGCCCTGATCAAGGCCACCCGGGCGGCGAAAAAAGTCATTTATTTCCTCGAAGGCCACGGCGAGGAGTCCGTCGAGGAAGCCGGCGACAACGGTTACGCGACGGCTAAGGCCGAACTCGAGAAGCTCGGCTACGAGGTCAAGAAGCAGACTCTGGCCCTGGCCGACAGGTTCCCCAAGGATAGCGCCCTCCTCGTCGTCCCCGGGCCGCAGAAGGACCTTTTGCCGAACGAATACGAGACGATCCGAACCTACCTCATGGACGGCGGCCGCGTCTTGTTCCTGGTCGACCCCGAGACGGCGACGACGTTGCCGTCCTTCCTGGCCGAGTATGGATTCAAGCTCGAGAACGACATCGTCGTCGACACCGTCTCGCGCCTCCTCGGCGGCGACTACTTCATGCCCGTCGTCAACGACTACGAGACGCACGCCATCACCGACAAGTTCACCTACGCGACGTTCTTTCCCTTCGCCCGGTCCGTCGAGATCGGCGAAACCAAGCCCGAGGGGGCGACGCTCACGGCCCTGGCCAAAACGAGCCCGAATTCGTGGTCGGAGCGCCAGCTCGACCAGAAAGAGGTCAAGTTCACGCCGGACAAGGACAAGCAGGGGCCGGTCAACCTCGCCGCCGTGTCGAGCTTCAAGCCCAAGGCCGCAGAGCCCTCCCCTGCCTCCGTCGAAGCCAAGCCCGGACAGCCGGCCGCCGAAGAACCGAAACCCAAGCCCGAAGCGGCCGAGAAGGAGGCCCGCATGGCCGTCGTCGGCGACTCCGACTTCGCGAAGAACCGTTACTACGGCGTGTCCGGCAACGGCAATTTCTTCCTCAACATCGCCAATTGGCTGACCGAGGAGGCCGACCTCATCGCCATCCAGCCCAAGACGCAGACGCCGCGGACGATCCAGCTCACGCCGTCGCAGGGACGCCTGCTCTTCCTCGTCAGCGTCATCATCCTACCCCTGGCCGTGCTTCTCCTCGGCGTCTCCGTTTGGCTCCGGAGGAGGTCGCTGTGAAATTCAAGACGACCCTGGTCCTGCTCGCTGTTTTCGCCGGCCTGCTCGCGCTCGTCCTTCTCTTCGACTCCAAGGGCGAGAAGAAGAAGGCCGCAGAGGAGAAAACGAACATTCTCATCAGCCTGGTTACGGGCGATATTCGGAAAGCGAGCCTTGTCCGGGACGGCGAGACCCTGACCTTCGAGCGGGACGAGGCAGGACCTTGGCGGCTGACCTCGCCGCTCCAAGCGGCGGCCGACGACTCCGAAGTCGGCAACTTCGTCGATTCCCTCGCTTCCCTGCGCATCGAGCGCGTCGTCGAGAAGGAAGCCAAAGACCTCGCCGTTTACGAGATCCCTAAAATCGAGGTCTCCCTCTGGGTCAAGGGCAAGGACGAGCCCGTCCGGCTCCTCGTCGGCATGGAGAATCCCCTCGACAAAACCCTCTTCGCCAAGCGCGAGGACGACCCGCGGGTCGTCCTCCTGGCTTCGACGCTCAAGACGACGCTCGACAAAAAGATCTTCGACTTCCGGCAGAAAGACGTTTTTAAGTTCAGCGCCGACGGCGTCAAGACCGTCCGGCTCCGGGCGAAAAACATCGCCTGGCAAGCCCAGCGCGAAGAGACCGGCTGGTTCCTAAAGACGCCCGTCGCCGCGCTGGCAGCCAAGGGCAAGGTCGACTCCCTCCTCGACTCCCTATCGGGCCTGCGAGCCAAGGCGTTTGTCGCCGAGAGAAAAAATGCCGAGGCCCTCAAGACATTCGGCCTCGAAAAGGCCGAATACGAGGTCGTCCTGTCCCTCCCCGCATCAAGCCAGGAGATCGTCTTCTCCCTGCACCAGGAGGGCGAGGCCTTCTACGCGACGACCTCCCTCTCGGCCCAGGTCATCGCCTTCGAGGGGACTCTGCTCACCGACCTCGACCGGAAGGTCGACGATATGAGGGAGACAAAGGTCGCCGATTTCTATTCCTGGGAGGCGGACAAGGTCGCTCTCAAGACTGACGGCCTCGAGCTCGCCGCGGTCAAAGTTAAGGTGGGCCAGGAAGACAAATGGTTCCTCGACCCGGCAACGAAGGAAGAAGCCGACCGAACCAAGGTCGAGGACTTCCTCCGCAAGGTCGAGGGCCTCGAAGCCGTCGCCTTCGTCGACAATCCCGGACCTCTCGCCGGATACGGGTTCAACCCCGGAACCGAAATCCGGATCGGGACGAAAGACGCCCAGGGCAAGGTCAAGGAGACGGTCCTTCTCATCGGCAAGGTGGACGCGGAGAAAAAGCAGGTCGTCGTCAAGAACACCCAGCTCGACTACCTCTTCCGCGTCGATTCGGGTTTCCTTCAGGATCTCCCCAAGGAAAAGAGGGACTGGAAAGCCGAGCCGCCTAAACCGGAAGAAGGCAAGGCCGATAAAAAATAAATTCAGCGATAGGCTCCTGGCCTGGTACCGGGTCCATCGGCGAAAACTGCCGTGGCGCCGAACCCGGGATCCTTACAGGATCTGGGTCTCCGAGGTCATGCTCCAACAGACGACCGTACCGGCCGTCATCCCCTTTTATGAGCGCTGGTTGAAGGTCTTTCCCGATATGCAGAGTCTGGCCCGGGCCCCCCTTCGGAAGGTCTTGAGAGAATGGCAGGGGCTGGGCTATTACCGGAGGGCCGAAAATCTCCATCGAGCGGCCAAGACGATCGTGTGCGAGCACGGCGGAAAGGTACCCGACGACGAGCACGAGCTCCGGAACCTGCCGGGTTTCGGGCCATACACCACGGCGGCCGTGCTGAGCCTCGCATACGGAAGGCCCCTTCCCGTCATCGACGCCAACGTCCGGCGGGTCCTCATGCGTCTCCTCGGGCTCCCCGGGACGGCCGAAACGAGGGTCGACAAGACGCTCCGCGCCTTCCTCGAGACGGTCTTTTCCAAGGACTCGCCCGGCGATTTCAACCAGGCCATGATGGAGCTCGGGGCGCTCGTCTGCCGGAGCCGGAACCCCCAGTGCCTCGCCTGCCCGGTGCGGCAGTTCTGTCGAGCGGCGCGAGAAGGGACGCAGGAGATCATCCCCCAGCCTCGGACGCTGGGGCTCGCGAAGATCGAAGCAGTCGTCGCGGTCATCGAAAAGGACGGCCGGATCCTCATCCAGAAACGGCCCGCGGGGGGATTACTAGCTGGCCTTTGGGAATTCCCGGGAGGCAAGGTCGAGCCTGGAGAGAGCCTGACCGCTGCGCTGCGGCGAGAGGTCCGCGAAGAACTGGGCGCCGAGATCAAAAACGTCCGACGCCTGACGACCGTCCAGCACGCCTATACCCGCTTCCAGGTGACGCTCCACGCCTACAGCGGCAAGCTCCGGGATAAGGATTTCCGAATGGGTCCTCATAGGCGGTGGGTGACACTATCGACGATCGGGCATTATCCCTTGCCCTCGGGAAGCGTCAAGATCGTCGATTTTCTGGCCGGCCGGCGTTAGCCCATTAGGCCGAGTTCCCGGTGCTTGGCGGCCACCGTGTCGGCCAGCCTGTCGATCGCTTCCAAGTCAGATGGTTTCGGCAAACCTTTGCAGATGACCGGAGGGAGAAGCTCGACCTTGAGGTTGGGCATGGCCGCCTTGATGGTGTCGGCCATCTTCCCGGCCCAGCCGTAGGAGCCGACGATCGAGGCGAACCGGACCTTAGGCCGGAGGGCGTTGGCCAGGACGACGGCGTTGAGGACCATCGGATGGGGACCGACGTGGACCGTCGGAGCCCCTACGATGAGTGTCGCCGCGTCGACCAGGGTCATGGCCAGCTGGCCGATGTCGGCCGTGGCCATGTTGAAAGGAAAAACGGTGACGCCCCGTTCAGAGAGGGCGTTGACGAGACGCTCGACCAAAAGGGCGGTCGAGCCGTGCATGGTCACCCAGGGAATGACGACCGTGTTATGAGGCGTGTCGTCGGTCCAGTCCCGATAGGCCTGGATGATGGATCGCGGGTTGCGGTGGACGGGGCCGTGGCTCGGGGCGATTAGCCGGATCTCGAGGTCCTTGATCTTCTCCAGGTTCTTCTGGACGATCTTGCGAAAGGGCATCATGATCTCGGCGTAGTACCTCTTGGCTTCCCCCAGGACGCATTCCGCGCCGTCGACGAAGAGGTCGGTCGCGGCGATGTGGGAACCGAACCAATCGCAGCTGAAGAGGATCCTGTCCTCCTCGAGGTAGGTCGACATCGTCTCCGGCCAGTGGACCCAGGGCGTATAGATGAAGCGGAGGGTCTTTCCTCCCAATTCGAGCCTCTCGCCGTCGGCGACCGTCCGGATACACGCCGGGTCAAGGCCGAGGTGGTCGACAAGCATGGGCTTGGCCGGCTCCGAGGATAGGAGCTCGATCCCGGGATAACGCTCGAGGACCCAGGGAATGGACCCCGAATGGTCCTGTTCGGTGTGGTTGGAGATGAGATAGTCGATCCGGGGGATGTCCTTCAGGTAGGCCTGGAGAACATGGAGCATCGCCGGCTCGACCGTGTCGATCAGGGCGGTCTTCTCCCGGCCGCGGACGAGATACGAGTTATAGCTCGTCCCGTCTGGCAGCGGGATGAGGGCATCGAATAGCCGCCGATCGAAATCATGGGCCCCCACGTAGTGGACGCCGGGTAGTATCTCTCTAGGTTTCATGACAACGGATCTCCTTGGGAACGATGACCAATCCCTACTTATTTTATAGTATTTGGGCTGAAAATGGAAGCCGTCGACGGGCGGAAGACGATCCGGACCGTTCCGGACAAGGGCCCGCCCGACGCGATGTTGCGCTGATAGTTCCCCCAGCTGAGGTCGGGGTAGTCCAGCATGCCGTTGATCACGAGTTCGATCCGCCCCTCGATCCGAGCGATGCGGCAGGACATGCGGCCATCCCCTTCAACGGAGACGCGCGGCCGGTCCTTCCTGTTCAGGCTGTACACCGTGATATGTTCTTTGGTGGCCTTGGCCATGCGGGTGAGCTCAGCCGCAGTTTCGCCCTCGATCCCTTCATAGAAGAAGCTTTTTGTATCGTCTTCCCAGGCTTTGGCGGGAGCCCGGCGGTATGATTTCGGGGAATCCGTGTACAATGGCACATTCCCTTCGGGGGCGGAGAGATGTTCAGCGGGATAGACACTCCAGTAAGGCTCGCGCTTCCAGGACAGGGAATCGAAAACATCGTCGATAAGGAATTTGATGCCGGCCTCCCGAACGTTCCCGGCAGGCGTCGCGTCGACGGAATAGGCCGTTGTCAGGCCGCCGTCGGCGCCGATCCGCACTGCGAATTCCACGTTCTTGATGGCCGCGTACTCCCCTGCGATTTTGACGACGACCTCATGTCCCACAGCTACGATCGATAACGATCTCAATTTCCAATCCCGGCCATGATCCTCCATCATGTACGAAGAGTACACGACCGACTTCCCCAGGGTCCTCAAGTTGAGATAGGGCCCCGAAAAGCCGATCGTTCCCGATCCGGTCGTGATCTGGCTGAAGAGGCCGGTTTTCTTATCGATCCGAAATACCACCCCGTTTTCGCATGAGATGGCTGCTTGTCCATCGTCTTCAGACAGGACGACCTGGCCGGATACGCTCTCGGCAGCCAGCCCTTCTTTCCCTTGTTCGCGACGAAGGGACTCACTGTCGACGAGGAGGCCGCGACGATCGAAAAAATCGATCAAAACGGGCTCAGCGTCATCCCAGGCGCTTATCGGAACATGCAAGCTCCCTGTCGTATGAGGAGGGACATCGGGCGGCGTCAGGGTTGATCGTCCGCCTTTATACGACCACTCAATTCTCAATTCATTGAGATTGGTGTGGTCAAAACGGTTGAGGACAGGTACCTCGAGCGCTTGATCCGGCCGAAAGCTCTCATGCCTGGTTTTCAAGATCCTCACCGGGGAATAGGCTTTCTTGGTATTCCAGAATTCCGGTTTCTTGCGCCGCCAGGTGTCGACGATCCCCCACTCGCCGTAGCCAATCGTTCTTCCGGCATACTCACCGGGCAGGATCTTGCCGTCGATCCTGCCCCACCAGTCGTTGAAACCGGGCAGCTCGGCGGGAAGCATGAAGGTTTCGTCGATCATGCCCCAGATGGCTCCCCCGAGGCACCCGTCCGCAGCGAAGGCCTGCTGCCACATTCTATCGAGGCTCATGCCCCAGAAGTCCCGCACGTTCGGGTCCTCTTTCACCGTGAAGCCGTTATAGCAGGCCACATGGGCCCATTCATCAAAGATCACGGGCATTCCGGGATAGCCGAACGATTGGGTCGCCTTCCCGTATTGCTCCATGGTCCCGTCGACGCCCGGGTAGTGCATGCTGAGGATGTCGGTGGCCTTGACCTCGTCAGGCACAAGCCCCGGATAGCTGAAAATGACCGGGCGGGTCGGGTCGTCGGCCTTGACCCAGTCGTAAGAGCTTTTAAAATTGAGCCCGTAGGCGTTTTCGTTCCCGATCGACCAGATGATGACGGACGGGTGGTTCCGGTGGTTCTCGACCATTTCCCGAAGCTGCGAAAGGTAACGTTCGCTGAATTCCGGCGCGCTTTCCGACGCGCCGGGGTAGTACTCGGCGGTCCGGTGCGAGCCCACGAAACACACGGCCGTCTCGGCTTCCACGTAGAGGCCGTACTCGTCGCACAGATCGAGAAAACGACCGGTGGGCGGATAGTGCGAAGTCCGGATGAAATTGATGTTCGCTTCCTTGGCCAACAGCACGTCCTTCAGCTCATAGTCGGGCGTCGAAACCCTCCCCAGCAAGGGATGGATGTCGTGGCGGCAGGCCCCCCGCAGCTTGACTTGTCTGCCGTTGACTAGAAATCGGTTCCCTTCGACCTCGATCTCACGGAAACCCAGGGGATAATCCTTGAACCACGAGATCGTCCCGTGCTCGAGCAGCGCGACCCTCAGACGGTAAAGGTTCGGATGCTCGGCGTCCCATTTCTCCGGTTCGACCACGAGGTTGTCGAGCTCGAAGTCGGCAGAGTCGACGCGGAGGGTGTCGTGGGCAAGCCGGACCTTTTTGTTCCGCGGGTCGCGGAGTTCCAGCCGGATCTCGCTCTTCGGACCGACCCGTGTCAGCCGTCCCTTGACGGTCAGCCGGGCGTTCCGATAGTCGTCGTCGAGATCCGTGATCAGACGCACGTCCTCGGGATGATCGGGAGGCGCGGCCGTCAAACCGACATCCCGCAGGATACCGCCGATCGGATGCTTGGCATAGCCGCTGGCATAGGAGATCTCGTCGGCCTTGTCGGTCACCTCGACCGTGACCGTGGCCATCGAGCCCGGTTTGACGGCCGCAGTGACATCTCCTTCCCAGGCGGTGAATCCGCCCGAATGGTCGCGGATGTAGTTCCCGTTGACCCAGACCCGGGCATAGCTGTACACCCCTTCGAAACGGAGCTTGATCGTCTGACCTTCGAAGTCGAAAGGAACGAGAAATTCTCTCCTAAAGGCGAAGGGCCGGTCGTGCTTGACGGCAAAGCCCTGCATCATGGGCTCGCCGGGCACCTGGATGTCGCTCCAACCGTCCAGGGGCTGGCCCGGTTCCCAAAAAGCCCCGGTCGGGCTCGTCTGGATCTTCCAGACGCCGTTGAGGTCGGTGACCGGAGCGGAGACGCCCCTGACGAAGGTCGGACCTTCGGGCCGGTCCGCACAGGCGGTCCAGATCATGGCCGCCATCAGGATCAAGAGGAGTTTTTTCATGGATCTGCTCCTTTGCCCATCCCGCCCTTAAACGCCCGGATATTTCCGCTTGGCGAAGTAGAGGATCTCGGGGTGCTTCTTGTAACCCAGCTTCTCGAACACCGCCATGGAGACGGCGTTGTCGTCCTCGATGAGGCAGGCGAGGATGTCCATCCCCAGGGCTTCGAGCCGCCGCTCGGCTTCGCGGACGAGCCGGGCGCCTAACCCCTGCTTCCGAAGCGCCGCATCCACGGCCAAACGGTTGATCCAGCCCTTGCGCCCGTCGTGCGTAGCCATCACGGTGCCGATGACCCGGCCCCCCTCCCCTCCCTCGGCCACGAGAAAGAGGACGTTCGGCATCTCGATCTGCCGGGCAATATTCTCGCGGCTGTCACGGCCTTTTGGCTTCAAGGGCAGGCCGCCCTCGGCCCAGAGTTCCATGACTCTGTCATAGTCCTCGATCAGGAATTCCCGGATCCTTACGCCGTCAGATTTTTCGTCGTCAGACATCGCCGTTCCCCTTTTCGCCGCCCGGCTCGTTCTCATCGGCCCTCCCTGACCGGGTCCGCCTTCAGCGGATAAGGGCGACGAAGACCCCGATGGCCACGGCCGCTGCCGCGATCCCAGCGAGGATGGCGCTGGCGCCGGTTTTTTTCTTGAGGATCCGGGCGGCAAGCACGAAGTTGCGGAGGGCCAGCGCCGCGGCGACCGCGTAAAAGACGAGGTATGCCGTCTGCCAAGGCCCGGGGTTCGAGAGCAGGCCCACCCATTCGCCCTGGCCCATGCCGAAGGCCATGAACGCGGCCTCGACGGCGGAAGGGATCCAGGCCAGGAAAAGCGCCGAGCTCAGGGCGACCCCGGCGAGCGCCGCCGTCCCGCCGAAGCCCGGCCTGTCCTTCTCCCGCTTATCCAGAATCCGGATGACTCCCGCCGAGACGAGCCAGGCCGCCAAGATCACCGGCAAGACAAAGATCATCTGCCAGAAGTAGTAGTTGTCGACGTCCATCCCGAAAAAGACGGGCGCCGTCGGCACGGCCCCGGTCAAACCCAGGATGGCCGATGTGATGAGATAGAGCACACCCACGCCCCCGACAGCGAGGAGGACTCGGCGTGCCGGATGCTGCATCTTGAGGAGCCCGCGCATGCACTTGCCGGGCTTGAAGATCGCGCTCGTCAACATCATTCCTCTCTCAGCCGACGAAAAGGTGCTTGCTCGAAAAATTAGGTTCGGTGGTCAGGTTCGTCCCGAAACGCCGCAGGCCCGCTTCGTCCCCCGGCGTC
>Ga0315286_10008105_pt1 | contig 10323 bp, 9 predicted proteins | sample YL17G10_0_MG_FD_205038 | JGI IMG/M metagenome (GOLD analysis project Ga0315286, IMG submission 205038) | Sediment microbial communities from Yellowstone Lake, YNP, Wyoming, USA - YL17G10_0 | ecosystem: Environmental > Aquatic > Freshwater > Lake > Sediment | place: USA: Wyoming | collected...
AACCCAGACTTATTGAATTTTTTTTTCAAGAGCGCGGGAACTTTTTCCTTTGGCACGGCCTTTGCTCAAAGAAGGGGCAGGAAGATTAAAAGAGAAGGAGGCCAAAATGGAAAGCACGCTTCTTTACAACATCCCCGAATTTGCCAACTCGGCGATGCCCCTGGAATGGCCTATCGCGGTTTACTTTTTTCTCACCGGGTCTCTCGCGGGACTTTACATCACCTCGGTGATCGCGACCCTGATGAAAAAAGAAGAATGGCAGCCCATCGCCAAATTGGGCGCCGTGGGGGCGGTCGTCCTTCTCATGACGGCCCCGGTTCTTCTGATCATCGATCTAAATCAGCCCCTTCGCTTCTGGCATCTTTTTGTTTATTTAAATCCCACTTCCCCTCTGACTTGGGGGAGCTTCTTCCTGGCGGCCGATGCGGTTGTTTGCTTCGTGTACACCTACTTTGTTCTGCAGAACAATACGCGGATGGCGCGCATGTGGGGGTTGGGCGGGCTGCCGATTGCCATCGCCGGACACGGCTACACCGGATTCTTCCTGGCCCTCTCCAAAGGCCGCGCCTTCTGGAACACCGCCCTGAACCCGGCCCTCTTCATGGTGTCGGCCATGGTCTCCGGGCTGGCGGTCATCATTATCCTTGGTAATCTCTATCTCCGGCGATATGCCCCCGAGATGACCGAAGATCAAGTGGCCAGGCATAAAGGGGTCATCGGCACCCTGCTTCGCCTCCTGATCATCTTCATCATCGCGGACCTGTTCCTGATCGGCAGCGACCTCACGGTTCTGGCCGCCTCGGACACGGAATCCTACGCTATGCTGCAGCTCCTGACCACGGGGGAATTTGCAATTTGGTTCCTGGGGGTCGAACTTTGCCTGGGAGCGGTTCTTCCCCTGGCCCTTCTCGCCCATCCCAAAACGCGGATGATCCCCGTCGTCCAGTATGCCTCCGCCGCCTTGGTGATCATCGGGATCTTCGTGATGCGCTTCATCATCGTGATCGGCGGCCAGTCGGTGCCCATGTTCTGAGAAAGAAAGGGGAGGGATCCAAAAGGCCCTGTTCCGGCGTTCGGGACAGGGCCTTTTCTTTTTTGTCAGGATATGGTAGGAATTTTTGGATCATCTCCGTTATATTCGAAAGGGGATTCGGTTTACTCCCGGCAAAGTATGTATTTTCAGGGGGTTCTTCGAATAAAAAATTCCCCTGGCGAAGGGTCCCATGCCCGGGCAACAAGAGAGTCGGTCTGAACGACCAACTAACGAACAACAAATCTTCATGGCCCGGGGATACCCGTGAACCACGGAAATAGCATTTATTTAATGTAGTTACGCTATGCGCTATGCCCTATGGGCTATGCGATTTTCTCTACAGAAGGACGGAGTTCATGGAAGAGAAACCGGATTATCTCGGACACCGGGAACGGCTGCGGAATCGTTTCCGGAAAAGCGGAGAAGAAGGGCTGAATGACTACGAACTGCTGGAGCTTCTGCTTACCTATGCGATTCCCCGAAGGGACATCAAACCTTACGGCAAGAGTTTGATCAGGAAATTTGGAAGCCTCGCGGGAGTTCTGGATGCCGGGCCGCGGGAGCTGGAAGAGGTTCTCCATGTCGGCCCGATTTCCTCAACCCTAATTCATTTGGTAAAAAAAGTCTGCGAGGCGTATTTAGCGGAAAAGATGATCGCCCGGGACGCGCTATCCTCCCCCCAGGCGGTCTTGGATTTCGCCCGGGTAAAAATGGCGGGCCTGCCCCACGAGGCCTTCATGCTCATTTTTCTAAATACCAAGAACAAGGTCCTGGATTACAAAGTGATCCAGGAAGGGACGGTGGACCGGGCGGTGATCTACCCGCGGCGGATCGTGGAGGAGGCCATTGGCCGGCATGCGGCCAGCGTGATTTTGGTCCACAATCACCCGAGCGGCCACTCCGAGCCTTCTCCGGAAGACCGGGAACTCACAAAATCAATTGTCGAGGCCGCCCGCACCATCGACCTCAGGGTCCTCGATCACATCATCGTCGGCAAGGAAGGGCATTTCAGCTTCGTCGAGAACCACCTGTTTCCGATCGCCCCCCGGTAAATTCGCCGCGCGCCATGCCCGGAGCCATGAGATTTTCCGCCAAGACGTCGGCGCGAAACAACTCTTTTCCGCTTAAAACAATTTGAATCGGCCTTCAAATTCCGGCTGGATGGTTACGGCCGTGAACACGCGGTCCTGCTCTTCCCGAACGGCGGCCATCATCCAGACAAAAGTGGTCACCGTCCCGGGGGCCGCCACGTTGTAGTGATATCCCTTCCTGATGGCTACCGCATCCCCTTCCCGGACCATGGCCACGATCTCGGGGTTTTGGAAATCCCAGTAATTCAGATGGATGGCAAAATTGGGGGCTGGCAGGTCCACATAGAGGTAAATTTCTTCTTTGGCCGCGGAGTGGTCATGGGGAGGCCAGCTCGTCCAATTGCCCTCTTTGCTCATCGTCACCCCGGCGAGCAGCCGTCCCGCCTTCGTGTTCGCCTCTCCGAGGAGGGTGTGGATGGTTCTCGAGTAGGGTTCGAAGCCGGCCCGGTTGACCAGTTTGGGGTTCTTCAGGACCTCGTCGAAGGAAACGAATTGCACCCCGTAATCTTTGGAGACCGGGGAGGCACACTCGGCCAAGTCGAAGAACTCCTTCTGGACAATCCGGCAGCGGGCCTGGATGGGGAGGTACAGGGCGTCATATTTCTTCATCGTGAAGCTTCTACCGTCCACTTCTACGTTTCCCGCTCCCCGAAGGCAGATCAGCCCTACCTCTTCCTTGCCGGTCTCGAGGAGAACCGGTTCATCCCTGCCTTCGAGAACGATCCGCCCGTACCTCAGAAACTGAAGCCCCGTGTTCTTTTCGTCGATCCATCTTCTTCTGCCGCGGGTCTGGTGGGTCTGTTGAAAAAGCCAGGAAAGACTCATGGTTTCTCCTCCGAATCGTCCAGATTTAATTCCTTTTTCTAATGAACTCCCGAAGATCCCGAATCGTATAACCAATAATGATGGCGCCGGAAAGGGGCATGACCATATACCAGAGATACTTGGGAAGCTCCAGAATAGGGGATCGATCCGTCGCTTTATAGGAAACCCATCCCCCCTGGTAGGTGAAAACCAGGAAAAATCCGAGAGCCAGCAGGGCCAAGCCGATCTCCAGCCTCAGGCCTGCTTTTGAATTGCTCAGTTTGGTGGGAAGGAGGTCCACCCGGAAATGGGTCCGGTCTCTCCAGAGAGCGGCCGCCCCAAGAAAAACCAGCCAGGCGAAGGCCAGCTCGATGATCTCGTCCGCCCAGCCCATGGAAGCAAAGGGCAGGAAACGCACGAGGACCCCGGCAGCCACAAAAACGATCAGCGCCACCATCATGGCAATCGAACTTCTCCGCAGGAAAAGGGCGATGAATTGATCGGCTCGCTGCCAAAAACCTTGACTCATATCATCTTCCTTTTGATCATTCTCAATAATGATCCGGAAAAAATGAGTTCGGGGTAAGGAAAACTTGAACCCCTTGAGCGCCCTTGAGGACTTAAGGCACTCCCATTATTTCCCCGCCCCCATAACCAGATTCGGAACCCAGGTCACCAACCCCGGAATGTAGGTTATAAGGCCCAGGGAAATCATGATGGCCACGATATACCACTTGAGCTCATCGGCCAATTCCCAAAGCGGAATTTTCGCCACGCTCGATACCGCGTAAAGAACCATTCCCACCGGCGGGGTCAAAAGGCCCACCATCAGATTGAGAGTCATCACCACCCCAAAATGAACGGGATCGATCCCGATCTTGTTGATCAGGGGCATAAAGATGGGGATGGTGAGGATCATGATCGAGATCCCTTCCATGAAGCAGCCCAGGACCAGCAGAATGACATTCAGGATGAGAAGGATGACCCACGGATTATGGCTCAGGGTCATGAGTCCCTGGATCACCGCCTCGGGAACCCGCTGGTGGATGAGGAGCCAGCCGAAGATGCCCGCGGCCGAGATGATGAAGAGAACCCGGACCGTGTGTTCGATACTCTCCCAAAGGATTCGAGGAAGATCTCGCAGGGTGATTTCCCGGTAGATCACCACGGTAACGACCAGGGCGTAGATCACGGCCACCACGGAGGCCTCGGTGGGGGTGAAGATGCCAATCAGGATGCCTCCGATGATGATCACCGGGCAGAGGAGGGCCGACCAGGCATCGGCCAGGCTGAGAAAGAATTCCTTCAGCGTTGCTCTCTTTTCCCGCGGGTACCCCCTCCGGCCGGAAATGATATACACGGTGATCATCATGGCAATTCCCATGATGAGGCCGGGGAGAAATCCGCCCAGGAAGAGGCGTCCCACCGAGGTGCCGGTCAGGCTTCCGTAGATGACAAAGGGAATACTCGGAGGAATGATGGGGCCGATAGTCGAGGATGCCGCCGTGACCGCCGCGGAAAAACGCCGCGAAAACCCCGCTTTGGTCATGGCTTCGAGCTCTACCATCCCGATTCCCGCGGCGTCCGCCACGGCCGCGCCCGACATCCCGGCAAAGATCATGCTGTTGACCACGTTCACATGGGCCAGACCGCCCTTGATGTGGCCCACCATGTTCTGGGCCAGGCGGAAGATTCGCTGAGTCATGCCTCCGGTGTTCATCAGGTTTCCGACCAGGATAAAAAAAGGAATGGCCAGGAGAGGAAAGCCCGTGGTGCTGGAGTACATCCTTGCCGGGATCATGGAAAGAGTGTCGATCTCCCCCAGCGCCACGAAGAAGACCACCGCGGTGAGCCCCATGGAGACCGCGATGGGCAGGCCGATCATGATCAGGCCCACCAGAACCGCAAAGACCGCCAAAGTCATCAAGGCTCTCTTCCCCCCCTTATTTTTTCCGGGCCTCTTCCACAAACTTCATAAAGGTCTTCACGTTGTCCTCGCCGGCATACTTGCCGATCCTCTCGTAAGCCGGCCCCATGACCGCCCGGAAGGGCGCGAGGTCCGGGCGGGTGACTTTCACCCCCGCTTTTTCCATCTTGGAGATCAGGTCTTCTTCATTATCCACCAACGTCTTGCGCATCAAGGCCCCTGCCGCCTTGCTCTCTTCCTTAAAGATTTTCTGTTGCTCGGCATTGAGGTTGCCCCAGGTCTTCACGCTCACCACATGGATCATGTTGTTGTAAACGTGGCGGGTGAGGACTAAGTGCTTCTGCACTTCGTAGAACTTGTTGTGATAGATCACCGGGATGGGGTTTTCCTGGGCGTCCACCACTCCCTGGGCCAGGGCCATGTAGACTTCCGGGAAGGCGATCTTGGTGACGATGCCCCCCAGGGCCTCCATAGCCGCCTGGAGCTGGATCTCCGGCGGGGTTCGGATCTTTAGCCCTTTCACGTCCTCGGGCTTCAGGATGGGCCGTTTGTTGTTGGTGAGGTTTCGGAACCCGTACTCCCAGTTGGCAAGAAGGATAAACCCTTCTTTCTGCGCCTGGGGGAAGAGCCAGTCCATGGACGGTCCATCCAAAACCCGGTAAGCATGTTCATAGTTTTCATACATGAAGGGAAGCATGACCACGGAAAAGGCCTTCACGTATTTATCCAGCTGCCCCTGGGTGGGAAGACCCATATCGACGGCCCCGAGACGGATCTGCTCCGCCTGCTCCGGAGGTGAACCCAGCGTGTTTGCAGGATAGATGGTAATTTTCACCTGGCCTTTGGTTCTCTCCTCCACCTTGGCGGCAAACTGCTTGGCCGCTAGATTGCTGGGGTGGGTTTCTTCCCCGAAGTGGGCGAACCGCATCTGCATGACCTGGGCGTGGAGACTCGGGCTCATCCAAAAAAGAAAGCCGGCCAGCACCAGAACGACGAAAACCCCTCGAACAAGCGAACTTTTCATGACTTCCTCCCTTCGTGGTGATTTAAAGATCTTAGGGGATGCGGATAAACACGGATGAACACAGCTAAAAATACAGGGGAAAGGATTCAGGAATCAGGATCCGGGTTTTTCATTTCCTCCTTCTGCCTTTCATCGATCCCCTATGGCCATAGTAACACTTTGGTTCTTAGAAGAAAGGTTTGTCATTCGGGCCAAGTGATTCCAGGGCCCGGGGGCCAGACCGGCCCGCTTGGAATCATAAGGCGCTGATTTCTCTGTGGATGAGGCGGGGAAAATCCCCCCGCCCCCTTCGGAGGAAACGAGCTTTTATCCTCCGCGAAAAGTGGAAACCCAACCGATGCTTCCGGCGCGTTCCGGCCTGACCCCCGGGCCCAAACAGAGGTGTTTCCGCCATTTTTCCAAAACGCTAAACTGAGACTGCCCTATTTCCTGTATTTTTTCATCAGCTCCAGGTAATCCTCCCGTGGAGGAGAAAAAATGTCGATACCCTTGAATCCGGTGGGCGTCCGCCCCCCGTGTTCCACGTTGGGGGGATGAACGCAGACATCCCCGGCCTTCATCAGGATCGTTTCCCCGTCGACGATGTGTTCTTCCGACCCTTCGATGATAATCAGGATCTGCTCGGCCGGATGGCGGTGCAGGGGAAAGGTCGCCCCCGGGGGCTGTTCGATGAAGCTGAGGAGAACATTCGTTCCGGCGAGGAAACGAGTACCCACTTTTTCGGTCAAGGGCGTAAGCGGAATGTCTTTGACGGTGAAAACATACTTCGGCTTTTTCTCGGACATCGGTTCCTCCTATGGAAAAAATGGATCATCTCCCTTTTGCGTAGAAAATTTCCCCCTAAGACCTCCTCTCCCCTCCGGGAAGAGGATTGAGGTGAGGGGGATACCCAACGCTCCACCCTAACCCTCTCCCGCCAGCGGGAGAGGGAAATATCCTATTTTCATGGTTCGCGAGGGTCCCCCGGGCCATGAAGATTAGGCGGTTGTTCGGACCCGCTTCGACGTTGCCCGGGCAGGGGACTTATCTGCCATACGGGACATCCTCTGGTTTCCGCCCCCCCTTTTCAACATCCTTTGTGATCTCGGGTCTTTTTGCCGGCCGGTTCCCCCGCTTTGGGTTGAAAGCCCAGTTTTGCGGAAATCCGGGCGGCCGCTTGAACCACGGCGGCGACAAACCTTTTCTCCTGCGGAGTGCCGATTTTTCTCTGGGGCCCGGAGATGCTGACCGCGGCGACGGCAGATCCCTGGTGATCCCGGATGGGGGCGCTGATGCACTCCACCTCTTCTTCGATTTCCCGGCGATCCAAGGCATAGCCCTGCTTGCGGACGGCCGTAAGCTCCTGGATCAACTTCTTCTTACTGGTGATGGTGTGCGGAGTTAAGGGTCTGAATTCGATTGCGTTCAGAATTCGCGACTGCCTTTCCTCCGGCTGATGGGCGAGGAGGGCTTTCCCCAGCGAGGTGCAATAGACCGGATTCCTTTGCCCAACCTTCGACATGACCCCCACACTGCGGGGAGAATCGACCTTGTCGATATAGAAGATCTCGGTTTCGTTGAGAACGGCCAAGTTGACGGTCTCCTGGGCCTTCAAGGCCAGGTCGGCCATGACAGGTTTGGCAATTTGAACCAAGTCGGTCCGCCCGAGGAAGGCGCTGCCGATTCCCAGGGCCGCCGGTCCTAAGGAATACGCCCCCGTCCGCGGGTCCCTTTCGACCAGACCGCATTTCTCCAGGGACAGAAGAATCCGGTAGGCCGTCGAGCGGTCGAGCCCCACGACGGAGGCAAGCTCGCTCATCTTGAACGCAGGCTTCTCCGGGGAAAAGCATTTCAGGATGCCGCCCGCCCGGAGGATAGAGTTGATGAGGTAGCGATCTTTCTTCATTGGCGGTGTTTTACTATTACAACGAAAGTTTAAATATCAAAACAAGGGAATCTTGTCAATCATTATTTTAATCCTGCCCTTGCCCCCCTTCACTTTGAACCATTGTTTTGGGAAGAACGCTTTGATTGGGCGCGGGGATGGCGCGCCGCTGTTCCCGCGCCCCTCCCGGGGCTCCGAAGTATCTGATCTTCTTAGGTTTTCGCGAAAGTGATGGGAGGCAAGTGATCCTGTCTCCTTGCACTTTTTCTTGCACCGGCGTATATCCTATCCCCGCCCGAAAAAGGGGACGTTGATCAAAAGCATCAATATTTTTTTGAAAGATTTCGGGATTATAGGAAGAAATGAAAAGGGATCAAAAGGCTCAATTCTGCTCTTGATTCTTGGAGATGGCTGAAAGGAGATGATCAGCTATTTTCAGAGACGTTGGCGGATAGGCCGGTGTAAAATGGGAGACCCAAACGATCAGAAAGAGGGGTTTTCGAAAAAATTGCCGTCCGGCCTCGGGTGAAAATTCGGGGGTGATTTCCATGCGGGATGCCGGGCCTCAGGTCTATAAAATCAAGTGGGTTCCAAATTGGATTGGCCGCATTTGGGGCAGCGCAGGATGTCCTCATCGATTTCATTGAGGTCGATATCCATCCAGGCCGCCATCAGGTCGGCGGAAGGTTTTTGAAATTCGATGAGCATGAAATCCGACTTGGTGCCGCAGTTCGGGCAATAGAGATCGCCGCAAAAGCCATACGTGTCTTCCTTGCCGTCTCTCGGACCTAATAAGACGGGAGACTCATATTTCTGAATATTACCGATCTGGTTTTTGTTGAACGGCCACATCTCCCAGGAAAACGAAGGATCCTGTTTCCGGTACGACATCAGATTTTGGGCGGAAGCCAATCTGGCGCTCCTTTCTTCGCTTTGCCAATCCCGGGCGCCTTTGTCTCCCCTGAAAGAATGACCATTGATAGGCACTCGGCCCGGATGGATAAAGGCCGGGATCTTTGGAGATTATTGGTTTCCCCTGGCCCTCTCCTTTCTGCCGGAGAGAAGAGAGGACGGAAAGCTAAAGATCTTCTCGGCCTTTTCCGGAATTCCTTGATGAAAATTGATGGTTTTATAAAAAGTCGTCACTCCGGTGGAAACCGGAGTCCAGGGAATTTTCATCTATTTGAAAATACTGGATTCCGGCACCTGCCCCGGACCCGATCCGGGGTTCGCGGAATGACGGAAAAATCATTTTGAGACTATTTACGAAACCATGGTCTGGGGACTTTTTGCGCGATCACTAAAAATCCAGGGAATTCGCCAAAGGTTGTTTGTAAATTTGCCGATTCGGGAAAGCCGCCGGTTCCAGCATGATTTTTCTCAAGGAAATCTAAAAAAAGACGAAACATTTTAAAGACATCCCCGCGCGTCCGGGAGTCCGTTCGGGAAGACATAAGGACGAAAAAACTTGTCCGAGGAAGGAGAATCATGAATATCGGTGTCCTCTGCCCCAAGTGCGGTCTGATGCAGATGAACCAGGAGGCCTGTAAATCCTGCGGCGCCCCGTTGAGCGATTCGGCGCCTGCGCCTTCCCTCTCTTTTGTTCCATCGACCCCCCAGGAAATTCAATACGCCCCGGATCCTCCGAGCCCCCACTCCCCGCCTCTAAAGGGGGGGGCTGAAAACGTCGCGGCGGCCCGTTTGTCTTTTCACGGGAAGGGCGGCGAACTGTTTGGCATTTATTTGATCAACATATTTCTCTCCTTAGTTACGCTGGGAATCTATTATTTTTGGGGAAAGGTGAAGATCCGCAATTACCTTTTCAGCCACACGGAATTCTGGCAAGAGCGGTTCGTCTACCGCGGGACGGGAAAAGAATTGCTCGTAGGATTTCTCAAGGCGTTGGTTCTGTTTTTTATTCCTTTGTACGCCTTGAATGCCGCGCCGGCCTTATTGGAAACCGGCCTGGTGTTCCAAGCCGTTGCCACGGGGCTGACTTATGGGATTGTGATGGTCTTCGTCCCGCTCGCCATGGTCGGGGCGCGGCGGTATCGTCTCAGCCGGACCTCCTGGCGCGGGATCCGCTTCTCATTCCGCGGGGAGGCCTGGGGCTTTATCAAAATCTTCGGGCTGGGATCGATCCTCTCCACCATAACCCTGGGTCTTTACTTTCCCTTCTTCGACGCGAAACGATATAATTTCATGGTCTCCCAGTCTTATTTCGGGAACCGAAAATTCGGCTTCGACGGCATGGGAAAAGATCTCTTCCGGTCCTTCCTTTTTGCAATTTTTCTGACCCTTCCCACCTTGGGTCTCTACTGGTTTTGGTACTGGGCCAAGAGGCAGCGCTATTACTGGGAGCACACTTCCTGCGGACCCGCCCGCTTTCGTTCCACGGTAACCGGCCGGGCGCTTATGAACCTGCATCTCGCGAACTTCCTCATCGCGCTCGGCACCCTCGGATTGGGATGGCCGTGGATCCTCACCCGCAAGATCCGGTTTGTATGTAAGTATCTGACCCTGGAGGGACTTATGGACCTGGCCGAAATCCGCCAGGACGCGAAGCAGGCAAACGCGACC
>Ga0315286_10008106_pt1 | contig 10322 bp, 7 predicted proteins | sample YL17G10_0_MG_FD_205038 | JGI IMG/M metagenome (GOLD analysis project Ga0315286, IMG submission 205038) | Sediment microbial communities from Yellowstone Lake, YNP, Wyoming, USA - YL17G10_0 | ecosystem: Environmental > Aquatic > Freshwater > Lake > Sediment | place: USA: Wyoming | collected...
AAACGTGGTTTCTACGGGGAGAAAGATGTGGCAGATCTATCTCTTTTTAACCTTCATGTTTACAGGAATGGTCATGCTGTCGGGAATTGCACTGTGGGACTCACTTAACCTTGTCATGGTTGCTCTTGCAACCGGTGGGTTTGCGATCCATGATGCCGGTATGATGTATTACAACAACCCGCTGCTTGAACTGCTCCTGATTCCCGTTATGCTTGCCGGTGCACTGCCGTTCAAGATCTATTTTTTGCTCTACCGTGGGAATATTAAAGCAATGTTTACGGACAAGATCGTGCAGGTGCTTCTCCTTATCGCTGCAGTCGGTTCAGCGATCACCTCCCTTGACCTTTTCATTTTCAACAATCTGACTCTTGAACAAGCGATCCGTGAAGGGACGTTCTGTGCAATATCAGGCTTCACGACGACCGGTCTTCAGAACTCCAATCCTCATCTATGGTCAACAATCCCCATCGCGGTGGTCACGATGATGATGCTGATTGGCGGTGCATCGGGAAGTACGGCAGGCGGTATCAAGGTGAACCGCGTCATGCTTGCATATGAGGGCGTGAAATGGTGGTTGAAACGCTTTTTTGTATCGAGCCGGGTGCTCGTCCCGTTGAGGTTGGGGGGGCGAACGTTTCCCCGGCAGGTCGCCGATCTTGAGATCTCAAAAAATATGGTTGTCATCATGCTGTATGTCATTACAATCTTTTTGAGCACGGTTATTGTAATGCACCTCTACATTACGACGTTCGGGATCAATGAGGTGGTCTTTGAGCAAGTATCGGCAATCAGCAACGTGGGACTGGGCGTTGGCTACATCACGGCAGCAAGTCCCTTTGCGATCAAGTGGATTTTCATCATCCTTATGTGGCTGGGAAGACTTGAGATCGTCCCGGTGATCATTCTTGTTACGGTAGTCTTCAAAGGGATTCAGGACGATCTGACAAAACAGAAACCAGCACCCCAGGTTTATGATCACCATGAAAGGTATTAGAAAAGGTGAATCACCCGATCACGCCTTCTCTTTCGGCCATACAGGAATAATGCAACTGCAAGGATTACGATTCCTGCTACAATCAGTACATTTTTTGTCACCATATCAATGATCCACAGGATCATACCAGAGAAGGTGGATATCGCGGTAGGGGGTGGTGGTGCTGCCACGTGAGGGGGGAGTTGCGCAGGCACAGGTGTTACTGATGGTGAGGCAGGAACAGTTTTCGTGAAGAGAGCAAAACAGCAGAAATGCGACACCTCAGCAGTGACTACACCGGTATTCAGGTTGTACCCTTTAGGATGCCGGTGATTCCCGTACCAGCTAAAAGACAACGATACTGTCGCAGATGCCACCGGTAACGGTCCTCTGGCAGCAAACCCGGATCAGAACGATACCGATTGTGATGGTCTTTACGATGCCGGTGATCGTGTAGAGTATACCCTCTGGAATTTTCTTCTCCCATTGACAGGGATGCTTGTACTACTGCTCACGGTGTTACAACCGCCGCTTCCACCACCCGAAGTAGGCAACGAGCGTGATTACTGCAAGGACGATGGCAATAATCAGCGGGTTCTGCACGACTGAGGAAATAATCCATCTGTACATCTCGACATTGGTGGACATGGGGGATTTCGAGGCCACGATTATAGTCGGTTCCGGGATAGCTGCTTTTGTTATTTCCGGCAATTTTGCAAACAATGCAAAGGTGCATAAGTGGGAGACCTGCACGGTGATTGTACCGGTCTGGGGATTGTACCTTGACTGGAGAGCCTGCCATGTACCGGTTGCAATATCATATTCCTGTATGACATACTCCTTTCCCCACTGCACCTGCGGGATCGTGTATGAGAGAGGGATGGCCGGGGAGAATGTCGCACCATCCGGCAGGATGTCGTAGGCCATGCCGGTAAAGGACAATCCCGCTCCCGGCGGAGCAGCCGGCAGTTCGCCTGCCGGAATCCGCCTGATACTGAGGGAGGGGAGGGGCATACCGCTGCTGTTCCTTGCAATTGTACCAAGGCCAAGGGAGACGTTTGCAAGACCGTCGGTTGACTGGAGTGTCATGGCCTGCGAGATAACACCCTGTGAGTTAGCGTAGATCCTGGTGGTTGTGCCGGGATCCGGCAGAGTGGCTTGTTGTATCTCCGCAGCAATGGTAGGCTGCACAACGGCCGGGGAACCCGGGTTACCCGACTGGCTGATGACTTTTACGGCAACAAAGGCGATCACCTGGAACGGGTTACCGGAGCCGGATACCTGCGCAAGACCGAAGTTCGTGAGATACCCTGGTGTATCTGCAACAAAATAGTCGATACCTCCCACCCTGTAACGAGCTGGTTTCAGACCTGCACCAATGGTATTACCTGAAGAATCTTTGCCGGTTCCGATGATGATAACAGGGGTGGTCGGTGTTTCCTGGATCGCATCGTACCATGAAGAACTGATACTCATGGTAATGATTGCATTTCCCTTGCCAATGAGTGGATCTTTTTTTACATGAGCCGTGAACGGAATGACACTGACCGTTGTAAATCCATTTGGAGGGACCATGGAGGCAAAATACTCAAACTCTGCCTTATCAGCCGGCAGTGCACCTTCCCATATTTCACTGGTAGTGACGGACTTACCAGGGTATTTTGAATCGCTGAACTGATAACTCAACCCAATCTGTTGACTGGTGTTGGTTGCTGTCAGATCCTTCGTGTGGAAATATACCATCGAAAAGTTGCCGGTAATAGTATGGTTTGCATCTTCCCTGAACCCTGCTCTGTCAGAAGAAACAAAGGTAATATTCTGCCAGCCATATCGTTCAGGAGGGACAGAAATGACAAGAGATTTATCGGGTTTTATTGTATACGACGTAAGGAGTGAACCATCTAACACGAGGAATGATTTTTTGTTTGACTGTTCAGCAGTTATGCCGTCGACAGGTGTTATTGATCTCTCTGATGCCCCTATCAGGGTCGTGATATAATCAGGTATCTCTCTGGTCCTTGTTTCCGCATTTCCAAAGGTATTGTTCACCGTGAGCGAAACGGTATATGCAGATCCCGGTATCAAATATGTGTGTTGCGGATTCTGCAGTGTTGATGTGCCCCCATCCCCAAAGTCCCACTTCCAGGTTTTTGGTGCACCGCACGAGGTGTCCTTAAAGTTAACAGTGAGTGGCGTGAATCCATGGTCCGGTGATCCATAAAAATCAGGTTCAGGTGGCGAATCAACATAGATTGTATTTTTGCAGAGAACAGGTGTGATGTTTCTGCAGAGGGGATTTCCCACGGTCAGTGTTACCGGATAGATTCCGGCACTGACAAAGTCGTGGGTCACAGGACCGGCGGGGTTACGAAGAACCGGCGATCCATCCCCAAAATCCCATGTACGATGAAGGATGGGGGCTCCCAGAGAAGTATCCGTAAAGGTCACCGGTAGTCCTGCCGGTCCCACCGGTGATGTTGAGGAGAAACCTGCTACGGGACATTCGACGACAGGACCCAGGGTGAACAGGTAGATGTCCCACACATTCCCGTTACCTGCCCGGGTATCCGCCCAAACAATCCGGTTTTCGTAGATATCGGGGGTCAGCTGCGAATAAGCGAAGGATTTTGGAGAGAGCCGGGTCTCGCTCCCTGCCACAAGATCGTAGACATAAACGTCGTGCAGTGCGCTTTCGCGAGCATCTTCCACAACAACACGATTACCGTAGATCGCGGGGTGAAACTGGTCAAAGGGTGTTGCTGTCTGTGGTGTCAGGCGCTTTATAACACCCTTATCGTAAACATGAATGTGGGTTCCGTCACCTGAAAGGTTGGAAGCTTCCCAGACAATTTTTTCACCGTAGATATGGGGAAGAGTTTCCTGGTAGAATACTTCTGAGACGGGAACTGCAGTATTATTACTGAGATTATACAGCCATATGTCTGAAGGTGAGCTATACGGGATACCTGTCCAGTTTTCATAGACGATATAATCCTGGAAGATTTCCGGATGTTTCTGGTCCCCGTCTCCGTAAATAATGAGTTCAGGTTGTGATCCGGTATTTCTCACAACAGAAATATCCCAGTTACTGTTGGTTACATTATAGTCCTGCCAGACAATCGTGTTTCCGGAAATCTTTGGATAATTGAATTCAGAATTCCCATCAAAGTTGCATGAATATTCATCCCGTGTCCGGGTAACCTTGTCATATCTTATAATTTTTATACTCCAATCGGTACTACTCATCTCAGTCCATACTACAGCATTCCCATAAATTGCCGGTTGATACTGCCAATTCTGGGATGAATTGACAGGATTTTCCTCACCCGTATTTAGATTATACTGATAAATCTGATAGGGGTTGTTAGGGTCTCTATAGTCCTCCCAGACGATATTATCACCATAGAGTGCCGGACTTGTGAGAGAGTTACATGTAGGAGTGATGGGAGTCTCGGTGCCAATCGGGAGAGCAGATGTAAAGCTGGTAAGGAATGCGAAAAAAAGGAGTGCTGTAAAAAGAAGCATTACCTTCTCTCTCATTTTTGCTGGTTCGCCCCATCCGTTAACGACAAAATGCAAGCCTATATTCATTACAACCCACCTGAACTTTTCCTCAGTGTTACACTACTGGTCACAAGATTATTTGATTACAGGGTTACCCACCCGAATCCTTTGAAGTAATCCTTAAATACACTTGCCCTGAGGGCAAAGATGGCATCGTTAGGATCAGCAAGGTTCGGTATCTGATACCAGGGTCCTGACGCCAGCGCATCCGATGGTAATGATGAAGGATCCGGGTCGCCATATCCTGATCCTGGCATTGCCCCCTTCTGCCCCCACGGATTCCGCATGACAATGTAGTAGTTATCCGTAGGAATTTTGTGAACCCCAAGGACAGAATAGGCGTGGTTAGCCACAATCGTTGCGTCAGTATATGTTATACCGGGAGGAGGGCTCTCTATCCTGGGATCATACGTATATGCGACCATCGGCTTTGCGGTAGTCCTGTATCCTAAAGTTAATTTACATAACGAATAAATTTTATTATAAATCTCAGTTCCATCTTTGAAATTCTTCGTCAAGCATTTTGTAGCTGCAGTATAATTCCAACCGGTAAGATTCAAGAGGGCTAGCACAGGGTCTCCCGTGCAGATTAACGAATAATCCGGTTTATCTCCCAAGGCTCGGTTTTTCCAACACGCAAATGCTTTCTCATACATTGCAACCCAGATCTCTCCCGTGGTAATTGACTTTGAGTAAGGATATCGATTATACGAATCAAAGGGGAGTTTGTTCGATATAGTTACCGGTGAATCAGCTTTGGGTAATCCATCTACCTGATTATAGAATGTGTAGGAATAGGTCGTACTATTGGGAGGAGTATTGGGTTGAGCTTGCAGGAGTGAAGTTTTTGGAATCGTTGAAGCTGCAAAAGCAACTGATGAAAGGGCGGCAATAAAGAAGCAGTTGGGAAGATTTCCCTGTATCAGCTCGTTGTATGCCGCCGTTGGGGGGCCACCAGTGGTATATACGCTTCCTGTGGGAGTCCAACTGGGATTTAATATCGGTGCACATGGTCTCGTATCTCCCACAAAAAGAGGAGATTCGATTGAAGGATAGCCGGTTGTAGGATCGAAGAGCTGGTTATACGGTATTCCGAAAGCTTTTTCGAGTTTTTTTCTTTTTTGCCCTGCTTTCATCTCGCTCCAGTTTATTTTTTCGTTTAATTTGCGCTCGGCACAAACGAAAGGATTCCTTGCTCCAATACACAGTAGTGGTTCAGTATCTTCATCAGTCATCGCATATCACCTTAAGTTGAATAGAAACACTCCCATATTATAAATCTATTCGAACAATTATCGTGACAATATTCTTGTATCACCCATAAATGACATCCTAATAGTTTTCGAAAAGTGTACGAAAAAAATGAGAGAAATTTGTTTATTAGAAATACGCTGAAAATTTCTGATATGCCGGAACCAGTGGGAAACATGTATCTCACTCAGAGTATGCTGAGCATTCTGTCGGTGTCCGGGACGTTACCTGCGAAACAGGATATTTCTTTTTCGATTCTCCTGCCCCACATCATCCTTAATCTGGATGAAGCGCAAATAATGGTGGAATAACGGAGCTCAATGGGAGAGATAAAGATCATCGGGACAGCACATGTCTCGCAACAGAGTGTCGATGAAGTGCGGGCAGCGATCGGGGATTTCATGCCGGATGTCGTGGCCATTGAACTCGATGCATCACGATTTACAGCACTGAAAAAGCAGGCCCGCGACCCTTCGGTAAACGACGTACTCGAAGTGAAGAACTTCAATTCGCTCCTTGTCCAGTGGCTGCTTGCCTACCTCCAGCGCAAGATTGGCATCGATGTCGGTGTCGAACCCGGGGCTGAAATGAAAATTGCCATTGAAGAGGCAGAACAGCGGGGCATCCCCATCGCTCTTGTAGACCGGGATATCCGCCTTACCCTTCTGCGCTTCTGGAGTTCTTTGAGTTTTTTTGAAAAGATCAAGATGTTCTGGGCGTTAATCGCATCTATAGCTGAAATTGATAATGGGCAGGAGATCGATATCGAGTCGCTCAAGGAACAAAACGTAATCGATGCAGTCATGGAGGAATTCCGGAAGTTCTCACCCAATGGCGCACGTGCTTTGATCGATGAGCGTGATGCCTTCATCGCTCACCAGCTCATCCTTCTGAAGGTCCAGAGACCCGAGGGGCGTATCCTCGCAGTTGTTGGTGCCGGACACCGGCAGGGGATAGCAAATTATCTTGATAACCCGACAACCCTTCCTCCTTTCGAACCCCTTACCCAGGAACCAAAATCATTCCCCTGGGGCAAGGTGTTCGGGTTCGGTGTAACTGCAATTTTCTTCCTGCTTCTCGCAGCGATTGCATTCTCCGGTGTTGGCTGGGATGTGCTGCTTTATGCGTTCCTCTTCTGGGTAATTATTCATGGGGCGCTTGCAGCGCTCTTCACCCTCCTTGCGGGCGGGCACCCGTACACGGCACTTACGGTTTTTTGTGTAGCATGGTTTACTTCCTTAAACCCCATGATCCACGCCGGCTGGATTGGTGCATATGTCGAGGCCAGGGTGAGAAAACCCCCGGTCACAGACTTCAGGAAGATCTATGAAGTCGAATCCCTGACCGATATGGCAAAAATCCCGCTCTTCCGGGTTGTTCTTGTCGCCGCTCTCGCAAATCTCGGCAGTCTCTTAGGCACTGTCCTCTATTTCATTTTCGTCTTCCCGGTTCTGGGAATTGATCCCCGTGTTGTTATCTCGACGGGGCTCCAGAATATGTGGACATTTGCAACAGGCTGGATGTAAAAAATTTTACTTTTTCCCCCACATGTAATGTCCGGAAAGAACCTTCCTGTCTGTCCATCCATGTCACATTGTCCTCTTTCTTATCATACAATTGCCTGTCCGTCGTGCCTAAATACACAGAAATTAAGGCTTATTGGCGAAAATAGCCTGAAATATTCGTCCATTTCCGATCCCTTTTTAAAAGGCCGCCAATGCCCTTTGCGTGGCCGATCCCGACCATGAAAGGCCAAAGCAGGCTCAGGATCGAAACTCACGCAGCTTTTGGGGTTGGAATTAAGGTGCGATATGAAGTTATTTTGTCAAATAACCCTCAATTATCCGGTTTCTGGATCCGTGTCCAATCGGGGCGTTTTGCGAGGTTTTCTGGATCCAAAAAGGAGCAATCGGAGCCCTTTAAGGGCTTATTTTACCCCCGGGGAAGTGGGCTTTTGACAGGATCCTGGTTTTTATCGGATGGTATCGTCGGATTCGTACACGCATCAGAGAATGAAGGTTTTTAAAAATTATTCAGCCGATACACGCTCATTTTAAATTGAATAATTCGCAGGAACCCAGAGTGCGGGAGAAATTCCAAAATCTTCCGGATAACGGATTTTTCAGACAACCTCTTACATCGTGATTCGAGGCCTGGTGAAAACTCAAACGTGGGATCCCTAAAATAGTGCTTCGAACTACGGTCAGCGTGGCGTGAAAGGGTCTTGCACATCGCATGTTTTTTTCGTTTCCGCAATCTCTTTGTCTATCCAGTCCTGGACAAGGAGTTTCATTTCCTGGTCAGTCATCCCATGATGGTATCGGAGCCTGATCTCCACTTCAAGCAAATCCAGGATTGGCTGCACGGTGGAAAAATACGATTCTGTGCAGGCAAATCCCCCGGCTTTATCGAGCTGAAGCATAATAAGCTCGTTTAAATGTTCAAGTTCTCCGGTACGATTGATAATGTTCTCCAGGGTCATACCGACAGGAACCATAGTGAGGAAACCATCTTCCGATATGGGTGCGTCGTTTTTTTGAGAATCGCAATCATTGGTACGGTTCTGGTCCGGCATCGCGATACCTTTGAGATTTGTCAAAAAAAGGAAAAACAGTCCTTACGCAAACATTTCGCCTTCAACATCTGCACTGCCCCGGTGGAAGTCGACACGAATTTTAGTGATAGCGGCAAGGAAATCTTCCTGGGTAATAGCCGGGCGGTCCTTCCGAATTGCAAACATACCGGCTTCCATGCAGATTGCCCGAAGGTCTGCGCCGTTCTTGCCGTCCGTCTGTTTTGCGACTTCACAGAGGTCAACATTCTCGTCAATTGTCAATGCCCGGCAATGGACCTTTAGGATTGACAGCCGCCCTGTTTCATCCGGTAGCGGGATCTCGATAATCCTGTCAAATCGCCCGGGCCTCAACAATGCCCTGTCAAGGATATCGATACGGTTTGTTGCGCCGATAATTTTCACATCACCCCGATTCTCGAATCCATCCATGCCTGCCAGGAGCTGCAAGAGCGTACGCTGCACTTCACGGTCCCCGGATGTATTTGCCTCAGTACGTGATGCGCCTACTGCATCAATCTCATCAATAAAGACAATGGTCGGGGCCTTTTTCCTGGCAAGATCGAAGAGCTCGCGGACGAGTCGTGCACCTTCACCGATATATTTCTGGACGAGCTCAGATCCTACCACCCGCATGAAATGGGCGTTGGTCTCATGGGCGACAGCTTTTGCCAGCAACGTCTTTCCCGTGCCCGGCGGTCCGTGGAGCAGTACACCCTTTGGGGGATCAATACCGATCCTGAGGAACAGTTCCGGACGCTTCAGCGGGAGTTCGACTGCCTCTTTTATCTCGTTGATCTGAACCTCAAGACCCCCGATGTCCGCATAGGTTTCCTGAGGGGAATCCACCAGTTCCATTCCATAGATCTGCGCATCAAAGCTGGTGGGGAGTAGCTCAACGATAGCCAGCGACTGCTGGTTGAGCGTACACCGGACACCGGGTTTGATCTCCTCAGCACTGATGGATGGAGAACTCCGTACCAGGAAACGCGGGCCTGCACTGCTCCTGACAATTACACGGGATGCATCAACTACATCAGTGATAGTGCCGATGATCAGCGGGGGGCTTCGGAGCTGCTCGCTCTCACTCTTGAGCTTCCGGACTTCACGTTCGTACCGGATCTTCTGGGTCTCGATATATCGCTTGTCCGCTTCCACCTGCCGTAACTGTTCGCGGAGTTCAAGGTTGCGGGATTCAAGGTTTCCCACCCGATCCATCATCTGCAGCTCGAGCTCATGCTTGTCGTTCTCTATCTGGCTCAGTTGTCCGCGAAGCTGTTCCGAAAGTGTGCGGTACAGTCGGTAGAGCTCTTCTGGTGTCTGAGGATCCGGTGACTGATGGAGGATGTCTCCCATCTCGTTTCTCAAATAGCTATATAGGGAAACTGCATATAAAGTGTTTGTGAGAATATGCAGTGTGAAATGTGTGGAGAAACGATTCGTGGCACCGCCAAATTAGTGCGGGTAGAGGGTGCCGAACTGCAGGTATGCATCAGGTGCGAGAAATTCGGCACTGAAGTGCAGCAGGTACGGCGTACAGATCTTGCACGCCCGAGCGCTGCAGCACCCCGTCCGGGGAGAACTGTGACGGCAGCAGTCCCCGCTGATCGGAGAAAACGGGATCTCTTTGATTACATGGAAGGAGAGATCGTGGAAGATTATGCAGCCCGCATAAGGAAAGGACGGATGGAAAAAGGGCTCTCCACAAAAGATCTGGCCATGCAGATAAAGGAACGTGAACATCTCATCAAAAAGATTGAGAATGGTGAATTGATCCCTGAGGAGGGTGTAAGGAAAAAACTTGAGAAGGTGCTTGAGATCAGGCTCATTGATGCCCCGGTCCCTGAGGCAGAAAAGAAGGTGCAGACCAAACTCACTCCCACGCTTGGTGATCTTACCATTATCAGGAAAGTAAAAAAATAACAATACGTATTAAATTCTATTTTTTTTAAGCCAGATCAA
>Ga0315286_10008107_pt1 | contig 10321 bp, 5 predicted proteins | sample YL17G10_0_MG_FD_205038 | JGI IMG/M metagenome (GOLD analysis project Ga0315286, IMG submission 205038) | Sediment microbial communities from Yellowstone Lake, YNP, Wyoming, USA - YL17G10_0 | ecosystem: Environmental > Aquatic > Freshwater > Lake > Sediment | place: USA: Wyoming | collected...
GCCAGGGAAATCTCGGCGCCGATGCCCGCGCTTTCATTGACTGGCTGGTGCAGGCGGGCTGCAGTGTCTGGCAGGTATTGCCACTGGGACCGGTCGGCACCGATGGCTCGCCTTATTGGGTGCGCTCTGATCAGGCGGGCAACCCGGCGCTGATCGACCGGCGCGAAGCGCCAGATCCCCTCATCTGGCGCGTGGCGTATGCGGATTTTTGCGCCTCGCAGGCGAGCTGGCTTGAAGACTACGTGCTCTATATGGCGCTCAGTCGGGTGCATAACGGCACGCCGTGGTGGACGTGGCCCGCGCAGTTAAGCCGTCGCGACCCACAAGCGCTGGCTGCGGCGCGCCTGCCGCTCGCCGCCGAGCTGGAGGCCCTGCGGGTCGAACAGTGGCAATTTGCCCATCAATGGTCGGCGCTGCGTGATTACGCGCACCAGCGCGGGGTGCGCCTGTTCGGCGACCTGCCGATCTACGTAGCGCCCGATTCGGTTGCCACCTGGGTGCAGCCCGAGCAGTTTCAGTTGCAGCCCGATGGTCAGCCCGCCGCGCTCGCGGGCGTGCCGCCCGATTATTTTTCCGCCGACGGCCAGCTGTGGGGTTTCCCGCTCTACAACTGGGAGCAGGCGCAGCGCGATGGCTTCATATTCTGGCGGCAACGCTGCGCCGCCCAGCTGTCGCGCTTCGACGTGCTGCGCATCGATCACTTTCGGGGGCTGGCCGGATACTGGTCGGTGCCCGCCGGCGCCCGTACAGCGCGCGAGGGTCAGTGGCTGAGCGCGCCCGGTGCGGCACTACTGGCAGGCCTGCTCGAACAGCACGGTGATCTGCCGGTGGTGGCTGAAGACCTGGGTGAAATAACCCCGGACGTCGAGGCGCTGCGGCGCCAGTTTTCGCTGCCCGGCATGCGCGTGCTGCAGTTTGGCTTTGATGGCGCCAGCGACAATCTGCACCTGCCGCACAATTTTAGCCGCGACACGGTGGTCTACACCGGCACGCATGACAATGACACCACGCTCGGCTGGTATCGGGCACTCGATGCCGAGAGCGCACGCCGCGTCGATGCTTACCTGGCGTGCGATGGTCTCGCGAGCGTAAGTGCACAGATGCCAGCTGCGCTGCTGCGGGCGGCCATCGCTTCGGTTGCGGTGCTGGCGATTGTGCCACTACAGGACTTGCTGGCACTGGGCAGCGAGGCACGCTTCAATACACCCGGTACCGTGGTGGACAACTGGCGCTGGCGTTGCGATGCAGGCGCGTTGAGCGCCGGGCTGGCCGGACGTTTGCGGGATTCAACCGCAAGGTATGGCCGCTCTTGAACAAGCGACGCCGCGCAGCTCCTGCCAAAATGTCCGACATCGCGCGTCTCGCCGGCGTCTCCTCTTCAACGGTATCGCGCGCCCTGGCTGGGAGCCCTCTGGTGAGGGCGCATAAGCGCGAGGAAATTCATCGCCTGGCGCGAGAGCGCGGCTACGTAGTGAATTCCACCGCGCGTAACCTGCGGCTGCAGCGTACGCAGACGCTGGGCGTGGTCATTCCGCTCCCGCACGCAACCAGTCTGCCATTGAGCGATCCTTTCTTGATGGAGATGCTCGGCCACCTTGTAGATGCCATCACCGAGCGCGGCTACGGCATGTTCCTGCAAAAGATTGCACCGCCCATGGACGATTGGTTCGCCAATCTGATTGGCAGCCAACGTGTCGATGGCCTCATCGTCATCGGCCAGAGTTCCGAACACGCCGTGCTCGAGACGGCGGCGCCGATTTACAAGCCATTGGTAGTGTGGGGTGGTCAATTAGTCGCGCAGTCGTATTGCACGGTGGGTACCGATAACGTCGGCGGCGCCAGGGCGGTAGTGGAGCATCTGCTGGGCCTCGGGCGCCAACGCATTCTGTTTGTCGGTGACCCCGCTATGCCGGAAATTGGCCTGCGCTATGCAGGCTATTGTCTGGCACACGAGCGCGCGCCGCGACTGCGCCCGCTGCCGCCGCTGGTGCCTGCACAGCTGACGGCCGAGAGCGCGTATCAGGCGATACGCGCCTTTATCGGCTCGGGCGCGGCATTCGATGCGGTTTTCGGTGCCACCGATGTCATCGCCATGAGCGCGCTGCGGGCGCTTGGCGCCTCGGGCCTGGCGGTGCCGCGTGATGTCGCGGTGGTGGGGTTTGACGATATCGCGCTCGCTGCGCACGCCAACCCGCCGTTGACTACCGTGCGTCAGGATCTGCAGCGCGGCGCACGCACCCTGGTCGATCTGCTATTTCGCCGCATGGCGGGCGAAGACACGCCCTCGGCGATAATGCCGGGCGAACTGGTGGTGCGTGAATCGAGCGGCCGGGCCGCGGGTTAGCGGGCGGACGCCAAGTAGTGTAAATAGACTCTGTGCATTCTTGAGGTTCGGGGGATTCATGGCCGGCAACCAGACTGTGGCATCGCAAGCGCCCGCTGCGTCCGAACGTCCGACACTGTCGTTCTGGCAGATCTGGAACATGTGTTTTGGATTTCTCGGCCTGCAGTTCGGCTTCGCGCTGCAAAACTCGAATGTCAGCCGCATCTTTCAGACCCTGGGCGCCAGTGTCGATGCCATACCTTCGCTGTGGATCGCAGCGCCCCTGACCGGCTTATTGGTGCAGCCGCTCATCGGCTATTACTCCGATCGCACCTGGACGCGCCTTGGCCGCCGGCGCCCGTATTTTCTGGTCGGTGCGCTGGCGGCCTCGGCGGCGCTGCTGGCCATGCCGCGCTCGCCAGCGCTGTGGATCGCCGCCAGCCTGTTGTGGATCCTCGATGCTTCGATCAACGTGTCGATGGAGCCGTTTCGAGCCTTTGTGGGTGATCAGCTCAAGCCGGCGCAGCGCCCCAGCGGCTACGCGATGCAGAGTTTCTTCATCGGCGTTGGCGCGGTGGTGGCGAGCATGTTGCCCTGGATACTGACGCGCGCCGGAGTCAGTAATCACGCTGCCGGCACGATTGGCGCAGCGGCCATACCGGACACGGTGCGCTATGCCTTTGATCTGGGCGCCGTGGTGCTGCTTGGCGCCATCGTCTGGACCGTGCTGCGCACGCGCGAATATCCGCCGGAACAGCTGCACGCCTTCGCTGATGCAACGCTCAGCTCGACCGCCACTCAGGTGGTGCTGCCACCCCTGGCACAGCGTCGCAGCGGCGCGCTGTGGTCATTGCTCGGTCTGGTCCTGCTATTCAGCGTCGCGCACTACGCGCTTGATCGTCAACTGTACCTGGTGGGCGCCGGATCGCTGTTGTGGGGACTGGCGCTGCTCGCTTACGGCAAGGCCGACGGCCGTGGCCTGTTCGCCACCATCATGCGCGATCTGCAGCACATGCCCGACGCCATGCGGCGACTCGCGCCAGTGCAGTTTTTTTCCTGGGTGGCGCTGTTTGCCATGTGGATTTACACCACGGCCGCGATCACCCAGGTGCACTATCACACGACTGATACGGCTTCAGACGCCTACAACACCGGCGCCAACTGGGTCGGTGTGCTGTTCGCCGCCTACAACGGTTTTGCCGCGCTGGCGGCTATCCTCATTCCATTCATGGTGCGTCGCTTCGGTCTGCGCCTCAGTCATCTGGTCAACGTCTGGCTGGGCGCGCTCGGCCTGCTGTCGATGCAGTTCATTCATGACCCCGACTGGTTGCTGCTCTCGATGCTGGGCGTAGGTTTCGCCTGGGCCTCTATTCTTTCAATTCCCTATGCCCTGCTTTCGGACAGCGTGCCCTCCGAAAAAATGGGTCTCTACATGGGCATCTTCAATTTCTTCATCGTGATTCCGCAGCTCGTGGCGGCGAGTGTGCTCGGGTTTCTGCTCAAGCAGTTCATGCATGGCGCACCCATGCAGGCGCTCACGCTCGGTGGGGCCTGCCTGTTTATCGCCGGGTTGCTGGCGTTGCGGGTGCCGCAGCCGCAGGCGTAGCGCCGCAGGAGCGCCGCACCACCAGGCGCGTGGGCAACACCACGCCCTCGGCGTGCTCCTCCTGCACCAGTCGCAACAACGTGTCGACCAGCGCCTCACCGGCACGACGCGTGTCCTGCATGACGGTGGTCAGGGGTGGATTGCTCAGGCTCGCCGCCGGAATGTCATCGAAGCCGACTACCGATACGCTGCCGGGCACATCCATGCCGCGCTCCTGCAGGGCGCGCAACGCGCCGATCGCGATCAGATCGCTGGCCGCAACCAGGGCATCGAATTTTTCACCACGCGCCAGCAACTCATTGGCAGCGTCATAACCGGATTGCTCGGTGCTGAGTGCATTTACCTGCATGGCAGCCGCTGCGTTCAGCCCCGCCTGCCCGAGCGCTTCGGCATAGCCGCGATAGCGCTCCATGAATTCGGGATAGTGATTGGAGGCGTCGCCGAGAAAGGCGAGCGCGCGGCGTCCAAGCTGGATGAGATGATGCGCGGCATCGAAGCCGCCACGGAAGTTATCGCAGCCGATCGATAGTCCCGGTTGGCCGGCGATCACCGCGCCCCAGCGTACGAAATGCGTACCCTGGCTCACGAGCTGCTCAAGGCGCGACTGATAGGCGAGGTAGTCGCCGTAGCCGAGCAGGATGATGCCATCAGCCTTGCGGCTGTCTTCGTAGTCCTTATGCCAGTCGCCGGAGAGCTGCTGAAACGACACCAGCAGATCGTAGCCGCGCTTCGCACAGGCGCGGGTGATCGAGCCGAGCATGGCCAGAAAAAACGGGTTGATCTGTGAATCATCCGGTGTTGGATCTTCGAACAGCAACAGGGCGAGCGTGTTGGAACGCTGAAAGCGCAGGTTGGAGGCGTTCTTGTCGACCTTGTAGTGCAGCTGCTGCGCAATGGCTTCGATGCGCTTGCGGGTCTCGAGGCTGACCATGGGGCTGCCGCGCAGCGCACGGGACACCGTGGGTTGGGAAACACCCGCCAGATAGGCGATATCGAATGATGTGGGCTTGCTTGGCATGAGCGCAGATCTCTGGGCCCGATGTGCGGCCCAAGGGTCCCCGTACTCTCTCAGGCTATAGTGACACAGTGCTACCCGGTGCCCTAAGCGGTTGAATTGACAACACTTTATCCAAGCCGGATCTATCCAAGCCGGATAAACAGCACTCCGTGCGGCGGCAAGGTGAGCCGCGCGCCTTCCAGATGTCCTTGCGGTAAGCCATGCCCGCTCACCGGCTGGCCCGACATCAGCTGTGGCAGATCGATGGCCGCATTTTTCGGTGAGAGATTGAAGGCCACCAGCAGCTGCTCCTTGTCGAGGCGACGAGTGAAGGCCAGCACGGCATCGCTCGCCGCTAAGAACTCGATCGAACCCCACTGCAATGCGGGCTGCTGTTTGCGCCAGCGCAGCAGGCGTCGGAACGCCTGCAGATTTGACTGCGCGTCGCGCTCCTGCACTTCGACCGCGCGCGCCAGATGCTGCGCTGGCACCGGCAGCCAGGGTTTGCCGCTGCTGAAGCCGCCACGCTCGGCCTGCTGCCACGGCATCGGCGTGCGGCAACCGTCGCGCCCTTTGAACGAGGGCCAAAAGGCAATGCCGTAGGGATCGCGCAGCGCTTCGAAGGGCAGTTCGGCTTCGCCCAGGCCCAGTTCTTCGCCCTGGTACACGCACACCGCACCGCGCAACGAGCAGACCAGCGCCGTGAGCTGCGTAGCCAGATGAGCAGGCGATTCTCCGGTGCCCCAACGAGTAACCACTCGCTCGACGTCATGATTGGAAATCGCCCAGCACGGCCAGGCCTCGCTCGACGCAGCCAGCGCACCTTCTACGGTGGCGCGAATGTGCGCCGGCGTATGCTCACTGCCCAGCAACTCAAAACTGTAACCCATGTGCAGGCGGCCGGGTCGCGTGTACTCGGCGATCGCTGCGCCGGAATTCTCCGCGGAGATTTCTCCCAGCGTCACCCGACCAGGATAGCGATCGATCAGCGCGCGCAGCTCTTCAATGAACGGCAGATTTTCCGGCCGCGTGTTGTCGTAGACGTGGTACTGATACGCGTACGGGTTGTCGGCACGAAAGCCGCGACCGCTGCGTTGTTCCGCCGGCTTCGGTGGGTTATCACGCAGCTGGCTGTCGTGAAAGCAGAAATTGATGGCATCCAGGCGCACGCCATCGACGCCGCGCTCGAGCCAGAACTGCAGGTTGTCGAGTACGGCCCGGCGCACCTCCGGGCGGTGGAAATTCAGATCCGGCTGCTCGGCAAGGAAATTGTGCAGGTAATACTGCGAGCGGCGCGGTTCCCACTTCCAGGCGACGCCGCCGAAGATCGACAGCCAGTTGTTGGGCGGCCCGCCATCGGGGCGCGCATCGGCCCACACGTACCAGTCCGCGCGCGCATTGTCGCGGCTCTGGCGGCTTTCCCTGAACCAGGCGTGCTCGGCCGAGGTGTGGCTGAGCACCTGATCGATCATCACCTTGAGTCCGAGGTCATGCGCCTTGCCGAGCAGGCGGTCGAAATCCCCGAGCGTGCCAAACAGCGGGTCGACCGCGCGATAGTCGGCGATGTCATAACCGAAATCGGCCATCGGTGATTTGAAAAAAGGTGAGACCCAGATGGCTTCCACGCCCAGGCTCGCGACATAGTCGAGCCTGTCGATGATGCCCGGCAGGTCGCCGACACCATCGCCATTGGTATCGAGAAAGCTGCGCGGATAAATCTGGTAGATCACCGCGCCGTGCCACCAGGCGCGTGTGCGTGCCGTGCTCCGGTCCAAGAGCGCCCCCTGTTATTGGTCTGTGCAGCTTAGCCGGTGGCGTAGCTGTTCCGGCTGACACGCATACGTATTCATAAGTGGCACTTTACTCATGCGTCTATGGTCGCCAGATTCGTGAACCATACACGAAGAGGCGGGGGCTCATGATCAAGATATCGCGCCTGGGTGCGTGTGCGCTGCTGCTGATGTGCAGCGTGGCGCTGGCCGAAGCGCCTGCCGCGCATGACTACTCTCACGACCAGGCACGTAGCAGTCCGGCCTGGGTGCATGACGGCGTGATCTATCAGATCTTCCCGCGCAATTTTTCCGGCACCGGCGATTTCAACGGCGTCACCGCGCAGCTTGACCGGCTGCAGCAACTGGGCGTCAATATTCTCTGGCTCATGCCCATTCACCCGGTGGGCAAACTCAAAGCCAAGGGCACATTCGGCAGCCCCTATGCGGTGCGCGACTACTACGCCATCAACCCGGAATACGGCAGCACCGCCGATTTTCATCGCCTCGTGACCGAGGCGCACAAGCGCAATCTCAAGGTCATCATCGATGTGGTCGCCAATCACACCTCCTGGGATTCGGTGCTGATGAAATCCCCGGCGTTCTATACGCACGACGCCGCCGGCAACATCATTCCGCCCGAGCCTGACTGGGCCGATGTCGCCGATCTGAACTACGACAACGCGCCGCTGCGCCGCTACATGATCGATATGCTGAAATTCTGGCTTAAGGGTTTCGATCTGGACGGCTTTCGCTGCGACGTAGCCTCCGGAGTGCCCACCGATTTCTGGGAACAGGCGCGCACGGAATTGACGGCAATCAAGCCTGATATCGTCATGCTGGCGGAATCGGAGCAGCCCGATCTCATTGCCCGGGCCTTCGATCTCGATTACTCCTGGAAGCTGTACCACGCCACTGCCGCGGCGATACTCGGGCAGGGCCCGGCCAGTGCGGTGCGCGAGCAATGGCGCCGCGACGCCGCGCTCTATGAACACGGCGCCTTGCGCCTGCGGTTTTCCGACAACCACGACCAGGACAGAGCGATCGCCCGCTTCGGTCAGCCGGCAGCACTGGCGGCCTCTGCGCTGATGTTCACGCTCGATGGCGTGCCGTTGGTTTACAACGGCATGGAAGTGGGCGACACCGCCGAGTCCGGCGCGCCAGCGCTATTTGAAAAGCTGCCGATCTTCTGGGGCATTGCCGAGCGCCGAGCGCAGTACCCGCAGTTCTATCAGCAGATCATCGCCCTGCGCCACGCGCATCCCGCGCTCACGGCCGGCGATCTGACCTGGGTGCACAACAGTGACGAGGCACATGTGCTCACTTTTACGCGCCGCAGTGCGATGGAAACGCTGCTGATCGCGGTCAATCTTTCGGCGCAGCCCTTCGTGGGCGTAGTCGAAGCGGGCGACGCGAGCTTTGCGGAGATCACGCCCGCTGTGACGCCAGCAGTGACGACTGTTGCGATGCCAAAGCGCAGCAATGGCCTGCCAGCGCTGTCGTTGGGCGCCTGGGAATACCGTGTGTTCCGGCAGCAACAAGCCCGTCCGGTTTCATGAATACGTATGCGGAAGCATTGGCAAAAGGCCGGCAGTAGCTGATATTGCGATTGCCGAATATTTACAACACCCCTTCGGGGAGGGGTCATTGCAGCGCTCGCGGGAGACTGCGGTGTATAGACCAGCACTATTCAAGGAGATGCCTAGGTGAAGACCTTCAAGACGGCCTATTGCACACAGCCGGCCATGCGCCGCTCGCTATTTTCGGTCAGCTCCACGGCCACGGGCTGTGCAGTGCTGCTGCTGGCCGCCGCAGGCGCGGCGCAGGCTGCTGATCAGGCGGCAACAACGGCCGCTGCAACCGCCGGCACCGAACCCATGGAAGAAATCATCGTCACCGGCATCCGCAAGGGTATCGAGGATTCCATCTCGGCCAAGAAGGGCAGCTCGTCGATCATCGAGGCGATTTCCGCCGAGGACATCGGCAAGCTGCCTGATGCGTCCATCGCCGAATCGATCGCGCGCCTGCCGGGTATCGCGGCCCAGCGTACTGCCGGCCGGGCGCAGACCCTGTCGATTCGCGGCCTGGGTCCCGACTATACGATGACGACCTTCAATGGCCGCGAGCAGGCGACCACCAACGACAACCGCACCGTTGAGTTCGACCAGTATCCATCCGAGCTGGTCAGCCAGGTGAAGATCTACAAGACGCCCGATGCGGCAATGGCCTACCAGGGCATCGCCGGTACCGCCGATATCGAAACCGTTCATCCGCTGACATTTGGTAAGCCCGCCCGCGCCGTCACCTATCGCCGTGAACAGGACAACATGAAGGGCAACGTGCCCGGGCTGCCGACCGGCGGCGACCGTCTGAGTCTGACCTACATCGACCAGTTCATGGACAACACGCTGGGCGTGGCATTTGGAGCGGCCTATAACAAGACGCCTTACCAGGCGCAGACCCGTGAGCCCTGGGGTTATGCCGATCTACCGGGCGGCCAACCCGGACAGAAGATCATCGGCGGTGACAAGGACGGTATCCAGTCCTCGTATTTTGAGCGCACCGGCTTCCTGGGTGTCCTCGAATACAAACCCACTGACGCGCTGCATATGACGGTCGACGCTTACCATTCAAAGTTCAAGGAACTCCAGACGATTCGCCGCATGGAATTCGGCACGGTATGGGCTGGCGCGACTCTGGCCACACCGGGGCCAATCACTGACGGCGGCCGGATGACTTCCGGTACCTTCACCAATATTCCGTTCCTGGTCGCTGAAAACTACAACAGCCGGCGCGATGCCACGGTCGATTCAATTGGCTGGAAAACGGATTACAGTGTCACGGATAACTGGGATCTGACTGGTGATCTGAGCTACTCGAAAGTCAAGCGCAACGATGTGTTCCTGGAATCGACCGCCGGTACGGGCACCAATAACGATCCGCTGTTTCTTCCGCAGAAGGAAACGGCGTCCTTCACGACCAACAGCGATGGGGTCTCTTTCCCCTCTACCTCGCTCAACTACAGTGACTACAACACGACCTTCCTGACCGATCCAGGCGGCTGGGGCGGCGGTCCGCGCCGTTCGGGTTACCTGAAGTTCCCCAACACCAACGACGATATCAAGGCGCTCAAGCTGGCAGCCACGCGCAAGCTGGAAACCAAAGTGGTGAACGCGGTGTCCGTAGGTCTCAACTACGCCGAGCGCAGCAAGTCGAAGTACTGGCAGCAGAGCGTCCTGTACTTGCCGGCCGGCGTTTCGCACGCGGTGGTGCCGGATGCCTATCGAAAGGGTGTGATCGATACCTCCTTCTTCGGCAACCCCTACGGCATGATCAGCTATGACGCCTACGGCCTGCTCAACAGCGGCTTCTGGACCATCATCGATGCACGTGGGGATACCGGTGCCGGGAGTGGTGATCGTATTTTCGATTACACCAACACCTGGAAGGTCAAGGAAAAACTGACCACCGCGTATCTCAAGTTCGATATCGATTCACAGCTAGGCAGCGTGCCCGTGACCGGCAACATCGGCGTGCAGGCCCAGCGTGCCGATCAGAAATCGGATCTCAACAGAGTCTCGGGGATCGACGGCACGACCCAGGCCGTCATTGTCACGCCTGTGAAC
>Ga0315286_10008108_pt1 | contig 10321 bp, 12 predicted proteins | sample YL17G10_0_MG_FD_205038 | JGI IMG/M metagenome (GOLD analysis project Ga0315286, IMG submission 205038) | Sediment microbial communities from Yellowstone Lake, YNP, Wyoming, USA - YL17G10_0 | ecosystem: Environmental > Aquatic > Freshwater > Lake > Sediment | place: USA: Wyoming | collected...
CGAAAGGAGACCGGAGCATGGACAAGCCAAACCAGGCGAAACCCAAGAAGAAAGGCTTTCTCTCCCTCTTGAAGGAGTCGATGACGAAGACAAGCGAGGGCTGCGGCCCGGGCTGCGGCTGCCACGCCGAGGGCGAGAAGGGAAAAGCCGAGGGCAACGACCCCACCGGGGGAAGGAAGACCAACTGAATCCTCTCTTGCCTGGAAACCCTGGGGTCCCGGATTCCAGTCGACTGCCGGCCGACCTTAAGCTCCTTGGCCGTGTTTACCTTCTACCGAGGAGCACAGAAAGGAAACCGCTCAGGATCGCCATGTCTTGCTGACTGCAAGTTGAGCGCCTCCCTTTCCTGGCATCGATTTCGCGAAGCTGTGCTTCGCCTGCAAGGCGAGGGTTTTCCACCATTCCAGGGGGAGACTTCATGAAGACTGGCGTTTTCGGCGGGGAGTTTTCGGCGTCCGAACGCTCTTCCCGCAGACGCCAGATGCTACAGGAGGGTTCTTCATGCCCGACGTAAGTGTCCGCAGCGAGCGGCAAAGGGAGATACTGGTACTCTCCCTGATCCCTACGCTGGTTCTGGGCCTCATCCTGGCGAGCTGGGCGCTCGCGATCCGGCAAATCGGCCCTACTTTCTTGAACGCGGCCCTTGCGCTCATGGCCGTCTTCCTCGGCGGACTTCCGCGTTTCATTTCCGGTGTCAAGGATGCCTTCCGCGCCAAGATCACGGTCAATGTCTTCGTGACCGTTGCGCTCGCCGTAACGATCGCCGTGGGCGAGTTCCGTGCCGCGGCAGTCATCATCTTCATCATGGCCGTGGTTGGGGCGCTGGAGTCGTACACGCTGGACAAGACCCGGCGTGCCATCCGGGACCTTCTTCGTCTCGCTCCGCCCACCGCCATGGTTCGTCGGGGCGATCTTGAGCTCACGGTGCCGGTAGCCGAGTTGCAGGTGGACGACATCGTCGTCGTGCGCCCCGGCGAACGCATCCCGGTCGACGGCGTGGTCGTGGCCGGCGCGGGCGCGGTCAATCAGGCGCCCATCACCGGCGAGTCCATGCCCGTCGAGAAGTTCAAGGGCAGCGAAGTGTTCAGCGGTACGCTCAACGAGACCGGGCGGCTCGACGTGCGCACGGTTAAGACCGGCGACGACACCACGCTGGCGCGCATCGCGCACCTCGTCGAGGAGGCGCAGGAAACCAAGGCGCCCATTCAGACCATCGCCGACCGATTCACCGTGTGGTTTTTTCCCACGGTCCTCGCTCTCGCCGTCATCGCCTTCTTCACCTCGGGAGACATCAAGGTGGCCGTTGCCGTCCTGCTGGTTGCCTGCCCGTGCGCTTTCGCCATCGCTACCCCGAGTGCGGTGAGCGCCGGCATCGCGAACATGGCGCGGCGGGCGGTGCTCATCAAGGGCGGCATCTACTTCGAACTGGCGGGCAAGATCGACACGCTCCTGGTCGACAAGACCGGCACCCTCACTTTCGGGCGCCCGAAGGTCGTCCAGGTGGTGGGGGAAGACGGTGTCACGGAGGAATCTGTCCTCAGGCTTGCCGCCATCGCCGAGAAGTACTCGGAGCACCCGTTGGCAAAGTCCGTGCTTGCACTCGCCAAGGAGCGAGCGCTTGACGTGCCGGACCCCGACGACTTCAAGGTCGAGGTCGGCATGGGTGTCACGGCCAGCCACGAGGGCAGCAGTATCGTTGTCGGCAAGGAGGGCTTCCTGCGGGAGCGCGGCATCGCGGTGTCGCCGCGCCTCTCGGCGGAGGTCGCCGCGCAGGCCGAGGGCGGTCGTACTGCGGTCCTGGTGGCGAGCGGGCGAGCGGCGGTCGGGCTGGTGGCCATCGCCGACGAGGTGCGAGTCGAAACGGCACAGGCGGTGGCGGCCCTCAAGGCGTTGGGCGTGCGCCACGTAAGCATGCTCACGGGCGACAACCCGAGGGTCGCGCAGGCGGTGGCCAGGCAGATCGGCGTCGACAGCTTCCGCGCCGGGTTGCTGCCCGAGGACAAGCAGCGGGTGGTCAAGGAACTGCAGGACCAGGGCCGGACCGTCGCCATGATCGGCGACGGCATCAACGACGCCCCGGCACTTGCCCTTGCGGATGTCGGGATCGTCATGGGTGCGGCGGGGACGGACGTGGCCATTGAGGCGGCGGACGTGACCTTGATGAACGACGACCTCTCTCGCGTGGTCGACTTCGTGCAGATGTCCCGCAAGGTGCTGCGGCGCATCAAGCTGAACATCTTCTTCTCCATCATCTACAACGCGATCGGCCTGGTGTTGGGGACGCTGGGCCTGCTGACACCGGTCGTGGCGGTGATTTTCCAGGAGGCGGGGTGCGTTACCGTCGTTTTGAGTTCCACGCTGTTGCTCTGGGCAAAATGTCGCCAACCTCATCCTTGTCTGCGGGAAGGCTCGAAACAGCATGGAAACGCGACATCGATCAGGGAGGAGATGTCTTGATGGGTACCGGGGCAAACTCAAAGCCTGTTGGTCGGATGAAAGTTACTACCATGGGGCCGCTTCGGTCATGGTGGGTGGGGCCTTCGGTTTCCTTGCGACCTTTGCTAAGACCATCGTGATCAACGGACCGAACGCCTGGGGTACCGCGCTATCGCAGACTCCGGTGCACCCATGGGATGGAGAAGATGGCAATCGTACCGGCGGAAATTAATTCCCGGGGATGCCTTCCCTGGATACGGAGAGGAACGTTGATCCTCTTCGTCTCGGGTTGCCTTGGCTTGCTGTTTAATGCCTTGTCACCGCGGGGGATTCCCCTGATGGGTGCGGAGCCTCTCCGGGAACACATGGGATTGCCGCGGATCGGCCTGCCGGAAGCCTGGGAACTTTACCAGGGAAGGCAGGGGATCTTTGTGGATGCCCGTTCGGAGGAAGAGTACCGGTCCGGTCATATCCCGGGCGCGCTTCTGTTGGACCGGGAAAGGTTCGAGTCCGGCATCTCCGCCTTCCAGGAACTTGTTCCCCCTGACACACTCCTGGTGACCTATTGCTCGGGCGAGGAGTGCGGGTCGAGCAGCGAGGTCGCGCAACTGCTCAAGGGAGCGGGTTATCGCACTCTCAGGGTTTTTTCGGGCGGCTGGGAAGAATGGAGCGAGGGCGGATTTCCCGTGGATGGGGAGAACCCGCAAGCCCTCGGACCGGCTCGGGGCCAGGGTCGACAAGAGGACTCGGATGCGTCGATGTAGGGAGATCATGGGAACCAGCCTGCCGGAGAGACTGGAAGCAGGACTGATCTTGGTTGGCCGAATCCTACTGGGGCTCGTTTTTCTCTCCGCCAGCCTGAGCAAAATCGTCGATCCCGCCTCTTTTTCCCGGGCGATCGCCAACTACCGGCTGCTCCCCCCTGAGTTGGTGAATTTCTTCGCTGTGGTGGTTCCCTGGGTGGAACTGCTCTGCGGCGCGCTGCTCCTTCTCGGGCAATGGGTGCGCACCTGCTCGCTGTTGGTGAGTTGCCTGCTCGTGCTGTTCGTCGTGGCCGTCGGCGCGAGCATTGTGCGCGGGCTCGACATTCAGTGTGGGTGTTTTGGCGGGGGTTCAGGCAGACAGGTTGGTCTCAGGCTCCTCGCTGAGGATGCTCTTTATCTGGTGCTGTCCATCTTTCTAACCATCCGGGGAAGAGAGAGTGAAAGGAGGTAACTCATGGACGAACAAATGAAGGAACTGATTGCCATCGGCGCTTCCGTGAGCGCCCATTGCCAGCCTTGCCTGGCCTACCATCTGGGAAAGGCGCGCGAGTTGGGTATTGGCGAGGATGCGATTGGAGAGGCTATCCAGGTTGGCTTCCTGGTGGAGAAAGGCGCCATGAATGCCCTGCGGAAGTACGCGGCCGAAATCGTGAAACAGCCTCCAACGCCAAGCGAGCCGTGTTGTCCCGGCGGCGCCTCAACGTGCTGTGGTTGAATCGAAAAGGAGACCAGGAATGACTACCACGAATGTTCAAGTATTTGACCCACCGATATGCTGTTCAAGCGGCGGGTGCGGGCCAGGTGTCGATCCCAAACTGGCCAGGGTTTCCAGCGACCTGGATTGGTTACGGAAACAGGGAGTGGAGGTTGAGCGATACAACCTTTCCTCCCATCCCGCCGCCTTCGCGGAACAGGAGTCGGTCAAACAGGCGCTGGAAAACGAGGGCGCCGGATGTCTGCCCCTGATCGTCGTGAACGGTTCGATCGTTCACAAGAGGGATTATCCTTCAAGAGCCGAACTGGCAAGGCTGTTCAGCCTTGTGAGTAAGACAGGAGAGATTGCAGACCTCTCGAATAGCCGCTTGCCCGTCGAACCGGCGAACGAGGCGGCCGCCTGTGGGCCCGGGTGCAACTGTGGCGTGCCTTCGAGCGCCAGAAAGGCCAGAGTGGCCATCTCTCTGGTCGTTTTACTGGCCTTTGCCGGGATCGCTACATACAAGGCGCTCAGCGGCACCCGGCAAGACGGGAGTACAAGCCTCGCCGGGCGCCAAGCAGGGTTCACCATCGCTGCGGCGGCACAGAATGCCGCACCTGAAAAAGAGCCGCCGTCTCAAGACCGGGTCGCACCGAAAAAAATTCAAGGGATGCCCGAACCAAGGAATTCCGTCACGCTGGCGGACGAGAAGACGGCACCGTCGGCAGAAGACGCGCTACGGATCGGCAGCTACATCGAATCGATGAGCGAACTGAACAAGGTCGCCATGGGCCAGGATGCCGTTTTCATTTTTGTCCCCTCGAAAACAGAGGGTGCGGCCAGCGAACCCACGAGAACCGCGGTCCTTGCCGCTCAGAAAAACCTGGATCCCAAGGAGTTCAAAGTGGGCTTATACACGCTGCAACCCGCCTCGTCCGATTACCCCGCCATTTCATCCCAGGTTCAAGTGCCTGCAGTCCTGGTGTTACGAAAGGGTCGGGGCATGGGCGCGGTTTCAGGGGAAGTAACGGAAACGAAACTGTTGCAGGCGTTCGTGTCTGCATCACGAGGCGGTGGTTGTTGTCCGTCGGGAAGCGGAGCATCTCGCTGCAAGTGAGGGGAACTTAGCCGTATGCTGCAATATATGACCGAAAGATTACAACAGGTATCCTCAGAACCTCTGGGACTGGCCCTGGCACTGATCCTGGGAGCAGTAAGCGCAGCCACCAGCGCCTGCTGCACGCTTCCGGCCCTCGGGCTGATTGTCGGCTATTCCGGAACCCACGTTGCGGATAGCCGGAGAACCGTCGCAAGATCCACGCTTTTCTTCACGCTCGGCACGATTGTCTCCTTGATGATTTTAGGGGCTGTTTCCGGCTTCGTCGGACAGGTCGCGCAAGGCGTTCTGGGCCGATACTGGAAGGTCTTCGCGGGCGCGGTCGCCGTGTTCCTGGGGCTGGCCGGCTTGAGACTGCTGCCCTTCAACCTGTCGTTCGGGAAAATGGATGCGGCAAAAGACAGGCTCGGGCGTTCAGGCCCAGTGCTGGCAGGGCTCGTCCTGGGCGGGGTCGTTGCCGTAAGCTCGCTCCCGTGCAATCCCGGCATCTTCATCGTCATGGGGGCAGCAATCCTCCAGGGAGCCGTTCTCTGGGCGACTCTTCTGTTGGGGATGTTCGCCGTCGGGTTCGCCATACCTCTGGGAATCGTGATGCTAGGCATATCGCTGGGAAAAGTAAGCGCGGCGGCGAAGGGGGCGGATGCGGCCATCCGCTGGATTGCCGGGCTGCTCCTGATCGCGGTCGGCTTCTACCTGCTGATCACATTCTGAGGATGCTTTCGGTGGGGAACCTACTCTATATCACCACTGCCAATGGGTATACTGGAGACCCTCGGGGAGGTTGCGAACTCTGGGCGGCGCACGAATGAGAAGCGCGGGAAAGCCGGATACACCGATGGGGGCAACTCTCGTAGTAGTGAAAGTAGACCCACCCTTTTGAGACTTCTCGAGACGATTCCGTGTCGGCGAACTCCCCACGGGCCTTGCTCTTCTCTATCGCGCCCCTGGCCCGCAAAACACCCTCGCCAAGCGCTGAGACAACCGGGATGCGTATGCCCCCCTCGGGGAGAAGGCAGTTGGACCTGCATCCTTCGCCGAAGCGGTCTCATCTTGTCTCAAAGAGCCGCAAGACCAGGACCGTACCGTCGCGATGATCGGCGACGGCATCAATAGCGCGCCTCCCGTGATAGTGGTTCCAGCCAGCGTGAAACTGAAGTCGCGATGATCGGCGACGGCATCAACGACGCGCCTCGGCGTCTCATGGAATAGACGGGTTAACGAAAGAGACATTAGTCTTCTTCCTTGTCAACGAACATCTCCTCTGTTAGTATCCAACCGTTATGGAAAACAGATACTTCCAGGCAACAAGTCAAGAGGTTGATGCCGCCAGGGCCGTCATCAGGGACCACCTTTCGGGAAGGCCCGAGGTCGCTTTCGCCTATCTGCACGGCTCCTTTGTCACGGACGGAAGGTTCCGGGACATCGATGTGGCTCTGTACCTGAACAGACCCGTTTCTTCACCTGTCCAGATCGAGCTTGAACTCGAGACACAATTGTCCGCCCTGATCAGGGAATGGCCGGTCGACGCGAGGGTGCTAAACGGCGCGCCGCTGTCCTTCCGATACAGCGTCATCAAGAACGGGCAACTACTTTTCGCGGTGGATGACAACGCCCGCAGCGATTTCGTGGAAGCGACCCTTTGCAACTATTTTGACTTCTCCCCTTTCCGCAAAGCCTATCTAAAGGAGACACTGGGCCTAGAAGTTTGATCCGGATAAAGTCAGAAAGATGACTTCCGAGGTCCTGACCGCCCTGGAGAGGATCGAGGATCTCCAAAGGCTTCCCGAAGCGGAATTCATTGCCGATCCGCACAAGGTCGGAAGCGCGAAATACCACCTGATTGTTGTCATCGAAGGGGCGGTGGACCTCTGCCATCATCTTATCGCCAAGAACGGCTTCAGGACCCCCGAGGACTATGCCGACACGTTTAGAGTCATGGAAGAGAAAGGCGCTTTTGACGCACCCTTTGCCTTGTCGATGATCCAGATGGCGAGGTTCCGTAACCGGTTGGTGCACATTTACTGGGACATCGACGACAGGGAGCTTTGCAGGATCATCAGGGACAGACTCACAGATATCAGGCTGTTTCTAAAGAAATATGGTGAGTTCATGGGAAGGAACTGATCATCCGGCCATGACGACATGGGAATCCCCTCCCCCACTCCATTTCCACCCCAAGTGATCAACCACCCAATCAGCAGATGAGAGAAATCTGTTCCTTGGGAACCGAGGCTAGAAGGAGACCTGCCCTTGCAGAAAGCCCCAGTGGGCCACAGGTGCCGGCCCCGTATTGCGAATGAATTCGCCCGGCAGAAAAAAGCACCATCCGCCACGAAGCTCAAGCTTCCCCCAGAAGCTATAGGAAAAGGTCAGATCGACTTCATGACCCAGTTCCCGGCCGGAAGCCCCGGTCTTGTCTCGCCGTTGCGCTTTTCCGGGGTAGTACCAGGCGTCCGCCTTCTCGTCCAAGGTGAAGTAATGAACCTCGCCGCGGAGTTTGATCCCCTGGCCGGGTGACAGCACCAGATCCAGCCTGTACTCCCGGATGTTGCTCCAGCAGAAGAGATTCATCCAGCCATAGAGAACGGTGTCGGTTCCTCCGAATACGCCGTCAAAGGTGCCGATGACAGCGTCATTCGGATTCGCATCTCCAGAGCCGTTAACGAACTGAAGCGTGACCTGAGGCCGCCAGGGAAGGGCCGAGGTATACCCGAGACTTGCCGCAAGACCGTACGCCCTGATCTCGTCACTCCCCCATTGGCCGAGTTGGCCCGCGGCGGTGACTGCCAGCCGCCAGGCGTTCCAGGACCCGTCTGCTCGGAGGCCGAAACTGTGCGAGAACAAGGTCTCGGCGCCGCTTTCCCCCAACACTTCCCCGTCTTGGTCCTGTTTGAGTACGTAGAAGACATCGAGTCCGACGGGCAGGTTCCTGATCATCGTGTAGTTGGCCCAGGCCGTGGGGCCGTCCGCAGCCTGATTCGGCCATTGGTCTGGATCCCGAATGATGTACCGACCCGCAAAGGTATGACTGTCGAGGCAGGAATTGTGCAGCCTCATCCTGACCGCATCCCAAACATAGCGGCCCGTGTTTCCCCAGTCACCCGGGCCGAAGATACGACGGTCCGCAAAACTGATCGGCTGCCGCCCGACCTGGAGTTCAAGGCCTTTGAGCGGTTGGCAATCAACATAGGCCTGCCGGATGTCCATAACATCGTGGTAGGGATTGCTGTCCGGAAAATCGGAGTCCGAAGAGGGGCTTCCAAAGATGCGGGCGTCCTGAAACTGGACATAGGTGCGAAGGAACTCAAACCAGTTGAAATCGAACCCCATACGAAAGCGGGTAAGCAGGAAGATTTTTCCCTCACTTGTGCCGTATTGCTTGATGGTGAAGTTCTGCTGGTCCTCAGCCCTCATCCGGAACGACCCATCGAGAGCGAGGTGGACCAGCCCCCACCTCAGATTCTGCCAGGGGTTTGCCGGTGATCTCCGAGTGACGGCTGACGCCGCGAGGGCGGGGGTTGGCAGGCAGAAGAGAAACAGGATCATCCAGCCAATGCACTTCACCAGGCAGCCTTTGGTCGAGGTGCGGGTCCGGCTTGACATTGGACTCAGACCTGAGGGCTCACGGATCACGAATAAGATGGCTTTCAAGACTTACGAAGTAACCTTTTCTTCCTTTCGCGTTCCTTTCGATCCGCCCCCGCAACGGTTGCCATATCGACGGCCGGCTCTTTTCCTTCGGTTTCCCGGTTAATGGATCCACTCGCTCACGAGTTTCCATGTCATATGGACCGCTATGAGCAGCAGGATCATCCCGATGATGATCTTAACCTGGCGACTCTTCAGTTTGTCGGTCATTAACCACGAGCCGAGCAGAGCCCCTCCAGCCGAGCCGATGGCGGTAATCGCCAGGAGCCGTCCGTCCATATGCCCGAGCGTAACATGTCCCATAAATCCGGTGAGCGAGGAGAAGATCACGATGAAGGAGCTGGTAGCCGAGGCCTTCTTGGGATCAAAGCCCAGCCAGACCAACACCGGCACAATAAAATTGCCGCCACCGACCCCGAGAAGGCCGCCCAGGAAACCGGCAAGACCTCCGACTGAAATCCCGTAGACGAGCAACCGAAAGGCAGGGAACGCCGCTTCACTTGCCCTCGGTTGGTAGAAGAGCATCATCAGGGCGGCAAAAAGTAAAAACCCCACGAACATCCAGAGCAGAACCGTGCGATCCAAACCCTGGGAAACCAAAGCGCCCAATGGCGACATTGCCGTGGCCGTGATCAGAATGGGCACCGCGGACTTCCATACGACCAGCCGGTTGCGCACAAATCGGATCGAAGCGAAGCTCATGGCAATCGAATTCAACAGCAAGGCGGTAGCCATGGCCATGTGAATCTCGATCCCCAGGTAGACGAACACCGGGATCAGAATGAACGCCGCACCCACCCCGGCAATCGTCAGAAGGGTCGTAAAAACAAGGGTGATAAATCCCGCCAACAGCAATGTCGTCATGTGTCTTAAAAAACCTGCTTTCCGGGAATTTGTACCTTACCTTACACCTCATACCCCGAGCAGGGTATGCATACGTGATGGTCCCCAACCAAACGTAAATAAGCGATAGAGGTAAGCTCACCGCACTCCTCGCAGGGCTTCAATCCCATGATCTCGCCATAATTTTTGCATGGATGGGGCTTGACCTCGCTGATGGCCAGGATCTGCTCTTCCGGCGCATCCCACACGATCTTTACCATTTCCCAGGCCTCCTCCTCGGGGATCTCGGTCGGGGGAATCCCCTGCCCGCGTTTCCGCATGAAGGCCGATTTGGCGATTTGCTCTTGCCGGGTGGCCTTGTAGGAAATCCGTACCGAGCGCTCTCTTCCTATGTCGATGAGGGTCAGGGCCAGTTTCCCCCAACCCGCTTTTTCGATGTTGCCCTTACCAAGCGTGCAGCCGGTGGTGTACTGAACGCCATCGGCAAAACACTGGGCCCCGTGGTGATCCCCAATCTCCACAAGGCAGTGAAGTTCGCCTGAACTGCCGGTCCGGGGTACCCCCAAGACCCGGAGAGCGGCCAGACCGGCCCTCACCCCAGCCGCGCTCGCCCAGCATTTGTGGCCGTGAAACCTGAACGCCTCCAGCAATATTTCTCTCTCCTGGTCTCCCATGGCTCTATTCCCCCTTGACCTTCTTTTCCCTGCATGGAATACAGATCTTCTTTTCTCCCAGGATCCTGCCATAAGGCTCTGCGGTCATCTCGCCGCAGCCTTCGCAGACAAACCCTGAAAAGGAATGAAATTCACCTGAACGCCA
>Ga0315286_10008110_pt1 | contig 10320 bp, 6 predicted proteins | sample YL17G10_0_MG_FD_205038 | JGI IMG/M metagenome (GOLD analysis project Ga0315286, IMG submission 205038) | Sediment microbial communities from Yellowstone Lake, YNP, Wyoming, USA - YL17G10_0 | ecosystem: Environmental > Aquatic > Freshwater > Lake > Sediment | place: USA: Wyoming | collected...
CTCGGCTATAGCAAGGAGCTTCACCACGAACCCGAACTCGCCGGCGTACTGGATGTCTTTCCTGTCGACCTTCTCGATACCCTCGACGTACACCTCCGATATATCGACCTGGGTGTTGAAAGAGAGAGAGGAGAGGATCGTGATCTTGTGCCGCGCGTCCTCACCCGATATGTCGAGAGAGGGATTCGCCTCCGCAAAACCCAGCTCCTGCGCGATTTTAAGCGCCTTATCGAAACCCATCCCTTCCTTCGTCATCTTTGTGAGGATAAAATTCGTCGTGCCGTTGAGGATCCCGACGATCTTTTCGATGCGGTTCCCGACGAGCGCCTCCCGTACGGTCTTGATGATGGGGATGCCGCCTCCCACCGAGGCCTCGAACCCCAACTCCACGCGGTTTTCGAGCGCCTCGCCGAAAATCTCTTTCCCGTGTTTCGCGAGCAGGGCTTTGTTCGCGGTGACGACGTGCTTTTTTCTCCTGAAGGCTTCGATCATGAGCTCCTTGGCCGTCGTTGTGCCGCCGATGAGCTCCACAACGAGGTCGATGGCGGGGTCGGCCAAAACCTCCTGCGCTGAGCGGGTGAACACCTTGTCCGGGATTCCAAGAGAAGCCTTCAGGTCGTCCCTGAGATCCGCAACCTTTCGCACGACTATCTCGACGCCCGTTTTTTTGCGGATGAGGTCTCCGTGTTTTTCGATGAGCCGGTACACGCCGCCGCCGACGGTTCCGAGCCCGAGGATACCGACTTCGATCTTTTTCATCACTCCTCCTGTCCTTCAGCGCACAAAGGGCACCGATTTTTCGAAAAACTCCCTGAGCTCGCCGTATGACTCGAACGCCCTCAACTGGGGAAACTCCGCCCTGACGTTCTCCGGGGGACGGAAGAGGAGCCCGAGGTCCGCCTCGAGCAGCATCCCCGTGTCGTTGTAGGAGTCTCCCACCGCCAGGGTCATGAAACCGAGCTCACCGAACGAGCGTATGGCCCGCCGCTTCCCGTCCTGCTGCCTGATCCGGTACCCGGAAATTCTCCCCCCCTCGTCAAGCTCGAGGGTGTTGCAGAAGAGCGCCGGGTGCCCGAGCTTCTCCATGATCGGGGCCGCGAACTCGTAGTAGGTGTCCGACAGAATGACGACGGGGACTTTCGAGCGCACCCACCCGAGAAACTCCAGCGCTCCCGGATAGGGCTCGAGCGCCCCTATGACCTCCTGGATGTCCCTGAGGGCGAGCCGGTGCTCATGGAGGATCCTGATTCGGTTTCGCATGAGCCTGTCGTAATCGGGGAGATCCCTGGTCGTCAATCGAAGGTCGCTGATACCGCTCCGGTCGGCGACGGCGACCCATATCTCGGGAACAAGCACTCCCTCCAGGTCCATGGCGAGGATGGGGGGCTTGCGGGTATCTGATGTATTCACAGCGGGGCGCCCCTCGACACTACGGCTTCTTCGTCAGGTAGAACTCCACCCTGCGGTTACGCGCCCTTCCCGACTCGATTTCGTTGTCGTCGATGGGCGAAAGCTCGCCGAAGCCTTCAGTGGAGAGCCGCTCCTTGTCCATGTCGTGCTCGACGAGGTATTTATACACCGAGAGTGCCCGCCGCTCCGAGAGTTTCTGGTTGTACTCGTCGGTGCCCTTCGAGTCCGTGTGCCCGGCGATCCTTATTTTGTAAGCGGGAAACTTCTCGAGCTTCCCGATGAGCCGGTTGAGGATCTCGAAGCTCTGGGGCAGGAGCTCGGCCTTGTCGAATTCGAACTGGATGCTGTTGATCATTATCTTGAGACCGTAGGGGGTCGGTATCACCAGAATATCGGTGTCGAACTCCCTCTGGACCACGACGCTGTTCTTGTATGCGTCCGAGGCGGTCAGCTCGACTGCGTAGGTGCTGGCCGAATCGACGAGAACGGCCCACTTGCCGTCCTCTTTCCGATATGAGATGTCCTCGGGGGCCTTGAAGGTCGACGGCATCGTCACCGGATCGGAGTAGCCGTCCCACTTGAACATCTCTCTGAGAGCCCCTGTTCCCGCAAAAACCTTGAAGGGAGCGCTCGTGTCGGTCTTGCCGTCCCATTTCCTGTACACGGCGATCTTCCAATCCTTGACCCCGTTCGCGTCGGCGAGCTCCGCGTTGATGTAGAGAGTGTCCGCTTCGCCGTCAAGGTCGGGGGAAAAGAGAGACGGCTGGACGACGAAGATGTTAGCCGGCGCGGTGGTGTCCACCACCACCCTCGCCGGCTCGCTGTTCGGGTTGTTCCCGCTCTTGTAGAGTAGGCCCATGGAGTAGAAATACGCGCCGTCGGGCACAGCGGTCCCGTTGTCGTCCTTCCCATCCCACGTGATGCCCGCGGGCGGCGCGCCCGCGTTCTTGATCGTCCTTACGAACTTGCCCTGGCTGTTGTAAAAGACGAGCTGCCAGCTCTGGAGGTCCTTGTCGGAGGAGAGCTTGGGGGTGATCTCGAGTCTGTCGTCGAAGCCGTCGCCGTTCGGGGAGATGCCTACCTGGCTCACGACGGTGCTCACCTTCTCGTAAGAAGTCACGAGGACGATGCCCGGGATCCTCATCTCCGATGAGTTTCCCGCGCCGTCCCTGCCGGTGATGAGGTAGTTATAGACCCCTTCACGCAGGGCTTTCCCGACCTGGTCCTTCCCGTCCCACACGATCTCCGCGGGCGGGTTCCCCTTCCAGGCGAACTCCCGTACCGTTCTCCCGGCGGAATCGGTGATCCTTGCCGCGTACTGGTCTTCCGCCTCACCCTTGATCCGCTCGTAGATGGTGAGGGCCTCCTTCCTTCCGTCTCCGTTCGGAGAGAAGTAGAGATCCTTCACGTATACCTCGATGGCGGGCACCTCGTTGTCTATCCGCACGTCCTTCGGCTTGGAGATGGGGTTGTTGCCGGTGTCGTACAGCATGCTGAGAACGGCGGTGTATATGCCGTCCTCAACCACGTTGCCGGCCGCTCCTTTGCCGTCCCAAACGACCTCGGGGGGAAGGGCAAGCCCCGCGTTTCGGTCGTTGATCGACCTGACAAGCGCGCCGGTGGTGTCCTTGATGTCGAGCTTCCACTCGATGATCCCCTGCCTGTTGTTGGTGCTGAGCTTGAAAGCCACGCTGTCCTTGGTTTTGTCGCCGTTCGGGGAGAACGCGTACTCCGACGGTTCAACCGACACCTGCTCGAAGCCGGTGGCGACCCTTATGGGGCCGACGCTTCCGAGCGCGCCGTTCCCGACATCGTCCAACCCCGAGATGATGTAGGTGTAGACCCCTTCCACGGGCTGGACGCTCCCGTCTCCGAGGCCGTCCCACACGACCACCCCCGGCGGGTTGGTGCCGTACTGAAAGCTCTTGAAGGTCGCGCCGGCGGCGTTGACGACGACGGCTTCGAACAAGTCGCCTTCTCCTGAAGTGATCTTGTGCACGAAGCTGACGGTGTCTTTCGCCCCGTCCCCGTTGGGGGAGAAGGCGTTAAGGTTCGCGGACGCGTCGATCGTGGGCGGCGTCGTGTCGATTTTGATGAACTTGAAGTAGGTCTCGGGGTGGTTCCCACTCTCGAAATTCAGGCCGAACATCACGGAGTAGAGACCGTCGGGGAGGGGCCGGCCGTTTCGGTCCTTTCCGTCGAGGGGTACGAGGTCGGGGAAGTCCTTCTCTCCCGTGAACTCCCTCACCGCTTTGCCGTCCTTGTCGAGGAGGGCGACCTTCCACCCGAGGAGCCCTTCCTTGCTGCTCGCGAAGAGCTTGAGGTCGTTAAGGTCGTAGAACCCGTCGCCGTTCGGTGAGAAAGCCCTGAAGGACGGCGAAACCGAGACCTTCTCATACTCGGTCTTCACCACGATGTCGCTCACCGAGGACGATGCCTTGTTGCCGGCGTTGTCCGCCACTGCGACGTTGAATTCGTAGTACCCCTCGGGAACGGGCGCGCCGTTCATGTCCTTGCCGTCCCATTCGAAAGTCTCGGGCACGCCCCCTTTGTAGTTCTTCTGGTACACGACGTTCTTATTCCTGCTGTCGGTGATGTTGAGGACGACGGAGTCATCCTCCTCAACGTTCATGCTCTTAAGGGAGATGGTGAGGGTGTCTTTCACCCCGTCGCCGTTGGGGGAGAAGAGGAGCCTGCCCGCTTTCGCTTCCACCATCGGGACGAGCGTATCCACGACGAAACCCTGACGCTGGGTAACGGCGGTGTTGTCGTTCTCGTCCCACGCTTTCAGCGTGTAGTAGTACAACCCGTCTTCCACCATCTTTCCCTCGGAATCCTCGCCGTTCCACTCGATCACCTTCGGGATCTCGACCTCCTGTTTCTTCGCGAAAATCCGTTTCACGTACTTGCCGAGAGTCATGTGACGGATCTTCCTGACGTCCTGGGCCACGTAGGACTTCACAGTCTTCCCGCTTCCGTCGGCGATATCGAGCTTCCAGCCGAACACCATCGTGTTGTCCTTTACGGCGAGGTCGAGCTTCACGATGTCGTTGACTCCGTCGTGGTTCGGCGAAAAATATTCGCTCTCCGCCTGGGCCGCGGTTTCCGGGGCCTTCTTGTCGTAGTTTCCGAAGGCGACGCTCAAACCGGCGTTGTGGGTGAAAACGTTCTGGCCGCCCCACTTCACCGGGAGGAAGGAGTAGGAGAACTGGATATCGGTGTCGTCGAGGGTGAAGAGGAGATCGAACCCCGCGGATATGGGACTGATGTCCTCCACGCCGAAGTTGAGCCCCACTTTGACGTTGACCATGTCGAGGAAGATGTTTTCCAGACCGAAACCGGCGAATGTGTCGAAGGGGTTGAAGGGGAAAGCGAGGTGAGCGCTCGCCCTCGACTTGTAGATCCCCGCCCTTATGAACTCCACCCTTCCGCCGAGGTCCACAGCGAGGGGCGGAAAGCCGTCGTACCCCGTGTAAGATATGTTTTTTCCGATGTTTTTGAGCGCCGCCCCCACCGAGTAGTCGAAGAACCCGAACCCCTTCCCCTCGACGCTCCGCCTGTAGATGCTCCCAAGGTCGAAAGAGGCGTACAACTCGCTCGAGGGGCCTCCCTTCGCGAAGCCGAGGTTGAGCCCCGCGCCGAAAAGCCACTCGTCGCTGATGTACTTCGCGAAGGAGCCCTTGAAACCCACGACGTCGCCCGCCGTGGTTCCGTCGGGAGAAGTGAGGATGAGCGCGTTGCCGGTGATGACTCCGTAGTTGGTCGGGAAGCTCCCGCGCGCGTTGAGCAGGAGGTTGTCACCCCCCAGTCCGCCGATGCCGAGGTCGGCCGTGATTCTCCGTGTGTCGGCGTAGGCCGCCGGGTTGTAGAGGCCCGCGTCCATGCTCATGAAGTGTGAGACGCCCGCGGAGCCGAGGGGGAAGAAGGCGATCCCGTTTCCGAGGTAGTAGTACTGCGAACCCGGAATTTGGTCGGCGCAGAGAAAAGAACCGGTCCAGGCCGCGAAAATGAATACGAGTATGAAGATCGCTCTTTTCATCGCACCACTCCCTAAAATAATGATTGCCCCGCTCAACGCGGAAAAGCGGACCCTTCCCACATGTAATACAACCCTGCGGTGTCGCCGGGGGCCGGCATCGAACCATCCGGCGCCGCGCGACCGAAGAACGGCGCGAGGTCGGAAACCGGCCGGTCGAAAAACGACCGGGGCTTGAGCCGTGCGGCGGCGGCCTTGAAATAGCTCATGATCCCCCTCTGGCTCTCGAACTCGACGACAATAGGGGCTGCGATCCCTGCCCGTTCGGCGAGCGCTTCCACCGCGTCCTTGAAATACCCCGTCGCATCGATGAGGCCGAGCGCGACCGCGTCTTCGGCGATATAGATCCTTCCGTCGGCGAGCTTCTTCACCCTCTCGACGCTGAGGTTTTTCCTCCCCCCGGCAACCGCGGAGACGAACTGCTCGAGCATCCGGTCCACGATCGTCTGCATGTAGGCGAGCTCGGCCCCGTTGATTCCCTTGAAGGGGGACATCATGTCCTTGAACTCGCCGGTCTTTACGGCAACGTACTTCACGCCGTACTTGTCCATGAGCCCTTTGAAGTTAAAGGAGTAGAGGATGACCCCGATGCTCCCGGTGATGGTGGTCGGGTAGGCCACGATATAATCCGAGGCCGCCGCCACGTAATACGCGCCGGAGGTCGCCATCCCCTTCATCATGGTGACGACCGGCGTGCCCGTTTCCTCCTTGAACTCCCGCACGGCGTGGTAGATCACGTCGCTTGCCGTAACGGTCCCCCCCGGGCTTTCGATCAGGAGCAGCACCCCTTTCACGCTCTCGTCCCGCTTTATCATCGACAGGCGGTTCAGCACCGCGCTGACGCTGTCTTCCCCGTACCCGAACAGTCCGGCATCTGCGCCGTATTCCGAGATTACTCCGGAGATACGCACTACCGCGAGCTCGTTTCCCGCCGTTCGGGCGTAGGAGGAGGAGGAGGAGGAGGAGTCCCTGTGGAACACCTTCCTGTACCTCGACTGCTCTAGGCCCCTGTCTTTCACGGCACCTGCGGCGGCGGCGAGGATCAAAACCAACACAAGGAAGACCACGTTCAGGGAGAGGCTCGCCAAGAAAATCCCCGTCGCGACCGCGCGCACGACGACATCGAGGGAGCGCTTCTTCGATCTCTTAATCCTTTCCCTGTAGAGCATCTTCGAACCTGGGTCTCGTGAGGCATGACTCCGCCGCCGGGGCGATAACGAAATACTATATCAGAGGGCCCATCCTGTCAAACACTGTTTTGAACGCCCCTAATAAAAAGTGATCCCTTCTTCATTAATTATGGTTGCGGGCTACACCCACTGCTCCTCGATCACTTTGCCGTCAACGCTCACGACGACCGACTTGACGGGCACCTTTCTCTCCGCCCTTTGCTGAGCTTCCCGCGCAAGATTCAGGAGCCCCCTGCAGCAGGGGACCTCCATGGTGAGCACCGACAGTGTGTTGATCCCGGCTCCGTCCATGAGAGCGACGAGCTTTTCGAGATAGACTTCCTGCCCTTCGTCGAGTTTAGGGCACGCGATCGCAAGGGACTTCCCCTTCAAGTACCGGGAATGGAAGTCGCCGAGCGCATACGACACGCAGTCAGCTGAGAGCACCACGTCCTTCCCCTTGTAGTGCGGCGCCATGGGTGATACGAGGTGAAGCTGCACCGGCCAGTGGGTGAGCTCGGAGCGCGCCTCGGCCGCCCCTTCCTTTTGCCCGCCGAAGCTTAAGCTCCTCGATCCCGGACAACCTGAGAATTCCTTCGGTTTGTTCGTATCCACGCGGATTCCCCTTTCCTTCAAGAATTCGAGGGCCTCCCGAAGAAGCCCCTCTTCTCCATGCCCCTCGAGGTGCTCAAGGTGGGCTTTGATCACGTTTTCGCCCTGCTTCACGATGTTCTCCATCACCTTTCTTTCGTCGTACGGCTCGGACTCCCTTTCCACGACGGTGATCGCCCCCTCGGGACAATGGCCCAGGCACGCGCCGAGGCCGTCGCAGAAGAGGTCGCTCACGAGACGCACCTTTCCGTCGATCACCTCAAGCGCCCCCTCGGGGCAATTCGGGATGCACTCACCGCACCCCGTGCACTTCTCCTCGTCTATCTGTATGATATTTCTTTTCATCGCCTTCCCCCCTTTATATGGCGAAATTTACGCCTGGAAGGGAGAAAAGAACTTGATTTGGGTCAAGAAAATGGTAATTTTTTCCAGTGAACGTGAAAACGAGCACGGCGGGCGGGTTGTACGTCCTCCTCAGGAACGCTGAGTTCTTCCGCGGGATCTCCCCGACGAGCATCGAAGCGCTCGCCGCCATCGCGCTCCCCAAGACTCTGGAGAAAAACGAGCTCCTCTTCACCGAGGGGCGCAAGGGGCACTCCTTCTTCCTCCTCGCCTCGGGAACCATCCAGCTCTCCAAGAATAGCGCCGACGGGAAGGAGGTGGTGATCAAGATCATCGGTCCGGGCGAAATCTTCGGCGAGGTCATCCTCTTCGAGAAAGAGATCTACCCGGCGAACGCCAAAACCCTCGAGAGGAGCCTTGTCTACCTGATCCCGAAGCACCAGGTTTCCTGCCTCCTCGAACACGCGGGCTTTCGGAATGATTTCATCCGGATGCTCATGAAAAAACAGCGGTACCTCACCGACAAGATCCTCACCCTCGGGGGCTACGACGTGGAGGAGAGGCTATTCCGATTTCTCGTCGAGCGACACGGCAGGCGGGAAGAGTACCCAATCGCGTTGTCGAAGAAGGAGGTCGCGTCGGCCATAGGCGCGCTCCCTGAAACCCTCTCGAGGGTGCTCCGACGCCTCGGAAAGCGGAAGGTCCTCGCCTGGAGCAGGAAGCGGATCGTCCTAGAGAAGGGGTTCTGGGAAAAGAACGCCGATCTCTACGGGTAATGTCTCATCCCTTTATTTTTCCCGCGTTTCCCCTTATATTTAAAGAGACCATTCCACTAAAGAAGACATTCTGCGAGGGTCAAATGCCCATATTCGAATACCGGTGCGCCGATTGCGGCGGCAGCTTCGAGCTCCTCGTGCGTTCCAGAGATCAGGCGGCTTCCTGCCCAACGTGCGGCGCCGACCGGGTCTCGAAGCTCTTCAGCGCTTTCGCGACCTTAAGCGGAAGCGCTGCGCCCGGCGCAGTCACGAGTTCGAGGTCGAGCTGCGGCAGCTGTTCGGGAAAGCACTGCTCGACCTGCCATTGACGCAGTGATCCCGGAGGATCGCGGCACCCTGCAGGCTCGACTCCGGCGCACTTGGGATGCGCGAAAAAGGGGGGGACGGCATGTTCTCTGCCGGCTCGTTCGCGAGCGGCCTCGTATCGGGAGCGACGCGGCGCCGGGTGAAGGCCGTTATGGCGGCCGCCGTCCTCACCGCATCACTCCTGCTCGCCGCGTCGAAGAAACCCCCCGTGAGCAAAGAGGGGGCAAAGCCCCAGGTGGAACCCGCGGGAAAAGCCCCCTCCCAGACGAGGAAGGCGCTCGAGGTGCTCTCCCCCTTCGACGAGCCTCTTTTGCTCCCCCTGCTGAAGTTCATCGACGCCGGCACGGGCCTCAACTGCCGGCAGGTAAAGCTCGAAGGGGGAAACCGGTTCTCCGAGTACGAGTACGATCTCTACCTGGGACCGATGCCAAAGCGTCTCCCCGAGGAGATCGATCCTCTTGAATCCTCGTCGTGGAAGTCGCTCGACCCCTCACTCAGCGAGCGGGGGGTCCACACTTGGTCTTCCTGGCACGGGTGCCTCGCCCTGAACACGATTCTCCCGCTTGACAACAACGGTCTCGAGGCGAACGCGCTCGCGGCGCTTGTCGGAAAGCTCACCGCCGTGAGCCCCGACAGGGACCTCTTCACCCTCGCGATCCTCACCGCCCTCTCATCGGCTTACGGGACGGGGATCCTCCAGGAGATATCGGACGCGATCCCGACGTACAGGGAGTCGAGGGAAGAGCTGGCCTTCTCGATCGAGAGCGGCCAGTACGCGGGCGCGCTGGGCGCCGCCGGGTTCTTCCGCCGCTCCGCGCTGAAGGGGTACCCCATAGAAGTGCGCTTCTCGAGCCTCAACCGCGCGAAATACCCCGTAACGGCGGTGTACGGGAAGAATGTCGCGTTCATCCCCGCTGCCTCGCGGAACAAGGAGGGGGCGGCCTACCTGATCGCCTTCCTCGCCCAAGGAGCGTTTCAGGAGCACCTCGCCGGGGGATCCGGGGGCAGGGCAACGGGCGGTTCGTCCGTGCCCGCCTTGCTCCCCTTCGACCCGATCGACCCCGAGGCGCTCGCAAAGACTGGTTGGAAGGCCGTCTACCCGCCGCAAAAAGCCCTTATCGAGTGGACCTATGACTGGGCCGCCCTCGAGGAAACCAGAAAGGCGTGGGAGGCTGTCGCGTATCCGGAGGGGGTGAGGGATATATTGAAGTGACGATCACCACTTTCCCGTCTCCCGCATCGCCTCGGCGGCGACTTCGCGGTCGTCGAAGTGGATGGTCCGGTCCTTGAGGATCTGGTAGTCCTCATGCCCCTTTCCGGCGATGAGGACGATGTCGCCGTGGCGGGCAAGCTCTACCGCGTGGAAGATCGCGGCCCTGCGGTCGGGAATGATCAGGTGATTGTCCTTCTCAAGCCCCTTTGTTATGTCCTCGATGACGGCGAGGGGGTCCTCGGTACGCGGGTTGTCGCTCGTCACAACCGCGACGTCGGACATCCGCTCAACAACTCCCCCCATGAGCGGGCGCTTCCCCCGGTCGCGGTCGCCCCCGCAGCCGAATACCGTGATGATCCTCCCCTTTGAGAGCCTGTTCGCGGCCTCGAGGAGGCGCTCGAGGGCGTCAGGGGTGTGTGCGTAGTCGACGAACACATGGCACCCCCTGCCGGCGCC
>Ga0315286_10008111_pt1 | contig 10320 bp, 8 predicted proteins | sample YL17G10_0_MG_FD_205038 | JGI IMG/M metagenome (GOLD analysis project Ga0315286, IMG submission 205038) | Sediment microbial communities from Yellowstone Lake, YNP, Wyoming, USA - YL17G10_0 | ecosystem: Environmental > Aquatic > Freshwater > Lake > Sediment | place: USA: Wyoming | collected...
TGGGTGAAGTAATCCAGGGCGCCGAACATGTGGCCGTACTGATGGTCGAAGCCGCGGCGCATCGGCATGTAGTCCGGCTGGAATTCACCGAGATGCCACTTCCCGCAAATTGCCGTGGTGTAGCCCGCCTCGCGCAGCGCCTGCGGCAACGTGCGCTCCGCCAGCGGCAATCCCCACGGGGCGCCCGGCCGCACAATCGTGTAAACGCCGGTATGCGTGGCATAACGGCCCGTCATTAGAGCGGCACGCGTGGGCGAACACACCGGCTGCACATAGAACGAATCGAGCACGGCGCCCTCCTTCGCCAGCCGGTCGATGTTCGGCGTGCGGATATCCTTGCTGCCCGTGAAGCCGACGTCCGTATGCCCGAGATCGTCCACGAGGAAATAGACGATGTTCGGCTTGGCAGGCTTGCCTTGCGTGATGGGTCCAACGCCAAATGTTGTCGTGGTGCAAGCAAGGATCACAGTGAGAAAGATATGGTGTTTCATTTTGTTCCTTTCGGTTGGTGGAGTCGGATTCGCCGCACTCATCTCGTTGCCTTCTTGGACGAGGACCCTACCGAATCTTCTGGTCGGGCAGTTCCGATTTGATGCCCTCGTCGAGCGGCATCTTGTCGTTTGCGCCACCCAGGCCAGCGGCGGTCAGCAGGCCGGCGAGTCGCTCTTCCAACTGGCGACGCATCGACGCGAACTGCGGATCGGCCGCCAGGTTGCGACTTTCTTCCGGGTCCTTGGAGAGATCGTATAGCTCCGGCAGGTGCTTGTCCAGCCTGCCATCGCCAGGCGGATAGTGCATGTATTTCCACTGGTCCGTGCGGATGCCGCGAACGTTGGGCGTGTGGGGGAACTGCTTCTCGTAATCATACTCGTAGAACCACGCCGTGCGCCAGGCAGAGTCGCCTTCGTTGGCCAGTTTCTTCCACGATCGCCCCTGCGCATCCGGAATCGGCGGCGCACCGCAGAGGTCGAGCAGGCTGGGCGCGATGTCCACTGTCAGGACCTGTTGCGGAACCACCTTCGCCGCCGGAAAGCCGGGCCCGCACACGAGGATGGGGATGCGGATGCTCGGTTCGTGCATCGTGCGTTTGTCCACCATGCCATGTTCGCCCTCCAGCAACCCGTTGTCGCCCATAACGACGATGATGGTCCGGTCCAATTGGCCGCTCTCCCGCAAGAACGCGACCAGCCGGCCGACGCTGTCATCCACGCTCAGCACGGTGCCCCAGTACGCGTGCACCATGTTCTCGAAATCCTTCACCGCCTCCGGTCGGTCATCGGGGAAGTTCTTACGCCACTCGAACAGCGGCCCGTAGATCCCATGCCAGGTCCGCAGCCGCTGGCGAATCCACTCGGGCTTGTCGTCGAGGGTAAAGGCACTGGCCGGATACGGCACGCGGACTTTGTCAAAGGCGTGTGCGTATTTCTCCTCGGGAAAGTAGAAGGAATGCGGCGCCTTGTGACCGAGGCAGAGCGCCCACGGCTTACCCAGCCGACGTTGTTTCAGCCAGTCGAGCGCATAGTCGGTGACGACGTGCGTGTAGTAGCCTTTTGGCGTCTCCCGGCGCCAGCCGTTCACGTTCCATTCGGTGTCGAAGTACTTGCCCTGCCCCTTGTGGGTGACGAACCAATCGAAGCCCGGGCGCGGCTCGTCATTGTTCTCTCCCATGTGCCATTTACCGACGTATGCCGTCACATATCCCTGCTCGCGCAGGCGCCCAGGCCACTGCGGCAGTCCGGTGGGCAGCTCGGTGAAGTTGTCGCACACGCCGTGCCGGTGTGCATACAGGCCGGTCAGAATGCTGGCCCGGCTCGGCGAGCACAGGGACGTGGTGCAAAAGGCGTTCGCGAACCGCACGCCGCCGGCCGCGAGCGCGTCGATGTGCGGCGTCTTGACGTGCTTCGACCCATAGCAGCCGAGCGCATCAGGCCGCAGGTCGTCGCAGAGGATGAAGAGGACATTGGGCCGGCTTGTAGTGACGCCGGAAGGCGTTTCTTTCGATGCCCTTACGGGCACGCTACAAACGACCAGCAGCAGGCAGGTGAGAGGCAGGAGAATGCGTTTCAGGCTCGGTGATTTCGTCTTCATATGAGACCTCAGCGGACAGAGGGAGGCGCATCGAAATACTTCTTCACGATCCACTCCGGTTGCCATTCGTCCGGAACGCGCTTTCGCCCGGTCAGATCGACGGCTTCGGGCGGCTTGTTCTCGGTGGGCAGCTTCAGCGTGTCGCCAACCTTGGCCTGCCATTGGCTCATCAGCTTGAGCAGCCGTTGAACGTGTTCCCGGTATTCCACACGTTCGATCAGGTTGGTCTTCTCATCCGGATCGGTTTGCAGGTCGAACAACTGCATGTGGCCGATCTTCGGGTAGCAGATCAGTTTCCATCGCTCATCCCGCACGGAGCGCTGGATGTCGATATACGGCAGAAACACCGAATCGCGGACCCGGTCTTTCTTTCCCTCCCACAGGGGACGCAGACTCTCGCCTTCCAGGTCCGCGGGACGTTGAACTCCGACCAGGTCGCACAGGGTGGGGAAAATGTCCAGCAAATAGCTGAATGCCTGGGTGGATTTGCCCTGTGGAATGCCGAGACCGGTGAAAATCAGCGGGACACGCATGCTGTGCTCGAACACGCTCTGCTTGCCCAACAGACCGTGGCTGCCCAAGGCCAGCCCATTGTCGGCGGCATAGACGATCAGGGTATTGTCCGCCTGGCCGGTCTGTTTCAAAGCTGCGAGAATCCGCCCTATTTGCTCGTCCATGTGTGTGACCATGCCGTAGTATTCCGCCAGTTGGTCGCGGATGATGGCCTCGGTGCGCGGCCAGGGCGCCAGGTTCTCGTCGCGGCCGCCTTTCATCATGCCGTTGTCGAAGGGAAGCTGCGGAAGGTAGTTCGCGGGCAGCGGGGGCAGCTTTCGATAATACCGCTCCCGAAAGGCCGGTGGCGGCATTCGGGGATCGTGCGGCGCCATAAAGGCCACATAGGCAAAGAAAGGCTTCTTCCCACCGTGATTTTGAAGGAATTCGATCACGGCATCCGCAAACAGCTCGCTGGAGAACTTCTCGCCCGTGCGCTCGGCGGTCAGCTTGCCGTCCGGGCCGAGGTCTCGGACCGGCACCTTGGTGTGATCCGACATGCCGCCGAACATGACGGCTCTTCCGCGCTGGAAGGCACGCAACCAGGAGGGCTGGCCGTTATGCCATTTGCCGGTGCCGAAGGTCACGTAGCCGTTCTCCTGCAGCAGTTCCGGCAAGAGCTTGACGCCTTTGAGCGTCGCGGTATCCACGTGGAACCACGTTTTGCCGCTCATCAGCATCGCCCGGCTGGGCACACACACGGCGCCCTGGTTGCCTCCAAAACAATAATTGGATCGGAAGCTGAAACCCGAGGCGGCCAGCTTGTCCAGATTCGGGGTCTTGATGTGCGGATTACCATGGGCCGCGTTGGTGTCGGCACGCTGGTCGTCGGCGAAAAGGAACAGGATATTGGGCTTCCCGGCGCCGTGGACCGGAGGGTTGGAGCAGAACAACGCCAACAGCAGGCCCAAGACCCATCGAGTGCGGCATTTCATTTCTTGTCCTTTCGTCTGGTTCTCACTGCCGCCTTTTGATCTTTCGCCTTACCTTTGCTCGCTTGCTCAAAGGCGCGATCGAGTTCCGAGGGCCGGACGTCTTTGAACTGATCCAACGCGCCTTGGAGCAGCTTCGCGGCGGCTTCGCCCTTGAGTAATGCAACCGTCTGCGTCTGTCAAGCGCCAGTAGGACCACCCTGGAAACACTCCTATCCCCTTGAATAGTAGATACTTACACCCCCAGACTCCGGGCTGGCATTTTGCCCCCATCAGAGACTATGCCTACTTTTCCACCACCGACCTGCTGTGCAAGCACGGGGCGAAAGAGTGAGCGAATCCCCAGGCTTGGCCGCGGCTCCTTCCCACGATCGGTCCGACTGGCCACCCTCGGCCGTGGCTCCGTCCATCGTCCATATAGGGTTCCTGTCAACAAGAAGAACACTATCCCCGGACCGAAATAATTTGCGTCTATAAAGATCCCACGGCCTTTCGGTTTCCTTCTGCTGCTGTGTCTTTTGCAGCATGACACCAACGTATCGACACGCCCAGGTCCCATGGTCCTTTTTCCTTCCTGCGAAGTTCCCTGTCGTTCACTTCTCGAGTCCGCCCGCCGCCCGCAGGCGTCTCTTTCGTGCACTCATCCATCTGGATCCGGGCCGCGGTCCGTTCTGCCGATCGCAGAACCACCGGGCCCCCTCCCGACACCGTCGGGAGCCGTCTGGCCATCCAGATTCTCCTCGAACAGATAGAGAACGCCGAACCTTGCTCCAGAAGCTCAAAGGACAAATTGAATTCCTGGCCCAACAGGTGCCGACGCATCTGAAGACTCTGCCGGGCAGTACGACGCTGTGGATCGTGAGCCTGCATGGCGAAGTCGATCCCATTCAGACCTTTCAAGAACCGTCGCAACTGGTAGCCTTCGCCGGCTTGGACCCGGACGTCCATCAAAGCGGCCAGTATGATGCTCCCCGACGCCGCATCAGCAAACGCGGCAGCCCCTTCCTCCGCCAAACGATTTGGCTGATGGCCTATCGCGCCATCTATCAGGAGGGAGACCTCCGTCAGTTCTGGCTGCGCCAGCGTACCCAATGCGCTGGAAGTAGCTTTTTGCGATTTGACGTGTTATTGTACTTGAGTAGCTGGCAAAACACGATTAACACAGATAAGAGTTAACAAAGGCTGTACGGGAAACAGAGTATTGAGCCGTTTAACTCAAACAGCCATAGAATCCAGCGGTTGGATTTGAAAATCATTGTGCAACAGGCTCAACACAGGAAGATCGCAATGAAGATGACTAAGCGTGACTTCATCATGGGAACCGGCTTTCTCGGAATGGCGAGTCTCGCCGGAGCAACACCCGCATCATCGCCTGAAAAGACAGGTGCGCAAAGTCCTTCCGTTTTCAACGTTCGTGATTTCGACGCCAAAGGCGACGGTACAACGCCGGACTCGGGCGCTATCCAGAAAGCACTGGACGCGGCCGGCGCTGTCAGCGGCACGGTCTATTTCCCCGCGGGACGATATCTTTGCCACGACCTTAAGGTCCACCAGCATACAACGGTCATGGCAGAACCCCAGTGGGGATATCGAGGCGATGCCGGGGCAATGCTACTCCTGGATTCCGATGAAGCGGACTGCCTGCTGAACATCACAGGGGCCTTCGGCGTCCATCTCAGGGGACTCTTCCTGCGGGGGCGGCGGGGCACGAAAAAACCGATTCATGGCGTTTTCCTCAACAATACGGAGAAATTCAGTCCCAAGGAGGACTCCATCGTCCTTGACGACTGTAAGATAGAAGGGTTCTCCGGCCACGGTGTGCATCTGCTTCGCATCTGGCTGTTTATCATCCGGCACAGTATCATGCAGGGTAACAAGGGGTGCGGCGTTCAGATAACCGGCTGGGACGGTTTCGTAACGGACAACCAGTTCTCCGGAAACGGAAGTCATGGTTTCGGCTGTGACAGCGTGGGCGCAACAATCATGTTCACGGCGAACCGCGTCGAATGGAACAAGGGATATGGCCTTTACCTCTGCGCGGGTGACGCCTGGAACGTGACAGGCAACTGCTTCGACCGGAATTGGGGCGCCGGGATTTGTGCGACAAGAATGCGTACCACCACCATCACCGGCAATGTCTTCCGACGCTGCGGCAAAGACAGCAACCTGCTCACCGAAGGAGAACGCTCCTGCCAGGTCCGCCTGGAGGAATGCAGTGGACTGACATTCGTTTCCAATGCGTGTGCGGCTGGGCGCGACGATGGCGGCAAGGGAAAATACACTCCGCAGGTCGGATTCCTTCTGCGAAAACTAAGCTACTCGGTAATCGCCAACAACACGCTCTATCGCGGGTTCATGGATCAGATGGTTGTCGACCTCGGGGAACATGGCGACGGTTACGTATTCGCCAACAATGTCGGCTGCCCTATGAAAGAGGATGTCCCGGTTGTCGTTGAGAAGTAGTTGAAAGAGGTCATGCGGTCCGGGTAACAGATAGGTGTCACAGAACCCAACTGTTACTCGTAAGAAAGGACCGCATGATGGGAAAAGCTACGAGAGAAAAACGCGTCGTTCCAGAAGGAAGATGCAGACCTTTCAGGATCAAACCGTCACGGTGGATGTGGCGGAGGGCAAGGCAAGCTTTCAGATGGTTCTACCGATGAACCCCTTGCTGCTGGATGTGGCTGAAGCCATCGAACAGACGGCGAGCCAAGCGGGTCTGCCGATGATGAAGGCCATGTGATCTTCACCGGACGCTAGATGGCGATGCCGCGGCCACGGGTTCGCTCGGCCGAAGGCCGGGAGATTCCGCTCGCACGGTATCAGGCGTTTGCCCATCCGCAGCGGATGCAGGAGGCGGTCTCGCAGCGGCTTCGTTCTTTGAGCCGCACACTACCATCGCCGCCCTGCTGCAAGAGTACCGGGCCAAAGAATAGGCGATCTGTGGGATCACTGCAGCGTAGCGGATGGCCCCAAAGCGATGAACCTTCTGAATTGGGCGAAGCCCCAAGCCAGACCAGGGAAAGGAAATGCAGCCCACCGGTGGGACATAGGTCCAGATGCCCCGTCCCATGCCACCTACCTGCGTTTTCGATCAGGTCAAGTACTGGTCAGGAAACTCCCAGGGAGACCGATACTTTGGGATCGCCATCTGAGCGGCTTCGGGATCAGCGATGATCTTCTCTGTCGCGGGGTCAAACCGGATCGAACGTCCCAGTCGGAGCGAAAGCAAGCTCAGAACGATAGGGACATCCACGTGGGTATGGTAGAAGACACTGCAACTGGGCTGCTGCCGGGATTTGATGCAGTCAAGCCATTCCCGTTCGTGGCCGGGTGACGGGGGGATGGACGGGGGCGAGGGGAGCAGACCTTTCGTCTTGTCCCCTTCGGGGACGATTTTGCACTGGTCATAGTTGGCGTACATCGTCCCGTTGGCACCATGGAAATAGATCCCGAGCCGCCGTTTCGGCTGCGGTTCTCCGTGCAGATCGAAACCGTAGCTGTTCGTCAGCGACGACATCCAGGTCATCGTCACGTTCGGGTACTGCCAGAGGATTTCGTGGTGATCATAGGCATCGCCGTCATCCTTCAGAATGAAGCGACCGCCGTAACGACCACGTCCGGTTGGCGGGCGCACGCGCCGAGGTTGGCGCGGCCCATGCCGCCACAGCCGATGAGGCCCAGGTGAATGCGGATGTTTGGGCCGGGCCGCGTGGCGGCTGCCGGCACTTCGCCCGCCCAACTCGAATAGGGCGTGGCCAGGCCGATGGACGCTCAAGTCCTCCAAAATCGCCATGAATCGAGGTCACCTTGATTGCATCCGACTCGTGCGCCGGGGCGACAAACTTGAAGATGTCCGTCTGGTCCTCACGCTCTGTGGAGCCAGCGCATCGAAAGCATACTCGCCGGTAAACCGCACGTCATCCCGACGATGGTGGCGGCTCTGACGCGCGGATCGAGCGCGACCAGCATTTGCGTCTGCAGGCCACCGCCCGAAGCGCCGCAAACGCCCAGACGTCTGCCGTCCACTTCGGTCAGCGTCTCGAGGAAATCCAGCGCTCGCATGTTCCCCCACACGCCGAGGGTCTGGTGGGAAATCCCCCAGTTCAGGTCTTCATAGTGGTTTTGGTCGGGGGAGTAGACGACATAACCCAAGCGGGCGAGCATCAGGCAACGCGACTGCACGATCGGATGCGCATTGCCATCCGACCAGTGTCCATGTGGACAAAGCACGGCGGGCGCGGGTTTTTCCCGCCATTCCTTCGGCCGGTACAACAGGCCGCCGGCACGGACGCCGGGCCACAACTGGTAGGAAACGCCTTGGATCCGGCACCAGGGATGATCGAGGGGCTCGCTCAGGCGCGCGTCCAGTGGCCCTCGCTCCGGCAGCGGCGCAAGCCCGACACATTCCTGCACGCGCTGGCGCAACGCCGCTTGATGATCCGTGAACGCCGTCCCTGACCGGGCGACGATGGGTTTCCGGGCACACATCCGCTCGAAATATTGAACTAGATCCTGCGCCCGGTCGGGGGCGCTCCCGGAATCACCGGCGCTCGCTGACGCGACACCCGCGGAAGCCGTCAGAATGACAACACCCAGGAAGAGTGTTGTCGCCAGGGATTTCACTTGAACCGGAACCACCGGGTTTGCTTGGCCACGACGAGCAACTATCAGCTTCATGATCATGAGACCCCAGTGTCTGCCTCCGGCCAGCGAGCGAAGCTGCGCGGGTGGCGCTGGGCGACATAGCAGGTCCTGGAGGAATTCAATGACCGTTCCCACGAGCGGAACTCGCGACGCATCGAGAAGCCAGCCTCGGCTGGGTTTTGAGGTTCTTACACTCTCCCATGGTTCCATTGGCTCCCACTTGATCAAACCGGGATGAGTCAGTACCAATCATATGACATCCGCCTCGGTTGTCCAGCCATTTTCCAGAGGGAATTCGAGACTGTAGCACCGTTGCAGAGAACAATGAGCGCGGGCGATTCGCCGATGGGGGAAAGGAGCCGTTTGGCAGGCTTTGTGCTGGCAAGGATAGATGACCCGCGATACCTCCCGCTACCGTCTCATCTTCGACAACGATTTCGACGCCAACTCTCTGAAATCACTCATGTCAGGCTCGGCTGGGTCTGTGCACCCTACGCGTGTTCGCAAGGTGCCGTGGCGGACTAGGGAATGAGGATGACATTTCTGAGTGACCGTGCGAATTGACATTGTTCAACTGGATGGACCGGACGTTGACGGCCCGCCAGGCGTCTGGATTTCCGGCGCGGATGCTCAACAGGACCTCGACGCCCGGAGACACTTCCACGCGGCCCATCACCACGGTCTGATAGTCATACCAACTGGCGGTCTTCTTGGCGGTTCCGCGGAGTCTCCGGCCAGTGAGTTCCACGATGAACTCGGTGCCCTTGATGGGCGTGCTGCAAAACGACGCTGACTTCGTAGGTGGCTTTGGCGGGGACCCGCAGCCTCCATGAGGCCCAGTCTCCCGCGTTGTCCCAAGCGGCGAGGTAATCATGATTGTGCCGGTTCTCCACACGCAGCTTGCCGCCGTGCAATAGGGCCGCGGCCGGCTCCAACTGAAGGCTGCCGTCCGGGGCGGGGCGGATAGCGGTGTCCGGCTTGGGCAATGGCGCGGGCTTCAGCCGGTGCCCTGCACTTCGAGTGCCAACGCGTGGTCACGGGGCTTCTGTGCCGCCGGCTTCACCGCCAAGCCCTCCGTGGTCTGGGACCATTCCAAGTCGCCCGGGTGACCCAGCAGCCGCATGCGTGTGACTTTGCCGGCGGCTGACGCCATCAGCCCTGCGGCGATATTTGCGCAGTAGATGGTGGTCTTGGCCGCGCCCCGCCACCATTCGGCCCACTTTGCTTCCGTTTGCCGGCCCTTGCTTTTCTCTGGCTTTATTGGACACCACCCGCTACACTTGCCAGCCAATTGCCCAACGCGGCGATGTCCGCACCACCGGCGGCACCGCAACGGCACCAGATTCTGCTGACGAGGCATCATTATTTTGTAGAAGGAACAAAACAGGCTGTCCGTTTTATGCGAAGAATACTCACTATGTGCATGGCGTCCACTCTGGCTCTCACTCAGGGTCTGGCGGCCGCGTCGTACGGCAACACCTCCGTTCCCGAAGGTCGGAAACTGAACAACCTGGCAACGTTACTGCTGGACGTCGCTGCGGCCCCGACCACAGAATCTTTTCCGTTTGTTCGTCCGAGCAATGGCTGGGTCTTCATTTCATTTACCACGCACGGCAAAGGCACCATCCGCCTCACGTTGGACAAAGCTTCACCAGGAGAAACCCCGATCAACCCTGCTCCAGGAAGTGGCCCAACTCACGAGGCAATGCATTACGTCACGAAAGGCCGCCACACACTCCAGATCGAACGCACCGGGACCATTTCCCTCGAACACCTGACCCTTAAGACCATCCCCGAACTCATGCACTGCGGACTCGGATTCAACCCCCAAATCAAATCCTACGGCCTTTACGACATGGATTTCCTCCAGCGCGACATTCTGCCAAACGTCACCACGCTGATTGTCCCCAATAACATCAAGCTCTCGGAGTCGGCCATCGAGGATTGGCACCGCCAGGGAAAGCGATTCGTCGCCGAAGTGGGAATCAATGCCCAGGCCAAGACGGCTGAGGAACACGCCACCTCCTGGACCAGCTTCTTTGGCAACGCCCCGTTCCTGGATGGGATCATTATCAACGAATTCATCGTCAACCGGCCCGTT
>Ga0315286_10008113_pt1 | contig 10316 bp, 12 predicted proteins | sample YL17G10_0_MG_FD_205038 | JGI IMG/M metagenome (GOLD analysis project Ga0315286, IMG submission 205038) | Sediment microbial communities from Yellowstone Lake, YNP, Wyoming, USA - YL17G10_0 | ecosystem: Environmental > Aquatic > Freshwater > Lake > Sediment | place: USA: Wyoming | collected...
GGCGTATTGATTCTGATCGGATTTCTAATCCGCTGGTCGCAGGTTCGATTCCTGCCAGGCGCGCCGAGTCGACCATTGTCTCCGGGAAGGGGCGCTTGCTCGGTCCGCCGCCGGAGGTGGGTACTCGGAGAGGAGAATCCTAGGATGCAGCGTGGGCGGGGCGGGTCCATCGACGATCGAGTTTTCGCATGGCTGATAGCTCTGGGGGTCCTTCTCTCCTGGCCGCCGGTGGTGGCCTCGGCCGCCTGCAAGTCGGCTCAACCGGACAGCATCCTTGGTTGTCTGCAGCGGGCCTATGCCGACCGCGACTCAGCCTCCTACGCGGAGCTGCTCAGCGACGATTTCCTTCTCTACAACTACGGCCCCGACTCCACTTCCTGGGATCGGGACATTTCGCGCAAAGCGGCTGCGGACCTCTTCAAGCGAACGGCCTCGTTGCGCCTGGAATTCCTGAGTTGGGAGTTCTTTCCGGGTGAGATGCCGCACACCTGGATCCTGGATAGCCTCGATGCCAAGGTCACCATCGTACCCACGCTCGCCGGCAAACAGCCCCCGGTGGAGATGCTCTCCAAAGGCAACACCCTCTATCTTCGCGGCCTGCCGGGCCCGGAAGAACGCATCGTGATCTACAAGTGGGTAAGACCGCGGCCGGATGGCAAGCAGCGGAAGTAGATCCTCGAGCGCGTCTCGATCCTGCCGGTGCCGGTCATTCCAGAGCGTCGACGGACTGCAGTGGCTTCCCCGCCGGAGCGCCCAACAAGAGGGCGCCCTCCCGAATCGGAAGGCGCCCTCATGTTCGAAACTCGTTCTGGACTACGACCAGCCCGAGCGCTGGATTCCCTGATCCTGAGAGAACAATCCTAGCGGTACATCGACTTGATGCTGCCCCAGGTGCTCTCCTCGGCGGGAACCACGCCGGTGGTGGCGCAGACGTTGTCAACCGATGTGTTGCCCTCGATCTGGGACCCCCCCATCGGGATGATGGAGAATGAAGCCAGCCCGATCGGAGTGTTGGCCCCATAGACCCGCGTAGGACAGGGCGGGAACGTGCCGTCCACCACAAGGCTAGTCGAGTAGATCAGACCCCCACCCGGGGCGTACATCGCGAAGTCCGCCGGGACAAACGGCATGATCCCCAGCTCGAAGTGGGTGACCGTCGCGCCGAACGTAGGAAGGAACTCGACATCCGCCTGCATGGCGTTGCCGTCGCCATCGCAGATCCAGAGCCCACAGGGGTTGTTCCCGCGATCGTCCTCGTTCGAGCCTCCGTAACAGACGTAGTAGTTCCTCATGTCAGAATTTAGAGCGAGCCAGCGAGTCCTCCATCCGCCCAACGGATCATCAAAAGCTTCGCAAAGGACATCCGCGAGAACGTTTGATGCCAAGGCCAGAAGGAAAACAAACAATAGCGCTTTCTTCATGTGCACCTCCTCCGTTGCATCGACCTGCCGGGCTGAGTTCACCCCGCGTCTCACACCGGGGATATCATAACTCCTTTCGCCGGTCCGCTTCAAGAGAGAATTCTGCCTGGACTTCACCCGGATTCGCACCGGCTGCAGATCTGCCACCGAACCCGAGCGGAATCCTCGGGAAAGAACTGGAAACGGATGGAAGGACCCATCGATCGCAGCCGAATGCTCTGCCCGCGATCCCATTGATTCAGCGACACTTCGGCGGCCGGGGCGGGGGTGGTGGGAAAGCAGAGAGCAGGCAAAGCGGCCGCGTGACCGGGAGCGAACTCCCGGCCCGCGGTCTCCTACGATGCGGGCGAATGACCGGCCGAGCGATCGCGGGCAGGGTGCGATCGCCCAGCAGTGGCACTTCCCGGAAGAGATCGCGGATGCCCTGGCGCGTGATCACGAAATCCCCGTGACCCGTCCCACGCCGATGTTGGATGTCGCTCCTGGGCCCGCACGTAGGTCCGCAGGGAGGATTTGCGGGAGGCCCACGCGATTCCCGTCGATTCGGGCCGCGCATCGCCCCCGCGGCGGTACGGGACCTAGCCCGGCGGCACGCCGCCGCCGTTGCGATTTGCACGACACCCGCGGGGCGACTCTCGACCACCGGGGCGCTCCGGCACCCCGGGACTCACGCGGGGGTCCGGCCAGGCCGACATGTGAGACACACAGGGGATCCAGGTAGCGGCCTCCGAGCAGGAACCGTAGGATGATTGCACTCATTGGCTTCATCGCCGTGCTGGGGGCGGTCTTGGGCGGGTTTGTCGTCGGCGGCGGCAAGATCCCCGCGCTGTTCCACATCTCCGAATTCGCGGTGGTGGGCGGCACGGCGCTCGGGTCGATCCTGATCTCGACCCCGGGCCCGACGCTCAAGGCGCTGCTGGCCGATCTCCCGAACGTGATCAAGCCCAACCCCTTCCGCCGGCGGCTCTACCTCGACGCGCTCAGGATGATGTTCGAGCTGTTCCAGATCGCCCAGCGTGACGGCCTGGTCGCGATCGAGTCGCACATCGAGAAGCCGCAGGACAGCCTGCTCTTCCGCCGCTACCCCTTGATCCTGAAGCAGCACCATGCGATCGAGTTTCTCTGCGACTCACTGCGCCTCGTGCTGCTGGGCAGCGTCTCCCCCCACGACCTGAACACCCTTCTGGACGACGAGATCGAGGTCCAGCACGAGCAGGAGATGATGACGGTCAAGGTCCTGCAGCGCGTGAGCGACGCGCTCCCGGGAATCGGCATCATCGCCGCCGTGCTCGGCGTGGTCATCACGATGGGCGCCATCAACGGCCCGATCGAACGGATCGGCGAGCACGTTGCCGCGGCGCTCACCGGAACGTTCCTGGGCGTCTTCGGCGCCTACGGAATCACCGGCCCCCTGGCGAACGCCCTCGAGAACCGCAAGGGGGCCGAGAGCCGCTTCTATCACTTCATCAAGGCCGGGGTGGTCGCCCTGGCGAAGGGACTGGCGCCGGTGGTCGCAGCGGAGTTCGCCCGGCGCTCGATCTTCGCCGATGACCGGCCCTCCTTCGGCGAGATGGAAGAGGCATGCAAGAGCCTGAAGGCGAGGGTGGACGAGTCGGAGGTCGCCCGGGCGGCGTGAGCCGGCCAGGGTCGGGAAGGTTGAGATGAGGAAGGACCGCCACGCGCCCGTTCAGATCACGATCGCGAAGCGGAACGGTCACGCCGCCCCACACGGGGGCGCCTGGAAGGTCGCCCTCGCCGACTTCATGACCGCCATGTTCTGCCTCTTCCTGGTTCTATGGCTCACGAACCAGAGCTCCGACATGAAGTCGGCGATCGCGGGCTACTTCCAGGACCCCTTGGGCCGGGCGTCCGAGCAGGGAAGCTCGATCCTGCCCGGCGAGGGAGCGCGGGCGGCCCTGGTGGAGCGCGCCGCGACCCAGGAGGAGGTCATGAACCTGCGGCGGGATCGCCTCATGGTCGCGGCCAAGCGGATCGAGGGACAGCTGGATGCGGATCCGATCCTGCAGGCGCTCCGCCATCACATCGAGATCCAACTCACCGAAGACGGTCTGCGTATCGAGCTGCTCGAGGACTCGACCGGGTACTTCTTCGAACGATCGCAGCCAACGCCGAATGTGCGGGGCACGCAGATCCTGGCCCTGCTAGGCGCCGAACTGGGCCGACTGCCGCTCCCGGTGCGGGTCGAGGGGCACACCGACGCCTATCAGTTCAAGAGCGACGGGACCTACTCGAACTGGGAGCTGAGCGCCGACCGGGCCAATGCCGCTCGCCGGATCATGACCATGAGCGGCCTCGCCCCCGACCAGATCGCTCAGGTGACCGCTCTGGCGGACCGCAACCCCCGCGTGGCGGGAAATCGTTATGCGTCCGCGAATCGGAGGGTCACGATCACGATGCTCCTGAGGGACCCGCGGGAATCCGGCGAGGCGACTACGCCACCACGTCAAGCAGGTCCTGGATGATCCCTTGGGCCACGTCAAGGAGCCGCGCCGCCGCCGCGTAGGCTTCCTGCTGGGCGATCAGGTTCACCATCTCCTCGTCGACCGACACCCCGCTAGCGCTGGAACGCAGGCTCTCCATCTGGGACACGAGGACCTGGCCCGCCTCCGTATCCTGCCGGGCGCTTTGCACGTCACTTCCGACCGAGGTGGCGAACGCGGTGTAGTAGACGCTGAGGGTCTGGTTGCCCAGGGATGCGATGCCCTGCCCCGCCAGGGCGGCGAGATCGAGGGCGAGCGAGTTGTCCCCCGGCTCGGGGGTGCGGCCCGCCGCGATGGCGTCGAGGGACGCCTCGATCGGCGCGGAGAGACCGATCGTAGCCGCGTCCGTCCCCGCGGGGTCGAAGAAGGCGACCCCGGTCTGCCCCTGGGCGGTGTAGCCCGTCATGTGCAGCGCGTTGACCTCGGTCACCACCGCATTCACGAACCTATCGAGTTGATCCGTCATGCCGGGCAGGATCGTCGCCGTCAGATTGCTCAGGGCCTCCAGGCTTCCGGCCAACGGATCGAGCGTAATGCCGGCCTCGGTCTGGAGACCGAAGCCGCGTTCCCCCATGCTGACGACGTCGAGCTTCTGGTGGTTGCTGCCGTCCACCAGCATCGTGTCCCCGCCGATGACCGTGAGCGATCCGTTGTCCTGGATCTCCACCTTGACCGCCATCAACTCGGAGAGGCGATCCACCAGCTGATCGCGCTGATCCTGCAGGTCGGGGCTGGCCCCGGCTCCGTTCGCGCCAACCACGATCTTCTGGTTGAGGTCGGCGATCCGCGTGGTGATGTCGTTCACCTCGTTCACCTGGGACCGCATCATCTCGGTGGCGAAGTCCGCCTGCTGTCCCAGGGATCCGCTCAGGCGGTGGAGCCGCTCGATGAAGCGGCGTGCGGCCTGCCGAACCTGCTCGCGCTCGAGCGTGTTGGTCGGGTTCGCCGCCAGGTCGCTGTACGCCTGGAAGAGGTCGTCCAGGGCGGCCGCCACCCCGGTATCGGAGGGTTCGCCCACGCTGGTTTCGATTTGCTCCAGGAAGGTGAGCCGGGTGTCGGAGGTCCCCAGGAAACTGCTCTCGCGACGGTAGGACGCATCCAGAAACGGATCATCGTCGCGCAGGATCAACCCGGCCAGCACCCCACCCCCCACCACGGACGTCCCGTACGACGACAGGCCGCCGCTCTGCAGCACGAGCCGCCGGCGCGTGTACCCCGGGGTCAGGGCGTTCGCCACGTTCTGGGCGGTAACGTTCATCGAACGCTGGTGCGCGATCAGCGCGGAGCGAGCGATGCCGAGGAGATTCGAGAGTGACATGTCAACCGATCCTGTTCACTAGCACCGGACTACGGACGGGGGGCGCAGCCCGGTTGACCGAGGGCCGGTACTCGGGCGTCTCGAGATTCGTGCGGGACAGGATCCTCTGGACCAAGGCCTGCCCCTGTTCGGTGGCCCGTCGTAGGACGGTCTGATTGATCGTCATCTCACGCGCGGCGTCTTTCGTCGCGCGGATCAGGCGTTCCCGGGCCGTCGTGATGCCCGGCGGCAGCGGAGAAGGCAGGACCTGCTCGAGCTCGGTGAGACGCAACTCCCCGCGCCCGCACAAACCGGCGAGCGCCTTACGTCGGTTCCACCGCGCCGGCTCCAACTCCATCAGCGCCTGCCCCATGGCATCGGTCTTCTGCTGCAGCGACGCGAAATCGCCGGAGGCGACCGCCGCCCGCTGGGCCTCGAGCGCCGCGGCGAGTCCGCCGATCAGATCCGCCTCGCGGTCGAGCGCCGCCGCCAGGGCATCCAGCTCCATCGCCTTCGGGCGCCAGGGCGCGTCGGTTGTCATTCGCGGGTGGCCTGACACGATTCCTCCTCCGGGGGAAGACGACGAGACAGCTGCCGATACAGCACCTCGCCGACGCCTCGGTCCAGTTTCTCGGCGGCGTCGCTCGCCAGCCGATCGTCCAGAAGCCCCGTGAAGATCTCCTCGCCCTGGGAGGGGGCGAACTGATCATCGGCAGGGACGGAGCTGCGCATCGCGGAGAAGAGCTGCCGCAGGAAGACGGCCTCCAGCTCGTGACACAGGCGACGCAGCTCGGCCTGCGGATTGCGGGCCGGCGACGCGCCGAGCGGGGTTCCCGTTCCCTCGACGCTCATCGCATCTCCACGTCGGCGCGCAGCGCCCCGGCGGCGCGCAGCGCTTCGAAGATCGCGGCGATCTCCTCCGGCGTCGCCCCGGCTGCATGTAGTCCGGCCGCCACGTCCTGAACCAGGGATTCCGACGCGGCACGCACCAGACCCGGCGCGGGCGACCCGGAGGCCGTGTCGCCGCCGACCTGGAGCGCGATTCCGTGATGATGAATGATCGCCGGTCCCACGCGGATCTCCCCGCCGGCCACGACCGTGCCGTCCTTGGCGTAGATGACGATCCGGGCCGGCGCCTCGACGGCGACCGCGATGGTGTCGACCGCCGCGAGAAAATCAAGGGTGGACCCGCCATTTGCGGCGCGAAGCAGAATCGCGCCGGGATCCTCTACCGTCGCGGTTCCCTCGCCCAGCGCGGCGTTGATCGCCTCGGCGATCCGGCGGGCGGTGGTGCGGTCTGGCTCGCGCAGCAGCAGCCGGGGAGAATCGCCGGCCAACGGCGGGCCGTCCACTTCCAGGACTCCGCCGTCCGGGATCCGCGCCGAGTTGTTGCGGCGTGCCAGGAGGGAGAACGATTTCCCGGACGACGCGACCATGAGCGGACCCTGAGCGGTCGCGCTGGGCGGCTGATCGGCATCGGTGGTCAGCGGCGTCATCCAGAGCACACCGCCCTCGAGCGAGGTCGCGTCCCCCAGCGCCGAGACCTGAACATCGAAACGCCCTCCCGCGCGCAGGTAGGGCGAGATCTCCGCCGTCACCAGCGTCGCCGCAACGTTGCGCAGCCGCAGGTACTCGGGTGGAACGACGAGGTCGAAGCGGCGCAGCAGGTTCACCACGGAGCTCACGGTGGCGCTGGGCGAGCCGACGCCCCCCAGACTCCGATCGCCGGTTCCATCCAGCCCCACGACCAGCCCGTAGCCCATCAGACGCCGTGGAACGTCCCCGTCGTGGATCGCGAGATCGCGCACGCGCGCCCGCGACGCCGCGGCGGCGATCTCGGTCACGCCCAGGCCCGCGAGCAGCGCGAGCAGTCCGATTACGGCAGTGCGTTTCATGGCCATAGGATGGAAAGGATCTTTCCCAGGATTCCGATCTTGGGACCCATCTTCTTCCCCTGGTACTTGATGGTTGCGTCCGCGATGCGGACGGAGAAGACGACGTTTTCCGGAGAGACGTCCTGGGGTCGAACGAAGCCGTGCAGGGTCATGGTCTGCTCGCGTCCGTCCACCGAGACTGCCTTCCGGCCTTCGATCTCCGCGATTCCTCCCGGTCCGACACTGACGACGCGGGCGCTGAGCGTCCCGCAGAGGTTCCCCTGGCGATTCGCTTCGCCGGTATTGCGCGAGTCGCTGTTCCATCCCGACTCGAGTCCCGTCGCCTTGATCGCCGCCTTGCCGTTGGCGTCGGCGCTGAGACCGGCGCGTAGCGTCCGCCTATCCTGACCGACGTTTGTGACCCGCTCGCGGGCCGAGGTCTCTTCGTCGATGATGACGGTCACGACGTCGCCCACCCGGAGCGGCGTCGCGTCCGAGGTCCAGGAGCTGCGACGCACGACGATCGGTGCCGGCGGTCGCTGCGCGGTCGTATCGGGTGTCACGGCCGGGGTCGGCGCCGGGGTCGTGACCGGGGTCGGCGCCGGGGCCGACGGCTCCTGGGCCGCGGCCGGACCCGTCCCCATTGCCAGGATCAACACGGCGGCACTCAGGATTCGCTTCGTCATGATTCACGCTCCACTTCGAGTACCGCGCGGCCGGGGCCGACGACGGTCGCCTCGATCGGCCGCTCTCTCCCCTTCACCCGAACCCGCACGAGGCCGCCCAGGGGGGCCGAGCCGAGGGCGACGCCCTCCAGCTCCACGCGTACCCCGGCCCGCGACCATTCGACCCGAATGGCATCGCGGGCCGCGATGACCGTGGGCGGGACGACCGCCGGCCAGACGACAACCTCTCCGGCCGCCAGCGGACGCCGTGTCTCCCAACCGAGCTCCGGCGCGTTTCGCGCGTCGCGCGCGGGCGGTCCCCACTGCGCGCACACGTCCGCTCGCAGGTCCCCGTCGCACAGACGCGCGCCGCGCGGCAGCGCCCGCGCCGCCACCCAGACCGTGTCGAGGATGCCGCAGCGGAAGCGCAACGCGACCGGATCCGCCCCCGGCGCTTCCGCCACCGCGGTGAACCATCCGTCCGCGCCCCGCCCGACGATGCGCGGCGTGGCATTCCCCACGGCGGTCCCGGGCACCGCGAGCTGTCCCCACTCGACGCACAGCCGGTCGGGCGCGATACCCCACTCCTCGGCGACCCGCGCCAGCAGAGGCTGCGCGATCACCGCCGGGACCTCGGCGAGAGCCGGGGTCCCGACGCACCCGACGAGCACCGCCAGCCAGGCTTTAGCGAATGAGCTCATTGGTCTGCTTCGCCATGTCGTCGCTGGCCTGGATCGCCCGCGCGTTGATCTCGTAGGCCCGCTGGGCCGCGATCATGTCGGTCATCTCCTGGACGATTTCGACGTTGCTCGACTCGAGCGCCCCGCTCAGCAACCGGCCGAAACCGTTCTCGTCCGGGAATCCGAGGATCGGTTCGCCGGAAGCGGGTGTCGCTTGGTACTGGTTCTCGCCGATGCTGAGGAGCCCGCTCGAGTTGATGAAGCGGGCCAGCTCGAGGCGCCCCACTTCCACCGGCTCGGTACTCCCCTCGCTGGTCGCCGTGACCAGACCCGAGGGGGCGATGCCGACGCTGGTCGCCTCCGGGGGAATCGTGATGCCGGGCAGCACTGGGTAGCCGTCGGTCGTTACCAGGGCCCCGGTGTCGGAGAGGGTGAGCCCCCCGTCGCGGGTGTAAGCCGTGGTGAGATCCGACCGTTGGATCTGCAGGAAGCCCTCCCCCTCGATCGCGATATCCAGGGGGCGATCGGTCACCGCGACCGCGCCCTGCGCATGCAGGCGCGACACCGCTCCGACGCGCACGCCGCGGCCGATCTGCACCGGTCCCACGTTCTCGGTGCTGCGGGCCTCACCCAGCCGGCTTTCCTGCATCGTCTCGTAGAGGATGTCCTGGAAGTAGACGCGGCTGCGCTTGAATCCGGTCGTGTTGACGTTCGCCAGATTGTTGGCGATCACGTCGATCATCCGCTGCTGGGCGATCATCCCGGTCGCGGACGTTCGCAGGCTACCGTTCATCGCTCCCCTCTCCCGTCCGAATCCACCCCGCCGGGGTGGGCCCGGCTCAAACCTTCGCGATCTCGTTGACCCCTATGCCGAGAACGCTGTCCATCACCTTCAGGACATTGAGATTCGCCGCGTAGGCGCGATGCACCCCGATCAGATCGACCATGGCGAGGATGGCGTCCAGGTTTGGTTCCTCGAGCCTTCCCTGGCGAACCCACGTGGCACCGGGTGCGACCGGTGCGGTCGGGCCCGCGGGAACATAGCGTCCCCCCTCGTCACGCTGCAGGGCGGCGAGATCGCTCACGCTCTCGATGCGCAGTTGGCCCGCGCCGCTGCCATCGACCCGGACGGTTCCATCCTCTTCGACATCCACCGATCCGCCGGTCACTACGATCGGCCCCTCGATACCGAGCATCGGATGTCCTTCCAGGTCCGTGATGCGGCCAGCGGCGTCCAACTGCAGGGGACCACCGCGCGTCAGTCGTTCCCCCTGTTCGGTCTGCACCACGAGAAAGCCGGGGCCTTCGAGCGCGATGTCGAGGGGCCGCCCGGTTTCGCTGAGCGCACCCTGCCGCCAATCGGTCCACTGCACCGGCGCGATCCCGTCGTTCGCCGCCCCGGTGCTGGCGCTCACGCGGATTGCCTTGAACCCCTGGGTCTCGGTGTTGGCCAGGTTGTGCGCCATCAGTTCCTCGGCGCGGCGGTAGTACGACAAGGATTGCGCCGTGTTAGTGATTCCCTGCATCGCCATGGTCGCTCCTCACTCGGCCCTGCCCACGGCCAATTTCCCTGCAAGGGGCGTACCGCCCGCTCCCCGAAGCATGAGCTCGGCTCTAAGTGCTTCCCCCCGAGACCGCTTGCGGCGGACGCTGGCTCTCCGGCGCGGTCGCCGGGGAGGCGGAGATTCCTTCCGCCCGGAACGGTCTTCCGCCCCAACCGCGACCGGCACCAGGGACTCGGAACCGAGCAGTCCCCGGACGGCATCCTGAGCGATGTCCATACGTCGCGCGATGGTTGGGACCCCCCATCCGCGCCGGTGCATGCGCACGATGCGATGCTCCCGCCCTCGCGGCAGGAGACCCACCAGCACGCCGAGG
>Ga0315286_10008114_pt1 | contig 10316 bp, 5 predicted proteins | sample YL17G10_0_MG_FD_205038 | JGI IMG/M metagenome (GOLD analysis project Ga0315286, IMG submission 205038) | Sediment microbial communities from Yellowstone Lake, YNP, Wyoming, USA - YL17G10_0 | ecosystem: Environmental > Aquatic > Freshwater > Lake > Sediment | place: USA: Wyoming | collected...
GTGACCGTCAGCCGACTGCCGATAACCGGACGGCCGTCCGCGATCTGCCGGAAGTGCACCGACCACTTGCCCAGACCGTGCGCGACCTTCTCGGTCGAGAGGCGAGAGGCATCCAACCGCCAGAGGGCCACGCTGCGGTCTACGAAGCCGCGCGCCAGTCGCTCGGCGGTCGCGGCATTCCGAACCTCGATTCCCTGATCGATGCCCGAACCGGTGACCAGCCGGGGCGTCAGCGTCACCGGATTCCAGTCGATCGCATACCAGTGCGCTCCGGTCTCCTCGGCGAACCCGCGCAACGCGCGGTCGACGCGCGTTTGGACCGCGTCGGGCAGACGCCCGCCGCCCGCATCGAGCGTCCGATTGATCGATTCGGGGCCCTCGGGGAGCAGCAGATCGGCCACGGGGGACTCGACGGGTTGGAGCGCCCCCACGTGAGCGACCAGTCCGATCGTCGAGAGGGCGAGCACGATGCAGAGCTCAAGAAGCGAAATGTGCCAGATCCGATGTGAACGCATGCGATCCTCCGTTGCTCATTCGGGGCATACCCATCCTCGGGCCGGGCGCACGGCTGGCGTGCCCCGACCGACAACCCCGGACAATCTGCACATTTAGGATATCACACTCCCGTCTCCGGGCCACGCGGAAGAAACGATGCCGCTATCCGAGCTGCCTGGCCGACAACGAACGGATGCGGTCCAACCCGAGCAACAGGGCGATCAGGAGCACCGGCCCGACCGCCGAGAACGCGTAGATCGCCTCCAAACCGAAACGCCCGCGGAGCGCACCCACGCCGAACGAGCCGACCGCCAGTCCCATCATCGCCGCGGCGGAGAAGAGCGCGCTAACCTGTGGCGTTCGGTCGGGCAACTCGTGCGACGCCAAGGCCAGCAGCAGGGGGAAGAGGGCCGAGCAGGAGAGACCCGCCAAGGCGAAGCGCCAGATCGCATCACCGGCGCTGCAGCGCGCGACCAGCATGAAGGAGATCGACATGCCGCCCGCCAGGCAGAGCGCCGTCGGCAGCAGCGCGCGCCGATGCACGATCCCGGCGGCGGCCGCTCGCCCGATCCCCATCGTCAGCCAGAAGCTGGATAACGCGCCGGCGGCTACCGCCAGGGGGAGCCGGAGGTTCTCGCGGAGGTAGATGACGGCCCAAGCCGTGAAGGTTGCCTCACCGACCCCGTAGAGGAAGCCGGTCAGCGAACGGACGCTCAACCGATGCGAAATGTGGAATCGGCCGTGCTCGTGATTCAGGCCGTCCGCCAGCCCGGCCACCGAACGCTTCCGCGCCAGCCACGCCAGGGCGAGAAGGATCGCGGTCAGGGCCAGCGGCGCGCCCGCCCAGAACCCGAGACGGGCGGCGGCGGCGACGGGCATCGGCCAGAGTGCGGCGCCGGCCGCGAACCCCGCGTGCAGCGCGGCGAGCGCGGGCCCGCGAGCCCGGGGGAAGCTCTCGATTGCCGCCGTGTTGAGCGCTATGGCGAGCACTCCGCCGCCGGGTCCGGCTACGACCATCGCGCTCATCAGAACGGAGAGCCCGACCGGCCGGGGGAGAGCTGCACTGGCCGCCAGCAGCGCCATCGCCACGGCCTGGGAGACGAGGCCGAAAAGAAAGAGCTCCTTCAGGCACCAGCGGCGCAGAAGCCTGGGGCCCGCGAGGGCGGTCAGGATCGCCAGACCGAGCCCGGGAACGAAGCAAGCGCCGTAGAGCGTATCGCCCATCTCGAGCCGGGTGCGCAGCAGGGTGCTGGAGGCGGGGAAAGTGACGCCGGCGGCGCCCACCGCCAACGAAGTCAGGTAGACTGCCGCCACGGATTGCCGGCTCGAGGTCGGCCGGGGTTTCGACGGGCGGCATGGCTTCACGGCGCGAGATGCTACAGGGCGACTGCGATCGACGCAGCAGCCTACGTCCTACGAGTCGCCACGGGAGAAGAGATTCTTGCGACGTCCCTCGGTGGGCTGGCTCTCATCGTCGCCGGTATCGCGCTTCAGCGGCGGCTCTGACTCCGGCGGCTGGAAGCGGCGGCGGGGGCCGCCATGGCCGCCCCGCGGCTCGGGTCGCGGCGGGTGCCAGAGCGTGCGATCTTCCACCGAGTTCTGATTGCCCCAGCCGGCCGAATCCCGCTGTGGGGGCGACCAGCGCTCGCGATCACGATCCGGCGGCTGAATCTCCTCGGCGCGATCGCGTGGCATGTAACGCGGATTTGCCGCGCGCGGTCCCCCCGCCTCGGGCAGGGTCGCGTCGATCATCGAGGCGTCGAATCCGGGCAACGCCAGCCGGGCAAAGATCGCCTTCGCCGTGTCCTGCGACCACTGCAGCACCTGCCGCGCCTCGTAGAACGTCGCGCGCCGGCTGTCATAGACGCTGTCCTTGATGTCCTTCGCCTGTCGAATCTGTCGGGTGGTCATCGGGGGCAGCAGACCCGGCTCGATGAACAGGTGTTCGAGGGCGATCAGGAGGCCGTAGAGGTTGGTGTCTTTGTATCCGCGCGAAGCAATCGCCGCTCGCGCGCAACGGTGCAGCGCGAAGTAGCCCTGCGTGACCGTTTCGTCCCAACGGCCTGCGGCGAACCCGGCGCGGGCGCGCTGGAGTTCCTCGCGGGCGGTGTCCAGCTCCTTTGCCGCCAAGTTCACGTCGGGCTCGATCTCTTTGATCCGGCCCTTCGTCAAGCAGTCCTGGAACACATCCATATATCCTCCAGCGGATCCCGTCGGTCGCGCCATGAAAATGCGAACCGGTGATCCTACGCCTCTCGCACCGGGATTGCAACGGATGGTTGCGAAGCGCGTGCGACCGGCGCATTTGAGGATACCCGTGGGGTGTGGAAGGGTTCCTAGGTCCGCAATTCAGTCGCCCCACTCTTGAACCGACCGCGCGCAGGTCCCCTTTCTCTGCAAAACGATGGTCACCCCGCTGGTCGACTCGAGTCGCGAGCCTAGTAGCTTGGGGCCTCCATGCCGTACTGCGCCCATTCCTCCCGCGAAGGTCCGAGCAGACCGGGCACACGCAAACCGGCCTGACGCATCAGCACCGTCATCTGCGCCCGATGATGCACCTCGTGCTCGCGCAAGATCGCCAGGGTGAGACCGCGCGGCCAGCTCTCGCCGTACATGTCGTCGGCGACCTGCAGGGTCTCGTCCGTCCACTGCCGCTGCAGCGCCTGGGGTAGCTCTTGCGCGACGCGACGATACGCCAGGGCTATGTCCCGCGCCGACGCGGGGGGTGGGGCCTGCGCATCGATGGTGGCGAGACCGAGACCCGTGCGGTTCATCATCTCCACCGCGCTCACCACGATGTGCCAGGCGAGTCCCCCCAGCGTGCGGTGGCCTTCGGCCACGGCGCGCGTGAGGTCGGCATCGGACAAGATGTCGAGCAATTGCTGCGTCCCCTGGGAAAGCTTGGAATAGCCCTGCAGGAAGTCGTCGAGCCGGCGAAACATCGCGCCTCCTTGCCGAGATCCCAAGCGGTAGACGGCACACCCTGCAAGTCTCAACAGATGTCCGCAGTATAGCCCATGGGGGGCGGCGCGCCCACGCGGAACCGGCGCGCGGGATTCGTGACTACGGCCGGCGGGCCGCGATGATGGTGATGTCGTCGTGCTGGGAGCCGGGTGGAGAGAAGGCGCGGACTTCCTGAACCAGACGATCGAGCACCTGGTTGCAGGTGCGGCCGGAGCAACCCCGTAGCGCGATCTCCAGGCGCTGGTTGCCGAAGAAGTCACCGGCGGCGTCCTGGGCCTCGGTTACGCCATCGGTGTAGCCGAGCAGGAGTGCGCCCGGTGCCAGGGTCAGCGCCGCTTCGGGATAGTGGGCCTGAGGTTGCAAGCCGAGGAGGAGACCGCCCTCGGCGAGCAGCGAGAGCGTGCCATCGGCGTCGATCAAGAGCGGGGCGTCGTGTCCGGCGCATGAGTAGCGCAGGGCTCCGGTTGCGGGGTCGATCACCGCGAGGAACGCGGTCACGAAGCGACCCGGGTCGACGCTGGAGTGTATGAAGCGGTTGACGCGCGAGAGGACCTCCGCCGGTCCCAGGCGGTCCAGGTCCTGGCTGCGCAACGAGGCGCGGAAGGCCGACATCAGCAATGCGGCGGGCGTGCCCTTGCCCGACACATCGGCGATCGCCAGACCCACCCGGCCACTGCCGAGGACGAAGAAATCGAAATAGTCGCCGCCGACCTCTCGGGCGGGGAGGCTCAGGCCCGCCAGCTCCAGACCGGGAACGTCCGGGGGCCCGGAGGGGAGCAGCCGCTGCTGGATCTCGCGCGCCAGTCGGAGTTCCTCGTCTCGGCGTTGCTGCTCCAGCTCCAGGGAGCGAATCCGCTCGAGCCCCTCCGCCATTTGGTTGAAGGAGTCGGCGACACCCCAAAGCTCGTCCTCACCTTCGATCCGAATGCGGTAGTCCAACTCGCCTTTGCGCAGTGCCGCGGTTCCGTCGGTGAGAGAACGTACCGCGTGGGTGATCGAGCGACCCATTTCGAGCACCTTCACGCCCGTCATCCAGATCGCGCCCAGGAAGAGCACCGCGATGACCACCAAGGCGATGAAGACCACCAGACCGGTCGAGCCTTCGTTCGCCCCGTGGAAGATCGTGCCGAACTCCTCGCCGAATCGGGCCGACGAGGAGACAAAGATGTCGTCGTCGGCCCAGCCGGTGGAAATCCAGCGGAGGCAGGAGAGGGTCGATCCCCATTGCAGCTGCCAGGCGCCGCGGTCCTCAGGGCCCACCGCCGCGGATGCCGAGGCCCTCATCGACGGGTTGACGCGCACCGGCATGCCGACGAAGCGGCTGATCCGCTCCATGTGCAGCGAGTCCACGCGGGCCAGCGCCTCGATGCGCAGCGGAGCGCCCTGATAGAGCGTGTCGAGCCGGGCCCGTAGATAGACCGTGCGCCGGTCCCACAGAAGCGGCGTCCGCGTCGACGGGACCTCGCACGCCAGCAGCGAATCCGGGGAGAACGCGGGTCGCTCTCCGACCACTTCGACCGGCGCGGTACCCAGCCGGGCCAGGATGATCTGCCCGCCAATGCGTGAACCGAACGGCTCGGGCGGGATCCTCCCCGTTGCCGCCAGGCCGCGCGCGATCTCCCCCGTCGCGACCGAGGAAGCGTCCGTCAGCAGGCGCGCCCCCACGGCTCCTCGATACTCGGACAGGTAGAAGGCGCCGGAGAGGAAGAGGAAGAGCACCACGAGGACGATCGGGATCAATCCCGCGAGCAGATGGGATCCGACGAGCCGGACCCAGATCCGCCGGATCGAGAGGTGGATTCGGCCGGTGCTGGCGGGAAGCGAGAGCAGGGCGTAAAGGGGGATGAGAATCGTCGTCTCCGCCGGCAGAGCGCGCAGGGCTCCCGCGAGGCCGGAGGCGTTCGGAAGATTGGCGGGGAGCGAGATCAGGCCCAGCGCGAAGGAGAGCACGCCGCTCAGCGTCACCAGGGCCAGCCGTCCCACACCCATCCCCGAAACCCAGCGATAGGAGAAGAGCAGTGGCAGGGCGAGGAACCCGACCGCCGGCAGGGCCGAGGTGGAGAGCGCGCCGAACACCAGCGCGGCTCCGAAGAGGACCACCCAGACCCGCTCGCGACGTCTCCAGGGACGATCCCACAGGACGAATCCGAGCAGCGCGCGCAGGGTGAGCAACGAACCGATCCAGGCGAGGATCGACGCGACCGAGCCTAGAACGCCGGATTCGGGCGCGGCCTCCCCGGCGGCCTGACTCAAGAGCCCGGGCACTTGCCGGGAGAGAATCAGCCCGATCCACCAGAGCAGGAAGAGCGTGTTCAGGCGGCAGCGGGGGCGGAGGCGCAGCCAAACGGCTGCCGCCGCAAGCCCGAGCAGATGCACCAGAAACCCGCCCATCGCCCCCTCGATCGGATGCCCGTCCACCGGAATCGGCGGACAGTCTACCATCCGTACCGGCGCGGGCCAGGGCGAAAGCGAGATCGGGCCCGACCCTCGCGGGCCGGGCCCGATCTTCGGAAGCGCGTCTGCGAAACCAGTCCGACTAGCGGCTGAGCACCAGCCTGCGCGTGGCGCTGAACTCGCCCGCCGTCATCCGGCAGAAGTAGACCCCCGAGGGCACCGGCTGGCCGCCGACATCGTTGCCGTCCCACTTGACGCTGTGCATCCCCGGTCCGAAGGCCTCACTGGCCAGCACCCGCACCGACCGTCCGTTGACGTCGAAGATGCTCAGTTGCGCGGCAACGCGAACCGGAACCTGGAAGGCGATTTCGGTCGCCCCAGTGATAGGATTGGCGCGGCTCCCGAGAAGCGCGTAGCGCAGCGTTTTGGCGACTCCCTCGCCGACGGGAGATGAGTCGAGCACGAAGCCGTCGACGAGGAGATCGTCTACATACCAGCCCTCGCGCGCGACTGCGCCGTCCGTGCCGAATCGGAAGCGCAGCTGGGCAGTGCCGCTGAACGCCTGCAGGTCGAAGTTCACCGCATGCCAGTCCCTGCTTCCCGAGAAGACCTCCGTACCGACAGGGAAGGGCCCTGGAATGCTGCCGGCGCGGATCGTGTGCGTGTAGCCCGCATCCGGGAAGATCTGCGTCCACGGCCCGCCATTGGCGCTGATCTCCACCAGGCCGCCATCGTAAGCGCTACCCGGGTGGGCCGAGCTCTCTTCGGCGTCGATCCACTGCCAGAAGTGCAGGTTCGAGTGGCTGAGGAGTTCGAATGGCGGCGTCACGAGCCCGGCGTCGAGCAGGTTGCTATAGCTGCCACTGCCGGTGTCGCCGCACTTCCAACTGCTCGCACCCACGGGCGTGTGATTGCGTGCCGTGCTGATGTGCCACTGGTCGCTGAAACCGCCGCTGACCGGAGCGTGCGTCCAGTTGGGCGCTCCGGATTCGACGTCCTCGGCCAGGATCTGCGCGATCGGCGCCACGACGAAGCTGTGGAGCTCCGTGGGAGCGCCGGGCGGATCCATGGCTGAATACCCGGCCTCATCGCTTGCCTGGAGGTAGTACTCGACCTCGGAGGTGTGCATCAGGTCGGGGATGGTGGCCTGGAACTCATCCTGTCCGCCCGTCGGGGTCATGACCACCGGGGTGAACTGGCCATGGTTCACGCGGTAGGTGAGCACCAGCGACGAAGGGATGAGCACCGAGCCGTAGGAGTAGATCGTGGCGGTGACCGCGACGTCACCCTGCTCCTCGTGGCTGGGCACCGGGGTGTGCACGATGAACACACCCACCAGGATCGGGGGGCAGGAGAAGCCGTGGTGGGTCGCGCCCTCGCAGATCTGGTCGTAGTGCGGCGTGCCGTTGTCCAGGTTGCCGTCGTCATCGTCGGCGATGAAGGTCGCCAGGACCTGCGCCGGCTGCGTTGTCGGGTGCTGCAGGACGCGGCCCATGTGCCAGCGCTCACCGGTCATCGAGCTGCCCAGGACGTCTCCGTAGAGGGCCATCATGCCCTGCTGGAAGTCCCAGTTGAAGCCGGCGATCACGCGGCCGGCACTGTGCTCCTCCTGGCCGATCACGTCGCCCGGGTACTGGAGGTTGTTCTCCGAGTCACGGATGCCCGAAGTGCAGTTGCTCGTGTAGAAGCCGCGGCCGATGTACGACTCGCGCGTGATCAGGTTGGACATGATGTCGCTGTTGCCTTCGCCGATGCCCTGGGTGCCCTGGGATCCGAGGATGTAGTCGGTGATCCCGTGACAGAACTCGTGGTGCACCACGCCCTGGATCTCGCCAGTGTTGGCGTAGGTCCCGCTCGCGGCGCAGAAGTTGATCGTGCCGTCCCACCAGGCGTTGCCCGGGCAGTAGCCGTCGCTCCGGTTCACATACGCGGTGATGCGCGCGTTGGTGTAGCCGAAGGTCGGGTCGAAGACGGCGATGAAGTCGTGGACGTCGTTCACCGCGTCGAAGGTGTCGCGCTCGTCCTGGCGCGCGTTGAGGTCGGTCCAGGCGACGGTGAAGGGCACGCCCGGCGTCGCGACGCCGGAGAAGGAGGCCTCCGCGCCGTTGTAGTTCTGCACGTTGACGTAGGGCCCGTAGAGCGTCGCGGTGACGGTCTTCGGGTCGGAGCCGGTGTAGGGGATGGTCCAGTTGCCGAGGGCGTCGGTATTGGTTTCGCCGACACCGGCGATCTGGATGCGGTCATAGGTGCAGTTGTCGACCGTCTCGCCGTTGCACCAGGTGGCGAACTGACGGCCGATCGACGCGTGACCGGTGAAATTCGTCGCGTCGATATCGTTGTACCGCCAGAGGATCCGTCCGTCCTGGGCATCGACCCAGGTGACCCAGATGCCGAGCGGGTCCTGCGTGCCGACCTTCACCCGCCATGCGAGGTGATGCTCGACCGCGGTCTCGCTCAAGGGCACCGGCAGCACCATCAGGGTCGTGCCGTCCTCGATCTTGTCCGTCGCGGCATTGAAGGGGAGATCCGCCTGCGCCACGCCCTCGGCCTGACGCGCGCTCAGCCGCGGCGTCGCGTCGATGGCGATCCCGGAGTAGAACTCCGAACCCATCACGAAGAGCCGGCCGGCGTCGGTGAAGGTCAGGCTCACCCGGCCGCCCCAAACGTCCAGCCCGCGATACGTCTGCTGGAAATGCGCGACCCACTTGCCCATCGCATGCGGGGTCGCCGTCAACCGAAGCTCCGCGGGATTGGCGCCCAGGGTTCCGGCGTTCGCCGCCAGCACCCGGCGCGCGACCGCCTCGACGTCGCTCGCGTCGTTCAACGCGGAGGCGACATTGACGCCGCTGCCGTAGAGATTGCCGGGGGTCCCGGTCTGCGGATTCCAGGAGTAGACCTGCCAGGTTCCGCCGTAACGCTCGCCGAGCGCCTCGGTCACCGCCTGGCTTGCCTGCTGCGTCTCGGTCGTGCGATAGCCGAAGAGATCGAACTCCTTCAACGGAATCGCGTAGGGCGTGCCCGTTTCGGGCGACTGAAACGCCCAGCCCTCGGGTGCCGCCGCGGCGAGCGCGATCAGCGCCAGTGCCGCCGCCAGCCAAACGCGGGTAATCGGACTCTTCATCGATGGATCTCCTTTCCGGTGCCTCGTTGCCTTTGCGCCTCCCACACACCTCTATCCAACCCGGCCGACACGTACGCCGAACTACCGGACCTCGAGACGCCACACGCGGTGACGGCGCCACCCACGGTCGCCCATCGGTCTGCCGGTTACTTCCGCTGAACTTTCTAATGATACACCCGCTTACGCCGGTTTTTGAAGCTGAAACTCGGCCGGTGGCGGATGTGGGCCGCGCGTGGGATCCGGTGGAGCCGCGTCGAGGGTTACGGTACAATCAGTATGGAAGTGCCCGATCCCCGCGCACCTGCCGCGGTTCTCATCGGGGCCCTCGGGAAGTCTTACACCATCTCCGGAAGGAGCATCCGATGCGCTCGCGCAACGCAACTCGGTTGGGCATGGCCACGCTGCTGGGATTGATGATCGTGACCTGGGGAGCCGGGGCGAAGACGATCCGCGTCTCCCTGGACTTCACGCCGCCCACCTTGCGACCGGTCGAGGCCGGCCGCGTGGTGGTCGAAACGCCCGACTGCGTGACGATGAATGAGCCCGGCCTCCCGTTGCTGCCGATGCGCGGCGCGGCCGTGGTGCTGCCTCCGGGGGAGGCTGTGGTCCAGGTCCACGCGCGGCGGGTCGGCGCCCATGGGATCGAGGGGCGTTACGCGGTCGCCTCGGCGGAGACTCCGCGCCCCATCAGCGCGCCGGGTCCTTTCGCGCCGACCCCGCCCGACGCCCGGGTGTACGGCGGCGACGAGACCTATCCGGGTGAGCCGGCGCGTCTGGTGACGATGCAGTACGGATGGGGTCACGGCCTGGCCTTCCTGCGCGTCTGTCCGATCACCTACCAGCCGGCCGCCGGCGCGCTCGAGTGGTGCGAACGGATCGAGATGGAGATCGAGACCGCTCCACTCGCCGGCGCCGATCCGGCACGGTTGCCGAACCTGCGGAACGACGAGCGCGTGCGCGCGCGCCTGGCGCAGCGGGTCCTCAATCCGGGCGATCTGAGCCTCTACGACGGCGCTTCGGCCTCGCCGACGTCCGGGTCGCGACTGGACCCGGACTACTTCCCGTACGTCATCGTGACCACCGAGGACTTCGCGCCGGGCTTCGCCGAGCTGGCGGTCCTGGAGTCGAGCCGGGGTCTACGGGCGCGGGTGATGCTCCTGAGCGAGATTGCCGCGGCGTACCCGGGCGGCGACCTGGCGGAGCAGCTGCGCAACTTCATCCTCGACGCGTATCAGAACTGGCAGACCGAATTCGTGATGCTCGGCGGCGACAACGGGGTGGTGCCGGTGCGCAATCTCTACGTCGACGCCGGCGGCACGATCGATGCCTTCCCCGGTGACTG
>Ga0315286_10008118_pt1 | contig 10313 bp, 7 predicted proteins | sample YL17G10_0_MG_FD_205038 | JGI IMG/M metagenome (GOLD analysis project Ga0315286, IMG submission 205038) | Sediment microbial communities from Yellowstone Lake, YNP, Wyoming, USA - YL17G10_0 | ecosystem: Environmental > Aquatic > Freshwater > Lake > Sediment | place: USA: Wyoming | collected...
TGCTGCAAGACCTCCGCGCCGCCCAATCGTAAATCGGCAATCGTAAATCGTAAATCGGATGACCTACCCCAAGCGCCTCATCGAAGTTGACCTGCCCATCAAGCGCATCTCCGCGCACGCGCGGCGCGAGAAGTCGATCCGGCATGGGCACATCTCCACGCTCCACATCTGGTGGGCGCGGCGGCCACTGGCGGCCTGCCGGGCGGTGATCTGCGCCGCGCTGTGGCCCGACCCGGCGGACCCGGAGTGCCCCGCCGCCTTCCGCAAAGCCGCCGCCCGGATCGTTCTCGATTTCGCCCGCAAGGTGACGACCGATACCAAGCTCGCCACGGAGCATTGCTCGCCCGAGAACTTCAAGCTCTGGCAGAAGCTGACTTCCACTTCAGCCTTCAGCCTTCAGCCTTTAGGCTTGCGCAGCGCCCTCCTCGACTTCATCGCCGACTTCGCCAATTGGGACAACTCCACCGTCCGCGAATACCTCGACACCGCCCGCCTCCTCACAGCCTACGCTCACCGCAGCTTGACGGAGCCGGGCTTCAACCCCACCGCGGCCCAAATCGACGAATCAATCCGCAATCCGCAATCCGCAATCCGCAATTGGGCGAAGCCCTTGGTCGTGGACCCCTTTGCCGGTGGCGGCTCCATCCCCCTCGAAGCCTTGCGCGTCGGCGCGGACGCCTTTGCCAGCGACCTCAACCCCGTGCCCGTCCTGCTCAACAAGGTCGTCCTCGAATACATCCCCAAGTACGGCCAGCGCCTCGCCGATGAAGTCCGCAAATGGGGCGAGTGGATCAAGCGCGAGGCCGAGAAGGAACTGGCCGAATTCTACCCCAAAGACCCCGACGGCGCGACGCCCATCGCCTACCTCTGGGCGCGCACCATCCAATGCGAAGGCCCCGGCTGCGGCGCGGAAGTCCCGCTCATCCGCGCCCTCTGGCTGTGCAAGAAGGCCAACCGCTCCGTGGCCCTGCAACTCGTGCCCCGGCCCAAGTCAGAGGTCAGAGGTCAGAAGTCAGAGGTCAGAAGTCAGGTGCCGCGCGTTGATTTCAAAATCATCGTCAAACAACGCGGCGACTGGGTGGACCTGGACGACCCGAAAACTAAAATCCAAGACCCGAAGTTCGACGGCACGGTCAAACGCGGCTCGGCAACGTGTCCCTGCTGCGGCTACACAACGCAGGTGGCTCGCCTCCGCGAACAAATCAAGAGCCATCGAGGAGGAGCGAACCACGCTCGGATGTTATGTGTCGTAACGACCAAGGAAAGCGAGCAAGGGCGAGCGTTCCGTTTGCCCGTCGAGAGAGATACAAAAGTCGTCCAAAAGGCGCAGCAAGAGCTGGAGCGGCGAAAGAAGGCGCACCGTGGCAAAATCAGCCTTGTGCCCGATGAGCAAGTTGACATTCGAGGAGTCCGCCACACTTGGGGGATGATTTACGGACTGAATTCTTGGGGCGACTACTTCACAGACCGCCAACTTCTCGCTCTCACGAGCTTGACCCGTCTCGTCGAGGAGGTCGCAATCAAGACGGGCAAGTCTGAAGAGGTTGGACTTCGAGTAGCAACACAAACTGTCCTCGCTCTCGGTGTCAGCCGTATCGCCGACATTGCAAATTCCCTCTGCACATGGAAACCATCCATGACGCAGGCAATCCACCTTTTCGCCCGCCAAGCAATTCCCATGACATGGGATTTTGCCGAGACAAGCCTCCTGTCCGATGCTGCTGGCGACTACGGCACCACCATTGGAAACATGCTCCGCATATTGGAGGGTGAGTTGGCGGTCGGCGGGAACGGAAAGGCTGAACAGAACTCGGCCTGTGAGCACCGGTTGCCTGACGACTCCGCAGACTTGTTCATTACCGACCCTCCCTACTACGACGCGGTTCCCTACGCCTACCTCTCCGATTTCTTCTACGTCTGGCTGAGGCGGAGCCTCGGGCGGACCTATAGTGATCTCTTCAAAGAACCGGCCGTCCCGAAAGATGCGGAGATAGTTGTGGACAGACCCCACGAGTTGAGCAACTCGACCCACGACATCGCGTTTTACGAACGCGAGTTGACACGCGCTTTCGCTGAAGGTCGGCGGGTCGCCAAACCAGAGGCGCTTGGAACGGTTGTTTTCGCCAGCAAGACAACGGCGAGTTGGGAAGCGATTTTGAAAGCGGTCGTTGACGCCGGTTGGATTATCAGCGCGTCTTGGCCCATTGACACGGAAATGGAGACTCGCGTCTCAGCGCAAGGCCAGGCACGGCTCGCTTCCTCCGTCCATCTGGTTTGCCGCCCGCGCCCCGATGCTGAAGCCGCCCAACTTCAGCCTTCAGCCTTCAGCCTTCAGCCTTTCCCCAACGTCGGCGACTGGCGCGACGTGCTGGCCGAGTTGCCCCGCCGCATCCACGACTGGATGCCGCGCCTGGCCGAGGAAGGCGTCGTGGGCGCGGACGCCATCTTCGCCTGTCTCGGCCCGGCCCTGGAAATCTTCTCCCGCTATTCGCGCGTGGAGAAGGCCAGCGGCGAGGCCGTCCCGCTCAAGGAATACCTGGAGCAGGTCTGGGCCGCCGTCGCCAAGGAAGCCCTCACCATGATCTTCAGCGGCGCCGACACCGCCGCCTTCGAGGAAGACGCCCGCCTCACCGCCATGTGGCTCTGGACGCTTTCGACCGGAGGACAGACGACAGACGACGGAGGACGGACGGAAGAAAGCGAAGCGGAGGACGAGGAAGGCGGCGGCAAGAAGGGCGGCGGTGGCGGCTTCGTGCTGGAGTTTGACGCCGCCCGCAAAATCGCCCAGGGCCTGGGTGCGCACCTGGAGGACTTGGCCAGCCTCGTGGCCGTGGAGGGCGAAACTGCCCGCCTGCTCCCCGTGGCCGAGCGCGCGCGCGCCCTCTTCGGCAAGGACGAAGGCAAGGCCGCCACCACCCGCCGCAAACGCGAGCCGCAGATGGACCTGTTCAAGGCCCTCCAAGCCGACGCCGACACCCAAGCCTCCTTCGGTGACACGAAGGTAGAAAGCATCGGCAACACCGTCCTGGACCGCGTGCACCAGAGCATGATCCTCTTCGCCGCCGGCCGCAGCGAAGCCCTGAAGCGCTTCCTGGTCGAAGACGCCGCCGGCAACGACGCCCGTTTCTGGACCCTCGCCCAAGCCCTCTCCGCCCTCTACCCCGCCAGCACCGACGAAAAGCGGTGGGTGGATGGTGTATTGGCGAGGAAGAAGGGATTGGGATTCTGACGGACTGTTTGATATGGTCGGCCCACTGAACTGAGTGAAAGGCAGAGCTTATGGTGAAGCGCATCTACGTGGACAACTTTCGGTGCCTGGTGAATTTCGAGCTAAAGTTCGAACGGGTGAATCTCCTGCTCGGAGGCAATGGCAGCGGTAAGACCACCGTTTTTGACGTGCTGTATCGCCTCCAGCAGTTCTTGGCAGGCAACGCCAAGGTACTGGCTGTGTTTCCAAGCAAGGAATTGACCCGATGGCAGACGACCCTTGACACCGACTATCCGACAGAGGTTTACGTCGCCTCCTCCGGCACGAACCAGCCTCGCTGGCAAACCAACGCCGTCCAGCGCTTCGAACTGGATCTTGGACTCGGCAAGGACGACTACAAATATGCCTTGGTCATTGAACATGACGAGGATCGGCGCCGGGCGAGAATCAAAAGTGAAACGCTGACCTTGGAGGGGAAGCCGCTATTCGATTTCCAGGAAGGCACGGCCAAGCTCTACCACGACGATTTCAAGCCCGGTCCGCAGTATCCGTTCGATTGGACTCAGTCGGGCGTTGGTGTGCTTCAACCACGCCCGGACAACAAGAAGCTGACCCGCTTTAGGAAGGAGATCGAGAAGATCATCGTCGCCAGCCCTCACCCGATGCTCATGTCGTCAGAAAGCCGCGCGGAAGAAAGTTCCTTGTCCAGGCACATGGAGAACTTCGTTTCATGGTATCGTTTTCTTTCGCAGGAGCACCAAGGAGGGATGCTCGGTCTCTTCCAGGAACTCAAGAAGGTCATTACCGGCTTCACCGCGTTCAGTCTCAAAGAAGCTGGAGAGGCGAGAGTGCTGAAAGTCCTGCTCGATCCGCCTGGCGGTAGCGGACGCCCCCTGGTCTACGACTTCAGCGAGATCTCGGACGGCCAGCGGGTCTTGGTTGCTTTGTATGCCCTCTTGTTCGGGCTGAAAGATGAGCGGATCAGCCTATTTCTTGACGAGCCTGATAATTTCGTCGCGCTGCGTGAAATCCAGCCCTGGCTGACCGCGTTGACTGATTCCTGTGGCGATGGCGTCGAGCAAGCCGTCCTGATCTCCCATCACCCTGAGATTATCGACCACCTGGCTTTGTCGCATGGAAGATGGTTCGATCGTGACAGCAATGGCCCTTCGCGCGTCACCGACAAACCGAAAGCCCAAGTCGATGGCCTCACACCTTCCGGCAGCATCGCGCGGGGGTGGGAATCATGAGCCAGGATTCGGTCCTCGCCGTGGTGCTGTGCGAAGACACCCAGACCGAGTGTTTCATTCGTCGCTTTCTCGCAAAGCGGAATTGGGATCGACGGCAGATTCGCACGGAGACGCTACCGGCTGGCAAAGGGTCCGGGTTGGTTTGGGTGCGAGAGAAGTTCGTGACCGAACTCAAGGCCTACCGCAGCAGAAGTACCCGTGCGGCAACCTGCATGATCGTGGCCTCAGACGCGGACGACAAGACCGTGGAAGAGCGCATCCAGACCTTCAAGGATGCGTGCGCTGAGGCTAACGTGCCGTTTCGCAAGGAAGGCGAGCGCATCATCTTCGTAGTTCCGCGACGCAACATCGAGACGTGGCTGGCCTATCTGCGGGGTCAGCCGGTCAACGAGCTGGATGCCTATCCGAAATACAGTAACGAAAGTGAGTGTCGCGGACAGGTGGCCAAGCTCGACGATTTGTGTCGTCGCCAGAGACTCGAGCCCGAAGCACCGCCACCATCTCTGATTTCTGCTTGTTTGGAATTCAAACGCATCGCGAACTGAGCCTCCCCCATGCCCCTCGAACCGTGGCATGAAGTCGTCACGCCGCGCGAAGACTTGCGCGAAGACAAACCGCTCGACGCATCGGAATTCGCCGTCCATCTTGATCAGGTGCGCGAAAGCCGCGACCAACGCTTCTGGACCCTCGCCCAGGCCCTCTCCGCCCTCTACCCCGCCGGCACCGACGAAAAGCGCTGGGTGGATGGGGTGCTGGCGAGGAAGAAGGGGTTGGGATTCTGAGCAAGGCCGGACTACGCTGCTGAATTATGACCGAAGAGTTTCTATTCTCGCAGATGACACTGCCATCCGAGTTGGTGGAAGATCTGCGGCGCCAGAATCCTTGGTGGGAGGGGCGTGCGCTGCCCGAATTGCCACCTCACCGCAGGCATTTGGTGCGGCAGATTCAGCGGCGCCTGGAATGGAAGCTGGCACCCGTGGTGGTTGTGCGTGGACCGCGGCAGATCGGCAAGACGACCGCTCAACTGCACTGGATCGAGGACATCCTGAAGTCAGGCGTGAAAGGAGACCGAATCCTTCGAGTGCAGTTTGACGACCTGCGCGAGATGGGCGATTTCAATTCGCCCATCTTGCGGATCGTTGACTGGTTCGAGCGCACGATTCTGGGAAGCACCTTTAACGAAGCGGCGCGGCGCGGATCGCCCGCATTCTTGCTGCTGGACGAGGTGCAGAACCTGGACAACTGGGCGCCCCAGTTGAAGTCCCTGGTGGATTCTTCCACAGTGCAGGTGGTGGTGACGGGTAGTTCGGCGCTGCGGAGCGAGGCCGGGCGCGATAGTCTGGCAGGGCGAATCACCTCGCTGGAGGCGGGAACGCTGTCGCTGACTGAAATCGCGACGCTCCGAGGGTTCGATCTTGGAGAGCCGTATCTGAAGGACAACGGCCTGGAGGCACTCACCCACGCATCCTTTTGGACGGGATTACGTGAGCATGGTCAGTCGCGGGAGCAGACCCGGGATGCTGCGTTCGCTGCTTTTTCGGAACGCGGCGGCTACCCGCTGGCTCACCTGCGCGCCACCGCGCCGTGGGAACAAGTGGCCGATCAGTTGAACGAGACGGTCATCAAACGGGTCATCCAGCATGATCTTCGACTCGGTGAACGCGGGCGGAAACGCGACCCTGCGCTCCTTGAGGAACTGTTCCGCCTTTGCTGTCGCTACGCCGGCCAGACCCCCACGATCCAGACGCTAGCCCGGGAAGCCCAGCGTGTTCTCCAAGCCAATGTTGGCGCTCAGCGGATCAATGCGTATCTACGGTTTCTCGGCGACACACTGCTGTTGCGCCTGATTCCTCCGCTGGAGATTCGTCTCAAGCGCAAGCGGGGCAGCCCGAAGCTGTGCCTGGTCGATCACAGCCTGCGGGCGAGCTGGCTGCAGGAGCAGATTCCTCTGGACCCAAGAAAACTGCATGAGGAACCGGAGTTGACCGTGGTCGCCGGGCACCTGGCTGAGAGCGTGACGGGCGCGCTCCTGTCAACGATCACGGGGCTGGACATCGCTCATTTCCCGGAAAGGCAGGGCGAGCCAGAGGTGGACTTCGTTCTGACGATTGGGGTCAAACGAATCCCAATCGAAGTGAAATACCAAGCGAAGATCGACCCCATGCGCGACACCGAGGGTCTCCGATCATTTGTCGAGAAAGCGGTGAACAACGCGCCTTTCGGGCTTCTCGTCACGCAGGGCGATTCATCGGGAGTTGTTGATCCGCGCGTGGTCGCCCTGCCGCTTTCCTCGCTCATGCTCCTACGCTGATATGCCCCTCAAACCCTGGTACAAAGTCGTGACGCCTCGCGAGGATTTGCGCGAAGGCAAACCCCTCGACGCCGCCGAATTCGCCGTTCACCTGGACGACGTTCGCAACAACTGCGCCCCGCCCGATTACCAGAAGCCCGACCGCTTCTTCGGGCGGACCTACCTGACGAAGAACCTGTCCACGCTTGCCAGCGAGGTCATCCGCCGGCTCTCCGGCCAGCGCACGGAGACGAGCGCGGTCTTCAACCTCGCCACACAATTCGGCGGCGGCAAGACGCACGCGCTCACACTGCTCTACCATCTCACCCATCACGGGGCAGCCTCGCACAGGTGGGCCGGCGTGCCGCAGTTGCTCGTCGCAGCCGGGGTGAAGGAAGTGCCCAAGGCGGCCACGGCCGTCCTTGTTGGTGCCGAGTTCGATTCGGTCAAGGGCCGTGGCGGCGAGGGGGAGCCGGTCCGCAAGACGCCGTGGGGCGAAATCGCCTGGCAACTGGGCGGCGAGAAAGCGTTCGCCGTCGTGGCCGAGCACGAGAAGACGAAGACGGCACCCGGCGGCGAGGTCATCCGCCAGCTGTTCCCGAAGGACAAGCCAAGCCTCATCTTGCTGGACGAGTTGATGAATTATGTCAGCCGCAACCGGAAAAGCGGCTTGGGCACGCAGCTTTATCACTTCCTCCAAAACCTCTCGGAAGTGGCGCGCGGCCTGGACGGCGTGGTGTTGGCGGTGTCCATCCCCGCGTCGGAAATGGAGATGACGGCGGAAGACCAGTCCGACTACGAGCGGTTCAAGAAGATGCTCGACCGCCTGGGCAAGGCCATCGTCATGTCCGCCGAGGCGGAGGCATCGGAAATCATCCGCCGCCGGCTGTTTGAGTGGGACGAGCGCGCCATCAACAGCGAAGGCAAGGTGCTGCTTCCCAAGGAAGCGATTGAAACCTGCAACGAGTACGGCGACTGGGTCGTGGACCATCGCCAGCAGTTGCCCAACTGGTTCCCGCTGGACGGCGCCCGCGAGCAGTTCGCAGCCACTTATCCGTTCCACCCCACCGCCATTTCCGTTTTCGAGCGTAAGTGGCAGGAGCTGCCCCGCTTTCAACAGACGCGCGGCGTGTTGCGGATGCTGGCGCTCTGGGTGGCCCATGCCTATCAGCAGGGGTTCAAGGGCGGGCACAAAGACCCGCTCATCGGCCTGGGCACCGCGCCCCTGGAGGATTCCATGTTCCGCTCGGCGGTGTTCGAGCAGTTGGGCGAGACCAAGCTCGAAGGCGCCGTGACGACCGACATTTGTGGCAAGAAGGCATCCCACGCCGACCGCCTCGACGCCGAGGCGCCGGACACCATCAAGAACGCCCGCCTGCACCGCAAGGTGGCAACGGCCATCCTGTTCGAGTCCAACGGCGGCCAGGCCAAGGGCGAGGCCACCCAACCGGAGGTCCGCCTCGCCGTGGCTGAGCCAGGCCTCGACAGCGGCAACGTCGAGACAGCCCTGGAGGCGCTCACGGAGGCTTGCTACTACCTCACGGTCGAGCGCAACCGCTACCGGTTCAGCCTCAGAGAGAACCTCAACAAGCGGTTCGCTGATCGCCGTGCCACCATTCAGCCCGCCGCCGTCCAAGAGCGCGTGCGCGAGGAAATCCAAAAGGTCTTCGCCGCCAGCAGTGGGGTGGAGCGCATCTTTTTCCCGGAGAAGTCCAACCAGGTGCCGGACCGCCCGGCGGTCACACTGGTCGTGTTGCCGCCCGACCAGTCGCTCCAGGACGAGAAGGCCACGACGCAGTTTGTCGAAACCGTCACCCGCGAGGCCGGCTCGTCGTCTCGGACATTCAAGAGCGCCCTCATCTTCTGCGTGCCGGACGCCCCGGACGCGCTCTGCGACGAAGCCCGCAAGGTGCTCGCCTGGGAGGACATCGACGACGAAGCGCCCGACTTGAAGCTCGACGACACGCAGATCCGTCAACTCGACGAGAACGTGAAGAAGGCCAAGCGCGACCTGAAGGAGACCATCTGGCGCACCTACAGATGCCTCATGCTGCTGGCCAAAGACAACACCCTAAAGAAGGTGGACATGGGCCTGGTCCACTCCAGCGCCGCGCCAGACATGGTCACACTGATCATCAACCGGCTGAGCCAAGACGGCGACATCGAGAAGGGCATCAGCCCGCAATTCCTTGTCCGCAACTGGCCGGCCATGAAGGAATGGCCCACCAAATCCGTCCGCGACGCCTTCTTCGCCACACCGAAGTTCCCGCGCCTGCTGAACGTCGAGGCCGTCCGGCAGGCCATCCAGAACGGCGTCGCCAACGGCTTCTTCGCCTACGTCGGCAAGACCGCCAAGGGCGACTACAGCCCGTTCTTTTTCCAGAAGCCGCTGATGTCCGGCGACATCGAGTTCTCGGAGGAGATGTTTCTCATCAAGAAGGATACGGCCGAGGAATACCAGAAGGCGAAAGCCCAGGCGCCGCAACCGAAACCGGAGGTGGTGCCTGAGCCGGACGTGCAGGTGGGGAAGGAAAGAGCCGTTGGCGCGCAGCCGACAAGGCCCGAGCAACTGACTTTCGGCGGCCTATCGTGGTCGGGCGAGATCCCGCCGCAGAAGTGGATGAACTTCTACACGAAGGTCCTCTCGAAATTCGCTTCGGGTAGCAAACTGAAGTTGAGGCTCGCCATCGAAGTGAATCCGGAAAGCGGCGTTTCCAAGCAGAAGGTCGAAGAAACCAAAGCGGCCTTGCGCGAGCTGGGTCTCAACGACGACGTCACGACATCCTAGCGGCTCGCCTCCACCTCCAGTTGACACCTCATCCCTCAGGAGAGCAGACCGGCGCTGGACGCCCTCGCCCGCTGGACGACCCGCTGACGCGCTGCCCAGTGTTTCAGTGCCGTGGCTTTCTCCTCCGCCAGCACCGGGAACAGCAGGTCCGGGAAGGGTGTTTGCCAGGCCAGCGCTTCCGCCTCATTCAGGGCCAGGTGCAGCAGATGCCGCTGCGCTTCCAACGTTCGGCCGAAATCGCGCCACAGGGAGCCTTTGACCTCCTCCATCTGCCTCAGCAACTCACGGCACGACGGGAGACGCACCATTGAGATCGAGTCTCGTTTCATTGGCTGGACATTCGTCCGTGGCAAGCCCCCGTGCCATTACAGGTCGCGGGATTAGTTGGAACGTGGCTCAGCCGGCGAGCACGACGACGGAGAGGCTCGTCGGCGTCGGGCGGGCACCGCCTTTTCGCTTGCTCTACCAGCTGCGGAACGGCTACCACAATGCCGCACTCGACGATTCCATGCGCGGACACCCGATGAGGTGATGCCTCGAGCACGCGTGCCTTATGAAACCGACCCGCCGCCAGTTCCTGCAAACGAGCGCCCTTGCGGCTTCGGCCTTTACACTGGTTCCGCGATCCGCCCTCGGCGGGGCCCGAACCGTCCCCCCCAGCGAGAAACTCACCCTCGCTGGCATCGGCGTCGGCGGTCAGGGTGTGCAAAACATGGTGGCCTTCCAGGCGTTTCCGGAAGTCCAGGTCGTGGCCGTTTGCGACGTGAACCGTGAAGG
>Ga0315286_10008120_pt1 | contig 10312 bp, 17 predicted proteins | sample YL17G10_0_MG_FD_205038 | JGI IMG/M metagenome (GOLD analysis project Ga0315286, IMG submission 205038) | Sediment microbial communities from Yellowstone Lake, YNP, Wyoming, USA - YL17G10_0 | ecosystem: Environmental > Aquatic > Freshwater > Lake > Sediment | place: USA: Wyoming | collected...
CTATCCGAGACCTGGCCGTCATGGTCAAATGTGGCATCCACCATGAGCGGTTAATTGATTTTACCAAGGATGCCCTCTGAAGGAAAGAGGGAAAGTATCATGATCTTCATCCCATTAAGAGATTTTCCAAGTAGTGATCCATTCCAGAATCAAGACGTAATCCCATATTTGACCACTGAGGAATTAAGGGAGCTATCGAATTTAAAGGATCTTACGCGAAGTAACATAGCGACACTGCGTTATTTCGAGGAGCGCGAAGGGACTATCTTCAAGGCAGCGCGGGCCAGATTACCAAAGGGAGGGCCGGTCAATGAAGCTGATTGACTCTGAGGTTATTGCCGTCCGCTTAAGAGCGACCCTTGAGAATCTCTTTGAAACCAGTAATCAGGCTGTTTTCCTGGGTTTGATTCATCCTTACATTGCATCGCTAACGCTTCAAATGAGTAATCGGCATTAATCAGTAAGAGGAGAATAGACCGTGACTGAGTCAGAGCAGTTGTTAGCTATTAAGTTATTAAAAGCTATCAGGGCCATTGTCGATCTGATACCGGAGCCGGAAATTCTTAAGGATAAAGAAGATAAACTCCTTGAATCAATTTACCTACAGCAGAAGGAATCAGCAAAGCAGAATCATATTGCGGCTTAGTCTTCCGTCAAGGTTATGGCCTTGTGTGTCCAGAGTATGAATCAATTAAGACATTATCTGCTCATGAGAAGCAGTTATCATAAGGGTAATATGAACGAGATGATTAATATCAAATTTTCACAAGATGAGATACTTGTGTTGTTTAAGTGCCTTATAGCTGTTTTGTCTTTTGCTGTAACGCTTGATGATGCGTTAGAAACTAAACGGGATCTTAGGGAAATTCAGAGAATCAAAGTCAAAATCTATAACGCAGCTATGAACGAACGTAAACAGAGGAACCAGTGCCGGCGGAAGGCGTGCGGATTCCTGGAGTTCTGCAGGCGTAAGAACGGCAAATGATGCAATCTTTCCCTGGACCAGTCCAGGAATAAGGTTGACCATAGAGAATTAATTTTTTGACCCCTGGGGAGGTTTAACGGTTTTCCTCCCTGGGGGTTGACCCTTGGACACCACCGGACATTTGACCAGGACAGAAGACAGACAACGAATGGACAATCAGAATAATGGACAGTCTAACAGCGAAAAAGTAACCATTTCCCTTGCTGCCAAGGCTCTCAAGGTATCGACAAAGACTGTCCATAGATACATTGAAAGGGGACAATTATCAAAGCTTAAGGAAGGGACAAGGATATATGTCCCAATGGACGAGATAAGGGCCTTGTTAAGTGGACAGCCAAAGGTGGATAAATGTCCACGTGTCCACGAAAAAGACAGGGTAACGGTGGACAGGACACATTATGACGGGCTACTTGTCCGCCTGGGCCAATTGGAAGCTAATCAGCAGCTACTCTTAGAGTACAGAGCTGGCATTGAATCCAGGGACAAGGCACTTGAGCAGGCCAAAGAGAATATAAGTGCTCAGGCTCAGGAGTTGGCCACGGTGAAAAGTGCCCTGAATACCAATAGCACGGAGCTGGACAAGGCAAAGGCCACCATTACTAAGGCTCGAAATGAGTTACAGATGCTCATGGAGATTAAGCAAGATGCCGAGCAAAAGGCCAAAGTGGTACTTGACCAGCAGGCCATAATAGGAGCAAGAGAATACGAGCTGGCCGAGATCCGGGCCAAAGTGGAAAGGTTGCAGCGGTCATGGTGGCGACGATGGTTCAGGAGAGAAAGCAAATGATAGAAGATGAAGAAAAAATACTTAAAATTCTAACCGGACCGGAGGGAAAGAACCATTTTAGCCGGAAAGAATTTTATCAGAAAATCGATCAGATAATAGCTGATTTGAATAAAAGTCTTTTTTTCCTTTGGTATAAACAGAACTATAGGCTTCGGGAAAAAAAGCAAGGCAAACGGTCAATTTCACATGAGCAACTAGAGGGAAAATTTGAGCAGTATTTGAAGGAAATACAAAAAGACGGGGATTCATTCTACTTTCCTGCACTCTTATTTACTACCCCTGATGGCGATTTCTACTTTAACGATCGACATGTTTATCCCACCATCAAATATATATTGAGTGAAGAAACTACCCCTTTAGCAGGGGAATCGTTACCCTTACTAAAGGATTTATTACCACGACTAGCCGGTATACCAGCGTTAAAAAAGGATTTAACCCTAACCGATGCTTCGGAAATAATAGAATTTAGAATATATCTGCTCTCAATCAAGAAAGCTCTACATCTAATGTCCAAGGACAGTGGATCAGAGTCAGAGATTGGTATCCGAGAAAGAAAATTACTTCTTTTAATCTATCAAATCTATGACTTAACTAATCGTGTGGAGCGAGATTTTGAAAAGAAAGATCGTAAACGGATAAAAAACCGTGAAATTGCTCAATCAAAAATCGATAAAAAGTTATGCAAGATAAAACAGCATGAGAAGTACAGTGATATATCAAAAATTATAGCTGATTGCCAAGGGAAGCCGAATCCAACACAAAAGAAAGAGTTGAATCGGCTAATTAAAGAGGCCGGTGACATCGAAAGTCAAAAAACTATTTTGAGATATAGAAAAATACTTTTACAGAAGCCTGCAGAAATAAAATAGGTAAAAGCGTTCGCTTTTACCTATTTTATTATAAGAATAAAATTTATATTACTGTTGACCACAAAAAATATTTGTAAACACTTTCGAAAGGTGCTATCTTGTTTCGCAAGGGAAAATAGGAAGCCTTCCGGAGGCCGTTTTAAAGTTTAAACCCAAAAGATAATAATTAATTGGAGGAAATTACATGACAACAAAAGCTGAACTTGAAGACCTTATCTCCGATGTTGTTGATATTCTGGATGATTCAAATATTGACCCAGATGATCGGATCGAACAGGCACTTGAACTTCTAGACCCAGATGATGAGGACGAGTAATAATTGAGGACTAGGTGAAGCGGGGATAATTTTTGACCCTCGAAGAAAGGTGTAAATTCTCTATGCAAGAAGGTCTTTTAGACCAAGGACAAATAACAATCTATATCTTAAGGAGGAAATTTTTATGGCTAAGCCTACAAAGGAAAATCTTTTGAACCGTGTTTATGAACTTGAGGGAGCCTTAGAGGATGCCTCAGACGCACTGGCAGAGGGTAACTCTTTTGAAGCTGAAGAAATTATTGATGAGGCGCTGAATGATGACGGGGAGGATGACTAATTCCTTACTCAAATAACGGCTACGCTATTTCACCAGAAAGGGAGCAGGGCTGGTAATTCTTCTTATGGGTGCGGCGGTAGTGTTTTACGCTTGCAAGCGGGGAATTATTTAGTCAACAAAAAACCCGGAATCTTTGGCAGAGACGCCGGGCGGGCACAACTTTAACTTTTTTCGATAATGGGAACTTTGGCGGGGTAAGTGCGCCTAATCCCCTCTTTTGTTAATGTTAGCAAAGAAGAGCCGTAAAAGCAATCTCTTTATGAAGGTTAAAGCATGACAGGAAGTATTCAAGACAGAATCAAGGAACGATGCTTAGAATGAAGGAACTATACCGTAGAGCTGTTATTGAATACTCAGAGCGTAGCACACAACAGCAGTAATTATAGTAAAGAGGCGGAAGAGCAGGTAATGAAAAGACATATTATCAATATCAAAGTGACGGCGGTATAAGGATGGACGAACGCGAAGAGCTGGAAAAAATCTACACGGAACTAACACGCGGAATAGCAAATACTCCTGAAAATATCTCCAAACTCATCAATTATAATTGTACAGAGGCCGGAAATGCGGAACTTTTTAGGGACTTGGCTGGAAATTTTTTTAGGCACGTTCCAGAAATTGGGTGTTGGCTCAAATCTGATGGCGTGAGATGGATTAAATCCAATGAAGAAGCAAAATTGACAATGTTGGCCATTGTTAGAAAAAGGATTGATGCTGCCCAATTATGGATTTCAGATCCCAAACAAAGCGATTTGAGAGAAAAAGTTATTAAGTGGTCACTTGCTTCTGAATCAGATTTCAAACTAAAAGCTTCTCTTGAAATTGCTAAATGTATGCTTACCAAGTCATTCATGGAGTTTGATAAAGATCCATACCTTCTTTGTTGCGAAAATGGCGTAATTGATCTTCGAGTAGGTGGTGAAGGTTTTCGTAAGGCGAAACCAGAAGATTTCCTTTATAAATGCACTAATGTAAAATTTGATCCATACGCAGAGTGTACACGCTGGTTACAATTTCAAAATGAGGTATGTGTCAATAATGTTGATATGGTCAATTTTAAGCAAAAAGCTTATGGCTATACACTCACTGGGAAAACTACCGAGCAATGTTTATTCCTTTGTTGGGGTGACGGACAAAATGGAAAATCAACAGAGTTTGGTATTGCTGAAAAGCTATTAGGTGATTATGCATTATCAACTCCTGCTTCTACGTTCAAAGAGCAATATGGAAATGATTCAATCCCAAATGACATTGCACGTATGGCCGGAATGCGACTTGTCAAAACCATCGAAATTAAGGAAGGTGTCCGCCTAAATGAAGAGCGTATAAAATCACTTACAGGGGGGGATAGAATAAGTGCCAGATTCCTACATAAAGAATTTTTCGATTATTGGCCAGAGTATAAGCTATGGCTGGCCACAAACCACAAACCTATCATTAAGGGAACAGACGAGGCTATATGGCGGCGTATCCGACTCATTCCTTTTGAGGCTCATTTCGACGAAAAAACTAAAGACCCCAATTTATTAAATACTCTTCAATCTGAACTTCCTGGCATTTTACTATGGGCCATAGATGGCTGTCATATGTGGCAACAGGATGGACTTACGCCTCCCGAAAAAGTGAAAAAAGCAACATTAGGATATCGTGAAGAGTCTGATGTTGTTGGAGAATTTTTAAGTGAACGCACAATTCAGGGAGAAGATAAAAAGGTTAGAGCTGGGAATCTATGGGATGCTTATGAAAAATGGTGTGGCGGAAAAGCTGACATTAAACAAACAAATTTCGGGTTAAAGATAAGAGAAAAGGGATTTACTAAAAAATCATCAATGGGATATCCGTATTACCACGGAATCGGGTTAGTAGATAGTTAGTAGATAGTAGATAGTTAGTGATAGTTTTTCCTGGGTTTTCCTTACTACAATCCCTATAGGGATAACCCCAGAAAACTATCACTAACTATCTACTATCTACTAACTATCTACTATACATTAAGATTTTTTCCCATAAAAACTATCTACTAACTATGTTAGTTACAGACTACTATAAATTGAGATTATTTTTGGAATCGGGGAGAAAGGTAAATTGACCCTGGCGGCTGGCACCGACCAGGGCCATAACAGAGGTAAAACTTTATCATGAACAGAGTAATTGAAATCGACTTAGGAAGTCAAATCACTCTCACTAAAGCGAAATTAACCGAAGGACTCCTTGACCAGATCCGGGCATACCTCACCTTGGAAAATCCGAAATATCGGGATGCTGAAGAGCATGGATGCAGCACTTACGGTGTCGCCAGATTTCTTTATGCGTACCATGAGGATGATGAGGAGCTTGTCTGCTATCGCGGCTATATGAGAAACCTCATCAATTTTTTAAAGAGGAATGGTTTTCAATATCTCCTGATCGACCATCGGCGGCGATTTTTTGAAAGTGATCTTACTTTTCGGGGAGCACTTCGAGGGTATCAGGAGCGAGCGGTTACTGATGCGCTTAAAAAGGATTTTGGCATCGTGGTTGCTCCATGCGGGGCCGGAAAAACGGTTATTGCTTGCGCTGTCATGGCATCCAGGAAACAGCCTACCTTGGTTATCGTTCATACCAAAGAGTTACTGAACCAATGGTGCGACCGGATTACTCAATACTTGGGTATTCCGCTTGACGAGATCGGGGTGATCGGTGCCGGTAAAGAAAAGATTTGCTCCATTACCGTGGGTATGGTTCAAACTTTGGCAAGGCGAGACCTTAACGAGATACGGGAATACTTCGGCCAGATCATCATTGATGAGTGCCACCACATCCCTTGCACGACGTTTACGGAGGTTGCTGCATTATTCGATTGTCAGTATATGCTAGGACTTTCAGCCACACCATACCGGCGCGATGGATTGAATAAGATCATTTACCTTACATTGGGAAATGTTAGTGCTGAGGTTACAGATAACGAATTACGGCAGGCAGGAACAAGGATTAAACCGGAGATCATGGTTAGAGAAACCGACTTTTATTTCGACTACCAAAAGGATTCAGACTATCAACCCATGATATCGAGGCTTACCGAAGATCCAGACCGGAATGAATTGATTATTTCTGACGTGATCAATGAATTTCAGGATAATAGGAATCTCTCTTTAATCCTCTCCGACCGGAAAGGCCATTGTGAGGCTATCGCGGGCCTTCTCAGAGGACGGGGCATTAAGTGTGCTGTCCTTACCGGTGATAAGCCTAAAAACGAACGTGAGACCATTATCCGAGATATTGAAAGCGGCGCATTGAAAGTGGTTTGTGCTACTTCTCAGTTATGCGGGGAGGGGCTTGATATTCCACGTCTCAACAGGTTGTATATTATTACCCCTATCCGGTTTAAGGGAAAGGTTACTCAGATTATAGGCAGAGTCTTACGGGTTATTGATGGTAAACAGGATGCCAAAATTTATGATTATGTTGATCCGGTTGGAGTGCTACAGTCGAGCTATCGTTCAAGGACAAGGGTTTATGAGGGGTTGAATTAATGGTTATATGATCAATCCTGCCTTGAATTGATTAGGTTATAGACGTATAATCCTCTAATTCACTAATATTAGTGAATTAATAAGGAGGAAAATGCCAAAATTAAGCCCGAATTATCAGTTACCGGATGACCCAAAGGTGGATATTTTTGATATCCTGTACCATTTTCTCGATTGTGTATTTACTTCCAGGCATGTGTCCCGCTTGTTTGATATCACTGTGCACGATGCCTGCACCCGGTTATTGAAGCTTAGAAAGTGGGGGTTAATTCGAGTAGTGGGGAGAAGTAAACCTATGACCTATAAGGTCACGACTCAGGGCCGGGAGTTTTTGGAAAGAAGACTTCAGAGTAAAAAGGTAAAAACTGAGAGTATATAAGATTAGGACAAAAATTTTAGTATAGAGTAAAGAAAGGGGTTTATTATGGCGTTTTTTAATGGTTTAAATTATCAAATTTCAGGTATCGATAATACAATTAATACCATTAATACCATTTTGGGGAATGAAAATATCCAAGATTTTTACGAGCAAAACGCTAAGAAATTAATCGATATGGACGGTGGAAGGGAAAAGCATCCTGATTGGTACGATAAGAAGTACGTAACACATTATCTTACCCCTTATTACGTCCTGAAAGATACCATACTTAAACAAATAGCTGAACAGGTTAAGCAGATGCCATTAGAATCCTTGCCAATAGGATACGACAGTTACATACACACATACATGCCCAAAAAAGTAGTAGTATCATCAACGGTATTACAAGTTGTACCGACACCAGTATCTCAGCCTGCGCCATTAGGTGTAACCTTACCACAAACCACGGTGTTACAAGTTGTACCGACACCAGTATCTCAGCCTGCGCCATTAGGTGTAACCTAACAACCCATAAATAATAAAACACTCTTATTTATTGGCGGTATATTTTTTTTCTTGCTTATACTGGGTAGAAAGGTAAAAACTGAGAGTATATAAGATACCTGTCTTATTTTTTTCTGAGGGGAGAAATGATAACACCGAAGAGAGCAGTACTCTACGCGCGGGTATCTTCCGAAGGTCAGGTTGATAATACTTCCATTGACATACAACTTGAACGTGGGCGGGCCTATGCTATTTCGCAGGGATGGACACTTGACCGGATCTTTATTGACGGAGGGGAATCCGGTAAATCTATAAACCGAACCCATTTTCAAGAGATGGTATCTTACATCCCAGTAAACCCACCATGCAAAAAGACCTCTCCCCGATCCGCACGAGGGCAGGGGAGGGCTTGCCAATAGGGAACCATCTTCCTGATGTCACAAAAATGATTACCGAAGTATCGCCGGACTGTCTACGGTTGCAGGCATCCCCCTGGAATACTCCTCTTTCCCTTCTCATTTGCATTCTAAGGCAGGGATAACCACAAAGACAGGGAACCGTAGGGCAAGAATCGAAAGGGGCTGTATGGGCCTTCCAGGGGCTAAAAATAACCAAAGGTGTAAACTAATCTTACCCCTGACAAGTTTACATAATCAATCCCTGTAAATTTTGCCTGGAAATGGTCAAAACAATTCGGTTTTTGCTTCCCACGGTGGGTAAACTTGTGACATTCAGCACTTCAAAATATAGTCTATACTGAATAGTAGCTCGGTGCCGATTTGCCTTTTTGTCACCTCTTACGTTACAGTTTAGACTCAGGGGCGCGGTCTTCGCTTGAATGGAGAAAATTGCAGGTTGATTGCAGATGGTGCATTATTTGCTTGACAATGCTATTAATTTTTAGATAATATCTATAACAAGTATAAATCACTATTAATAATCATGAACAATTCAAAAAGGTGTTTTAATATGGGACAGACACAAGAGGATGTTTTGACTACCAGAGAGGTCATGGAACGATTGAAAGTTACTAGACCAACAGTAATAAAGCTTCTCAGACAAGGAAAGTTAAGAGCTGTAAAAGTAGGGAGAGATTACCGATTTATCAAATCTGACCTTGATAGATTTCTTCAAGGCGAAACTGAAGATTTAAGTGCGGCCGCAAGATGAGCGTAGAGGTAATGGAGTTATTCGATATTTTCTCAGGAACCTTCGGCAAGGAAAAAGCTCAAGTTGCAGTGAGGGATATTGAGACCCTGATAAGCGACCATAAGCGGGAACTGTCAACGAAAGAGGATGTACAAAAGATTGATACTAGGCTATCCGAAACCGAGCTTAAACTTACAAAGGAAATAAAAGAAGTAGAGCTTAAGCTGACCAAAGAGATAGAGATAGTACGGAAGGAAATCAAAGAGGTAGAACTTAGGTTGACTGAAAAAATAGGGGATGCAAAATCAAGCACAATAGCCTGGGTAGTCGGTTGGGTTGCAGGGCTATTGATTGCTTATACAGGGGCAATGTTCACACTGTTTATGCTGTTTAAAAAATAGATCGGGCCGGTGAGTGCTATGAACACTCTGCCGACCCTGACCGCCTTTGGTAATTTCGTCGGATTCCTGAACCAATGGCGGGTAATTCATCATAACAGGAATCCTCTTGAAAAGAAAGAGGGCCTTATGAACCTACCTCAAATCATACCAAAAACTGAAACCATTCCCCATTTTTTGACTACCGGCGTTGGCCTTGTGTCTTCCTTCCTTCGGGGTCGAAACCAAAAAACCATAGATGCCTACAGAAAAGACCTTGAAGACTTCCGGGCCTTCCTGGGGGCAAAGAGTATTGACGATGCATCGAAGATCCTGCTTTCCAGAGGGCCGGGAGATGCTAACGCTTTAGCCTTGGCCTACAAAACCAGTTTGATAGAGAGAGGTTTGCAGGCGGCCACGGTGAACCGGAGGCTTGCAGCTCTTCGCTCACTGGTAAAGATGGCGCGTACCCTGGGCATTACTGTGTACACCTTGCAGGTTGAAAATATGAAATCGTCACCTTATCGGGATACCAGAGGGCCGGGGAAGGATGGTTATCGGGCTATGTTGGAGCAGGCCAAAGGAGCAAAGGAACCAAAGGCGGTTAGGGATACAGCTATTTTGCACTTGCTCTATGACCTGGGACTTAGGCGCGGGGAAGTTGTTTCCCTGAACATAGTTGACCTTGACCTTACCGGGGGGAACCTTGGCTGTATTGGGTAAAGGCCGCACTCAGAAAGAGGCATTAACTTTGCCGACAGAGACAAAAAAAGTGCTGACAGAATGGCTCAGGATACGCGGAAACGATCAAGGGCCACTCTTCATAAACTTTGATCCGGCTGGAAGTGGATCGGTGGGATTATCCGGCGACGGTCTTTATAAGATTATCACGTACCTGGGCAAAAAGGCAGGCATCAAGGCCAGACCCCACGGGTTAAGGCATTCCGCCATAACTGAGGCTCTTAATATCACTCAAGGGAATATCCGGGCGGTTGCCAAGTTTAGCAGGCATAGAAATATTCAAGTGCTGACTTTGTACGATGATAACAGGGCTGACCTGGGCGGCGGGGTGGCGGCTATGGTGGCGGCGGGGGCCTTTCTGTGAGATTGCGGAAGGTATCAAAAACCGTCATTATCAATACCTTTTTTTGATTTAAGATATAGAGTTTATGCGGTCTCGG
>Ga0315286_10008121_pt1 | contig 10310 bp, 4 predicted proteins | sample YL17G10_0_MG_FD_205038 | JGI IMG/M metagenome (GOLD analysis project Ga0315286, IMG submission 205038) | Sediment microbial communities from Yellowstone Lake, YNP, Wyoming, USA - YL17G10_0 | ecosystem: Environmental > Aquatic > Freshwater > Lake > Sediment | place: USA: Wyoming | collected...
TTCCGCGGGAGACCATCCCAACTCTCCGTGCAACTTTGAAAAATCGATTGCGTAACGGCGGTCGTGGCCGGGCCGGTCCGCAACATAGGTGATCAGACGCCGCCGGGAGCCTGCCGCCGGCGCCAGTTCGTCCACGAGATCGCAGATCATCTCCACGATGGCAATGTTTTCCATCTCCGCATGGCCGCCGATGTTGTAGGTCTCCCCGCGCCGTCCCTTTTCCATGATCGTCCGGATCGCCTCGCAGTGGTCCGTGACGTAGAGCCAGTCCCGCACATTCCGCCCGTCTCCGTAAACGGGGAGGGATTTTTCCTCCAACGCATTGAGGACAATCAGCGGGATCAGTTTTTCGGGAAACTGATAGGGGCCGTAGTTGTTCGAGCAGTTGGAGATCGTCGTCGGCAGGCCGTAGGTTTCATGGTAAGCGCGGACGAGATGATCGGAAGAGGCCTTGGAGGCGGAGTAGGGGCTGTTCGGACGGTAGGGCGTCTCCTCGGTGAAACACCCCTCCGGACCCAGACTGCCGTAGACCTCATCGGTGCTGATGTGATGAAAAAGCCGGAAACCGTCGGCGGCCCTGGATGTCTCAAGAAGATTGAACGTTCCGATGATGTTGGTCCGGATGAAGCTGTCCGGCCGCTTGATGGAGCGGTCCACGTGCGACTCGGCGGCAAAATGGCAGACGGTATCGATCCGATATTGAGCAAAGATGGCCTGCAGTGCGGACGGATCGCAGATATCCGCTTTTTCGAAGAGGTACCGCCCCGGATATGCCTCCGCGATCCCGTGGAGATTCTCCGGATTCCCCGCATAGGTCAGGCTGTCCACATTGACGATCCTGCCGTGGAAATCAGCCCCTGCCAGCAGGTGGCGGATGAAGTTGCTCCCGATGAAACCGCACCCCCCTGTAACCAGCACATTGTCGCTATCCATGCTTTTCCTTTCTCAACAGGCAGGCCCGCGGCCGGCCGGGATTCAAGATCCGAAGCCATCATCAGTATCCCCCGGTCAGCACAAACGCCGCCCAGACATACGGCGGCTGCCCCTCACGGAGCAGACGGACCTGCGCCGCCCTGAGCGCATCGGCAAAGGATTCCTTTCGGTCCAGTTGCCGGTAGAACAGTTCCATAAAATGGGCGGCCGCCTTGTCGTCGCTGAGCCACAGCGTGGAAATCACCGCGGGGCTTCCCGTGTTCAGAAACGCCCGCTGCATCGCGAGCAATCCCTTTCCCTCCGGATCCGCCTCCGGCAGCGGATCACAGCCGCTCAGAACAATGCCCCTTCCCTGAAACCGGAGGCCGAAGATTTCACGGATGGTCAGCCGGCCGTCCTGGCCTGCGCCCGGTGTCAGCAGCAGGCCCGAATTCAGGGTCTCTTCCGGAAAAAACTGCCCCCGGACCGCAAAATGGAGGATGTCGTAACCCGCCGGCATCTCCCCCGCCTTCGCCTCTGACGCATCCCGGCCGAGCAGAACGGTCGTGCCGCCGATCCTCTTCCGGATCTGCTCCAACTCACTCGGGGCATGGTGGAGATCCAGCGCCTCGTTTTCAAGATCGGGGTTCCCGAACGCCAGGATGCGCAAACTCGGGGTGCCTTTTTCCCCCGTGGCGCTGCCGAACAGGCCGGCCGCGGGAAGCTGGAAGATGGAAAAGCCTTCGGCGAGGAACTTTCCCCGATAGTTCATTGCCGCAAAAGGAAGGTAGACGAGCACATCGTCTGGAATAAAACCGATCCTCTCTCCGGAGACGAAAGGAATGACCGGTTTGAGCAGCAGATCGTAGGCCTTGCGGGAAAAACTTTCCGTTTTTCTTTTATTTCGGTCGCGGATGGCCGCGAGAAAGGAAAAGACGAGGGAGCGCAGTTCCTCGCGGGTCAGGTCAATCCTCTCCTGATGAATCCGCTCCCGTTGAATGGCCCAGACATACAGGCCGCCCGCCGTTGCGAAATAGTCAAAAAGGGTGGTGTTCTCGTCTAACAGAAGCTGAAGGGCAACCGGATCTGCCCCGCGCACGGCAATCAGGGAGAGGAGATTCTCATCCTCCCCGCCGATCCGGTCGAGCAGATCACGGTAGGTTGCTTCGGCATGTTTCAGCCGCTCCCGAAGGTTATCCGCCGCCGCCTCATCGGAGACCTGCAGGATGCGTCGCTGCAGATCCCGAATCTCCTCCCCGAGCACGACCTCCTCTCTTACCCACTCCTTTTCGGCGGGATTTCTTCCGAGATCCTGCCCGGCCAGAAGATCCACCGCCATCAGCGATTTGGCCTTCTCCGCCGCCGTCAGGGCCTCCAGTACCATCCCTTCTCCGGCCAGAAGCTCAACGAGGGATTCATAGACCGACCGGCGTTGGCGGCGGCAGACCTCGTCAAGTATGTCCGCCTTCAGACCGGACCGCTCAGCCTCGATGACGGCGGCCGCCTCCTGGAGAAACCCGATCGCTTCCCGGTTCCGCCCCCTCCTCGCCTCGTAACGGGCCAGAATGAGTCTTGCCCATACCCGATAGCGAGAGCTCCGGTAACGGTCCGCCCTCTCTAACAGCAGCTCGGCCGCCCGCCGGCCCTCGGTTCCATCTTCCTCTTCGAGACCGAGTTCGCCCAGGAACAGCAGGCCGCGGATCTCGGCCGCCGGGAATCCTGCCGTCCGCGACCATTCCCCCGCAGCGACAAGATGCTGGAGCGCCTCCGCCCGATTCCCCTTCATCCAGGCCTCCAGGCCCAGAAAGTTGTGCGCATCGGCCTCGGATCTCCCGAAGTCGGCCGCGGGAAGAAGCTGTTCAAACTTCGTTTGCCGGAGTGACCGGTTCAGCGCAAGGACATTGTGGAGATGGGTTTCACCGGCGGCTTCGTTCCGGGTTGCCGGCGCGACGTTCACACCGTAGATCGCGAGCAGTCGGGGAAGACGGTCGGAGAGAACTCCGGCGATCCCCGCGTCGAGCTCCGTATCCCGCCTCAGCATCCGGAGGTAAGGATCCTCCGGGAAAGCGGCGTTATCCTGGAGCGACCGGTTCAGCAGCGAAAGGGCGCGGGGGAAATCCCCCTGCAGAAGGGCGCGATGGCCCTCCAGATACGCGGGGAAAGCGGTCAACAGCGGCGCCTTCCATTTTTCCCCGGCCTCCCGGATCAGGCCGAGCGCCTCCTTCTCCCGGTTGAAATGGAACAGCAGAATAATCTTTCGACTCCATGCCGTTGCCTCGCCGCTCCGGTTCTTTCCAAGGACAAACCCGTCGGCGGCCCGGTCCAGAAAATAACAGGCCTTGTCCACTTCGCCCCTGACAGCAAAGTGGTCGGCAATGGTCAGAAGGGTCAGCGGAGCGGCATCATCGTCGGCGACAGGGAAACGGCGAAGGCGATTGATGTATTCTACGGGGATTTCAGAATCATAAGGGCCTTCCCTTTCGACCTGCGGCGGCGGCGCCGCCACGGCAGGCGGCGGCGCGGGCTTCGGCGTCACCGCCTTCATGCAGCCGGGGATGCCCAGGATGAGGCAGATCAGGATCGTCAGGTAGGTCTGGAAAGGCATAATCCCTCGATATCGCCGCTTATGGAAATCGTATTATGACGGACGGCGCAAACATACTAAAAAAACCGGCATCCGGCAAGCCGAGACCTTTAAATTTCTGCCCTTCCTGTCATTGCGAGGAGCTTTAGCGACGAAGCAATCCGACGCAGTCATTGCGAGGGCTTCAGCCCGAAGCAATCTCATGGTTTATCAGATGGTTATGGGATTGCTCCGTCGGCCTTCGGCCTCCTCGCAATGACAAATAGCGCGTTTTTCAAAAGTCTCAGTTGAATAGCGCAGCCGTCACAGGTACGACCGTGCGCCGGCAAAGGAGCGGCTGAAACGGTCCTTCGCGAGGGAATCCGTGCGGATCTTCTTCCCCCTTCCGGGGGCATGGATGAACAGGCCGTCCCCGGCATAGATGCCGACATGCGAGACCTTGCCTCCCGCGCCGGCGAAGAAAAGGAGATCCCCCTTCTCCAGGGAGGAGCGTTCCACCGGACTCCCTGCCGCAAATTGATCGCGAGAAGTCCGGGGAAGATCGAACCCGGTCAACTGATAGACGGTCATTGTCAGTCCGCTGCAATCAAAACCGGTCTCGGCGGAGGTTCCCCCCCAGAGGTAGGGAACGTCGAGAAAACTCCGGGCGGTCCGGACGAGCTCCTCCCGGAGGTATGCCTCCCCGAGCGTCTCCCGTTTCGCGACCGCATACTCTTCCGGACTGACGACATAGAACTCTTCGATCAGCCCCGTATTCCGGAGCTCTTCCGCACGAACACGGGCCTGTTCTTTCGTGGGAAAATTGCCGAAGCGGACCTTGTAGAGCCCCCGGCGGGCGACAAAATAGGTTGCATCCAGCCCTTTCTGCTGCAGGGAGCGGGTCAGGCGGGCGGCGTTTTCCGCGCTGGCAAAGGCGCCGGCCTGGATGGTGTAACCCAGCCTGGGCAGTTCCTTTCTTTCCACCGCCTTCGCCGGCGGCGGGAGGGACGGGGGGGCATGACGAACGGCCGGACGGCCGCAGCCCCCGGTCAGCAGGGTAAGGACGATGATCCCGCTGAAAAGAAACACCGCCCTGCACTTCCGCATGCCCATGATCAATCCCGTCTTGAACCCGGCCACTTTAACAACGCAATTCCGCCGCGCCATTCTTGATGCTATCATAAAAAGTCCAAGAATCGTCATCCCGGTGAAAACCGGAATCCAGAGATTTCAATGCGTTATAAAAAAACACTGGACACCGGTTTTCACCGGTGTGACGACTTTTTTTTACGCGAGCGCCGTTCTCATGAAATTGGATGAAAAATGCAAGCATTCTCGGATCGGCCGGATCGCTCCCGCTCCGTCCGGTCAGGCATTCCTGCGCTTCGGATCACCCCAGCGCATCCGGACCAGATCGCGGGCCTCGGCAGCTTCCGCGATCTCCCCTCCGAGTTGGGCGTCCTCGACGGCCCGGAGGATCTCCTTGAAAAGCGGACCCGGGGCAAAACCCATCCCGATCAGGTCCAGTCCGGTCAGCAGGCGGGGCGGCCGGAGCTCCTCTTCCGGATACTCTCCCAGCTTTTGCTTGCAGAACGCATAATGATCGAGAAGGCCGTGGCTCCCGAGGCAGTCGAGGCGGTGGAGCTCCAGGTGAAGCGCGAAATCCGGCGTCCGAAGGAGGCGTTTGAGGCGGTTCGGCCTCATCTCCCTTACATTCATGAATAGCATGTGACCGCGTACGAGGGCGAGAATCGTCTCCATCTCCTCACGGGAGAAGCGGAGTCTCCGGAGGATCGCGGCCGCGATCTCTTCCCCGCGCTGAACATGGCCGTAGAAATGGGTCCCGGCTACATCCTCGGACCGGGTGACCGCCTTGCCGACATCGTGGAGGAGAACCGCCCAGGCGAGACGCGGGTCGGCCTTTCCATCCGGCCTGGGCAGGAGGGCGACCATCCGCAACGTATGCTCCCAGACATCCCCCTCGGGATGAAAAACCGGGGGCTGTTCGACACCCCGAAGAGCATGAATTTCTGGAATGATTTCAAAGAGAAGACCGCTTTCGGACAGGAGTTCCAAGCCGCGCCGCGCCGCGCCGCCCGTCAGCAACCGGGAGAGCTCGTCGCGAATCCGCTCGGCGCTGATCCGCATGATCATGGCCGCCCGCCGTTGGACGGCCGCGAAGGTCATCGGCTCGATCGAAAAGCCGAGCGTCGCCGCGAAACGGACCGCCCGGAGCATCCTCAGGTGATCCTCGGCAAAACGCTCCTCCGGATCATCGATTGTGCGGATGATCCGTTGTTCAATGTCGCGGAGGCCGCCGACATGATCGATGATCCGGCCCGTCTCCGGATCCATGAGAAGACCGTTGATTGTAAAATCCCGCCGGCGCACATCCTCCTTGGCGGTTGCGAATGCAACCTGGGATGGGTGTCGTCCGTCATCGTAGTCCGCTTCCGTCCGAAAGGTGGCCACCTCGTAAGGCGCCCCCCCCTCGACGACGAGACAGATCCCAAAGCGTTCGCCGACGGGGATCGTCCGGGGAAAGAGCCCCCGGACCTCCTCCGGCCGAGCCGATGTGACGATATCGTAGTCCTCCGGCGCCGCGCCGCGAATGAGATCCCGGACGCAGCCGCCTACCCAGAAGGCCTCATGACCGGCCTCCCGCAGTCGGCGCACAATTTCAGCGGCCGCATCTCTTGGCACGTTCAGCAAACCCTTGACCTTTCCCCATCGTGGCCCTTCTAATTCAACGACACCCCCCGTTGAATGAAATGCTTGCAGCCGACATCATCCTCTTCTATTCCTTCTCAAATTCCTGGCTGGTGAATTTCAGTGTTCGGCTGTTTTCGGTGACGGTGCGAACAACATGATCCGGCGCACCGGAGGGAATATCCGCCTCCACCTCCAGCGTGACCGTCACCTTCGCGCCGACCAGACCGGAAAGATGGGCAATCACCTCATCGGCGATGCGGCTGGCGTCACGCCCGACTCGGGTGGCGTCCAGGGTGACCGTGCCGTGGAAACGTTTCAGTTTCGGCGCCGGCAACGGAGCGTCAGGCGTTCCCGTTGGACCAACGCCAGGTTCCGTGGTCGTCGGTCCTCGGCCCCCTGTCGTCCCGGCGATGGTAAGATCCACAGGTTGCTTACTTTTCTCTTCGTCCATCTGCTTGCAGGCAATATCCGTTTTTACAAGCAATCCCTGCGTTTCACCATCGGCAAGCTGGGCATCTTCCCCGCAGCGCAAGCCACGGTACCGGCCGGCGCTTTCATCAAAACTGTCGGCAAAGGCAAAGGAATCCTGCATCCATAGGAACAACGGCAATCCATTGCGGATCGCACCAATCAGGACCGATGAATCCTTGAGCCGCGGCAGGTAAATAAAGCTGGCGAAGTCTTCGGCAAGCTGCTTGATGGCTACATGGTTGCCGCGCCAGAGCGGTACCTTGTCCAGTTCCATCCGCAGCCGCGTAGCTGCAAAGCTGGTGATGAGCAGTTCGTCGTTCTTGAGCTTTTTGCTTGCCCGGACGGCCAGCGCATCCTGCCCCGAGAGACGCATGGCCTGCCACTCGATTGCCGCCTGCGGCGTCTTCTGCACAGGTGTAAGCAGCCACTGATAGGTCTCCGGCAGACGGGCGGTGATTGCCCCGTCGGCGGCGGTCTTCTGGGTTTCGGCCTGCTTTACCTGTTGCGGATCGAGATTCAGCCCCTTCTCCCCCTTCTCGGCGAGGATGGATTCCCAGGCAAGATACTTCCGTGTCGCCTCGTCGAGGTCTTGCAACCGTATCTTGTCGGCCGCAAGAAAGACGAGTGCGTTGCGATAGTGGCGGGGGGTGCTGCCCTTCGACTCAAGAATCGCTTTGGCGGCGACCTCGGCGGCGCTTCCCGGCTCCTTGCCGTAGGGATGATTGATCCCGAGCACAACCAATCGCGCGTCAAGATCATCGGGTACATCCTGCCCGGACTGCGGCAAGGGATGAATGCGGCTGAAGTCGCCCTTGCGCTCCAGGTCCTTACGCAGGCGTCCATCCAGCTCGTGCATCACTTTATCCGGATCGCGCTTGAGCTGCTCGGCCCGGTCCTCCGCCAGCTTGGTGACGGTCGGTTGGGTCGAGTACCAATAGCGCGGGCCGTCCTGGTAGAGGTAGGTGGCCGCGCCGGCCAGCCGCCGCAAGGCGTCTGCGAAAACGGATGGAGACTCACCCGGCATCACGCAGCCGAGCTTCACCCGCCGGTCCTCAATTCCCCGATGGGCGGCTTTCATGAGGGGCGCCGAACCCATGTAGATGGTGCGGGCCACGCGCCGGCACGCGGCAAACTTGCCAAGGTTCGGCACTTCGCCGTCGATCCTGAGCGGCAGCGAGTTCGGTCCGTCCACGTCCTTTTCAATGACCGGCACCCAGTTGTCCGAGAGGTAGCGCGTCAGCTCGAACTGAACGCGCGTGTCGTCAATCGCGATATTGGCCGGCATGATGAGCGGGTTTTTGTCGCCCTTCTCCCAAAGGCTGTGGATCACGGCTGCCATCAACCGCAGTACGCCCCGGGTGCGTTGGAACTTCACCAGCGTGGACCAGTCGGTGTAGAGCCGGTCGAAAATCTCCGGGTGGATGGGGTAGGCCGCCTTGATGCGTTTTTCATAGTCGGCGTCACGGCAATCGGGCGGAAACTCGGCCTGCTGCGTTCGGTAAAAATCCGCGAAGGCCCGCGCAACAACGTCACGATCCTTGAACTGCGCCGGATCGGCCAGGGGTTCAAAGAGCCTCCGCCGCACGATCTCAAATCCTTCCTCCGCGCTGGCCGGCCGCCATGACGATTCCACCCGCCCGACAACATTTCGCAGCCTGTCGAGCGCCTCGCGCCCGCGCTGGCCGCCCACCTCCACATCTTCCGTCTGCGCGTGGGGCGAGCCCGACGTATCCGAAGCCGGGAGACTGATCACCAGAAGACAGTTCTTTGCCAGTTTCGCCGACTCTGTCAGCACCTGGGCGAAGGTGAATTGCGTCTCGAAACTGCCGGCGGGCAGATCGCTCTGGTCATGGAGCTGGCGCGCATAGGCCACCCATTCGTCGATCAGGATCAGGCACGGCCCATACTCCACAAACAGCTCGCGCAGGACGTCGCCGGGGCTGGTGGCCCGCTCGTCGTCCGCGGCAAGGCGATCGAAAGCCCGCTTTGCCTCACTGGCGCCTCCGGCTGCGTTTCCCAACTGCCAAGCCAGCTCACCCCACAAGGTGCGCACAACGGTTCCGTCGGGCTTTGTGGCAGGATTGCCGGGAGAGATCCTGTTGCCCACGAGGACTGCGCGGCGGACGGTCGGCAGCGTCGTCGCCCCCGCCTCCTGCATGACCGCGTCTATGCCGGAGAGCTCCGTGAGGACAATGCCGGAGAACAGATGATAGAGCGCCAGCATGGAGTGCGTCTTGCCGCCGCCGAAGTTGGTCTGGAGCTGCACGACCGGGTCTCCGCCTTGCCCGGCCATGCGCCGCACTGCGCCGACGAGCATTCTTTTCAGGCTTTCGGTAAGATAGGTGCGGCGGAAAAATTCTACCGGGTCCCGGTATTCGTCGGTGCCTTCGCCCAGACGTACCTGCCAGAGGTCGGCGGCAAACTCCGCCTGCTGGTAGCGGCCGCTGGCCACATCCTTGTGCGGTGTGACCACCTCGCGCCAGGGTTTGAGATTGCCTGACACCGCGCTTTCGATTGCCGAGCCTGCGCTTTTACGCTTCTCGCTACGCACCTGCTCGTCGAAGCGCAGGCGCAGGAGCTCCGTTTTCATCTTCTCAATATCATCGGCCTGGGGTGCTGAAATGGCTGTCAGGAGTCTCCCCGCGGAATCAAGAGCTCGATAGGTGTCATCGCCGGAGAAGGACTCCTGGTGCGCCCATTTGTTGCGGTGGTCGCGCAGTTCGCTGATCAGACTCCGTTCGGTGCGTCCGAGGGTCTGGTGGAAAACATCGTTCCAGGATTCCCAGATCAGTTTCAGAAGCACGGCGACGTCCCAGTCCACTATCGGCTTCTTCGCATTCAGGCGATCATCACCAATGAACCGGTCTATCTTGGCTGATGCGCCATCCTTGAAGATGCTCTTGAACTCGCGTTCGACAAAAGGGCTAAGGCCGATCTTCAGGAGTTCGAGCGCCTTGCCGACACGTTCGTGGTTGGTTGTAGCCATGTGTTACATCTCCATCTCTTCGGACTCTCCGGTTATTACGGGACGTGATTTATCGCTCTCGCGGGACAGCCGGGTGATTTCCGGCCAGCTCTGCACCAGGCCATTATACGAAAGCGCCTCCGCGGCGCGTTTCTTACGTTCGCAGAGCGAATAGAGCCGGTAGGCCAGCTCGCGGGCGATCTCGGCTTTCGCACCCAACTTAGCGACGAGTGCCGCCGCTGAGGCCTCACCGCTTGCTTCAAGCGCGTGGATGAGCTGATGCACCATATCCCAAGCCGTAAGCCGATGGTCTTTCTCGGGGTCCCAGTCGGCGGGCAGTTCAGCAGGCCGTAAGAGGCGCACCCTGCCGCCCTTGGAAACAAGGATGCCATCTTGGACCATGCCTTGTATACTCGTGTTTTTGGCCTTCGAGAGGGTCTCGGCCACGCCGTACTCGCCCTCGGCGAAGCCCGACTGTTCAAACCAAGCCAGCGCCCAGCGGCTGTCGGCATCGAAGTCACCCTCCTGCTCGGCAAGAGCCTCATCGAGGGTCTGGTTGATGAGGGCCAGCGCCTCCCGAACGGTGAGCGGCTTGCCATCGGCATCGAGCACCTTGGCGTAACGGGTATAGACCGCCATGCCCGGGCCGATGGCCGCCTGCGCCAGATCAACCGGGGCGATGTTGCC
>Ga0315286_10008122_pt1 | contig 10310 bp, 9 predicted proteins | sample YL17G10_0_MG_FD_205038 | JGI IMG/M metagenome (GOLD analysis project Ga0315286, IMG submission 205038) | Sediment microbial communities from Yellowstone Lake, YNP, Wyoming, USA - YL17G10_0 | ecosystem: Environmental > Aquatic > Freshwater > Lake > Sediment | place: USA: Wyoming | collected...
CCATGCTTACCAACGGGACGCTTTTACCGAGCTTTGGGATTACCAGGCGGTTATCGGTCGGAGCGATCTGAATATCAACCCAGTCAAAAGATTTTCGTTTGTTATTCTCACTTGGCAGTAAAGGCAAAAGAACTGCGTTGGACCCCCCGCTTTCACTATTGCCTGTCGAATTTTCAAGGATTTCTTGTGCTCTAACCTGTTCATTCGGATTTAAAACACCAGAAAATATCTCTTTATAAGCGCTAAAATTAAGAGCAAAAAATGAGATTGAAAAAATCATTCCTGTGACAACACAGAAACGGATAAATTGCCAAATCTTCTCAGAAAATGAGAATTTATCTATCTGCTTCCCTCTGATTTCATTTTTGTACGGTATGTGCATATTAGTTATATATTATAGCATATCCGAGGAGAATCTTCAATTCATTAAAAGCGTTATAAATTTACCATAAAATATAAGATTTGTCAATATAATTATTAGCTTTATATTACCGTAATTCTAACCAATAAATTATCGATTTTTAGCTTTTAACTTCAATTCTCGGAAATATAATAGAGCCTTCCCCTAATTTTTCCCAATTTTTCATAATCCCCCATCCGTTTTCAGCCTTTTGATCGATTTCAGCTGGAAGGCCAAGTTGTTGTCTTATTTTAGCCGCACTTCCCGGTATTATCGGGGTCAGCATTATGCTGATATGGCGGATTGCCTCCATTATATTAAATAGAATAGCTTTTCCGCGCTCAATATCTGTTTTAAGCAAAGTCCATGGCTTTTCCTCGTCTATCTTTTTATTTAAATAATCTATTAAACGCCATACATGGAATACAGATTCGTGAAGGTTATATTCATTCATATCTGCTACAAATTTCTTCCATGTTTCATCAACCTTTTCTTTAAACGGTTCATGATGGCGGCCAAACGAAAAATCATTAAGATTATTCCTGGAAATGAGTGAGTGTACACGGTTAACCAGGTTGCCCAGATTATTCGCGAGGTCTGCGTTATAGCGTTCAACGAAAAGTTTGTCACTGAAATCGCCATCTCTACCCGTAGGTATCTCGCGGATGAGATAGTACCTTAGCGCGTCAGTGCCGTATTTATTGACCACATCTACAGGGTCTATTACATTACCGAGGGTTTTACTCATCTTTTCGCCGTTATGCGTTATAAAACCATGGACTAAAATGGATTTAGGTAATTTGATGCCGGCAGATAAAAGCATTCCTATCCATATCCCCGCGTGGAAGCGGACGATGTCTTTGCCTATAACGTGCATATCAGCGGGCCAGTAGGTCTTATACAGTTCAGAGCCATCCGCATAGCCGAGTGCAGATATGTAATTTGTAAGCGCGTCACACCATACATACATAACCTGTGATGGGTCATTCGGGACTTCAACCCCCCAAGGCAAAACTACTTTCGGGCGTGAAAAGCTGACATCATTTAAACCCTCTTTTATGACGTTTAAAATTTCATTCTTTCTTACTGATGGGATAATTTTTAACTGGTCCGTTTCAATAAGCTTTCCAATCTGTTCACTGTATTTAGAAAGACGGAAAAAATAATTTTTTTCCTTTACCGGAACAGGAGGTTTTTGATGTATCGGGCAGTTTCCGTTAACAAGATCGCGGGGTAACATAAAAACTTCGCATCCTTCGCAGTAAAGCCCTTCATATTCTTTTTCGTATATATCGTCTTTTGCCACAAGCTCCTTCCATAATTTCTGGCATGCTGGCCAGTGCTTCAGCCTGTCGGAAGTACGGATAAAATAATTGTTGGATAAATCAAGAGTCTCTTTTAAATTTATGAATTTGCAGGCGTTCTCATTTACAAAATTCTGCGTATCCATGCCTGCTTTTTTTGCCGCGTTAAATATCTTTACACCATGTTCATCCGTACCTGTGAGAAAGAACACATCATCCCCCATCAGTTTTTTAAACCTGGCTATCGCATCAGTCAAAACAAACTCAAGGGCATGACCCATATGAGGAGCGGCATTTACATAAGATATGGCTGTGGTGATGTAGAATTTACTCATAACTATATATGTGAATAACGAAGTCACGGCGTTCGCGAATCACTGTCGCTCGCGAGCGACGTGAGAACGCCAGTGACGAAGTTAAGATACAATAAAAAATCGAAAATCGAAACTCGAAATTCTAAACTTAAACTCCAAGATATTTAAATTTCTAATAACTAACATCTAACGACTAATATCTAATTTTGTGAATCAGAAAATAGACTTAATTAGATATTAGTAATTAGATATTAGAAATTTATATAGTTACTTCGATTAATTAGACCGTTGCCTTAAATATCAGGCTGATCACATTTGTGACAAGGGCGTAAGCAAGGATAACTGCCAAAAGGCCGATTATAGCGAATTTTATTGTTTTTTTTGCGGCAGTCGCTTTTTCTTCAGCGCCAAATGAAGTTATATATTGTATTGCGCCGACTATCAAAAAGAAAACAGCTACCCCGCCGGACGCGTAAAGGATCAAGTTGATAGCGAAATTCGCAATAACATTAATTTTTGTCTCAACTGGCGCGTCTATAATAGGATTGCCGGGAAGGTTTTCCGGCCTCAATACATCTTTTTTAAATGTGTTTATTCCTATTCCAAAAGCATTATTAACCGGGAAAAGCAGAATTAGGCCGATGATTAGATAAATATATTTTTTCATGCTTTTTAAGTATTTTGTCGTATAGTTTGGTCGAATGGTTTTATCGTATAGTTTAGTCGAATTGTTTGGTTAATCGGTTTTTATGCAATTAAACAACGCGATAAACAATACGATATACTATCCGATAAACAATTTGGCTATTAAATGAACCCAAAGAAATCAATATTCGTGACTGCCTTGACTATAGCAAATGCTAAGGTGATAAATGAGAAACCTATCAAAGTGTAATAAAGTATATGCTTTGCTTTTGTAACACGCTCTTCGACTCCGAACGCGATCACAAACATTACGCCCGAGACTATAAAGGATATAAATACAGCTAATGATGCAAACCGGAAAAAAGTGCGTATTAGCCAGGGTATAAAGTCCGTAAGAATATCCGGATTCGGCACATTCCCGGGTTGATCCGGCGCCAGAAGTTTACTGTTAACAGCGTTTATCGCGTTAAGCGCATTTTTTTCCAGATTATTAAATGTTTCATTTGATCCGTAAGGATCTGTTAAAAGATCGGTTTCAGGGTTTTCCTGCATAAAACTGACCGTAGCCTTGCCTGCGGCATTAACAGCATCCTTAGCTCTGTCTCTGCGCGGGTCGTTTTTTACCAAGGTGTCAATACGCTTTTTTATATTCGCGAAAGCTTCATTAACAGCTTTCTGCCTGTTTTCCATGCCTGTAATCGCGTTAGTTTTTGCTGACAATTCAGCTGGACTTAAGCTACTATCGTCAGATCTTACATTTGAAAAACCTGAAAAAAGAGTGAAGAAAATAGTTAAACTTATAAATAAACTAAATATCTGAGACGCCCTGATTTTATAATTAAGAGTTTTCATTAGGTGAATTTTAGGCTTGTGATTATCTGAACGATACCAAAAGCCGTTATGGCCAGCACCAATCCGATAAGCGCGTAAATTATGGTTTGCTGCGCGATTTTGTATTTTTCTTCCTTACCAAAAGCTGTTATGTATTGGTACCCCCCGTATATAAGCGCGATCACTGCCAGCGCGATTGCCAATCTTATAGTATATGTGATGACAAAAGGGATGAGTTTGCTGAATATAAAACTTTCCTGAATATTTTCAGCATTTAAATTTGGACCGCCCGGCAGTATGTTCCCGCCTTTAGGGTCTGATAGTTTGACATCACTATTGCTCAATTGCGCCATTGCACTGGGAATGGAATAAAAAGAAAAGGACATGAATGCTAACAGGATTACTATGATCAGGTATTTGATTTTTTTCATTTATTGGAAATTTAGACTTTGTCTTTTTTATTCACATTATGGCCACTAGTTGAATGTGAAGAATGTCGGATTGATCGTGTATAGGATAAGCGAGGCTGTAAACCAGATTATCAAGCCAATAATAGCTTTTACTATTCGCGCCTTTCCGTGATTAAGATTATCTTCCTTGGCGCCATATAATGTGATCTGTATTCCTCCAATAACTATGAATAAAACCGATACGCCGATAATAATCCCGGACATATAATTATAAATGAGGCGTATATAGTTATAAAGTAATGTAAAAGGCCCCTGATACTGCTTAGAGGCGTCTGCGGTCAGTATTGCCTGGACTGGACCCTTGTCCCCTTCGGGAATGGACCCACCACTCCAGATTGTGGCCATACATTTCCATACTTTAGCATTTGGATCTGATTTATCCGGCCTCTGTTCACAATGAACTGTATAAAGATCCCAATATGGCTTACCACCAATAGGCTCTTCAAGAAAAAGACAGTTTATTGGTTTAGGAGGTGTGTCATAACCATATCCACATTTAGAAACATCATCTGCAAAAATAGGTCCTGAATCACTACCTGAACCGCCAGCGCTCTTAGAACCTGGTGTTTCTGAATCAGTAGCCTGAGGAACTGCCTCAGGGGCTGGGTCTGGAGCAGGAGTTTCGGCTTCGTCGGATTTAGGAGCGCTTTCATTGCCTTCCTCGTCAATAGTTTTTGCCAACGCATTTGAAAAAAATAAGTTTGCTGTATAAATTCCAAAAACTAGAATAAATGCAATTAAACACGATGATATTTTTTTGTTTTTCATTCTATTATTGAAAAATACTTTTAATAAGAAGCTGAACTGTTGTAACAAGGATATACGCGCCCAGCACCGCGGCCAGGCCAATAAGAGAATTTTTGATCATAGCCTTTCCTTTATTAATCCGCGTATCATTACCGGCAGATGAAAGGATTAAAAAACCGCCGATCACCATCATCAAAACCGCGGCTGTTCCTATCGTTCCAGCCATTATGGTTATCCCACGCTCAAAAAAGAAATCGATGCCTTTTTTCATCCAATTCCCGACATCTCCAGATTTCATACCTGGCGGAGCCAGCACATCTTCAAGGGGAAAAGTAAATTCCGAACTTTTTATATCATTGGGTGATGTGGCAGGTGCCGCATAAACACCTGGCTGGAATAATAGCCCCAAGTTAAATAGTGTGACTGAGATTAATAATGTTATAGTGAATTTTTTAAACAACTTTGGTATTAATTAAGAATTAATAATTATGATTTATGAATTATTTAAGATTAGTTCCTTGGAATTATTAATATATTATAACATTTTTACACCAAAAAAGCCAGACGGAATGCCGGATGGACATCGAATGGACTTGGGTATCTGCGGTCAATTCGATGTCCATCCGAAGTCAATATGGAATCAGTCAGATATCAATTGCTCGTCTTTTTTCGGAGATTTGATATGTACTTTGATCTGAGACTCATTTTCATTAAATGTCTTCGGACGTTCTACATCCGGCAGTTCTGGTTTTATGGTTACTTCGCCATCAGTTATTTTTACAACGTCTTTGTCGACTTTTTCGAATTCTTTACCAGCGTTATTGTAACTGCTTACGGTTGTATTAAGATGCAGACCAACTTTAGCCATATAATCCTGGTAAGCATTCAGGTGACGGCCTAAATCCCCTACCCTTTTCTGTATTTCGTGCGCTGATTTTTCTATCTGTAACGCTTTAAGCCCCTGCATCACTGTTTGCAGGTAGGCGTAGAAAGTCATAGGAGATACCAGGATGACACGCTTTTTAAAGGCGTATTCGATTAAATCATGTGAGTTTACATCCAAAGTTCCGACCTCGTAGCTCAGCAGATTATAAAAAACACCGTCGGCGGGGATAAACATAAAAGCAAAATCAGTCGTATCTTCCTCTGTACGGACGTATTTGGATGTTTCATCTATCCTCTTTTTTAAATCAGATTTAAATTCTTTTTCTAAGCGTTCATGCTCAGTCTTATTCTTTTCTTCCATCATCTTATTATAGTTTTCAAGGGAGAATTTTGCATCTACCGGAATAATCTTATCGCGGATAAAAATTGCCGCATCCACTATTTCCCCGTTTTTAAATTTATACTGCATCTTGAAAAGCGTGGGAGGTAACTGGTTGGAAAGAAGGTTCTCTAAAAAGAATTCCCCCATAATACCGCGTTGTTTTGGGTTTTTAAGGATGTTTTCAAGGCTTTTCATCTGTTCGGCGAAACCAACTACCTGCCTGTTTGTCTCATCTAGTTTTGTCAGTTTTTCCGTCACGCTTTTGGTGCTGTCCGTCATATCCTTAATGATCTTTGCAGTGGCGGAGAACTGTTTTTGAAGTGAGTCATTAAGAACATCCCGGGATTTATTCATTTGATCGGTAATAGTCTTATCCTGAGTTTTAAGGTTGCTCTGTATCTCGAATAACTGCTTTTGGAGCATTACCATAGCCTGGTCTTCATTGGGCTTTTTAAGCTGTTGTGTCAATTTGTAGACCAGGTAGCCGATGACTGCGAGGCCGATGATGATGAGGATGTTGATGAAGGTCATAATATATATATAAATTAACTGTCAGAACTGTGATTTATATGATTTATGTGATTAACATGATTATTATACATTAATAACTCGATTCTCAATACTTCAATTACTCTGTACTTTAACTTTTTTGTTTGTTACCCTTTTAAATTCTAAGCTGGTTTTGCCGAAATTAATCAGAAGACCTATTTCTTTATTAAAAGCTTCAAGGTAGTTAATCGCCTGAGCCAAATGTACATCCTCAAGATTTGTGACAGCTTTTAATTCAACTAATATACAATTTTCAACAAAGAAATCCACCCTCCTTGTTCCAATATGCGCTTCGCAGTAAAATATCGGCATTTCCTCTTCTCTTGAAAATCTGAGTCCGGCTTTTTCTAGTTCAATGGCTAGCGCTCTCTGATAAACGACTTCCTGAAAGCCATTTCCTAAATAGCTATGTACCTTCATAGCGCATCTGATGACTTTTTCAGTTATATCAGAGTATTTATATCTGGGGTCTATCATACTTTCAAAATAATCAAATAAAATCAATCATGTAAATCATGTTAATCACATAAATCACAGTACAGACACTATAGTAAACAAATGTTCACTAGTCAACAATAATATTTTAGGAGGGTTTGTCGAAAAATCCGACAACATTAACTCATAACTCTAAACTTTTAACTCTTAAACAGCCCTATCACATATCCCCCTATACGGACAATACCTGCATGTATATTTTTCCGGTGTAGGCGCAAAGTCAGACTTATTAATCTCATCAGATATCTCAATTATCTCCTTTTTAACTTTATCCATTTTTTTCGGATTCGGTTCCGTCGATACTTTTGTATCATCATCCAGGAAATAGAGGGTCATCTTGGAGGCGGGCGTTTTAAAACATTCATCAGCGGCAAGGGCGTAGATCTGGAGCTGTAAATCCTTATCCACCTGTTCCTGAGTCTTAGATTTACCTGATTTATAGTCGATTATTTCCAAAGTCCCATCTTCAAGCCTGTCCGCGCGGTCGATACGGCCGGAAATGGTGTAATCGCCGACTTTCAGCTTAAACGATTTTTCCAGAAATTCGATCTGCGGAATACGCTCCTTAAAATGACTGTAGAACCCCTCTAATATCTCCCCTCCCCTTCTTTTCGCGGTTTCCATATGAGCCTTGCTTTCATATCCCTGTGGGATCCATTTTTCCTCGTAAATCGAGAGGAGTTTTTGGAGCGACAGATCTTCGGTATATTCGGTAAAAAGCGAGGCCTGTTTACTTTGCTCAGCCAGACGGTAAAAGGATAATAGTGTGTTATGAAGAGTTACGCCGAAACTCAAAGCGCCCGAAGGCGGTGTCGGAATGCGGTATATATAGGAGTACTGATATTGGCGCGGGCAGGATTGGAATGTGGTTATTTGGGAATAACTGAAGGTGGTTAAACGTTCACCCTGCCCCTGAAAGTGGACAATTGATTGTCCACTTTCAGTCACACTGCTTTCCGGTTTTAGGAACCGTTCCACCCCTTCGACCGTTTTCTCGACCCGCGCCACACTCACTTCATCGATTATTTCGCCTAAGAATTTCGACATCTTGTTTATCCGCGGTGCCGCGGCGGAAGACGGGTTGTAGTAGTCCGAATACATCAGATGCAGTTTTTCCTTTGCCCGCGTGCATGCGACGTAAAAAAGCCTGCGTTCTTCCTGAGTATGCACATCCGCGTCAGTTAGGATTTCGTGCGTAAGTTCATCGGGCATCTCAATCGGATCTTTTCGGTCATCTGTCGGGAAGCGCCTGTTTACAAGGCATCCGACGAAAACTGTATCGAATTCCAGCCCTTTTACACCATGCACAGTCGATATCTGCACACCTTCCATACCGGAAACGTCGAACTTGGCGGAAGGATTCTCACCACTTTCAACAGCCAGATCCAGATAAGCGACGTAATCTATAACAGTTTTATATTCGCTTTCACGCTCAAATTCACGTATTTTGCCAAAAAAGGTCGCTATATTGGTAATATTCTCCTCTGCTTCAATAGTGCCTGTCTTGAGGTAATGTTCATATAATTTCACAGTATCAGCGAACCTGTACAGAGTTTCGCCAGCAGTGTGCGTCTTGGAGAACTCCAGCAGATCAGCTAACGTATTGGCCAGGAAACCGCATTCGGGTTCGGTTTTTATCTGTGACCATATAGAACCGTACTTATTCTTCGCGTCCGCGATCAGTTTCGCGATAGTTTCCATCCTTACATTAAAGAAAGGAAGGCGTAAAACCTGATAAAAGCTTACGTCGTCTTTTGGATTTCCTATAACGCGAAGCACGGAAATAAGCTCTTTTACCTCGGGCTTATCATAAAGACCGCGCTCGGAAAGGAACTGGTACGGGATGTTATTTGTACGAAAAGCCTCTATAAACGGATACGCGTGCATGTTCGCGCGGAATAACACGGCTATTTCGGAAAGCGGGACTTCGGATTTCTTTATTTCCTCAACCACGTATTCTACCTCCTGTTCGATGGTCGTGCAGTGAGCGATTGTAACTGAGTTGTCCTCGCCTGGCCGAAACCCTGTAAGCCTTTTATCGACCCCTGACCTAATTTCGAGGCGGTCGGGGTTGTTTTTGCGGATTGAAGTATAGGCAAAATCAAGGATTTTCTGGTTACTGCGGTAGTTCTTATTTAATACGACTTTCTTTAGTCCTGGGTACTTTTCCTCGAATTGGAGGATGTTTGAGATAGCGGCACCACGGAATTTGTAGATAGACTGGTCGTCATCCCCCACTGCCATGATGTTCTTATTTTTGGCGGCAAGCATGTCACATATCCTGTTCTGCGCGATGTTTGTATCCTGATACTCATCGACCAGTATATATTTGTACTTATTTTGCAGAAATCGAAGGATATTTGGTCGTTTTTCCAATAATTCGATGACTTTTGACTGTAAATCCGAGAAATCCAGGTAACTTTCTTCCGAAAGCAGTTCCTGATACCTATTATACGCGTTAGCAAGTTCCAAAAGCCGTTTCGCCTCAAGTCTATCTTCATCAGACTCCGCGGTTTTAACCTTATTTTCCGCAAATTTAATGTAATCCGAAGGCTGATTCAGCTCCTCTTTTAACCGGCTGAAATGAGATATAATGGCGTCTATAAACTTAGTCGGATTTCCAGTTGGCCTGTAATAATCCAGTTCAAACTCAAACAGATGCTCCTTTATGAACTGCCAAAGTCTGACCCCTTCTAAAATCCTGAAATTCGGGCTTATACCTATATCAATCCCGTACTGGCGTATGGTTTTTTCGCAAAATGAGTGAAAAGTGGAAACCGCTATCGCCTCGTATCCTATCGGCATAAGCATATCCAGCCTTTTTTCCATCTCAAAAGCCGCCTTTTCGGTAAAAGTAAGCGCCAAAACCTCGCTATTCCTGCAAAATCCGTTATTTATAAGGTGCGATATGCGTTCTGTAATGACCCGTGTCTTTCCCGTTCCCGCGCCCGCTATGACCAGAATCGGGCCGTTTAAATGCATAACAGCCTCACGCTGTTCCGGGTTCAGATGGGAAAGACTGTCACCTGTGTCAGCAAGATGGATAACGCTATCTTCCGCCTGAGATTTTTGAGAGGTTTTTGGTTTCATGTATGAGGATTATAACGAAAAAGGATTGAATATAAAAGGAAAGGAAATTTAACCTAAAACCTTCCCCTCCTCGAGTGAGGAGGGGTGCCCCTTTGGGGCGGGGTGGTCCTGTAAATCACAAATCATAAATCTTAAATTATTTCTCTTTCTTTTCTTTCTTCTCTTTCTTCACAACCTTCTTTTTCGGCTTCTCTTCCT
>Ga0315286_10008124_pt1 | contig 10309 bp, 9 predicted proteins | sample YL17G10_0_MG_FD_205038 | JGI IMG/M metagenome (GOLD analysis project Ga0315286, IMG submission 205038) | Sediment microbial communities from Yellowstone Lake, YNP, Wyoming, USA - YL17G10_0 | ecosystem: Environmental > Aquatic > Freshwater > Lake > Sediment | place: USA: Wyoming | collected...
CCCAGGATAAGCTGACCCGTTTGGTATTCATGAGCATCCGATGGATTTTTTCAATTCGTTTGCGCTGGTTGCACTCCTACGCTGAGAGAGATCGGCTGATGGCTTTTTTTGCTCCCGTGAGCCTGCTAAGCCTGGTACCAACCTGGCTGATGCTGTTGTTATTGGGATATATGGGCCTGTTCTGGTCTTTGGGAGGGCTTACGTGGCTGGAGGCTTTTTGGATCAGTGGGTCTTCCCTGCTCACCTTGGGTTTCGCTGTCTCAAAAAGCTTTTCCAGTACCTTGCTCGCATTCTCTGAAGCCGCTTTAGGGTTAATGATGGTGGCCTTGCTAATTGCTTACCTGCCCACCATGTACGCGGCTTTCTCGCGCCGCGAAGCTGCTGTCACACTGCTCGATGTGCGCGCTGGCAACCCACCCTCAGCCATGCAAATGATCGCTAGATATCACCGCATTCATGGCCTGGATCAACTCAAAGAGCAGTGGCAAATTTGGGAAGCCTGGTTTGCCGATATTGAAGAAAGCCACACCTCGTTACCTGCCCTGGTCTTTTTTCGTTCCCCAAAGCCTGATCATTCGTGGGTCACAGCTGCCGGTACGGTCCTGGATGCAGCATCCTTAACACTCTCTGCCATCGACATACCCGCAAGCCCGCATGCGGCACTTTGTATCAGGGCTGGCTTCCTGGCGCTGCGCCACATTGCCGACTTCTTCAATATCCCTTACTCACATGACCCACATTATCCAATTCAAACCATTTCGATCACACGCCAGGAGTTTGACCAGGCCTGTGATGAGCTGAAATCCCAAGGCCTTCCCATAAAAGCTGACCGCGATCAGGTCTGGCAAGACTTTGCCGGCTGGCGCGTGAATTATGACCAGGTACTCCTGGCGCTCGTTAATTTGACCATGCCACCTGCGGCGCCCTGGTCTGGAAACCGCCCGGACAAGAATTAGGCTCCGTCGATTTTTTTGCCTCTGGTTTGTTAAGAAACATTCGGTGAATTACAAAAGGATTGCAATTGCAGAATTGAAAAAGGATCGATGGATGAATAAATTTCCTCTACTACTTCTATTTGCCCTAATAACCTTTACCTTGCCCTTCGGATTCGCGAGACCCAGCCAGGGAGCTGCAGAACGAATCGAGGTTCTTGACCAGGCAGGCAACCCGGTAACGAAGATAACGGATGGAGACCTCATCCAACTCCGCCTGACCCTGGCAGATAAAGCCAATCAAACTTTAGAAATTTCTTTTCAACTGACCTCGCCTGAGGTTGTAGTAGCCGAATGCAAAGTTGATTCGGGTGAGTCGCAGTGTGAAAGCGTACCCTTCCGCAGCCTGGGGTGGTTTTGGGGTCAAAATAGCACTGCGCAACCCGAGCGAGTGATCCAGGCCCACTCGCCCGTTTTCGACACGCCGGTTACTGCCATCCTTCAGGTGGCGCCGCGTCCGGTGGTGATGGTGCATGGCTTTATCTCCAACTGGCAGGCCTGGACGAATTACCTGGGGCCAGGTGGATTCTTAGCTTCCCTTAGCGTGCCAGGCTACGCGGTTGGGGATGGGCAGGCTGAAGGCGTGATGAATACTGGCAGCCTGACAGACCCTGCCGGTCGCACAAACACCATCGCCCAAAATGCAGCCATCCTGAGTGAATATATAAACAGCGTCAAGAAAAAGACCGGAGCGCAGCAAATTGACCTGATCGGTCACAGCATGGGTGGGATGATCGCGCGCTTTTACATCGATCGGGTCATGAAAGAGGGCGATGTCGCCCAGCTAATCATGCTGGGTACACCCAGCTCTGGGACAGACTGCGCAGTTTTGCCTGCCGCGCTCGGGTTTTATATGCCCACTGTGCTCGAAATCCGCACGAGCTATATGACAGGCATTTTTAACCGCCAGGTCACCCGCCGGCACGGCGTGCCTTTCTCTGCAGTGGCAGGTACGCTGATCCAAGACTCTTTGGGTTCACCGTGTACCGATATACCGAATGACAGCGTTGTTTCTGTGCAAAGCGTTTCCGAAATCCAACTCCCCTATTCGGAGACTCCCCTCCTGCATACTGACCTGAACACCTCAGAGCAAGTTTTTCAGGAATTCGTGAAACCACTCCTCCAAAAACTACCCGGCGAATTCCACGAAGAACCCGATCCGCAGCCCGTGGAGTCAAAATTGGCACCACTTCAATTCACTCGCGTTTACTCGGGGCATATTCCGGCAAGTGGACAGCAGGATCTGACGATTCTCATCGAACCAGGCCTGGCGGTGGCTAACTTTGCATTGTTCGACCCAAGCCGCTCGTTGAATGTAGTGGTACGCGGCGCCAGCGGCAATGAAATCAAGCTGGAGGCAGCCAAGAACGGGCTGATTGTGGTCGATAACCCCGAAACATTGGTCCAATTGGGTTATGGGTTTAAGAATCCCAAGCCCGGCTCCTGGCAGGTGACGCTCCAGGCGACAGACAAAACACCCGCCAGCGGCGCTGATTTTGCTCTTACCGCATACTTTATGGGCGGCGCCACGTTAGATGGAACTACCAGCACCCTGCTCCCCCAGGTGAACGATCCAGTCCAACTGGCTGCCAGGCTCGAGCTCGCCGGTCAGCCTCTGACCATCGAACAAGCCGAAGCCGTGATCCGCGATCCTCAGGGCAAATTGGAAACCATCCAGCTTGCCATTCAAGGTAGCCGAGCCGAGGCTACCTGGAGGCCAGCTTTGCCCGGCCTTTACGGCATTGACTTGCAAGTTACAGGCAGGGCGCCAGACAACTCGACCGTCGAACGGGTTTCTTTTCTGTCAGTAGAAGCACAACCCAGCCAGAGCCAGACACGCACGACCCTCATTCTGAGCGCAGTTGGCCTTGGCCTTATCTGCCTGGTCTTGGCGGCTATTGGGCTGTTATCTCTCTTGCTACTGCGCAGGCGCATTCGATCCAGGTCAAGATCGGCTTAGCTTGCCAGGCCTGTCAATCAGCAATGCTCAATTTGCCTAACTGCTCACGCTCTTTTTGCGTACGGATCGTCCCTCTCAAGTAGGCCTGGATCAGTGCTTCGACGCACTGGCGATCAAAGGCCGAATCGCTGCCTCTGGACAAATAATCAAAGGCCTCCTCGGCAGGTAAGGCATGTCGATAGGGACGGTCGGAGGTCAGCGCATCAAATACATCGGCTACGGCTACAATCCTCCCAGCCTGCGAAATCTCATCGCCTTTCAATCCCTTCGGATATCCATTGCCATCCAGTCGTTCGTGGTGTTCTGCCATGGCAGGCAGCTCGGAGTGCAGCAAGCGCACCTGGCTCATGATCTTAGCTCCAATGGCAGGATGAAGTTTGATGAGGGCAAACTCATGCTCAGACAAGTGCCCCGGCTTGGATAGAATATAATCTGGAACCCCTATCTTGCCCACATCATGCAGCAGGCTGCCAAGCCGAATACGGTGCGTAACTTCCGCCGGCATGTTCATCTGGCGGGCAATCTCAACGGAAAATTCACACACGCGTTGGGAATGACCCTCTGTGTAAGGATCCTTGGCGTCAATTGCTTCCGTCAGGGCCTTCACCACATCAAAGAAAAGCTCGTTAGCGTCCGAATACAAATCGGCTATCTCCAACACGGTAGCAGCCTGGTTAGCTAATTTCAATAACAATTCGGCGTCATCATCTGTGAAGGTTCCTTCGATCTTGTTAATCGCCTCAAACCCGCCAATAATACGCTCCTCGATTGTGCCGCGTTCGCCTCCCAAAATCACCTGTCGAGAACGCAGCGGCACAGCCAAAATAGCCCGAGTGGTAAAACCGATGGAGTGATCGGAGCCGCTATAATGGCGCTCATCTTTTTTCACGTCAGAGACCCGAACCACCTCACCGCTCTGCACCACGTGCCCGATAATCCCTTTTCCGGCCGGAACCCGGATATCACCCCGCTGGAGCTGCTGATCTACATTACTGGCCAGGTACAACACAGCTTCGCCTGTCTCCTGGTCAACCAGAAATAAAGAACAAGCTTCTACATGGATCACATCCCGGGCGTAATCGATCATCAGGCGTAAAACCTGATCACGATCCAGCGTCGAACCAATCTGCCCGAAAATGGAAAGCATCGCTTCCAGGCGCTCATTACGCAGCCGGGTATCTTCCAATTGGACGGCGCGGGCAATTTCGGAAACCATCCGGCTGCCCAGAATCTCTGCCCAGGTCAATTCCGAAAGACAAAAATCCAGCAGCTCAACTACACCTACCGACCGGCCCGGCAGTGCCAACAGGAAAGAATAGACACGCTCTGGCTTCAACCCGTGCCATCCATCTCTCTCAGCATTCCAATTGGAGCCTACCGTGACTGCCTCGATCAAGACCGGCTTTCCCTCTTGAAACACTTTCCCCACAAGGCCTGCCTCTGTACCCAAGCCCCGTCCCTGAATGTCATTTCCCCCTCTGGCTGCCTTACAGATCAGCTCCCCTGTCTCCTGTTCAGGCAAGTACAGCAAGCCTGCCTTCGCCTGGCAGGCCTCCATCATCAGCTCTAAAGCCTGATCCAACAGGTTTTTAAGCTCCGTTTGCGCCGATACCTGGTTCGAGCGCTCCAAGAAATAAGCAAACCGGCGTCCCAGATCTGAACCACCAAAGAGATCCTGTATTGTGCGTGGGGGATTATCCATAGCTGCCTCCATGCCCAAAGTATACCCGCATTTTTTGGAGAAATGCAAATGAACCTTGACATCAACCGGTGCTGGCTCTTTTTCTCATCCTTGACAAGAACAAATGTTCTACTATAATCCATGTTGAGGGATATGCAAATAGCTGTATGTCTTTTATAAAACACCTGCTGTGCTCTCTGGGTTTGATCGACCAGCCATCTGAACGACAATTCGAGCTGGATGAGAGCCTGCGCGCCTGGCTGGAAGAGATAGCCTATCAGGAGCGCCGCCCTGTGGAAGAAATCGCCGCAGACCTGATCCAGGAGGCGATGGACCAACGCCAGACAGCCACGGCCAATCTACAGCGCTGGCGGGAACTTTCGCCACGTCAGCAAGATATTGCCGCCCTGACCTGCCTGGGATACACCAACCAGCAAATTGCCATCCGGCTGCACCTTTCTCCTGAAACCATCAAAACTCACCTGCGCAGTGTCTTGAAAAAGTTTGGGGTAAAAACGAAATTTGAGCTGCGCCAGCTTCTTTCCGATCTCGATTTCAGCGCCTGGGAGCCTCCACCTCCTATCCCCCCAAGGGGTTAACCCGCGCTTCACCCCTGTTTTCACCCCTGAATGTGATTGCAACCCGGCCCATTCTCCAGTATCCTGGATATATGGACCAACTTCTCCCCCCGTTGTACTCAACGCTCTCGCCCAACCATCTACACCTGCTGATTCACCCTCACCCGGCAGCCTCTCGTCTCCTGCTAAACCTGGCTGCCAGCCTGGCCCAACGCGGCCCGCTGACCGTCCTGGATGGCGGCAACTGCTTCAACATCTACACGGTGGCACAGGCCCTGCGCCGGGGAGGCGCCGACGTCCGGCAGGCACTGGGGCGAATCCAGGTGGCTCGCGCCTTCACCTGCTACCAGATGGCGGCGCTGGTTTGCCAACCCTCCCCTACTTGTGCTTCGTTCGAGGCCACTACCCCGCTGATGGTACTGGATTTCCTGAACACCTTTCGGGATGAAAACGTTCCCCTGGGCGAACGCAAACGCCTGCTAAAGAGCAGCCTGCTGGCGCTGCGCCAGCGCTGCAAGGCTGCTCCCATCCTGGTCAGCATCCGCAAAGAGGTGCCTGAGTTTATGGAGATGCTGGCAGAGGTCGCCGATGGGTACATCGGCGACGACATCTGGCGGGCAGATATTCCCGCACAGCCGCCTGTGCTGCGCCTCTTTGATGAATAAAGCCACTTTCGCAGTCACGGAGTAAAGCATGGGTCGCACACTTCCTTCGATTACACAAGCCTTTTTGCAAGAACAGGAATTTTTCTCTGATTTCCGGCGCGCCCTGCGCCGCGGTGATCAACTGATTCTCGATGATCTCTTCGCTGCGGCCCGCCAACACCTGGCAGCGGCAGCCTTTGCAGCCAACCCGCTGCCGTTCGAGACCTTCCTGCTGGCGATGCTCCTGGAGGAGCACAAAGAGGTTGTCCGCCTGCGCCAGGCGGTTACCAGCCTGGTGCAGCTGGACGCCCCTCACTATGATGACTGAGCTGACCGGATGGCTTTTCGATCTATACCCAGACCCTCAGGGGGGCATGACCGTATGGCTGATTGGCGATGATGGAAAACGCTACTGCCTGAACCAGACTTTTCTGGTGACCTTTTATGCTGCTGGCCCCCCCTGGCGGCTGCGCCTCCTGTGGCGCTTCCTACGCACGCAATCCACTGCCACGCTGCTAAGCCGGGCAGAACGGCGGGAGCTTTTCTCTGGGCAGGCCATCCCGCTCCTGGCGGTCCAGGTTCCACAGGCAGAAAAAGGCGCCGCCATCTTTCAACAGGTACAGCAGGCCTTTCCAGATCTGACCTTCTTCGATGCAGATATCCCCACTCATCTGCGCTATACCGCCGAACACAACCTTTTCCCCCTGGCGCGCTGCCAGGCACGCCTGGTGGATAAAAATATCCAGGAAATCACCCCGTTGGACACTCCCTGGGAGCTCGACCCACCCACCCCTCCCCTGCGCAGCCTGTCCCTGGAACCCGACTGCGACCCGGCGCACGCCGATCCGCAGGCCATCCTGGTGCGCTATGAGCGCTACACCTACCGTTTTCCGCTCAACCCTCCCCTGCCGCTGCTGCTCAACCTGCGCGCCCTGCTCAACCGGCACGACCCTGATCTGCTGCTCACCACCTGGGGCGATACCTGGCTGCTGCCCCTGCTGATCGAGCTTTCCGAAAAATGGTCCATTCCCCTGGGACTCAACCGCGACGCGCGGCTGCAGCCCGCCACCCGGCCTGAGCATTCCTATTTTTCCTATGGGCAAATCGTTTACCGCGGCCAGCAGGTGCACCTGTTCGGACGTTGGCACATTGACCGCCACAACGCCCTGCTGTTCGACGACTTTGGCATGGACGGTGTTTTGGAGTTTGGGCGCGTCACCAGCCTGCCCGCTCAGGAAGCGGCGCGTGTTTCCCCGGGCACGGGCATCTCGGCCATGCAAATCGTCACCGCCCTGCGCCAAGGCATCCTGGTGCCCTGGCATAAGCAGCAGGCCGAACGGCCCAAGTCTGCCCTGGAGGCCATGCGCCGCGACCAGGGCGGCCTGATCTACCAGCCGCTGGTTGGCCTGCATACCCATGTCGCTGAAATCGACTTCGTTTCCATGTATCCTAGCCTGATGGTGCGCTTCAACATCTCCCCCGAGACGGCTGGCGAGAATCCCGGCAACCCCGAGGCGCTGGAGCCCTTTCCAGAACGCCGTTCGCCTGGGCTGGTGCCGCTCACCCTGGCGCCGCTCCTGGAGAAGCGGCTGGCGCTCAAAGCTCGCCTGGTGCAGACGCCTTCCTGGGACCCGCGCCGTAAAACGCACACGGCGCGCGCCTCCGCCCACAAATGGCTGCTGGTAACCTGCTTCGGCTACCTGGGCTACAAAAACGCCCGTTTCGGGCGCATCGAAGCCCATGAAGCCGTCACCGCCTACGGGCGGGAGGCCCTGCTGCGCGCCAAGGAGGCTGCCGAAGACCTGGGCTGCAGCGTGCTTCACATGTACGTCGATGGGCTGTGGATCAAACATCCAGAATGGCAGGAAACACAGGATTTCCAGATCGTACTGGACGAGGTCGCCGCCCGCACCGGCCTCTCCATTGGCCTGGACGGCATCTACCGCTGGGTGGCTTTCCTGCCCTCTCGCATGGACAGCCGCGTACCGGTAGCCAACCGCTACTTTGGAGTCTTTCAGGATGGCACGCTCAAGGTGCGCGGCATCGAAGCCCGCCGCCGGGATACACCGCCCTGGATCGCAGATACCCAGATGAAGATGCTGGAATGCCTGGCACAGGCGCCCTCTGCCGAAGCGCTGCCTGAATATATCCCCCCGACTGTGCAGATCCTGCGCCGGGCGCTGGCCGATCTGCGGGCAGGGCGCATCCCCCTGGAACAACTTCTCGTCACGCACCGCCTCAGCAAAGTCGTCGAGGCCTACCAGGTTTCCACGGCCGCGGCGCGGGCAGTCGCGCAGCTCCAGGCGGCCGGTAAATCCCTGCAGCCGGGTCAGAGCGTGCGCTTTTTATACACCCGCGGCCGGCCTGGCGTCTATGCCTGGGACCTGCCCACCCGGCCAGATCCCCAAACCATCGACCTGCACCGCTACCAGGAGCTGCTGCTGCGCGCCGCCAGCGCCGTCCTGCTCCCCTTGGGAATAGAAGAGAAAGCGCTAAACGACCGGGTGCTGTATGGGATGCAGCGAGTCGAGCTGCCAGGGCTGCGCCCCGGCATGCCCATCCGCCTGCCGCAGCCGGCTTTTCGTCTGGCGCAGGTGGCTGGTCAGGATGTGCAGAGGTAACGATATGGTCTTCCTGCCCTTCACCAAGAAATAGTTCCTGCTACTCGTCAGGAGGAATTCAAAACCAGCGGCGCAGTCGGCTGAATGCAACGCTGGTTATTTAGGCTCTCAAGGAATTTCCGTGGTGGATACCCGGATTTGGGGGTGTGAGCGTTCGCACGCTCTCACCCCCAAATCCGGCCGCTTCCACGGAAAGTCCCAATGACCCGTTATTTATACCGAATCAAGAATATGTTATACTGGTTTGTGGAGGTAGTCCAATGATCAATCCTGTGAGTTATCCTGAGGCAAAACGCCGCTTGCGCGATCTCATTGCAGCCGCAGCACGGGGAGAAACGGTCTTGATCCAGGAAAATCAAACGATTGTTCAGTTGGTGCCTGTGAGCCAAACCAAGCCGCGTCCTAAGTTTGGCAGCGCCAAAGGGCTGGTTCACATCGCCGATGATTTTGACGAGCCCCTGGAAAACTTCGCAGAGTATGCGCAATGAAGCTGCTGCTCGATACACAAAGCTTTCTGTGGTTTATTAGCGGAAGTCCGAAGCTAAGCGAATCTGCGCGGCAGTTGATCGAGGCTGTAAACAACTAACCTTTCTTGAGCATGGCAAGTCTGTGGGAAATGGGTATCAAAGTTAGCCTGGGAAAGCTAACACTGGACCAGCCTTTTGATACTATGATCCCAGAGCAGTTAGCGCAAAATGGCATCGAAGTAATACAAATCGAGTTTCCTCATGTTGCAGTAGTTGCAAACCTGCCTTTTCATCACCGGGACCCGTTTGATCGCCTGATCGCGGCGCAAGCGAACGTGGAGGGAATGTCAGTAGTCAGCAGCGATGAGATGTTCGACGCTTACGGTGTGACGCGTTTGTGGTAGATTGATAACATCGATCAAATTTGCCTTGCTGCCCGCTTTTCCTCCCTGTGCTCCACCGTCTTCCGGATATACCCCGCTGCATCCGGCGTCTTGCAGCCCGTCTGCCCGTGATCTACCACCACCTTGCCGATCTTCCCCGCCGCTTCTAAAGCTTCTTCTTGCAACATCGCATTCCGTACCCCAATAGCGATCAGCGCACTGTTCATGGCATCGCGCACGCGGTTCTTGCGAGTGAGGATCTCGGGTTCAATTTGCGCTAAATAAGCCTTAAAATAAGAGTCTGGCAGGGTTGGGTCTTGCATGGCAAATTTTGCCACCAGCCGCCAGCCGGCCTGGCCGATCCATTCGCCATCTGCATGGATTCAGGTTTCTTTTACTGCAAGGGGAAAACTGCCAGCAGAATCCAACTGACAAACAGCGCTGAGCTGAGGCCGAAAACCCACCTTTCGCCTTGTGACAAGGTCGCCAGAACATGCAGCGCCAGTACCGCCGGGAATAAAGGCAAGATGAGTAAGATAAAGTACAGCCCTGCACTCAAGCGCAACGCCAGCAGCAGGCTGCCAACCAGCACCAGGCTGTGGAACGCCCACCATCCCAGTCGCCCAATGGGCTTTGCCTGGCTGGAAGTCTCGCCCACCACCAGGAACCAGGGCAGCAGCAGGATAGCCCCCAGCGGCCAGAGCAGCAAACGCCTGGGGATCAGCAGCCAGGGCAGCCAGACCTGGTCTCCCAGCAGTCCGACTCCCAACCAAAGCACGCCAAAGACGAGCAATCCGACTATGATCGCTTTACGGGAGGGCCAGTTCAGTTGAGGCCGGAGGACCAGCGCGGCAATCACGCCTGCTACCCCAAACCAGACCATCAGATATCCCCCTACCAACACACCAAAGATCTGGCTTAGTTCCAAACCCGCCTGGCCTGCCAGCCAAAGGATCACCGTTGCACCCAAAGCACCCCCAATC
>Ga0315286_10008127_pt1 | contig 10306 bp, 11 predicted proteins | sample YL17G10_0_MG_FD_205038 | JGI IMG/M metagenome (GOLD analysis project Ga0315286, IMG submission 205038) | Sediment microbial communities from Yellowstone Lake, YNP, Wyoming, USA - YL17G10_0 | ecosystem: Environmental > Aquatic > Freshwater > Lake > Sediment | place: USA: Wyoming | collected...
AATCTGAAAAAGCGAAAGAGATGTTAAAAGAATCTAGAACCAAAATTTATGATTCAATAGAAGAGGCAATTAATGCAGCAGTTATGGGGATTAAAAAATGACAGATATTTTCAAACTATTAAGAGGAAGTCCTGATGATTCAGATTACAAGAAAAAAGGAGTGATTGTTCAGGGAATCACAGGAGCGTATGGATCATTGCATGCAAAAAATATGATGACATATGGGACAAATGTTGTTGGAGGCGTTACTCCAGGAAAAGGAGGTCAGAAATTTGAAGGTACAGTTCCAATTTACAACACAGTCAAAGAAGCAGTAGATGCAAGTGGTGCAAAAATTTCAATTATTTTTGTCCCAGCAAAATTCTTTTTGGGAGCTGCAAAAGAAGCGCTAGAAGCAGGAATTAAACTACTAGTGGCAATACCAGAACATGTTCCAGTAAGAGATACGATGGAAGTCATAGATTTAGCAAGCAAAAAAGGCGCTATAATCATTGGACCAAACACCCCAGGGGTAATGATTCCAGAATTAATAAAAATAGGAATTATGCCACCCATGCCATTTACGCCAGGAAAAATTGCAGTGTTATCAAAAAGTGGTACGTTACTTTATGAAATTTCAGATGCATTAACAAATGCAGGATTTGGACAATCTATAACAATAGGAGTTGGCGGTGACCCAATTAATGGAACACGCATGATTGATGCATTTGACATGGTCAAAGATATTCCAGACCTAGAAGGATTGGTTGTAATAGGAGAAATTGGAGGAGACTCGGAAGAAATTTTAGCCCAACGTATCATAGATATCGGATTCAAAAAACCAACTGTTGCATACATTGCAGGAAGATCAGCACCGAAAGAAAAGAGAATGGGTCATGCGGGAGCAATAATAATGGGAACATATGGTTCTGCAGAATCCAAGGTCTCCATGTTTAACAAGGCAAACATACCAGTAGCAAATAGACCATCTCAAGTACCAGTATTACTAGCAGGAAAAATGCAACAATCCGATTAGAATAAAAGAGAGAGATTAAGGAGAAAATTAATGCCTATTACAGATCCAGAGAAAAAACGTATTGCTCAAGCTGCGCGTCTAGTTATGAGAATATGCTTTAACTGTGGATGCAGAAACGACATTAATGCAACCAGATGCAGAAAATGTAGAAACCCATACTTGAGATTAAAGAACAGAGCTCTCGGCGTCAAAAAGTAGAATTAGAAATTCATCAATCTTTGTTTATATTCAACAATTGCAGATTTTATCTTTGGTTGATATTCGGAGATGAATGACCTTACAGCATTTTCATTTTCTAATTCCTCGATATGCAATTGCAAGTCATCAGGTAATTGGTCATTCATTTGATAAAGCACTTTAGATGCTTCGATGTATTGACCTAAATTTGCTGCATAGTCAAATGCCAATTGCATTCGTTCAACTAGTGCATCAAATTCACGTAAAGACATGGTTGATTTTTTGATTTTCAGTAAAAAAGGTCAAGGTTATCATGATATCAGAGTCAAACCTAAAGACAAAAAAGATGCTTATTGTGTAATTTTGTTGGACCGGTTGTCTAGTGGTTAGGATGACGCACTCACACTGCGTAAGGAAATATTCCCGCAAAGGTCGTGGGTCCAACTCCCACCCGGTCCATATACCATCATGCGCACAAAAGAATAGGGAAGATAGTTTACAAAATTATAAAGGGATTATCCATAATCGATTTTTTTTATTCTTACGGTACTCCCTTTAGTTTCTAGATAATGTCCAATAAAATTAGTCATTTGTTCTCCAATTTTATAACCTAATGCACCTTCCATTATGCCTGATTTTTCAATTCTTTTTGCCAACTCTTCACTAATCTGAATATTAAAAAATGTCCAGCCAAATTTTTCAAACGGCTTTTCAATAGTATATCCATTTTGCACATTACATTCTATTTCTAGATCTACCAATGCTTGTCTCACTATTAGAATTTCCTTCTCATAGCTTCTGGTACTAAGCTGAAATAATGGATTCAAGATTTGTTTACTCTATTTATGGAAAATTATCTTACCAATCTATATTGTTTGAGGATTTCATCTAGTCATCTCCACAGATAATAGTTCAACTTGACCGATATTAGCAAGCATATCTGGCTAAAGTAATTCACAACATAATATAGAACCAACATTCAAAATTTATAAAAAAAGTAATAGAATTCATATACAGATTCCATTGTTTCAATCTCTAGAAGATGAGCAAAAACTTTTGGCATGACATAGAGTCAGGGGCAGATATTCCAGAAATAATCAATGTAATAGTAGAGATTCCAAAGGGATCTATGAACAAATATGAATACGATAAAAAACACAATATGATAAAACTAGACAGAGTACTGTTTTCACCATTTCATTATCCAGGTGACTATGGTCTTATTCCTCAGACACTATCAGAAGATGGAGACCCACTTGATGCACTAGTACTTGTAACAAATCCCACATATCCAGGAATACTAATTGAGGCAAGGCCAATTGGATTACTGCAAATGAAAGATGATGGAAAACTAGATGACAAAATTATTTGTGTTTCAACAAATGATCCCAGGTATCTTCACACGGTAGACATTACAGATATCGAAGACCATTACCGCTCAGAGATTGGACATTTTTTCCAGGTTTACAAAGATTTGGAAGGAAAAAAAGTAGAGATTTTAGGATGGAGAGGGTCCAGAGAAGCAAAAGAAATCATTGTAGAATCTATCAAGAGATACAAAGATACTTTGAAAAAATACTAGATATTTGATTAAACAAATACTTGGAAATTCATATTCTAATCTTTTGTTTATAAACTATTCCTCATCTAGAATTATCCAAGATAATCCTAGTATAGATTCCCAAGCAGGTGGGATTTCGTTGTTATTTGACATAATAATATAATTATAAAATTTACTTAAAACACTCACGTAGAAATGATTCATAGTAATCATCAGTATTCCATAAATACCATTTTGTAAAATCATATTGTAATTGGAACTCTCACCAAGTAACTCTCGTTTTTGGTCTCAAGTTCCAGGTAAAAATTTTAAAACTTTTTGTTCTTTCCCGCAAAAACAATCAAAATCCATCAAAATGGTTTAAGAGGCAATAGACCCCCCATGCATTTTTTAATAGTTACAAAATAAGATAGTCATATGTCAGAGTATAAACTTGCCAAATGGGACCTAACAGAACTAGTAAAAGATCCAAAAAGTCCAGCATTTCAAAAACAAATTACAGATTTAGAGGTACTGGCAAAAAAATTTGAAAAGGTAAAATCAGAACTGAATCCTAAAATGTCATCAAAAAAATTTATGAATATTTTACATGAAATTGAAGAGATTTCTGAAAAAATGGGCAGGATTGGCGGATATGCATCATTATCATATTCTGCAGATACGCAATCAGATGAGGCCACATCTCTTATGACAAGAATGTCAAAGCTTGGATCAGAAATTTCCAATAAAATTTTATTTTTTGATTTGTGGTGGAAAACTCAAGTAGATGACAAAAATGCAAAAAGATTGATTAAAGATTCAGGAGAACTTTCAGAATATCTTAGTCATAAAAGACTATTTGCAAAATATGCACTTTCTGAACCTGAAGAAAAAATCATCAATACTTTGGATGTTACAGGAATTTCCGCACTAGTGAAGATATGCGATAAGATGACTAGTGCGTATGAGTATAAAATGAATGTTGGAGGTAAAACAAAAAAAATGACGCGTGAAGAAATTACAAATTACATAAGAAACACGAATCCAAAAATTAGAGAAACAGCATACAAAACAATCCTAACAAAATATACAGAAAACAAGGGGGTGTTAGGAGAAATTTACCAAAACATTGTTTTGAATTGGAAAGATGAGGGAATTGAAATTCGAGGATACAAGTCTCCGATTTCAATGAGAAATATTGGAAATGGTATAGACGATAAAACAATAGAATCGCTTCTTACAGTGTGTAGGAAAAATTCCCCAGTGTTTCAAAAGTTTTTCACACAAAAAGCAAAAATGCTAAAAATGAAAAAATTGCGCAGGTATGATCTATATGCCCCAGCAGCATCCAACATAAAAGAAAAAAATTATCAATATGATAAATCAGTCAAACTTGTTTTTGAATCACTGAAAAGATTTAGTCCAAAGTTAGAAGAGTTTGCCAAAAAAGTATTCAATGAAAAACACGTTGACTCATCCATCAGGATGGGAAAAAGAGATGGGGCATTTTGTAGCACATTAACTCCAAAGATCACGCCGTATGTACTAGTCAACTTTACTGGAAAAACAAGGGATGTTTTCACATTGGCACATGAATTGGGTCATGCAATACATAGTCAAACAGCACAAGATAGGTCAATTCTGGTTCAAGATGCATCATTGCCATTATCTGAGACAGCATCTACTTTTTCAGAGTTGTTGTTGTATGACAATTTATCAGATAAAATAACAGATGATGAGAAAAAAATTATGCTTTCAGAAAAAATCGATGATCTATATGCGACAATTATGCGCCAAGCATTTTTCACTATTTTTGAAGTAGCAGCACATGAACAGATTGGAAAAGGAACAACCGTCGATGAAATTTCAAAGACATACATTCAAAATTTGAAAGAGCAGCTTGGTGATTCTGTTATTGTTTCAGAAGATTTTGCAATAGAATGGAGTTGTATTCCTCATTTTTATCATACGCCGTTTTACTGTTATGCATATTCATTTGGAAATTTACTTGCATTGTCATTATTTCAGAGATATAAAAAAGAAGGAGATGATTTCGTTCCTTCATATATCAACATTCTTGCTGCGGGTGGGTCTAAAAAACCAGAAAAATTATTGGGAGAGTATGGTTTTGACATAGGTTCCCAAAAGTTTTGGCAAGAGGGATTTAATTACATTGAGAGTCAAGTGAAAGATCTTTCAGCACTAAACTAGAATTTTTAAAAAACATACTCGGAAAAATAATAATCACATGACTTTTCTTAAAACATCGTTTATTGTTTTAGAATAACTGTATGATTCGCTAGTTTGCTGAATTATTCTCGCTTGACGTTGTCTGAGTTTTTTATCAATGTCGTCATCAATCATGATTGTTATTCTTTTTGACATCTTTTCTCATTTTATGATATTTGTATTTAAATTTAAAGTATGTTTTTTCCTAGTGCTAATTTTTTCAAATCTGTTTATCCTGTCTTCACTATTGATTTAAGATAATAACTCCCAGTCATTTTTACCACACTTGCATTGTATATTGTATGCTTTAATGTATTCTGCATATTCTAAATCGGTACATGGTCCTTGATCAGGGATCATGGTTTTACTTTTACATGTCCTACATCTCGCAATGAAATCACTCAATTAGTCTGTTTAAATGAAATTATAAAAAAACCATTCTATGTGTTTTTGAAAATTTTATAATAATATGGGGCTGGCAATCCAACGCATGGACTGCCAGCTTGTTCCCCGAACGGTTTGAATTCGATGTCAATTTCAAGTTTAAAATTATCTGATTTAAATGTTTAAAATTATCCCCAGTCGAGTTTTTTTGATTTGATTTTTCTTACAGAACCAGCCATGATTCCAATCGTGATTCCAAGATTGTAAAGAAGATAGAAAAAACGTCAAAAGCACTAAACATGGTTCTGGTAAAATTAGCAAAATAATTTCATCAAAGACAAAGATCTAAAAAATAGATGAATAAAACAAGAGTAAATTTAATAAATTCATCGCAGGAGATGCAATCCATGCAAAAGATCATGGTTTTATTTGGATTAATTGGAATACTAATTTTTACAACAAATTATGTGTATTCACAAGAAATGAGTCTTGCCACATTTCAAGAGACAGCACAAGTGATAATTGATAAAAGCATATCCCAAAACGTCACAGCATCAATCACTCTACAAAGTACAAATGTACAAGAAATAAAAATTCCTGCCGAATTAGAACAAAGAATTAGAGAAAACAATAGAATAACAGCCATAGTTTTGACAAACCAGAATCAGTGTATTTTGGGCGTGATTGATGAATCATGTATCATCATAAATGTTGCAAGAGACACGACAGACAAAAATTTTCCAGCAATTCAAAACTCAACAAGAAAGATTGCAGAATCATTTATTGATGAACTAAATCAGACATTCGATACTAATGCAAAATTTCATTCTATATTTATTCAAACTAATGATGAGATGAGTAAAGCACTTGACACATCAGGAACAATTTCAGGTAAAGGTACAATATCTGCAGTGTATACAATGCCTATGGAAGATACAGAGTCTATGTATGAAAAAATCTCGGCATTATTACTCTCAAAAGGTATTAGAGAGTCTGGAGGATTTTACGACATAGCAAAGAATCTATCCAAAGAAGAAAAATCAAAGATGATATTTTCAATCATACCATTAGAAAAGAAATCATTGCTGCAATTGAAATTATCAGTAGATTATCCAAATATGGCTTCATCAGTTAATGAAATCAGTCCGTTAGAATTTCTGAAAGCAGATGAATTGAAAAGATCAGATTATTTTTCAACTGGATTTTATCCATTAAATTCAATATTACAAGTGATAATATTATCTCCAGAATCCACTAATGTCTCAGATGTAAGAGGAAATATCGTTTCAACTCAGATAGTAGATGGTGAAAAAATTCCAAAAGAAATTACAAAACAAGGTTGGATTTTTGATCCAGAGCAGGGAAAAAGAGTTCAAGGAAAATATATTTTTGGTGAAAAAAAATTAATAAACAAAGATGAGTTAATTTTTTCATTGGGTGGTAGTGAGTTATTAGCACACAAAAAAATTGAAACATATTTTGATGAATCAATTATTATTGTAATAATTATTACAGTTGGGGCAATTGCGGCGGCAGTATTTTATCTCAAAGGGTATAAAAAATAAAACTATACAAGCAAAACAGCAGCTGCAAAGACAGTAGTCCACTTACCATCCTTATCACCTTTTGCTGATTGAGTAATATTTTGTGTTTTGTAAATCTGACCAGAGATTGTCCATTGTTGCCTTTTTTCATTCCAGTCTTTATCAATATCAAATGGAATGCCAAGGGATGATGCCAGCATTTGTGCTGCAATGTCTTCAGCATAATCACCTGATTGTTGTTCATTTTGTCCATATGATTCGTATTCTGAAAGATAGCCATATCGATTCGTATCTTTTGGTCGTGCAATACCAACTGAGGCAGAACATAATCTATGAGCCTCATTTGTTTGATTCTTTGAATAAATTGTAAATAAAATCTGTCCATGTTGGATTTGTTTGAGACCCTCATTTCTGGAAATTAATTTTGCATTTGGTGGAAATATACTTGAAATTAAAACAAGATTAGTGCCTGCAATTCCAGCATCTCTTAAGGCATATTCAAAACTCGTCAATCTATCTTCATGAACGCCTTTACCATTTGTGAGGAACAATTTTTTGGCAACTAAATCTAGCAATTCTTTCTTGTTGAAAGAGTTTAATTATTTATACTTTGATTGAAAATCTCAACAGATATTTTCAAAAAAAGATGCGATCTCCATACCATGTTTTCCTATGTGGAATCTCAAAATATATTTTTAATTACACCGTTTTTGTCAATCATAATTGGGGATACTATTTTCGAAAGACAAGTAGATGACTTTTAGGATAAAAGCAGAAAACATGATTCTTGTTGGACTAACGAATAAGGCACCACAGTCATCACGTAGAATCAACTCAAAAATTGGCAAAGTCATTTCTCATACGTAATACTAGGGGTTTAGCGTATCAAATCAAATTGATCTTTAATGAGTTAGATTTTTTTATAATGTATAACAGCACAGATTATGTTAGGAGATTTTTTTCAGTCAGATATTTTCTTAATTGGATACTATATCCTAACAGTAGGGGCATCACTTCTTCTCATTAAAGAAACTAAAAAGAGAATCAAGGATCTAAAAATAGGAATTAGTTCAATAAAATATGCACCCATACCGTTTGGAATTTTATTTGCATACATTATTTTTGCACATGATTTTGTCGAAACAATACCAATTCTAAATTGGAGTTGGCTTGAATACAACATTGCTTTTGGTCCATTTGCAGATCAGGGATTTTGGGGTATAGTCCCTTTCATTCCATTATTAGTGTACATGTTTATTCACATCAACTATGTAGAAGAATTGTATTTTAGAAAATCAAAAAAGATGGTAGTGGTATGGGCATTTATCCATATTGCAATGGGGATAAAAGTACACATGGCAATATTGTTGCTACCAATTGGATTTTTGTTTAAATACATTTATGATAAAAAAGGAATTAATCATGCATATGCAATGCATTTTGCAACAAACATACTAGTTGTCATTGCTCTTTTTCTTTCTTTTATCATTTGATTCAGGTGTCTGATTAAGAAAGATCCAACCAAAAAAGGCACCCAGAGATAAATTGATGACTCCCATAAATGTAATCATCAGTGTTCCTTGAGGTGGTGCAATATACAGACCAACGATAATTCCAACAATACCTGACCCAAAAAACATCCCCATCATGATTTTAAGTCGTAGTGGCTTAACGTATTTCATGGATGAATATTCACAGTTTCACAGTATTATAATCTGATAGGCAATATACATCAAATAAGAGAATACGTATTTTTAAAAATTAGAGATTATCATCTAAAAAAATAAAATCAGTTCCAAGACATACGTACCAAAGTTTTATTTGAGATACTTATCGGGTAACACTTTAAAGATCCAAAATTTTTATTGGATTTTGTGCCAATATAGCTCAGCCTGGTTAGAGCATCAGATTTGTAATCTGAGGGTCATGGGTTCGGATCCCATTATTGGCTTTTTAAATTTATAAAAATAATTTCGAAAGAGTAAGAAAAAACGACGTTAAGCGTATTTTAGCCTAATATCTTCCTCTATTTTCAGTTCTTTGTTTTCTATGTTTTGGTAAACATTCTTTGCAGAAAACATCTCTACCTTCAATTGGTTGAAAAGGTACTTGTGATTCTTTTCCACAATCAGAACATGTACATGGGTACAGTTTACGATCGTCTGCTGACATTATTTTGGATATTGTGATGGAATATAAGAACTATGAGAAATAAAACAAGGTAAAACAGGGCAATACGAATAAGTATGTTATAATTTAAACAGGTTCAAATGGATTCTGATGAAATAGAACCGACTCAGAGTAAAATGGATTCGGGTGTAGAACTGACTCAGAGTAAAATGGATTCGGGTGAAGTAGAACCGACTCAGAGTAAAACAGATGATGGAAAAATTTCCATTAAAAAATCAACATTCAGAGTTTTGGTGATTTCAGTGATAATTGTTAGTATCATGACGGCATTTTTTGCAGGTTCATATGTTAGCCTAAAATCAGATGGACTAACAAAATCTGAATTAAACGAAGCAATTGCAAAACTAGAATCAAAGATAGTAAAAACTCAACAGGCAGAAAACCAACCTAAAGTACAACCAATTAGTGTAACTGTAGATGATGATCCAATTAGAGGGAATCAAGATGCACCAATTACAATTATAGAGTTTTCTGATTATCAATGTCCATTTTGCGCCAGATTTCAAATTGAGACACTTCCATTAATTTTAGAACAATACGTAGATACAGGAAAAGTAAAATTCGTATACAGAGACTTCCCAATTCAAAATATTCATCCTAATGCATTGCCAGCAGCTGTAGCATCAGAATGTGCACATGAACAAGGCAAGTATTGGGAATATCATGATGTATTATTTGAAAATCAGGGTGTTTGGAGTAAAGTAGAAGTTACATCTGCGATTACATTCTTTAAAGAATTTGCAACAAAATTAGATTTGAATCAAGATCAATTCAATTCTTGTCTGGATTCAGGTAAATACATCGAAGAGATTAACAATGACCTAAAAGATGGACAAAGTTATGAGGTAACTGGAACACCTGGATTTTTCATAGGAAATGAAGAAATTGGATTTGTAAAAATAAATGGAGCCCAACCTTTTGAAGCATTCAAGAGCATAATTGATTCTCAACTAAACACATGAGAAATAAGAACAAGCGTTTATTAGACCTAAAAGAGGTTTATTGGTATCGGAATAATGACGAGTAGGCAATGAGCTTTTTCGTCATTGCTTAAGAGAAGAAAACAAAATGACAAAATTTCAAGATTTAGGATTAAAAGATGAGTTACTGAAAGGAATTCATGAAATGGGATTTGTAGATGCATTTCCAATTCAAGAAGCAGTAATTCCAGTGTTACTTACAGGTAGAGATGTTGTAGGACAAGCACATACAGGTTCTGGTAAAACA
>Ga0315286_10008128_pt1 | contig 10306 bp, 10 predicted proteins | sample YL17G10_0_MG_FD_205038 | JGI IMG/M metagenome (GOLD analysis project Ga0315286, IMG submission 205038) | Sediment microbial communities from Yellowstone Lake, YNP, Wyoming, USA - YL17G10_0 | ecosystem: Environmental > Aquatic > Freshwater > Lake > Sediment | place: USA: Wyoming | collected...
AAAAAAAATCGAAGCTCGGACCGTGATGCATTCAGAAACAAAGTGACTGACGTGAAAAAGCCAGAATGCCCCCCTCTTCCGAGCGAGGATGAATTGCCATGTGGGGCTGGGGGGCGGACCAACGACGTCCGTTGGCGGACCAACGACGTCCGTTGGCGGACCAACGACGTCCGTTGGCGATCAGCCCCCAAATGTAAATGGCTTTTTCCATAGAATAAGTCCCGTGCTCCCGCACGGGGCTTATTCACGTCCTTCTGATATCAAACGAGGTGGTCCGTATCGAGACAAGAAGCCAGGTGGGCTCTGAAGCAGTGAAGAACCCCGTGCTCCCGCCAACGGACGTCGTTGGTCCGCACGGGGCTTCTTCCAAAGAAAAAGCCGTTTTAGCCATTCATCCCCTCCCTTTAGGGTGGGCCCCCGCTCTCCCGAGCGGGACATGCTGGCTTTTTCACGTCAACAAAGCGATGTCCTTTTTATCCTCTCGCTTATCGATTTAACCTCGGCCATGATTTCATCGGTGTCGATGGTTTGAAATTTCCGGTCTCTCATGAGGATCCTGCCGTTAATGATCACATCTCTCACGTCAGCGCCGTTTGCGGAATAAACCAGGGTTGAAAAGGGATTGTAAAGCGGCACCAAATGAGGCTTTTCAAGATCTATGATGATGATGTCCGCCTTTTTGCCTATTTCGATCGTGCCGATATCTCTTTCGAGGCCGAGCACTTCGGCTCCCCAGACGGTGGCCATCTTCAGCACAGTTGCTGCATCCATGTTGACCGGGTTCGATGTGAAGACCTTATCAAGTTTTGCCGCGGTGCCCATTTCCTGAAAAAGGTCGAGATTGTTATTTGAGGCACACCCATCCGTTCCCAAAGCCACTTTCAAACCCATTTTCAGCATCTGAGAGGTCTTAGCCGCCCCCGAAGCGAGCTTCATGTTGCTCTCGGGGACATGCACGATTCTTGTTTTCCGCTCAGCCAGAAGGTGCATTTCAGGTTCATCGAGATGCACGGCATGGACTGCGATCAAATGGTCATTGGCCACCCCAATATCGTGTAAATAAAAGGCCGGCCGCCTTCCTGTATTCAAAAACACCTCGTTGACTTCCTGAGAGGTCTCTGAGAGGTGCATTTGAAGAGGGAGAGAGAATTCCTCGGAGATCTCCATGGCACCCCGGAGGGTTGACTCAGAGCAGGTGGTGAGGCTATGGCAGAAAAGCCCAGGTCTGATGCGATCCGAGAAATGCAGCCATTTCTCAATAAATCCTTTTCCCGCTTTCAAGTTTTCCCTAGGATCTGGTACTCCTGGGGCAGGAAAATCAATGACTCCCTGGGCTACAAGGGCTCTCATCCCCGCTCTATCAAAAGCCTCGGCTGTTGCATCTTGAAAAAAATAACCATCCGAGACGGTCGTCGTCCCTGAAGCGATCATTTCGACGCACCCCAAGAGTGAACCCCAGTAAACCGTTTCCTTCTTAAGATGTTTAGCTTCAGCGGGGAATATTTTCTCGAAAAGCCACTCTTTTAATGGAACGTCATCCGCAAGCCCTCTGAAGAGGGTCATGGCTGTATGACCATGAGCATTCACCAGCCCTGGCATGATGATAGTTTCTCTAGCATCGATGATTTGGGCATTCCGAGGGCGTGGGCTTTTGGGGTCCCTCACTCGGATGTCAGCGATGCTCTCTCCCCGGATTACTATCGAAACGTTCTTGAGAGGCAACTGACCATCCACCATGGATAGGAGAGTCCCTCCTTCGATGATGATGTCCTTACAATCACCGCTACTTGAACCCGCCTGACCAAGCATAGCCCCTCCGGAATCGGGAAGCTTTAGTGAACGACACAAGAAAGGAGTCATGGCGAGGAGCAGGGAGGTACTCTTCCAGGCCGCAACCAATAAACTCCAGACCTTCTTGTACGGCACGCAAGCCTCATAATCGCCCCGGGCAGCCCCCGAGGAACGCCTCTCCGACTGGCATGGCCTCTGTGCCTGCTTTGCCATGTTTAACGTCATTGGGGGCGTTGACCCCGCCCGTGGGCGGTGTTGCGGCTCTGTGAGAGTACCTCCCTGCTCCCCGTCACGACCTCAGTCCCGATGGGGAAATAAAGAAGTCATTCACTTTAGGAGTGTAAAAGCAAGATATCGGAATGGGAAAAGGGAGTCAATTCAGGAATTGGCTTGACAGGGAGGCCCGATCTGGTACGTAAAAACATCATAACAGGACTCGTTTTCAATCAGATTGACCCCTATGAGATCGTCCAATTCTCGTGACCTTCTGTTAAAGCCCGATGAATCCCTCGATGAGTTCATGGGGGGCCGCCTGCGTTTGATCCAGTCCAGAAGAGGATACCGGTTCTCCATCGACGCGGTGCTTCTTTCTCAGTTTGTTACGGTCAAGCCGGGCGACAGGGTGGTGGATCTCGGGACCGGGTGCGGGATCATTGGTCTCATCCTTCTCCTTACGAGGGCTGTCGGTTCTGTTTTCGGATTGGAAATCCAACCTCATCTGGCCGACTTGGCGGTGCGGAATGCTATTTTGAATGGATTTCAGAATCGAATGAGGGTGATCGTGGGGGATATCCGACATCCTCCTTTCACTCCGGGAAAGATAGACCTTGTGGTCTGCAATCCGCCTTATCGCAAAGGCCTTAGCGGCCGAATCAACCCCGATTCTGAGAAGGCCATTGCGCGGCACGAAATCATGGTGTCCCTCAGAGAAATGATCAGAACGGCCAGTGAAGTCCTGAGGCCTAAAGGCAGACTAGCCATGATTTACCCTGCGGTTCGGCTCGTGGATTCTCTCTCAGAAATGCGATCCATCGGATTGGAACCCAAGCGTATGCGGGTTGTCCATCCCCGAATGGATGCAGAGGCTAAACTCGTTCTGATAGAGGCGTCGCTGAAGGGAAGAGGAGGGCTCAGACTTCTCCCCCCTCTCATGGATCAGGGTGATTTCTCTATCGCGAGAGTAGTCTGAACTCGATCTTCTCCACTGCCTTTCGGCCAAGCTTTACATTAAGTTTATCTCTGATCATTTCTCCTGCAAGGGAGAGCTCCTGGAGCCAGATCGGATCCGAGACCTTTACCCTGAGCGTCCGCTTTCTGATCCATAGGGGCTGCGCGTTTCGCGCAATAGGAGGGCCGACCACCTCATCCCATACTTGCCAGATCTTGGCGTCGCCAGGATTAAAGGAAAGCCCCGAATCATTAAACAGGGCTGACAAGATGTCTTTGAGGGGGGTGAGGGTGGGTTTTCTTTCATTCATCGGTCAAATCTCAACTCGCTTCCCTTTGTTTGGGCGTTTACTCCTTGACGAGGAATTGAATTATTTATATTGTACACCAAATTTCTTTTTAGTGGAAAGGGGATTGCTATGCCTTGGGATTGGGAAAAGCTTCAGCAACATAAAAAAGGAGGCTCCGGAGGAGCGCCTACCCAGATGGACGAGGTATTCAACAAGATCAGAGGGGTGAAAATGAAATTCCCTGGCTTATGGGCCGTGGTGCTTGTGGCCGTCCTTCTCTATTTGGGCTCTTCCGTGGTCTATACGGTGGGTGTTGATGAGGTTGGCATGATTCAGAGGTTTGGTCAGTATATAAGGACCACTCCTCCGGGTCTCAACTTCAAACTCCCTGGCGGTATAGAGAAAGTGACGAAGGTCAAGGTGAGATTCGTTTACAAAGAAGAGTTCGGGTTCCGGACCCTCAAAGCGGACGTTCGGACCCGCTACTCAGCCGATTCCTACCTTATCGAATCGCTCATGCTTACAGGGGACCTCAATGTGGCTATGGTTCCGTGGATCGTCCAATACCGGATCCAGGATCCTTACAAGTACCTTTTCAAGGTTCAGAATATGAGAAGTACGCTGAGGGATCTCTCTGAGGCCGCGATGCGGATCGTGGTGGGGGATCGGAGCATCAATGAAGTGATCAGCAAGAGAGAAGAAATCTCCGCTCAGGCCCGGGAGCTCCTGCAAAAAGAGCTGGATAAAGCTGAAACGGGGATCAGCGTGAGCACCATTGAAATGCAGAGGACCAATGTCCCTGAACCAGTGCAACCCTCCTTCAACGAGGTGAACCAGGCTACCCAGGAAAAAGAAAAAATGATCTATCAGGCCAGAGAGGAATACAACAAGAGAATTCCCCAGGCAAGAGGTGATGCAGAAAAGACGATCAGAGAGGCAGAGGGATATGCGATGGACAGAGTCAACAGGAGCAAGGGCGATGCAGCTCGATTTCTGTCCCAATATGAAGAATATGCCAAAGCAGAGGATGTGACCCGGAGGAGACTCTATCTTGAAGCCATGCGGGAGGTCTTGCCAAAACTGGGCAACAAGTACATCATCGATGCGGATCAGAAGAATTTTCTCCCCCTCTTAAACCTCGTTCCATCCAAAGGAGGACAGAAGTGAAAACCAAAGGAATCGCCATTATCATCGCCCTGATTGTCCTCGGTCTCTACAGCGCTGGTTTCGTGATCGATGAGACGGAGCAGGTTGTGATCACCCGGTTTGGCAAGTCTATAGGGGAAGCCAAAAGAGATCCAGGCCTCTATTTCAAGATCCCCTGGGTTGAGGAAGCCAATTATTTCCCCAAGAACCTTCTGGCATGGGATGGCGACGCCGGGCAGGTTCCCACCCTGGATAAGACCTTCATCGTCATAGATACCTTTGCCCGTTGGAAAATCGTAGACCCGCTCAAGTTCTTTCAGACCGTGAACAACATGACCGCCGCTCAAAGCCGTTTGGATGACATCATTGGTTCTGCGGTTCGCAACTTTGTGACTTCCTTCCCTCTCATTGAGACCGTTCGGACCACTAACCGGGAACTGGATACGTTTGAAGCCGGCGTAGATCAGGTGAAAGATACAAGCCCTATGGGTCAAGTGAAAATGGGTCGGATGGAGATCACGAAAGGAATTCTTGAACAAGCCCAGCCAAAACTGGATGGTTTTGGTATTGAACTGGTGGATTTGAAAATCAAACTTCTGAACTATGTCGAAGAGGTGCAGAAGTCGGTTTACTCCAGGATGATTGCGGAAAGAAAGCAGATTGCCGAGAAGTTTCGCTCTGAGGGCAAGGGAGAGGCGCGCAAAATCGAAGGTGAGATGGAGCGGGACTTGAAGCAGATCGACTCAGAGGCTTATCGGAAAGCGCAGGAGCTCAAAGGAAAAGCGGATGCGGAAGCGACCAGGATTTATGCTCAGTCTTTCGGGAAGAATCCCGAGTTTTACTCCTTCACTCAGACGCTGAACATGTACAAGGATTCGATGGATAAAGATAGCTCGCTCATTCTCTCGACTGACTCAGAATTCCTGAAATACTTCAAGGGTTACAAAGGGCAGAAGTGAAGAAGCCCTTTTGGCCATTCATCCCCGCTCTTCCGAGCGGGGCATTCTGGCTTTTTCACGTAAACTTTGCATCTATCAGGAAAAAGGAGTGTGTGACATGGTGAGAACGGAGATACAGCTCTTCCTTGAGAATGTGCCCGGCCAACTCGGCAAGCTGGCGAGCTTGGTGGGAGGCGCAGGAATCAATATCGACGCCCTCACGATCCAGGATGCCTCCGCTTATGTGAAGGAGCTCTTCAAGGCCAGGGGAAAAACGTTGAAGAGAATTGCGCCCGCTGCCTCCTACGGTTCAATGCAGAAGGACTCCGCTGATTATGCCCTTATTCGCCTGCTTGTGGATAACAGTGACAAAGCGATCGACCTTCTTTCCAAAGAAGGCTACCTCTTTGACATCATGCCGGTGATCGCGTTAGTACTGGAAAATAAACCAGGAACCTTATCTGACATGGCGAGGAGGTTCGGAGAAGAAGGGATCAACATCAATTACGTTTACGGTTCAGCCACACCGGGGGAGAAAAAATCTCTTTTTGTGTTCTCTCCGGAGGATATCGAGGCCGCAGCCAGAATCTTCAAGGAATGAGGAGTCGGAGCATGCCTTAAGCCTGTTTTAACTTGGAAGGCCCATCGGCTAGTTCCAAGTCGATCATTTTAAGTTGAACCCTTTCACGCCCCTGCCACCGATCGATTTCAGGGGTGAAAGCCATATTAACCGTTTTCCCTTGCAGGGGATGGCTCTCCCACAACCGAAAACCGATCGCTTCCACCACCGCTCCGTTCTGCTTGACCCTTGCTTTAAGATGCTTATCCCCTACGACTCTGGACTCCAGGATTGTCACGTTCCGGGCACAGAGCAGAGGCTCCGGATTGGCAGGGCCGAAAGGGGCCAGGGCTTCAAGTCGACGTACCGTTTCGAGGTCCATTTCCTGAAGACTTGTTTCCGCATCAATCTCAAGAGTTGTGATCAGGTCTTCATGGGTCAGGTGATCCTTGGCAAGTCTTTCAAGCGCGCTTGAGAATTCGTGAAGGTGGGAGACATCCAAAGCCAGACCTGCAGCGTGGTCGTGGCCCCCGAACCTTCTCAGGTGGGAGCGAAGGTGGCACAAGGCTTGATAAAGATTGAACCCTCCGATGCTCCTTCCTGACCCGCTGGCGATTCCATCCTGAATGCTCAGAACCATCACAGGGCGGTGATACTTTTCAAGCAGTCTGGAGGCAACAATCCCCAGGACTCCCCGATGCCAATCCTTCCCCCAGAATATCAGAGTTCTCTGATCCTCAGGAATTCCTTTAGAAGAGATCTCATCTTCGATGCGTTCCAAAATGTCTTGTTCGATGCTCTGGCGCTGGCTGTTCATGGTTTCGAGCTGTCTCGCCAGCTTTTGTGCAACCTGCGGCTGTGTGGTTGTCAGGGTGACGACGCACATTTCAGCGCTACCCAACCGTCCGGATGCGTTAAGACGAGGGGCCATCTTAAAAGCGATATCGTAGGGGGTGATCTTCGAAGGAACAACAGAAGCCATTTCCGCGATGGCACGAAGCCCGGGAGACAGGGAGTTCCTCATTTTCTCAATGCCCGCGCTTACCAGCACCCTGTTCTGGTCCTGGATGGGAACCATATCGGCGACTGTGCCCAAGGCAACCAAATCGAGATATTCTTTTAAGTCAGGCTCCCGTCGACTCCTAAACCAGCCTCTTTCCCTGAGTGCTGCCCTCACGCCGGCGGCAAGAAAAAACGCGAGTCCCACGCCTGCAAGATACCTGAATGGAAATACCGAGTCTGGTCGATGGGGGTTGATCACAGGGCAAAGGGGTTCGAATCCTTCCGGCAATTGATGGTGATCAGTCACGATGGTCTTCATCCCAAGCATGCTAGCCAGGGATATTTCCTTTGCATCTGAAATGCCGCAGTCCACGGTGATGATCATTCCCGTCCCGCCCTCTGCAATTTTTTTGACAGCTTGAGGGTTCAGCCCGTACCCCTCGGTGAGCCTGTTGGGAACATAGTAGGACACCGGAACATCCAAGGAGCCAAAGAAGTTCAATAGAAGTGCCGTGGCTGTGAGCCCATCCGCGTCAAAATCACCATAGATGGTTATTTTTTCGCGGCTATCGATGGAGCGCAGAATCATCTCTACCGCCCTGTCCATATCCTTCAGCTCTGAAGGGGAAACAAGATGCGAAAGCCTCGGAAAAAGGAAAGTTTGGGCATGGCGACTCTCGTTAATGCCGCGGTGGATCAGGAGTTCAGCCATGAGGAGGGAAAGGCCGGCCTCGCGGGAAAGGGTCTCAGCGTGAGGGGACGGCGCCTTGAGTTTCCAGATTTTTTTCATCTTCTCTTAGCTTTTCGCTCGGCCAGAATTCTTTCTGCGACCTTAATGTCGCTTGGGGTATCCACCTCAAACGAGTCGTAAGGGCTCTTGACGATCTTGATTTTGTACCCGTATTCAACGGCCCTCAGTTGCTCGAGTTTTTCTGCGTTTTCCCATTCTCCTACAGGAAGGCTCGCAAACGTTTTCAAGAATCCCCTTCGATAGGCATAGAAGCCGAGATGCTTGTAATAGATCCTCTCCGCTCCTGAGTCGCGGTACCAGGGGATCGCTGCGCGGGAAAAAAAAAGAGCAAACCCCTCCTTATCCCAAACGGTCTTCACGTTCTTGAGGTCTTTCACTTCATGAGCGTCGGTCATTTTGAAAACGAGCGTGCTCATAAGCAGACTCGTGTCTTCCCGAAAAGGCCTGATCAGATGCGGGATGCATGGATGTTCGAAGGTTGGCTGATCTCCCTGGATGTTGATGACCAGATCCTCCTCCTGAAGATCCTTAAGTGAGGCAGCTTCCGCAATCCTGTCCGTGCCCGAAGGATGATGCGGACCGGTCATCACCGTCTTGCCGCCGAAATGCCAAACGCATTCGGCAATCCTCTCATCGTCGGTAGCAACAAACACTTCGGAGATCTCGGGGCAGGCGCTGGCTTCCTCCCAGACGTGCTGGATCATGGGCTTGTCGGCTATGGGTACTAAAGGTTTTCCCGGAAAACGGGTGGAGTCATATCGGGCGGGTATGAAAGCAATAATTTTCATTCAACTACGGGAGAGGCCCCATATAAGAAGCGCAGGCGGAGTCAGATTCCCAGGCTGCCACCTTGCTCACCTTGACCTGATCATTGTCAATCTCCTGGCTGAGGGATTTGAAAATAATACGGGCGATATTTTCAGAGGATGGGTTCATGTCTTGAAAGGGTTTCAGTTGATTCAAAAAGGTGTGGTCGAGTTCCTGGACCACTTTGTGGGCAGCGTCTTTGATGAGCTTGAAATCTATCAGTATGCCGTTAGGTCCAAGTTCTCGGCCTGTGACATAGATCTCGATCTTCCAATTATGCCCGTGAAGGTTTTCGCACTTGCCGCTGAATTCCTTTAGCTGGTGGGCTGCAGCCATCTGGGTAATGATCTTTAGTTCATACACAGATGGCCTCCCTTCAACTGGCGCTTGCCCGGGACTCAGGGTAGGGCTTGCCGCACTCCGTGCACTTTCCGTTGACGATGATACCGGTGCAGGTTCCATCAGGGCAGAGGATGCGGTCTTCCAAATCAAAACCCTCTTGATCGGAGGCGCTCTCCCTTTCTTCTTTCAGCGCGACACCGCAATGCATGCAGAATCGACCTCCCTCAGGGGCCACGAAACCACAGTTCGAACAAGGCTTACCCGCGAGTTCTTTTTCACAATGGGGGCACTTCATATGGGCATCAGCTTTTCTTTGATGTCTTCACTTGGAAAGGAGTGATTTGTTGGGTGACCTTCGTGCTTTTGCATTTGGGGCACCTGAATTTGGTCTTTTCATACTCTGAAATGGAAACAAAAAGGGCAAACTTGCCACCACATTTGTCGCACTTGAAATCATAGCTGGGCATAGAGAACCTCCTTCGAAGTAAATGATTTGACAAAAGCATGATAACCAATTTCAAAGCTTTGTCAACCTGCAAGAAACGTTTTGCAAGAAACGTTTCAGTTCTCTGTGTTCGTGGTCTTACCTTGGAAGTGAAGCTTATGAGAAGAGCATGACCATTAAGACCTGCGCGCGCTACTTCAGCATGACTGCAGTGGCGAATCTGCCTGTTATTTTTTCTGCCCTGTAGGAATAGAACAGATCGGTACTACACTTCGTGCAGATTGCCGCCGTCTCTATGTTCTCCTCTCTAACCCCCGACTCGGTGAGCTGCCAACGGCTGATGGCCCAAAAATCGAAATAGTTTTTTTTCACCATGAACCGCATAAAAGAGTCATGGAATAGTGGCTCATGAGTCACAAATTCGGCACAACAGGGACCGAGGGACGGGCCGATCCCGGCTCTCAGGTCTGAAGGCCTGCATCCGAAGTCAGTGCGCATGCGATCAACGACGGTTCGGAGGAGATTTTCTCTATTTCCTCGCCACCCGCAATGGATGTTGGAAATAACCTTTTTTACCGGATCGAAAAGGATGACAGCCTGGCAATCAGCCTGCTTCACCACCATGGCCACACCCGGCAAATCCGTGATCATCGCATCTGCCTGGACAGGCTCCTCGGAAACAGTCGAACTCGTTTCCCTGATAATGGCGATATTGGTTCCATGAACCTGTCGCACAGACTTCAGGGATCGGGCTCCCAAGGTAGTCCTGATGATCTCAAGATTGCTCCGTACGTTTCCTTGACTATCACCCGTGAGGAGACCCACATTCAGAGAGTGGAAAGAACCCTGACTCATGCCGCCATGTCTGGTGTAAACTGCATGGAGGAGTTCGGTGAAAGAGGCGAGACGGGGGAATTCCAGGTAGGGGATCTCACGAGGAATCCCTGCATGAACAACGAGCCCGTGAGGATCGGATGAAGAAGAAAAGAAAAATGTTTTCTTCACCATAAGCAGCAAACGCGGAAAAAATATTAGAGAAGCAATCAGTAGAAAGAGGAAGGGGGGAAG
>Ga0315286_10008129_pt1 | contig 10306 bp, 12 predicted proteins | sample YL17G10_0_MG_FD_205038 | JGI IMG/M metagenome (GOLD analysis project Ga0315286, IMG submission 205038) | Sediment microbial communities from Yellowstone Lake, YNP, Wyoming, USA - YL17G10_0 | ecosystem: Environmental > Aquatic > Freshwater > Lake > Sediment | place: USA: Wyoming | collected...
CTACCATTTCTGACATCATTTGGTTTAACTTCCACAACTAATAGGTCCCCTTTAGAATCTTTATATAATAAATCTGCTCTTGCCCATCCCTCTTCAAATCTGTATTCTGCCTTTATTAACTCCAAACCTGGCTCTATTAATTCAGGATATTTTATTATTTTGTCTACTAATTTATCATGGGCTTCTCCTGCTCTCTTTTTCCATTCTGCATCTGGGGAATATTCTTTCAATCTTCTGTCTCGGACTTCTTTCCCTTTGTTAAAACATCTTTTAGCACTTTCTTTTAATTCATCCTCCCCACCACCAATTAAGTTCCAGGGGTTAAAAGTTATAATCTCCCCCAGACCATATCTCTCCAACGTTTCTTCTATTTCTTTATTAGTTAATATTCCCTTTCCAGAGCTTTTGATTAAAGTTGCTATCTCTTCTATTCCGTCTGCTAATCTATTAGGATCTGTCTCACTTAGCAATTTTGGATTTCTTTGACATATAAATGTCCAGGTAGGAAATCTAGAAACTATCAAATCTGGATTAACACCATATCTTTCTAATATTCTTTTTCTTAAGATTCTTTCTCTTTTTAAATATCCTTGCCTAGCTAAGTGGCTTCCATTTGTAGAATTGCTCATTACCTTATTGTCTTCCCACTCTCTTATAATTTTAGGAACTTCCGAATACAATCTTGCATTAAGGTTTAGTAATCTTTGGACAGTTCCTTTTGGCAGTTTAAGAGACTCATCTGGGGCATCTGAAATTAACTCATCCATTACTTTCTCTAAGTTTGCAGGGCTAATTCTTTTTCCTGGTGCCCAATATCCTCCACTAATCCCTTCTGTTTTAAAATATTGTTGCAATATTTCTCTTTTTAGTGTATCTCGTTGGTCTGTTGAAAAGAGTCCTCTTTGTATAAAATAAAGGTCTAAAATAGGCATAGCATACGAATGTATAATTGAAGAATCTTGCATTAGTTGCATGAGGGATAAGGGTGTTTCTCCTTTTTTAGCTCCATTCAAAATTATTGGGCTATCTTTGCTTGCTATTCCAGAAGTAACTTTTGTTGAAATAACTGCAGCTAATCTTGAATTTTCATCATAATCTTCAGCTATTTGATTAATGATATCCTCAACTACTACTCTTGTTTTTGGAGTTTTATCCTTATCTTCTGAATCTCTTTCTTGTCGTTGTTCATTAATATCTCCATGCCTCAATCTTTTTCCTAATTGCTGCCTGCATGCCAACCAGAAGTCATATGCCCTTCTTCTTGTTCCTTCTTCATCTGAAAAATCACCAAGTTCTGGATTTACGACTGTCAGCCCCCTTCTATATTTCTCTCTAGGCAATACTGTTGTGTTATCAAGCCATCTCATCTCTGTCGTTTCATGAGGTTCTCTTTCTATTTTTAATAATGAAACTAGACCTTTTCTTGCCGCCCCATATTCCTCTCTTGTTAAATCTCTGTCTTCCATTACAATGGCTTTTCTAAACTGTTCTGTATCCTGAATAAGTCCTTCATTGATTAGTCCTTCAAGAATTAACTTTCTTAGCATTGTTACTTTATCCTGTTCTGAATTATACCTCCAGAATATTCTGCTTCGCGCGTGCTTATAGAATGGATTTGCTTCAAGTGCTAAAGTTATATCTTCGTCTTTTATACTCGCATTAATTCTTTCTTTTTTGAAAATAACTTTATCTCCAGGCTTTAGTTCTGCTGCCTTTTTCACAAATGATACTTTACCATCTATGTAAACTTGCACATTTGTATCTGGATCTATTTCTGCTTCTCCCAAGACAGTTTTAATTCTTACCTTGCTCATTTTCCCTGCTCCTTCATAAATTTATTTAAGGCAAACTCTATGACATGGCTCTTATTCCTGAATTGCCCTTCTTTCACATATTCCTCGAGCTTCTCGATAGAATTTTCCTCGATACTTATGCTAATCTTGGCTTTCATAGTAAAAAGTAGCAAGAAGTAGGATATTTAAATCTTTCTATATGTAACTACTTTAAAATAACACTTTATTATCTGACTGTCCAGTCATACTCCTTCAGTTTTCTATCCCTCTCTGGATTCCAGAATGCAAATTCATCATGTCCAAAGCGGCCTATTGCTCGAGCTAGTAGAATTGATTTCTCTGCCAAGTAAGGCTTTCTTAGGTGTTCCTTGCTCTTTGAAGTCGGGTCAAAGATAACAACATTATTGCATAGCTTTTTGTAAAACTCTGCCCCCACCTTTGAGACCAGAATGAATGGATTCATTTCCATAGGAGTCATATTATGGCTTTTCCAGAAATTTCCAGCTATTTTTACATATGCAGCTACATCATGCGGTTGATATGTTACTACCTCACTTCCTTCACTTTCTCTTTCCCAAGTATATCTTATATTGTACATTGAGTGAGGAGTTCTTCCTTTTATTGGCTCTCCGTCTAAGGGATTTTGCATAAGTTCAGGTTTTAGGGTCATAACAGTTGCCAGATTTTCAGGGCTTCTTATTACAGGAACGTGCATAAGCTTGAATTTGTATCTCGGGTGTTTTGCAGTTCTCGAAGGAACTTCTGCCACCATGCTTGCTCCTTCTTCTCTTACTCTTCTTGCATCTGCATAACTTTCTATTTTTATTCCTCTTTGTGGTTTTCCTTCTCTGTCTAAGTATGCTGTCATTGTTTCAGCATAGGCAAATATTCTTAATCCCTCTGGACAGGCTACAAACGGAGTAACTCTTCTCAGCCGGTCTCCCCAGTTTGGTCGAGTCACTAGTCCTACAAAATTAATTTCATCTTCTCTAATATCTTGTAATCTTGAGAGTGCCTGTGCTCTTATTGCCAAAGGGATATTCGGACATCTTCTTGCATCTTCTTTGGTTTCAGGATAGCTTAATGAGACTAGGTCTCCGTGCTTATAGCATTTCCTTGCTGCATCTTCCGTTGTTTCCACGTTTTGAAAAAATCTGCCAGGAATAATTTGTGCTCTTATGACTAATCCCTGCCCTGTCTCAAGGTCAGCAATTCTTTCCACGAGCCCCCTCTGTTTTGATGTTTCTCCCAGCTCCAGCTTTCTTATATCAGCAGCTGTTCTTTCCCTGAAAAATGATTTTCTTTCCATTTTGTTTTTAATTTATGGTTTTATTTAATGATTTGTATTCTAGAGAGTATATAATTTTATGAGGTGAGATATATCACCACAATAGAAAGATATAAAAATGCCAAAGTATTGGAGGAAGAATGAAAGAGTTTGATTACTACATATTTATAGATTATTCAGAAGATTTGATTGGCTATATTATTATATCAAATGCCAATGTCAAAGAGATTGCATTTAAACTGGCTAAGATAAAACACTTTAAAACTGTGAAACATCCTCAAGCATATCTCTCTGCTGTAAAAAAAAGACTTGAGAATGAAAAGATAAAGAATTTGTTATTAAGGTTTAAAATTAAGAGAATGAAGTTAAATGCTGACTTGTTTTCAGAAATTATAGAATTTATAAATGCAAATAAAGATAAAAATATTCTCATCTCAATTGACGACAACTTTTATATTTATTTTATGAAAATTGCAGGCATTTTGAAAGGCAGGGTTAATTTGCATATTATCAGAGAAAGCAGGCTGAAAAAATATTCCATAGAATATAAATTAAATTTGATAGTAGATAATTTCCTCGCGATTGAGCGAAAGAAAGACATAGAGTAATTAGGTCCCTCAATCCTACAACAGAAATTGTGAAATTTCTGTTTCCAAAACTCTCACGAGTTCAGGATAACCGCATCATCCTTGCGGAGCACGGGGTTCGTCAGGGCCTCTTCCTCTATGAAAGATTAAAGAAGAAGGGGTATATAAATTTTACTAAAATGAAACTATTTGAAAAAGGAGAACTGAGAATATTATGGCCTTTTTACTTGGAGTACTTTATAGCGTCCATGTTGTTTTTTGCACCAGCTTTTTTTGTAGTTTATTTCTCTAAACTCAGCTTAAGTTTCGCACAAATTGGAGTTTTGTTGGCGATAACTCCTTTAACAAGTCTTTTATTTGAAATTCCTACTGGTGCTTTTGCAGACATTTATGGCAGAAAAGCTTCTGTCCTTTTAGGATATCTTATTGAAGGAATATGTATGCTCTCATTTTTCTTTCTAAAGGATTATTATTTTTTATTAGCAGTTGCGGGGCTTTGGGGGATAGGCATGACTTTCTCATCGGGAAGCAAGGATGCATGGATTGTGGATATGATAAATAAAAAGGACAAGAAGTTAATACCTAATTTTTTCAATAAAATGCAAATATTTATCTCTGGAGGGTTAGCAATTTCTGGGCTTCTCGGCGTTTTTCTAGTAGGCATATTTGGAATAAAAATTATTTGGATACCTGCTATGATCTCTTATTTTATATCAATCACTTTGTTGTCAATCTTTGCCAAAGAGGAGCATAAAAAGCAGAAAACCCATATTAAAGGGTCTACAAAAACTCTTTATGCTCAATCAAAAGAAACTATTGCTTATGGGTATAAGCATCATGTTTTATTTTATTATCTTATAGCTACTTTTTTGTTAATGCTTGCCGGCTCATTAAGCATGCAAGTCTCATGGACACCTTTCCTAAAGAATTTAGCCTTTCCTGATTCTTATTTTGGATATTTATGGACAATTATGGCTTTTTTCTCTATGTTAGGTCCAATGGCTTCAAATAAATTCTTGAAAAAAGGAAAGGAAAGAAATTTTATAGTGACATCCTTAATAATAACCATATTAATTACTTTGCTTATACTTGCCGTAAACAATTGGGCAATTGCTCTATTAATCATAGCTCTTTTTACTTTCTTTATTGATTTAAGAACGCCAGCATCACAAGTTTATTTTCATAGATTCATACCTGGAAAATTGAGGGCAACGATGGGAAGCATAAAATCAATGATTATGTCAATAGGGGCGATTCTTGGAACTATTGCGTCGGGCTACTTAGTTGATATTATAGGGGCAAGATATACAATCCTTTTGTATGCTCCGATAGCCATCTTTGCAGTAATATTTTATTTAAAGATTAAGGAGAAAAAATGAGCAATCTAACATCAGCCGGGCTGACTGAAAATGAAAGCAAGGTTTACCTTGCTCTGATTGATTTAGGCCCAGCTTTAGCAGGGCAGATATCGAGAAAGACAGGCATGCACAGGAGAACAGTCTATGACACAACTGAGATGCTGATTGAGAAAGGGTTAGTAGGCTATATCTTGAAGAATAATCGAAGATTATTTCAGGCATCAAATCCAGAAAGAATTCTTGATATAATAAAAGAGAAAGAGAACCTACTTGAGCCACTAATAAAGCAACTAGGTGAAAAATTTGTTATGACTAAAGAAAAGGAAGAAACAAATTTTTATAAAGGGAAAGAAGGGCTCAAGACAGTGTTTGAAGAGCAGCTTTCTGCTAAGGAAATATTAATTTTAGGAGCAAGCCCTCTTGCATATGAAGTTCTTCAATTTTACTTTAAGTGGTATGACAAGACAAGAAAAGAGAAGAAAATTAGAGCAAGAATAATAGCAAGCGACAGAAAAATTTCTCGAATACCTTTAGCTGAAATAAGATATCTTCCTGAAAAATACTCGAATCCTGTATCTGTGAACATTTATGGGGATAAAGTTGCTATAATACTGTGGGCATCTTCCCCCTATGCTATTGTTATTAAAAGTTCAGAAGTTGCAAAGGGATACAGGAATTATTTTGAGTTATTATGGAGAATTGCAAGAGAATAAGCTTAAATATTCATAAAAATTAGCAAAAACATGGCAAACAAGAATAAATTTTACATTACAACAACAATACCATATGCAAATGCCCCTCCGCATATAGGCTTTGCATTAGAGATTGTGCAGGCAGATGTTTTGGCTAGATGGCACTCTCTTCATGGAGAGGATGTTTTCTTTTTGACCGGAACAGACGAGCATGGCGTAAAAAATTACAAGACTGCTAAAGAAGAAGGATTAAGCCCCCAGGAATTTGTTGATAAGAATTCAGGATATTTTAAAGAGTTAATAAAGGCATTAAATATTTCTAATAATAATTTTATCAGGACAACTGACAAGAAAGTACATTGGCCAGGTGTTATCCAATTATGGAATATTTTGGTTAAAAATGGAGATATTTATAAGAAAAGATATTCTGGATATTATTGTTCTGGATGCGAGAGATTTGTTACAGAAAAAGATTTAGTTAATGGCTGCTGTCCAAACCATCCTAATTTAAAGATTGAGAATATTTCAGAAGAAAATTATTTTTTTAAGCTTTCAAAATATTCTGATAAGATTAAAAAACTCATAGAAACAGATAAGCTTAGAATTTTTCCAGGTAAATGGAAAAATGATTTTTTGTCTTTGATTGAAGATGGATTAACTGATGTCAGCTTTTCGAGAGAGAAGAAACATCTGCCATGGGGGATTCCTGTTCCGGGCGATGATAATCAGGTTATGTATGTCTGGCCGGATGCCCTTACAAACTATCTGACTGGCATAGGCTATCCTGATAAAAAATACAAGGATTATTGGCCTGCTGATGTTCATGTTGTTGGCAAGGATATGCTTAGGTTTCATACTGGAATCTGGCCAGGAATGCTGTTATCAGCTGGAATTGAACTGCCTAAAGAAGTGATAGTTCATGGATTTTTAACTGTTGATGGGCAGAAAATGTCTAAATCTCTAGGGAATGTTGTGAATCCTATTGATTTAAGAAAAAAGTATGATGCAGATTCTATACGCTATATTTTAATCAGGGCAATACCATTTGGAGATGATGGAGATTTCTCTGAACAAGTTCTTGTTGATAGGCATAACAATGAGCTTGCGAATAAGCTTGGAAATCTTGTTTCGAGAGTTTCAGCTCTTGCTGAAAAATACGGAATAGAGAAAACTGAAAATAAGCTAGCTGGAAAGCTAAAACTCAAGGAAATTGAAAAATTAATGCAGAATTATGAGCTTGACAAGGCATTAAACTTGATTTTTGAGTTTATTGATGCCTGCAATGAGTATGTTCAGAGGAATGAATTGTGGAAATCAGGAGACAGGAAGAAGCTTTATGAACTTGGGGATTCAATTAAGGTTATTGCTATTCTGCTTTATCCTTTTATTCCCTCAAGTTGTGAGAAAATTGCGAAGCAATTTGGATTTAAAATAGACTGGAAAGAAATTAAGAAACCTCTGAAATCTGGGAAGATAAAGAAAGCTGAGATCTTGTTTAAGAAAATCTGATAAGATTAATAACTTTTAAGTAGTTACAAACAGCAAGATTTAAATACTAATTCTTTTTCTTAGGATGATGACATTAAGAAATGGTTTAATCACCGCAGGAGTTATCTTTCCTGCCTGGAAAAATGGGATTATAAGGGAATGCTATAAAGATATAGTCAGAACTTTTGCAATCGAGGACACAGAAGAAGAAATTCAAGATAGAGTAGATGAAATGCTCGAGAACAGCGGAATTTCAAAAGGATTAGTTGAACTCTTAAGCCCTGAAGTAAGAAAGAGGGTAGAATCAAATGTCTTAGGCACGACATTTAACACTTCTGATGAAACATGCGTGGTTTATGATAAAGAGATTTTAAAGTGCCCTTTAAATGCTGAAACATACGCTCATGAAGCAGTACACTTTCTAGCAACTCCCGCAATCAGTCTTGTTAGAACCGATGTTCCATTTGCGTATGCATTTGGTTATTTTGCTGGCTTAACAAAAAATCCAGTCTTGTTTGAAAAATTGCTAGCTAGCAGGGGAACCTCTCTAAAAGCTGTTGGAAGTTTAAAAGAAATATCTCCAGGAGATTTTTGCAACTCACAAGCCCAGCATGATGGATTATGCTTGGCAAAAAAGCTAATGAAATAGAGATGAGATATGGCAAAGATGCTGGATTTTACTTTTTAGGGCTTGCTCATGATTTTCTTGATGCAGTTGATGCAGAGAGAGAAGTTAGAAAATTCTATGAAAGAAGATGAATGAAGAAAAATATGTAAAGATTGAAGAGCCAAAATATGACGATCCAGTAATTAGCTATCTAATCAATCTGCGAACAGCTCGTGGCAAGGAACATATAACTGTTCAGAGAAGAAAGCAGTCAATACAATCTCTTATTGATTTGGCAGACGCAGGTTTAATGACACAACAGATGTATGATATAATCAAACATAGATTTGCAAAACCTCCCAGAGCCTCCCAGCCATTTATTGACAGACAAAAAAAAGCATTAGATGCTTATCTTGAAACAGTAGTAAGAAATCTTGAGCTGAAACCAGAGGAAGCAGAGGAGCTTAAAAGATTATATTATGAAAGAGGGCTGAACTCTCCTGATATTCCAAATTTTTACAGGGCGTATTTGGATAGAATGAAACCTTTTGTTAGAAAGTCGCACTATAATGAACTTGAAATCTTGCTTTCAAGAGGGTATTTTAATGTATTCTCATCTAAAATATCAGCAACTGTTGAGATTGCAAAAGGAATGATAAGTCATTATCTAAGCTTAAGACAAGAAGATAGGGAGGAATATCAAAAAGCTTTGAAAGAAAAAGATAATTTCTCTTTACTCTCTCTGGCTCGGAAATACAGAAGGATGGCTATTTTACAGAGGGCAATATTAGTGCTTAAACAGGTTTATCTTACAAACGCTTTATTTGTCAAGAGATTGACAGATAGTCAAGATGGTATTCTTTCTGATAAAGAGATAGATGCCATTGCAAAACAAGAGCCATTAGAATCTGCTTATCAGCAAATGAAAGATTTGGAGAGGGAAATAACGCCTAGAGGGAGCGAAGCATTATTTTCGAAAGATAAAAAAGGAAGTCCTAAGCTTGATTTTAGAACAATAGAAGGTTTTAGGAGTGGTCTGGGCAATCTAGAACAGGAAATTAAAGTTCTTGAAACAGAGATTGAGGATTTTAATCAAACAAAAAATTAATAAACCTGAAAAACAAGGAATAGAGGGAGTAACAAGTATGTCGGATATTCAATTTAGTGATTGGCAGAAAATAGACTTGCGAGTTGGAAAAATAGAAAAAGTTGAGGATATGGAAGGAGCTGATAAGCTTTACAAGCTTACAATTGATGTCGGGGCTGAAACTGGGAAGAGAGTTGTATGCGCAGGAATAAAGAAGTTTTATTCTGCCAAGGAACTTAAGGGAAAGAAAGTTATACTTTTTGTAAATCTTGCTCCGAGAATGATGAGGGGCATTGAAAGCAAGGGCATGATTTTAGCTGCTGTGAATGAGGATGAGAGCAAAGTTTCGCTTTTACAGCCAAAACTAGATATTCAAGAAGGCATGAAAATAGAATTCAAAAATGGCTAATTTATTTTTTGAAATAGAAGATAAAATATTTTTTGATGAAAGCATTATTTTTGATGAAGAAAAAATAAAAAAATATATTCTTAATTTTATTTCCAGTAAGATAAACGAAAAGCAGGAAAATGAAAGGCCTTTCTTTTTTGAAGAAATTGTTTATGATTTTTTTGATTATATGCGTATAGACTTGATAAAAACAAAGAAAACAAGAGATTTTGGGGTTGATGGGATAATAAAATTGAAACTAGAATTACTGGGCAGCTTAGATATCGGATTGCAAATAAAACATAAACTAGTAGATTCAAATGATGTTGACTTATTTTTAGCTGCCTTAAAAAATATGGAATTGCAGCTTGGGGTTGTTGTTTGCAAGGATTCAAGAAATTTGCAGAAATATGAATTAAACTCAAAAATAAAGGCAATTTTGCTTTCAAGAGGAGTTAATATAAAAGAAAGAATTATAAATGAGAAGATAGATATAAATCCTGTGTTTATCTTAAAGTTTGATGAGATAATTGAGATTGTTGCTGCTCAAATCAGGGCGGTTGTTAAGGGAGTTTATAAAATATGAATGAAATTATAACAATTGAGGAGTTTAGTAGAATCAATTTTCGTATTGGGGAAGTTGTTGAAGTGGGAAAGAAAACAAAGATAAGGTGTCTTGATAAGGATTATCTAATTAATTTAAATATAGCAGTTGAAAAAGGCGATAAGATTGCTGTTATTATAGCTAATGATAGTTTAGTTATTCCTATTGTTAAAGATGCTCCTCTTGTTGTTGGGAAAGACGCAGAAGTTGGGGATAAGATAAGCTAAGATAGTAGTTATTTTAACACCTGATTCAGAATTCCTGCTGGAACAAAAATTAGTTAGTTTAATAACTAATCGCAGACTAGACTTTTGCACTTTCCCTCGTGGAGCTTGTCCAAATTGATTTTACATATTTTGACCGAAAGGTTTAAATACTTAGGATATCTATGGATATCCTATGAGAAGGATAGAA
>Ga0315286_10008130_pt1 | contig 10306 bp, 6 predicted proteins | sample YL17G10_0_MG_FD_205038 | JGI IMG/M metagenome (GOLD analysis project Ga0315286, IMG submission 205038) | Sediment microbial communities from Yellowstone Lake, YNP, Wyoming, USA - YL17G10_0 | ecosystem: Environmental > Aquatic > Freshwater > Lake > Sediment | place: USA: Wyoming | collected...
CGGCACAATACCGTGTTCCTGGTTAAACTTGACTTGCTTGGCGCGCCGGCGGCTGGTTTCATCCATCGCCCGGTGCATCGAGTCTGTGATGCGGTCAGCGTACATGATCACCCGTCCGTCGATATGACGGGCAGCCCGCCCGGTAGTCTGGATGAGGGCCGTATCTGAGCGTAGAAAACCTTCCTTGTCTGCATCCAGGATTGCCACCAGCGAAACCTCCGGCAGGTCGAGACCCTCCCGCAGCAGGTTGATGCCCACGATCACATCATACACACCCAGGCGCAGGTCGCGCAGGATGCCGATCCGCTCCAATGTCACCACTTCCGAGTGCAGGTAATGAACTTTTATGCCGAGTTCCAACAGGTACTCCGCCAGGTCTTCGGCCATCCGTTTCGTTAATGTGGTAACGAGAACGCGCTGACCGACCTCAACCCGCAGGCGGATTTCCTTCACCAGGTCATCCACCTGTCCTTTCGTCGGGCGTACTTCCACCTCAGGATCCACCAGGCCGGTTGGGCGGATGATCTGTTCCACTACCTGTTCGGCATGACCCATCTCGTACGGGCCGGGCGTGGCTGAGGTGTAGATTGTGCTGCCCATCACCTGCTCGAACTCGTCGAACTGGAGCGGGCGGTTATCCAGCGCCGAGGGCAGCCGGAAACCGTATTCTACCAGAGTCTCTTTGCGGGAACGATCGCCTTTGTACATGCCGCGGATCTGTGGGATGCTCATATGCGACTCGTCGATTACCAGCAGGTAATCGCTGGGCAGAAAATCCACCAGCGTCCAGGGATGGGTTCCAGCTGGGCGTTGGTCGAGCTGGCGTGAGTAGTTCTCGATCCCCGCGCAGGTGCCCACTTCTCTGAGCATCTCCAGGTCATAGCGAGTGCGCTGCTCGATGCGCTGGGCCTCGAGCAATTTCTCGCTCGCTTTGAAGAAACCAACCCGTTCTTCCAGTTCTTTTTCGATATTGGCGATGGATTCTTTGAGCCGGTCTTCGCCCGCCAGGTAGTGTTTGGCGGGGTAGATGTCCACCTGTTCCGGCTCGGAGAGAATTTCACCGGTCAGCGGATTGACTTCCGAAATTCGCTCCACCTCGTCCCCGAAAAAAGTGATCCGGTAGCCGCGTTTATTCTCGTAGGCCGGGATGATCTCCAGGGTGTCGCCGCGCACGCGGAAGGTCCCGGGACGCAGTTCCATGTCATTTCGCTGGTATTGTCCGTCCACCAGTTGACGGATCAGGGCATTGCGCCGGGTGATTTCGCCTACATGCAGTCCCACCACACCCTTGCCATACTCTTCCGGGTTACCCAGGCCGTAGATGCAGGAGACCGATGCGACAATGATGACATCCCGGCGTGACATTAAGGCAGTCGTGGCTGCCAGCCGTAAGCGCTCGATCTCCTCGTTGATATCAGTCTCTTTTTCAATGAACAGGTCGTGGCGCGGAACATAGGCTTCAGGCTGGTAGTAATCGTAGTACGAGACAAAGTAAGAGACAGCGTTTTCCGGAAAGAACTCATGGAACTCGGCGTACAATTGTGCCGCCAGGGTTTTATTGTGAGCCATGATGAGGGCCGGTTTCTGCACCTGCTGGATGACCGAGGCGATGGTGAAAGTCTTGCCGGTGCCGGTCGCCCCGAGCAGGACCTGGTGCCTGAGTCCGCGCTGAACGCCATCAACAAGTTGACGGATGGCTTCCGGTTGGTCGCCGGTGGGTTGGAAGGGGGCAACGAGTTTGAAGTCCATATGGATTCCAGGGAATGAAATCTCAAAACAGAACAGAGGTTCTATTCTAACACAAAATCGCCGCCAGAGAGGGCGGCGATGGACTTTGTAAAGATCAATTATCAGGACTGTTTAAGGATTTGGCATGGACGGGAATGTACCGGCGTCAGCATACCAATCACCAGGATCGATATCGGTAGTGGTCAGCCCGGCAGTGACCGTCACGTCGATGAACGAGTGATCGTTGCAGCCATAAGCCAGACCACATGGTACCATCTGAGTATAGCCGCCTGCCAGCATGTCTGAGCCAATATTGTAGGAGACGATGTGGTACACGCCTGATGGCAGGTCCGGTAGGATGTATTCGAACTGGTTCTGGGGTGTGTCAATGAAGTAGTAGATTGAATAATTCGCTGCATTAAAAGCAACCACACGCAGAGGTGGAATAAAATCGCTCGGATACGAGAGATGCCCCGAGATGCTGCCCGTTGCTGGAACCGTAGCGATTGGTTCTGCAACCGTAGCGAGCGGTATTTCGGTAGCATAAGCCATCGCTGTCAGCGTGGCATTTACCATGCCATTTACATCGGGTGTCGGACTCACTTGCCCGCCAGGCTGGTAGGCGCAAAAAATTGTCGTTAATGAGAGTAGCACCACTACAAAGATAGTTTTCTTGTTCATATTAACTCCTGTTCTTTGGAATGTGATAACAGGAATTCCTCAAGACCCTGTTGCCTGGCCGCGAACCTTTTGGCGATCTGGTGTATGATATTATGCTGGCTGTTTCTACGGAGAAGGGACACCGGATGGTTTGGCCCGGTAACTACCACTCCAGTCGGTGATATTGCAATTCGCTGTCTCGTTACTGATCACTAATACATTAAAAGTACATCCACCGGCGTGGCTGGACGAATCATAAGCCACAACTTGGTAGTGACCGGGAATCAAATAACTGCTGCTCATTGCGAAATAAGTATCGCCAGCCGCGGTTATCCAAAAGGAATAGTTATAAGGCGGTTCCTGCAAGTATGCCACAATTGCCAGCCTCGGGACAGAGCCATAGGGATACCCGGAGATACTTCCCGCAATCGTACCCGGTGCTGTGTTGGGAGTATTCGTCGCTTCTGGCGTCTCAGTTGGGAGTTGGGTGGGAAACTGGGTATAGGTCGGTACCATCGCCTCGGTAAACGTGGGAATTTGGGTATTCGCAGACTGCTCCAAGGTTGGGGAACCGGTGGAAGCTATTGGCTGCTGTGCGGACTGGGTCAGTGCTGCCAGAGTCATTGCCACTTTAGTTGCGACGGTGCCTGCATCCGTTCCGTTACCGTCACCCTGTGGCAGATTGCAGGCTGCCAGGAGGCTGGCGATTGTTAGTGAGACTGCCAGGCGAAAAAATGTCGGTTTCATATGTATAAATACTCCTGCATATTTGATATGGGTGCGGAAGTACTTTCACTGGGAATAAAAACGCAGTCGTCACGTCCGCAGTAGTATAGTTGATTCCAGCGTTCGATGGCTCTTTTCCAGGTCGATTGGATGCTTTGGCGCTCATCTATTTCCCCTTGCACTTTTCGCTGGTATTCGGCAAGCTGGGAGCGTTTAATTTTCCCTGATCGAACTACCAGATAGATGCCCAACGCAATAGCTGCAGCTCCCACGAGAAATGCAAATAACCCACTGACCAATCCAATGACCGCCATCTTCACTGAATCTTGGGTCTGGTTGCCCGAGGAACTTAACAGCATTACTATTCCCCCGAATACGATCAATCCAATTAGAACCGAAACACTCAGCAGGATCGCACCGCCAATTAGCGCAAGAATTCCAGCAGTCGGAGAACCTGCCCTCGACAGATGAAACCCCTGCGATGGAGCACCTGAAGTAAATTGAGGCTCCTCAGGGGGAGCCAGACGCTGCCCGAGTATGGAAATCTGTTTTCGGGTGAACGGCACTGATCTTGTAACCACCTGCTGCCTGCCCTGATCGTCAATGAGCACTTCGTTCTTTTGCTCCATCCCGGAAATTTCCTGGGATTGGCTGCCAATCACGGCTGTCACCTTTTCAGATTTATCATTCCGCCCACATTGCGGGCAACGGGCGAAGGCTTCCAGCGTAACCCCTCCGGCCTCGTGCTTAACAAGATGCTCATTCCCACAATGCTGGCAGGTCCGTGAGGTTGCATTGGGCGAGACCTTTAATTTTCCGCCACACGAAGGACAAAGGAGAGAAATGAGATCGGGCATTGCGTGCTCCAATTCGAGAGTGCTGTGTTTATTATAGAGCAATTCTGTTTAGAAACCTACCCCCTTTTTCAAGCTGTTTGGGATATCCCATGTGATTGGGAAAGAAAAGACGGCGTTAGGCAGGTAAAACCCGTCCAACACCGCTTCTTTACCCAGCGAAACTGAGATACCTTTTGACCTTTTCCAAACCTGATTATAAGCGCAGATGGAAAGGGACATCGATGACCACACGCTCTCGTCCCGGCTTTCGGCGGCGGTAAAGAAGCGCCGCTTTAATCAGCCAGGCGGTCTGGTTATGCAAAAGCGATTGCCACCATTTTCCCGGGATGAATTCGGGCAGGACCACTGCAGCCAACTGACCGTCATTGTGCTGCGTGTCAGTCTCGTCCAGGAATTGAAGTAGTGGACCAACTACGGAACGGTACGGTGAAGAGACCACAACCAGCGGTACGTCTGGCCACCAGGCTTCCCATTCGACCCGCGCCTTCTCGCCCGCACCGGGTTCCAGTTCCACGTAGACGGCGGTCACATTCGCGGAGATGGAACGGGCAAAATTAACTGCTCCGACCATCCCGCGATGGATGCCGGAGATCGGGATGACCACCCGGGTGGTCTCAGCCGGTTTCAGTGAGGGCGGCAGCCCCTTCAGTGAGAGCTCTACCCGAACCCGGTTATAATGTGCAAAAATCCGGCGAAAGCCGAGCACGATCAGCGGGATGAGCAGGATGGTGACCCATGCGCCTTCTCTAAACTTGCTGATGATGACCACCACCAGGGTTGTCAGGGTTGCCAGCGCGCCGATGCCGTTGATGAAGCTTTTCAAACCCCAATGCGCACCGCGTTCCTTCCACCAGTGGACCACCATCCCGGCCTGTGAAAGAGTAAATGCCAGGAATGCGCCGATGGCGAATAACGGGATCAGGGCATGGGTGTCACCACCAAAGAGAACGATTAAAACGGCCGTAAAAAATCCCAAAAGGAGGATGCCATTGGTAAATGCCAGCCGGTCTCCTAGACTGCTGAACTGGCGCGGCAGGAACCCATCCCGTGCCAGGATTGCCGCCAGGCGAGGAAATCCAGCAAAACTGGTGTTGGCGGCCACAGTCAGGATTCCCAGCGTGGCAAATTGGATAACATAATAAAGTGCTCCGTTATCGAACAACCGCCGAGCCAGGGCGGATAGGATTGTCTCTTGCGGACCAGCTATCACACCCAGGAATTGTGTCAGGCCGATGCTCCCAGCGAATAACAAACCCATCAAAACTGCCATGACCATCAGCGTCCGGCCGGCATTTTTCGCCTGGGGAGATTGGAAAGCCGGGACACCGTTGCTGATGGCTTCAACACCTGTTAACGCCGTGCTGCCAGTGGAAAAAGTATGCAGGATCAGAAATAATGTCAACGGCTGGATGGCTGGAGGCGCAACCACTGCCAGCGGTGTTGGTCCCTCGATGGCAAGGCGGATAAATCCATATACGAGCAATAATAGATACGTTCCCAGGAAGATATAGACGGGGACTGCCATGATCGTCCCTGTCTCCTGCAAGCCGCGCAGGTTGACCAGGGTGATGACCAGGAGCAGGGCCAGCGCAATGGCGACGCGGTGCGGCCATAGGTATGGAAAAGCGGAAGAGAGTGCAGCAACACCTGCGGTCAAGCTGACTGCCGCGTTCAGAAGGTAGTCCACCAGCAGGGCAGCTGCGGCCAATAAACCGGGTAGAGATCCAAGATTCGTACGGGCGACGATGTAAGAGCCGCCACCAGAGGGGTAGCCGTGGATGGTCTGGAAATACGACAGGGCTACGATGACAAGCAGGCTGGTAATACCCAAGCCTATCGGCCATGCGTATGAAAGTCCCAGGCTGCCTGCCACCACCAATCCAAGGTAAATTTCCTGGTTGGCATATGCGATGGAAGCCAAAGCATCCGGGGAGAAGGCCGCCAGGGCGCGGATCTTATTCAATTGCTTATGACCAATGGATTGTGTCGGGAGAGCGGGACCGATTAAAAGGTCTTTCAATTTGGAAAACATTCACAGTTTCCTTGTGAGCTTTCGGAGTCTTTGGGTGCCATCCAATTAATCAATTGCGCAAGGCAGCAAGTACTGGTTTAGCTACCCCAAATCCTATTTCAAGCATATTATAGAACAAATTAACCCTTTCCGCCTCCGGAGATACTTCTGTGCCGGCTTTACCGATCAAATATAACCTACCTGCCCGATTGCCGATTTTGGCACGTGGAAACAGGGGTCGTATCCATGTCATCTGGATGAACAAGAGTCCTTTCTTTCAGAGCCGGACAAGCAAAGCCTTGAATCTCACTTCGATGCTCATCATGCCAATCGGGGCATGCCTGCCATATTCGCCGCTGGCAACTACGTTAGGCCTTGTCCTCTTCCCCCGTTGAACCGGCTTCTTTTTTTGGGAATTCTATTGGATTGCGCCATCCTGCCTAATTGACCAAGAATTGGTTTCACCACAAGTTCGGAACTTGAATCATCCGGACGAAGGGTGTATGATTACCTTACTGAAGAATAGAGTGGAAGATGCCAATAAAAAATAACAAAATGAAAATTAAAGTCACCGAAGACGGCCCCTACACCGTCTTCGGTGGGATTCCACTGGCAGACTATATTCTCGTCCCTGACGCGGATGGACTATCCATCCGCTGGAATAAAGGGAAGCAATACCCTATAAAGGAAGAATATGACCTGTGCCGGTGCGGACATTCCAAGAACAAGCCTTTTTGCGATATGACGCATTGCGAAATATTTTTCGACGGAACCGAAACTGCCAGCCGGAAACCTTTTATCGAACAGGTCGAGCCGGAGACGACCGGCCCGGAGCTTGTTCTGACCGATGCGATCGCCTTATGCGCCCTCGCCCGCTTCTGCGACCGGGCCGGTGGTGTTTGGGATAACACGCGTGCTTCTGACAACCCGGAAGCGAAGGGAATTGCCATTCAGGAAGTTTGGGATTGTCCTGCCGGACGGCTGGTATTGCACGATAAAAATGGGAAGTTGATCGAACCCAGGTTCGAACCGTCCATCGGCCTGGTGCTCGACCCGGTCCACCCGGCGCTCGGTCCAATTTGGGTGCGTGGCGGGATCCCAGTTGAGGCTGCGGATGGGACCGTTTACGAAATCCGCAATCGCCTCACCCTGTGCCGCTGTGGAAGGTCTGAGAATAAACCTTTCTGCGACGGCAAGCACGAAATTGCAGAATAGGATCAAGCCAAGGAAGGAACATATGAACACTCAAGGACAATTTGAAACTGACGTACTTCCCACCTCCGCTGGAGACCTGTCAATCACGTTTCTGGGACATGGCAGCCTGCTGATGGCTATCAATGGGATGAACATTTACGTGGACGTGTTTGGCGAAGTCGCCGATTATTCCAAACTGCCGAAGGCCGGCATCATTTTTATTACCCATGAACACTTCGACCACCTGGATCCCAAAGCCCTAGCCTTTATTCGTACGGAAAAAACCGTTCTGGTGGTTTCCGAGGCCTGCGCGTCTTTGGTCAAAAGCGGGATAGTAATGCGCAACGGGGACCGGCAGACGGTGGCTGGGATACCGGTCGAGGCGGTAGCAGCTTATAACCTGGTTCACAAGCGTCCAAGCGGGGATCCGTACCATCCGAAGGGAAGTGGCAACGGTTATATCCTGAACTTCGGTACGACGCGCCTGTACGTTGCCGGAGACACCGAGAACATCCCCGAGATGAAGGCCCTCAAGGAGATTTCCATTGCATTTCTGCCGATGAACCTGCCTTATACGATGACGCCGGAGATGGTTGTGGACGCAGCCAAAGCCTTCCAGCCGCGCATCTTGTATCCATATCATTTTGGGGATACGGATGTTTCGAAATTGGTGGAGTTGTTGAAGGGGGAGCAGGAAATCGAAATCAGAATACGAAAGATGAAATGAGGCGACCGGTGTAATAATTGACCGCGAAATAAATCTGTTGAAGAAAATAATACCCCGACGGTTACATCGGTAAACTTTCCAGTACTCCCAACAACCTCTCCTGCCAATCTGCATCCTTGCCAAATAAACACCAGTAGGCATTCTTCCCGCCCCGTATCCCAGGTCCTAAATCAGACCTGCGTTTTGACTCAGTCCCTTCCGTGGAGGCAGGGTAGCGCAGCACGATCTGACCACTTTCCATGCCGATCGAGACCAGCCCAGCTGCCTCAGCCAGCAGCTTGACTTGCATCTGGTAGAAAAGGTTGGTAATCATCTCTGGCAGTGGACCAAAACGGTCGGTAAATTCTGCTGCGAGCGCCTCCAGGGCAGATTTGTCAGTCAAATCTGCAAGGCGGCGGTAAAGACGCAGTCGCAGATTTGTATCGGGTACATAGGTTTCGGGGATTCCGATGGCGAGGGGCAGGTCTACGTTGACCGGCAGGCCCATCGGCTGGACGGAATCCAGGCTGGCAGATTTCAGGTCTACTTTCAAGCCCTCGAATCTGCCGAGAGTACGGGCCTGCTTGACCGCCGCAGCCAGCAGGCGCGTGTAAAGGTGAAACCCAACCGCAGCAATATGTCCAGATTGCCTCGTTCCCAGCAATTCCCCCGCCCCGCGCATTTCCAGGTCACGCATTGCGATCGAGTAACCCGCTCCCAACTGTGTGTTCTCAGCGATCACTTCAAGGCGCTCCTGGCCTTCGGGCGTGGGGGTTAGTTTGTTGTGCCGGAAAAAGTATGCGTACGCACGCGCCGCGCCGCGTCCAACGCGTCCGCGCAACTGGTACAACTGAGCCAGGCCGAAGGCATCTGCACGGTCCACGATGAGCGTGTTTGCGTTGGGAATGTCGAGGCCGGATTCGATGATGGAGGTTGAAAGCAGAATATCAATCTCTCCGGCTGTGAAATGGTGCATCACGCTTGCCAGCTCGATCTCGTTCATCTGACCGTGACCGATGGCGATGCGCGCCTCGGGTACGAGTTTCTCAAGGTGCATCCGCATGGCGGCAATCGTCTGGACACGGTTGTGGACGAAGAAAACTTGCCCGCCGCGTTCCATTTCGCGCAGGATGGATTGGCGAACAAGTTTCGGTGAGTATGGTCCAACGTGGGTAATGATGGGTAGGCGCTCCTCGGGCGGTGTATTCAAGTTGGAGATGTCACGCACACCGGTCAGTGCCATGTAAAGTGTCCGCGGGATTGGAGTCGCGGTCAGGGTCAGCACATCCACTTCAGTGCGTAATTTCTTCAGATGTTCCTTATGTGCCACACCAAAGCGCTGCTCTTCGTCAATGATCACCAACCCGAGATCTTTGAAAAGCACGTCGGGGGAGAAGAGCCTGTGTGTGCCGATGACAATGTCCACACCACCTTGTGCCAGGGCGTCCAAGATCTGGCTCTGCTCGCGGGGTGTGCGGAAGCGGGAAAGCATCTCGACGGTCACTGGGAAGGCCGAAAGCCGTTGCCGGAATGTATCGTAGTGCTGCTGTGCCAGCACTGTGGTCGGGACAAGCACCGCTGCCTGCCGTCCGTTCATCACGGCTTTGAATGCCGCCCTAAGGGCTACCTCGGTCTTGCCGTAGCCCACGTCGCCGCATAACAGGCGGTCCATCGGGCGGGGAGTTTCCATATCGCGTTTGATATCTAGCAGCGCTTTTACCTGATCATCGGTCTCGATATAAGGAAAACTAGACTCCAATTCTCCCTGCCACGCATTATCGGGATTAAAGGCAAAACCTTCAGCAACTTGACGGCGCGCGTATAGATCGAGCAGGTCCTGCGCCACTACTTGCACCGCTTCCCTGACTTTACGCTTGGTCTCGGGCCATTCCTGCGTTCCCAGATTCCCCGGTGCGGGCGGAGAACCGTCTGGACCAATGTAACGGGTCAACCGGTCAGCCTGATGGATGGGGACGTAAACCTGGTCGCCGTTTTTATACTCAACACACAGGAATTCGCGGTCTAATCCTTCGAGCGTACGTTGAACCAGTCCAGTGTATTTCCCCACACCGTAATCAATATGCACAATCCAATCGCGAGGGTTGAGGTCCGCGTATGCAGCTTCGGGGGTCTCGGCTCCCGGGCGCGGACGCTGGCGCGGTTGCGGACGTTCCCAACCGAAGATTTCCGAATCTGTGATCAGGAAATTTGTAGCTCGAGATTCCGAAGTGAGCGCCCAGCCTTCAGAAAGCGATGCTTCGAGAAATTGAGGGTTGCCCGACGCCTGATCTCTTATCCCCGATCTCTGTTCTACCCAGAGTTCCTCAAGGCGGGAGGCTTGACGCGAAACAACGACGACAGAGTTATTTTCGCTGACGCTCTTTACCAGATACTCGGTAAACGGCTTTAGACGTCCACCGAAGC
>Ga0315286_10008134_pt1 | contig 10304 bp, 8 predicted proteins | sample YL17G10_0_MG_FD_205038 | JGI IMG/M metagenome (GOLD analysis project Ga0315286, IMG submission 205038) | Sediment microbial communities from Yellowstone Lake, YNP, Wyoming, USA - YL17G10_0 | ecosystem: Environmental > Aquatic > Freshwater > Lake > Sediment | place: USA: Wyoming | collected...
ACGGCTGGTATTGTTCATAGCCGCCGTAGGATATCTGAAGATAAACTATGGAGTCCTTCATTTTTTCGGTTATGTCTATGCGATTTTTGGCGCAGGCATTCGGTAAAACGGCCGCTGCGAAAAGTAAAACGCAGAAAATCGACTTGATGTTTTTGGTTTGTTTCATATCTGTTGCTCCAGAAATGCCCATGTCGGGACGTTATATTTTTTCAGGATAATTTCATTCTGCTGATGCGCCTTTTTTGCCTCTATCGGCAGGGGACTGTGGGAATCTATGAATTTGAGGATATAAAAATCGGCGTCTTTATTTTCAAAGGCTTTTTTGACGTCATCGAGGCTTCTGATGGGCATATTATTTATGCTTTCAAGCGGTTTGTTTAAAAATCCGTCGGCATAAGCATTGGTTGGGTCGGGCAGGATTTCAGAAAGAATTACGTATTCTTTTCGCAGCGGGTCTTTATTAATTTTTTGTGAATCGCTGAATAGATATCTGAGCGTATGTGGAATATCTTTCATCCAGTCTCTGCCCCATGTTTCGAGGAAGTTTCTTGATGCTGAAATAAATGTCAGTCCCGCAAAGCACACGTAGCGGGGTTGCTCGTCATAAAGCCGGGAGTAATCAAGTACAGGTCGGTTTAACCCGATGGTCAGTTCAGCGGTATTTTTCTGGCCGCCTCGCCAGTAAGTCAGGTTGATTTTTTCACCGATTTGTTTTTGTTCGATTGCTTCCGACATATGGTGTTTCGTGCCGTAAATCATAATCATTCCGTCATTGTCGATGTCGTAATCGTCAATCTTTGTTATACAGTCCTCTTTTTGCAGAACTTTTTCAGCGGAGCTGTTGAGCATTACGTTTGTTACCACGATACCCTGCGTATCGGCGGGAATTTTCAGAAAATCATAGTAACTGTCGTTATGTAAACCGGCAAAAAGGGTCACCCCGATTGAGCCGTAACTGTCATATTTGCCGTCATTGACGTCCAGCAGGAAGTGCCTGATTACGGTTGTTGGAATCAGGTAGCCGATATTTTCTGCCTGCATTAATCCCTGGAAAGCGACTCCGATGACCTTTCCGTCCTGCATTACGGGTCCGCCGCTGTTGCCGGGATTTATCGCTGCATCTGTCTGAACGACCAGGTGTGCATCAGCGCCGCTGTGGACATATACGTCGGTTTGAATCCTTGATACTACGCCTTTGGTAACGCTGATATGTGTTCCGCCCAGCGGGAAACCGTAAGTCGAAACTGTGGTGTCGACGCTTGGCAGTTCTCCCAAATCCAGCTGTTCGGTGCCGTCGAAGAAGGTTTTGTCGAACACTTTCAGAAGGGCCAGGTCGCAGTCATGGCCGATAAACTCGACGCTGGCAGGATATTTTTTCGCGATATTTTCTTTTTTGATGATGATGTATCTGTTGTCCGAGACGTTGTGAGCGTTTGTAAGAATCCTGTTTCCTGCGAGGATAAAACCTGAGCCTGTGCCTCCCGTTGTGGCCTGCTGTTTCCATGGCGTTGTGTAATTGTAGCCCTGTTTGACGATTTGAATCATTACTACGGATTTTGACATGTCCGGCTGTTCGGCTCTGCAGATGCCGGCAGATACAAGAGCGGCAAAGACAAATAATATTTTTTTCATATTTAACTCCGCTGATAGAGATTTATTATTTCAGATTCTCTTTCATCTTCGTAAGTTTTCAAGTTTTTCTTTTGCTTCTTTGTATTTTATTTTGCCCATCCTGCTGAATACTTCTTTTCCGGGATACATTATTTTAAACTGCTTGGTATAGGCGTCTTCTATTTCTACGGCCTTTTTGTAGTGTTCGATTGCAAGGTCGATATTCCCGAGCTGTTCGCAGGTTTCCGCAAATTTGATATGCAGTTCTGATGAGCAGGGGTATCGTTCCAGTGCCTGCTGAAGGGCGAAAAAAGACTTTTCAAACCAGAATCGCCGCTCATCGGACGTTATCTGTGCGAGCGTTTCGTACACATTTGCGAGATTTTCGTAATTTTTGAAATCGGCCTTATCTCGCTCGATGGCCGTAAGCAGTGATTTTTCAGCCGCCAGTAAGACAGCCGGCGAATTTCCGGGATTCATTTCAAATATATACAGGAACATTTTTCCGGCAAAGGCGGCAGGGGTCGGATTTATTTTATCGTCTGCACTGGCGTCGAGTAAAAGGCCTGTTGCTTCTTCAAATTCTCCGTTTGCGAAAAGCAGTCTTGCTTTTTCTGTCTTGGTCGCCGTTTTTATTCCGGGTATTATACAGAACCATATAAGAGCTGCTGCCGTAATGAATACCCCGCCGATTGGGATAATTTTTCTGATTTTATTTGTTTTTAAACGAATGTATGGAATATTTTTCATTCGGCAGTCTGAATAGACTACTGCTATGCATGCCCAGAAGGCCGTTATTATTCCCGGCTCAAATAGTGCGAAATCTATCAGGTTATGGATTAGCATCGCAGCAAGTCCGCATAAAAGGCTGGCGATAAAGATTTGTCTGGTTTTCGATTGTTCTTCGGTTTTTGCGCACACCCATAATGTTGTTCCCAGGAAAAATGCCGGTGCTGCATATGTGATGGCAAGGATATATAAGATGACTTCGATACCGCTGCCGACTTCGGCTCTTATGGCGAGCGGTCTGACAAACAGCAGGACTAAAACAATCGAAATCCCGCAGGCCTTTGCAGCGATAATTATATTATTCTCGGCAGGTTTGGCGGAGCCGTTTTGCATACAGGCCTTTATAATCGGATAAAACGCTGCTATACAGAATCCTGCCAGGCCGATTATTCCATACTGGCTTAGTATGCTCAATACGAAGCAGTGTGGGTCCCTTACGGTTTCGAGCGACTCTGGTAGTTTATAGTATGTATAGTATGTGCCGAAATTCCCGCCTCCGATTCCGGTTATCAGATGGCCGGCGATAATTTTACCTGCATCTGACCAGTATTGCCATCTGACAAGCATTGAATTTCCGCCGGGCAGCGTATTGTGCCTGATGCCGTAGCTGATGACCAAGGCTGTGCAAAGGATAATTAAAATAACCGCAGCGATGATTATAAAGCCTCGATGACGCCATAGATTCCGGCCGAATCTTACAGATAAAAACAGCAGAAGTCCGCCGGCAGCCAGGGATACAGCCGCCCCTTTGCTGTGTGTTTCGAGCAGACCGCCGAAAAGAATAAGCAGCAAAACCACCGGCAGCCATAGTTTTTTTAAAGCACTTTTCTTGTCGGACAAGTTGACCTTGAAGTCGAAGGCGGCGAAAACACAGAATATCCCAAGCACCAGCAGACTGGCGGCGCTGTTGCCTGTGGTAAAAAATCCTCTGACATCTTTTGAGTACAATCTGTGTTCGTAGAGCATATGCTCAAAAGAGCCGGGTTCTATGCCGAGTTTTTCCAGTTGCGACGTCGGTTCCGCCTTGTATTCTTCTATCATAAGTTTGTTGCTGCTGAAAAACTGCTCACTGCACTGGTATACATTTGCAATTGCCATACCTGTCAGCACAAAGAGCAGGACTTTTTTTCTTTCGATTGTTTCCAGAAGATTTGAAAGCACGACGGCCGTCAGCATCGCCGACAGGATTGTAATTGAATCGGTTATGGCGGCCCTGCGGTTTGAAGCTGCGATTGTGCTGAAAACGGCGGCAATGGCGAAAATCAGCACGCCGTATTCAAGTCCGCTCATCCGGTATTTTCCGCCGGCAAGTTTACCGGCAAACCAGACGGCAGCACAGATAATCAGCAGGCTTGAAATGCTTACGCTCAGCAGGTTGTCGTAGAAAATGCCCGGCAGATTAAGTGATTCTATGTTGGGATTTTCCATAATGCTCAGTCTCAGGGCGATAACGCACATAAGCAGCACAAAGAGGACCGATTCGAAAATACGGAGTGTTTTGTTGTTATTTTTCTGAGTCATTTTTTCCGGTTGATTCGAGAATAGCGATAATACCCAGCACCAGTATCGTCTGCGCAAATACAAGGACGCTATAGGCCGAGTTGATGGTTTTCAGAACGATTGCGCCCGCTCCCGTCGCGAGTGTTGCAAGGTAAAGCGTAAATACCGTTTGCACTTCTGTTAGTCCCCGTTTTTTGAGCCTGTGCGAAAAGTGCTGTGTATCGCCGACAAATGGGCTTTTCCCTTGGCGGATTCGCAGGATTGTTACGCTTATAAAATCATACAGCGGCAGGGCCGTTATAACCAGCGGCATCAGTACTACGTACCAGTTATTGCTGTCGGTGCTCTGGTAATATGTTGTTCTTAGTGTAATAAGTGCGATGAAGAATCCGACAACAAATGACCCTGCATCGCCCATAAAAATCGAGGCCGGGAAAAAATTGAAAACAAGAAAGCCTGCCAGTGTGCCTGCGAAAACAAGGGCAAAACCGGCTACGAGAATTTGTCCTGAAAGGACCTCCGCGAAAAACAGGATTATGGAAATTATAAAGGCGATTCCCGCGCTCGCGCCGTCCATATTGTCTAAAAAATTGAATACGTTGATAATAAGCACAATCCAGAAGGTGCTGATAATTGAGGTGATAATTTTGCTTTCGATGAAAAGCTCGACCCTTACATTGGCAAAGTATGCGGCAGCGAATGCCGCCGCAAACTGCACCGCCAGTTTGACTGTCGGCCCGATGTTTTTTATGTCGTCCAGCAGCCCCAGCACAAACAGCCCCGCTGAGCAGATGATTATTATAATCAGTTCTTGTATTTTGACGGCAGACCTTTGGATGGAAAATCCGCTTTCGTCCGCCGCCCAGGCAGGATATAGCTTAACGGCTGCAATTGCTGCAATGCAGAAAAGGGCCATCGTTGCAAATATTGCGATTCCTCCGCCCAGCGGAATAATTTCTTTATGAAATCTGTCCGGTCGCGGATGAGCGGCAAATCCCGTTTTAAGGGCAATTTTTTTTATTACAGCCGTTAGCACTGTCGAAACAATAAGGGCCGTTAAAAAGGCTGTAGAATAAATAATAGGCAAATTCATCGCAAATTTACTCCCTCAAAGTTATTGAAAATTGTAGATTTGTGGATTCGCTTGTGGCGAGACTATTTTTAATAATTCTTCAATTTTCAATCTTAAATTTTCAATCTTCAATAGTAATTAGTCCCTTAATTGTTGAACAAGTTTTTCCCTGACCTGGCTGAAAAATCCATGATACCTGTCTTCTTTATGGTCTGGAAAGGAATATTCAAAACCTTTCCACTGTCCCTTGCTGAAGATCAGCGTAACTTCAGCCCAGATTTTTTTGCCGATATAAATTCTGTGCGAAAAATTTTTTGTGCTTGCCAGAACAAGTTTCGATGGTTCGATATAGCCGGGGTCGAAATTAACAGGTCTGCTCAGGCTCCCGCCCAGCTTTGCGGCAAGTTTTTGTTCCATTTTATTGGTTTTAAGTTTTATCCCGGCCAGTTTATCCGGCAAAATCAGTTTTTCGATCGCCACAAATTTTTTGACAATCTCTTTTCCGCTTTCTCGGGCGTAATATTCGGTATGCCTGAATGGCCAAACCTGGCTTTCAAGGTCGCATTTGCCGAATTTGGCCTTTATCATATCAACGGCGGCATTTGCAGCCTTTTCATCGCAGGCAAGTATGCCGACGATAAGTTTTACAGGCTCAGGTTTTTTAAGCGTCCACATCCAGTTCGGCTTTTAATTTTTCAATCAACTCTATGATTTTTTCTTTCGTTTTTTGTAGTGGGACTTTTGTTATTTCTTTGTCTCTTCTTAATTTTATTTCAGCATTATTTTCTGCGATTGATTTGGCGCCGATTGTTACTCTTATTGGTATTCCGATAAGGTCCGCGTCTTTGAACTTTACTCCGCCTCTTGCGTCTCTGTCGTCAAGCAGCACTTCCACGTCGGCGGCAATCAGTTCATTGTAAAGTTCTTCTGCCGCCTTAAGGATTTCGTCGCCGTTTCCCGCAGGAACGATGATAACTTCATAAGGCGCAATGCTTATCGGCCAGATAATCCCGTCGTCATCGTGTGATATTTCAATGGTGGACGCCGCGATTCTGTTTATTCCAATGCCGTAGCAGCCCATTATGCACGGCTTTTCGACACTGTCTTTATCGAGAAATTTCGCCCCGAGTTTGCTGCTGTATTTCGTACCTAATTTGAAGACCTGTCCTACTTCGATACCTCTTTTAAAGAGCAGTTTTTTACCCTTGTATGTATCGCCTTCGACCGCGTTTCGTATGTCGGCGATTATTACATTTTTGCCTTCGATTGGAAAATCTCTTCCGGGTATGACATTTTTAATATGATAATCTGTTTTATTTGCTCCTGTAATCCCGGCTTCGATTGTCAGAACCGAGTGGTCTATAATGAATTTATTTACTTTTTCAGCAAGTCCCACCGGCCCTGCGAAGCCGACCTCAGCCTTGGTAAGTTTTTTAATTGTTTCTTCGTCTGCCAGTTCGATGGATTTTCCCGCGGCGCAGCGTAGTTTTTCCGGGTTTATTTCAAAATCTCCGCGGACGAGAACGAGGATTAGCTCACTGCCTGATTTGTAAACCAGTGATTTGATAAGTTCTTTTGCGTTTGCCTTTAAGAACACGCAGATTTCGTCGATGGTTTTCTGGTTTGGCGTGTGGACTTCCTGGACCTTGTCGTATTTTTTATCTCGTTTTGCTTTCGGCAGGGCGTCAACAGGTGCCTTTTCAAGATTTGCCGCGTAACTGCCGTCTTCGGTCTGGACGATAATATCTTCGCCGGATTCGCACGGCACGGTGAACTGATGTGAGCTGCTTCCGCCCATCTCGCCGGACTCTGCCTCGACGATGGCGTATTTCAGACCGCATCTGCTGAAAATCCTGCAATAAGTCTCATACATTATTTTATATGTCTCATCGAGGCTTTTCTCGTCGGCGTGAAAGCTGTAGGCGTCTTTCATCATAAATTCCCGGCTTCGCAGCACGCCGAATCTCGGCCGAAATTCGTCTCTGAATTTGAAGCTGATTTGATAAAGATTTATTGGCAGTTGTTTATAGGAGTTTATTTCACCTGCCGCGATGCTCGTAACGACTTCTTCCGCGGTGGGGGCAAGCACATTTTCTCTCCCGTGCCTGTCGGTAAAATGTGCCATAGTTGGTCCGTAATCGACGTTGCGTCCGGTTTGCTGCCACAGTTCCATCGGCTGGACGGCCGGCATAAGTATTTCCTGTGCGCCGCTTTCATTCATTTCGTCCCTGACGATATTCATAACCTTCGTCAGTATTCGCCAGCCTGACGGCAGATAGATATATGTCCCGCTTGCCAGTTTTCTCATCATGCCCGCGCGAATCATCAGTTGATGGCTTGGGATTTCCGCATCTGCCGGAACTTCTTTTACTGTCGGTATAAGGCTCTTGCTGTATCTCATTGGTTTTCCTTGGCTTTTCTATTTTGTCCGGTTTTACATAACTACTTGTTATTAAGCAAAGTTATATCCTCAAAGGATATGTTTTGCAAGACAAACTTTAGCCCGCTACTTTTCTTAAAACCTTTTGACAGAAGCTTTTAGTCTGGTATAATCACCCAAAATGGGTTTTTAGACCGGACCGAAATTTTCTGCTGATGAAAGGGATTGACTCATGCCGGATGCAGTCAGGTTGTTGATTTTGCGGTTAGGTATTATTGCAGTGGCTCTCGTTTTTATTGGAGGCTGTGCTGAATCCGCCAAAAAGGATAATTCCACCGGCCTTTACGTCGATGCCGTATCGCTTGCCTCGTCGAACGAGCCGAATCAGGCGATTGAAAAGCTCCGGCAGGCCGTCAAAAAAAAGCCTGATTTTGCGATGGCTTATTCTCTTCTTGGCAGTATTTATCTTCAGCAGAACAAACTTCCCGAAAGCGTGCAGGCTTACCGCAAGGCCGCGGAGCTTAACCCCTGGTCTTATGAGGACTTTCGCGACCTTGGCCGGGTTTATCAGTTGATGAACGATTTTACCTCGGCGGCAAAGGCCTATGCCAAGGCCTGTGACCTTGACCCGCAAAGCTCTGAAGTTTGGTGCGGCGCTGCTAATTCTTATTATCAGCTTGGCGATTACGAATCTGCGCTCCAGTTTGGTCAGTCGGCCAAAGACGTTGCACCGGCCGATAGCGAGGTTGAGAAACTGCTGGGCGACATATATACCGCCCGGCAGGACAACGAGCTGGCAATCAATTCATACAAGCGAGCCATTGAGCTGAAGGGCAATGACCCCAACTTAATGCTTTCGCTTTCTGTTGCCTATCTCCGCGCCAATCAGTATGACTCCGCAAAGCAGCTTCTCGAATCGGTCGCGGCACTTGACCCTTCGAATGCCGAGGTATGGCGGCATCTCGGTTTTGTTTATCTCAAGCTCGGTGAAACAGACCTTTCTATTGAAAAGTATCTCAGGGCCGTTCAGCTTGCTCCCGACGACTGGCGTGCGCACAAAGGTCTTGGCGTTGCCTATATGATGAGGTCCAGGGTCTTGAAGAGTCTCAACGATTCCGCCGCCGCTGATTTCAGAACAAAGGCCCTTGCTCACTGGAGCCGCTCTCTCGATTTGAATCCTTCTCAGGACAAGCTCCTGAAATTATACAGAAAATATACGCAGTAGGGGTAGCATGGCCGAAACTGCCGACAAACGCTGCTGCTCTCGCCTTTGGAATCTTTTAAACAGCCCGGTAAGTGCTTCTGCCGCGCATTTAATATTTTGGCCGGTCTTTCTGGCAGGTCTGTCCGCTGATTTATGGACAAAGTCTTATGTTTTCCGCTGGCTCAGCTCTCTTTCTTATCCGCGGTATACTGTCTTCCCCGGCTTTTTTCAGTTTGTTCTCGTTGAGAATCGTGGCGCAGCCTGGGGCATCGCCGCCGATAGGACGATTCCGTTGATACTGATTTCGCTTTTTGCGGTCGTTATTGTTTTTGCCGTCTTTCTATTGACCTCCAGACCGCGTGCGGTTGTTATTTTTTCGCTTGCCCTTTTTGCGGCGGGCATCTGCGGCAATTTATATGACAGAATTTTCAACAACGGCAGAGTCCGTGACTTTCTCGATTTTTATTATGGTGACGTGCATTTTCCCGCCTTTAACATCGCCGATTCAATGCTGACCGTCGCAGTCTTTCTTTTGATTATCGTTACCGTTTGCTCCTCAAAATCGCCGACAGAAGATAATGTACGCGAATAATGTCATTGCGAGGCCTGAAAGGCCGTGGCAATCTCATTCAACATTGGAAGTTCGATGTTCGATGTTCAATGTTCGACGTTCCTTATTTCTTTGCTTCCTTACCTCTTTACTTCCTTTTTCCTTCATGCCTTCGTGTCTTGGTGGCTACGCGTTTTCAAACACATGTTCAGCTACGAAGATAGGCACGTTTGTGGCCGCGCCGATGGCGATTGCATCGCTCGGCCGCGAATCAACCTCGGCTTCTCTGCCGTTGATGTTTAGATGAATTGTTGCGTAATATGTATGGTTCCTCAAATCGCTTATCACGACCTTTTCAATCTTTGCCCCCAGTGCCTCGATTATATTGCCCAGCAAATCATGTGTCAGTGGTCTGATTGTTGTTTTGCCTTTTAGTCTTCTGTCGATGGCCATTATTTCGACAATGCCGATGACTATCGGCAGGTTTCTTTCACCTTCTTTTTCTTTCAGCACGATTACCTGCTGGTCGCTGCCTTCGTCAATTATTATCCGCGATAATTCTACTTCTATATCCATATTTTCTTAGTAATCTCAAATTCCCTGCCCCGTGAGATGTCCCTTGGACTATCTCTCTGGGGTCAAATCTTCAATCTTCAATCTTCAATCTTCAATTCCCATTATACCTCCCCAATTCAATTTCTGCAAATACTTGTCTGGCCGCCTTTAGGCGATCCGAATTGACCCACTCCAATCCCCAAAGGTTTTTGTAAACTTATTCGCTATGGTTTCCACTGAAGCAGTCCTTCTTTCCCAGGATAGGCTGCACCATCTTTTTCGCGCCATCTAAATCTAACCGTTATTTCAACATTTAGCTCTTTGGCTAGAAGTAAAGCTAAAGACCATGCATTACCCGCAGCAACACCTTGTACTGAAACATTCATGTCCGACAATGAGTGGAAACCATTGTCATTTATTTGTCCTTCTTGTACAGGTATTGAAAGGCTTTTCAATTTGTCTATGGATATATTTTTTTGTAATGCTGCCTTTACCGCACAACGCACCAACGCATTCCATTTATTCGTACTTTGAGTTCCAAATGTCGCGTTAATAATCTTTGTAAAACTGAGATTAGGTGGCTCATCAGGCCGAAAAGATAGTATCTCTGCCGTAGTTCCAGAAACTGTTTGAGGTTTATTGG
>Ga0315286_10008135_pt1 | contig 10302 bp, 3 predicted proteins | sample YL17G10_0_MG_FD_205038 | JGI IMG/M metagenome (GOLD analysis project Ga0315286, IMG submission 205038) | Sediment microbial communities from Yellowstone Lake, YNP, Wyoming, USA - YL17G10_0 | ecosystem: Environmental > Aquatic > Freshwater > Lake > Sediment | place: USA: Wyoming | collected...
GCAGCGTCGCACTCCCGCTACACTCCGCCGGCTCGAACAATCCGCGGCGGCGGATGCCGCCGGAGAGACAATGGGAGGTCCGCCATGAGAACCCTCGACCAGATCGCGCAGCTTCTCGGCCCCGAGGCCGATTCGCTCCTCAAGCACGAATGTCGCACGCTGCCGAAGGAGCAGCTCCACCTGCCCGGCCCGGATATCGTTGATCGCGTTTGGCGGCAGACCGACCGGTCCCCGCAAGTCCTGCGCAACCTCCAGGCCCTCATCGACCATGGCCGTCTCGGCGGGACCGGCTACCTGTCGCTGCTCCCGGTCGACCAGGGGATCGAGCATTCGGCTGGAGCGTCCTTCGCCCCGAACCCGATCTACTTCGATCCGGAGAACATCGTGAAACTGGCGATCGAGGGGGGCTGCAACGCCGTCGCCTCGACCCTCGGCGTGCTGGGCGCGGTCTCACGCCGGTACGCGCATCGGATCCCGTTCATCGTCAAGATCAACCACAACGAGCTGCTCACCTATCCGAACAAGTACGACCAGATCCTCTTCGCCCACGTCGAGCAGGCGTTCGACCTGGGCGCGGCCGCGGTCGGGGCGACGATCTACTACGGGTCGGAGGAGTCGAGCGATCAGATCATCGAGATCTCCGAGGCGTTCCAGCAGGCGCACGAGCTGGGGCTGGTGACCGTGCTCTGGGCCTATCTGCGCAACTCCGCCTTCAAGGTCGACGGCGTCGACCACCACACCAGCGCGGATCTCACCGGCCAGGCGAACCACCTCGCCGCCACGATCCAGGCCGATATCATCAAACAGAAGCAGCCGACGCAGGACGGCGGGTACCGGGCGCTGAACGCCAAGGGCGTGAGCTTCGGCAAGTTCAAGGAGGAGATGTACACCCGGCTCTCCTCGCCGCACCCGATCGATCTCACCCGGGTGCAGGTCATAAACAATTACCTGGGTCGCGTCGGGCTGATCAACTCCGGCGGCTCCTCGGGCAAGAACGACCTGGCGCAGGCGGTGCGCACCGCGATCATCAACAAGCGCGCCGGCGGGATGGGTCTGATCAGTGGGCGCAAGGCGTTCCAGAAGCCGATGCAAGACGGCATCGAGCTGTTGAATGCGATCCAGGACGTCTACCTGAACCGGGAGATCACGGTCGCGTAGCGGGTGCCGGCGACCGGCGGCCCGGGGAAAGGACGAATCATGACCGAGCGCATCGAAGACCTGCAGCCCCGGGCGCTCTGGGGCTATTTCGCGGGGTTGGCGAAGATCCCGCGCGCGTCGAAGAACGAGAGTGCGGCGATGGATTGGATCGAGAAGGTCGCCCGCGAGCGTCGCGCCGAGACCCGGCGCGACGCGGTCGGCAACCTCCTGGTGCGCATTGCCGCCAGCCCCGGCCGGGAGGGGGCTCCGGCGGTCCTGCTCCAGTCGCACGTCGACATGGTCTGCGAGAAGAACCGCGACGTGGTGCACGACTTCGAGCGCGACCCGATCCGCCCGGTGATCGACGGCGAGTGGGTGCGTGCGCAGGGAACCACCCTCGGCGCGGACAACGGGATCGGGGTGGCGGCCGCGCTGGCGTTCCTGGACGAGAAGGACGCGGTGCACGGACCGCTGGAGCTGCTCTTCACCATCGACGAGGAAACCGGCCTGACCGGCGCCTCGGCGGTCGAACCCGGTTTCTTCTCCGCCCACTACATGGTCAACCTCGACTCCGAGGAGATCGGCGTCTTCACCGTCGGCTGCGCCGGGGGGCGCGACACGACGATCGCGCTCAAAGCGCGGCGGGCGCCCCTCGCCGGTCGGGAGACGCGCCGGGTCGCCGTGACCGGTCTGCAGGGCGGCCACTCGGGCACCGACATCCACAAGAATCGCGGCAACAGCATCAAGATCCTGGCCCGGCTGCTCCTCGCCGCCGCCGAAGATCCGGCGGTCGGCGCGATCTCAATCGGCGCACTGGCCGGGGGAAGTAAGCGCAACGCCATCCCTCGCGAGGCGTGGGCCACGGTGGCGGCCGACCCGGGCCGCAGCGAGGCGCTGCGCGCGGCACTCGAGCGGGAAGCGACGCAGGTGCAGGCGCAACTCAAGGGAATCGACGACCGGGTGCAGTTGACGATCGAGCCCGCCCCGGAGATGGGCTGCGGTTCGCAGGGTCAGGCCGAGGCGACGCACGTCTCCGATCCGGAGGATTCGCTGCGCCTGCTGCGTCTGCTCAATGCACTGCCGCACGGGGTCCTGGCGATGAGCGTCGACATCCCGGGTCTGGTTGAGACCTCGAGCAACGTCGGGGTGGTGAACGATCTCACCGACGGCTGGCAGATCTCCTGCAGCAGCCGCTCGTCGGTCGGGCCGGCGCTGGAGGGCGTGCTGGCGCAGGTGCGCTCGGTCGCGCGACTGGCGGGCGCCTACACGATCCACAACGACGGCTACCCGGGCTGGAAGCCGAACCTCCAGTCGCCGCTCCTGGCGCGGGCGAAGGACGTGCATCGAAAGCTGTTCCAGAAGGACGCCGAGGTGCGTGCGATCCACGCCGGCCTCGAATGCGGCCTGCTGACCGAGAAGTACCCGGAGCTGGACATTCTCTCCTACGGCCCCGACATCCAGGGCGCGCACTCCCCTGACGAGCGCGTGCGGATCCCGACCGTCGCGAAGATGTGGGCCTTCACCGTCGCGCTGCTCGAAGATCTGGCGCGAAGCTAGCGGCGCCGTGTCGATGACCGGCTCGCATCCCGCCGCGCCGCGATGACCGACGCGCGCAACGCCGCGGGCGTTTTCGGGGACGACCCCGCCCGGCACTGGGCGCTCGACCCCGCGATTCGCTTTCTCAACCACGGCTCTTTTGGCGCATGCCCGATTCCGGTGCTCGAGGCGCAGGCCCGCCTGCGCGAGCGCCTGGAATGGAATCCGATCGGCTTCTTCGTGCGCGAATTCGAGCCGCTGCTCGACGCGGCGCGCGTCACCCTGGCGGAGTTCATCGGGGTGCGCCCGGCGGACCTGGTCTTCGTTCCGAACGCCACCACCGGCGTCAACACGATCCTGCGCTCCCTGACGCTGCGTCCGGGCGACGAGCTGCTCACGACGAGTCACGAGTACAACGCGTGCCGCAACGCGCTCGATTTCGTGGCGGAGCGGGCGGGTGCGCGGGTCATCTCGGTCACGATCCCTTTCCCGATCGCGGGACCGGAGGTCGTGGTCGAGACAATCCTGGCGCGGGTCACGCCGCGCACGCGTCTGTTGCTGATCGATCACGTCACGAGCCCGACCGCGCTCGTCCTGCCGGTCGAGACGCTGGCGCGCGAACTGGAAGCGCGCGGGATCGACACGCTGGTCGACGGCGCGCATGGGCCGGGGATGCTGCCGCTGCATCTGGATGAGCTGGGCGCGGCCTACTACACCGGCAACTGTCACAAGTGGCTCTGTGCCCCGAAGGGTGCCGGGTTCCTTCACGCGCGGGCCGACCGGCAGGCCGGGTTGCGACCGCTCGTGATCAGCCACGGGGCGAACACAACGCGCCGCGACCGGTCGCGATTCCAGCTCGAGTTCGACTGGACGGGCACGCACGACCCGACGCCGGTTCTGTGCGTCCCGGAGGCGATCCGCTTCCTCGGCGGGCTCTGGCCGGGCGGTTGGGAGGAACTGCGCGCGCGCAACCGGTCGCTGGCGATCGAGGCCCGTCGGGTTCTTTGTGACGCGCTGGGGATCACGCCGCCGTGCCCCGAAGCGATGCTCGGCTCGATGGCCGCGGTGCCGCTCGCGATCGGCCCGGAGGCCGGGCCGCCGGATGGCGTACCGTGCGAGGATCCGCTGGAGCGCGTGCTCTTCGACCGCCACCGGATCGTCGTGCCGGTGCTGCGCTGGCACGACCCGCCAGCGTGCATCGTGCGGATCTCGGCGCAGGCGTACAACGGGCGGGAGCAGTACGAAGCCCTGGCGGCGGCGTTGCGCGAGGACGGTGGGGCGCCCGGAACCTCGCGGTTCCGCGCGCCCCGTGGTTCGCGCCCGTGAGAACTACCGCAGATCCAGCCGCACCTCGCTCGGGTACCTCCCGGGCGGGATGGGCTTGAAGCTCCGGTCGCTGGTCTCGTCGCTGTAGACGATGATCTCGACGCGGCGGTTCTGCTGCCGGCCGGCCTCGGTCTCGTTGTCCGCGATCGGACGCCGCTCACCGAAGCCGCGGAGCTTGAAGAGCGCCGGATCGAGCTTCTCGACGTTGATCAGGTAATCGCGGATCGCCTGGGCCCGAGCGTCCGAGAGCTCCTGGTTCGACGGGAACTCGGACGTGCGAATCGGCCGGATGTCGCAGTGGCCCTCGACCCGCACCTTCCAGCCGACCCGCGATCGGATCAAGTCCGCGGCGGGGTTCAGCACCCCGTAGGCTTCCGGCCGCAGCGTCGCCTTGCCGGTGTCGAAGAGCACGTCGTCGATCGTGATCTTGATCGGCTTCTGCGTCCGCTCGAAGGCGAGCTGCAGATCGGCGCCGACCACTTCGGTCTTCACCTCCGCCTCGCGCTGGATCGCCGCGAACCAGGCACGGTTCTCCCAAAGATGCCGTCCCGCGCGGTACTTGCCGTTGCGCAACAGGGAGTCGACCGCGGCCACCCCGCGCGCCGCCGCATCGAGTACCTCGGTCACGCCGGAGGCCGGCGGCTCGGGCAGGTCGGTGATCTCCACGGCGTAGTGCAGGACGCTCACCCGGCCCGGATGCAGCGCGTCGAGGTCCCAGCGCAGCCGGCGCTCGGGCTTGCCGTCCGGGCCCTCGCCGAGAACCAGCTCCGGATCGTTCGCCGCCTGACCGTCGAGGCGCGTGCTGCCGAGACGGTAGTCGAGCCCGTGCGGCAGCGCGTCGAAGACCGCGGCATCGCGCAGCGTGCCCTCGTCGCCGGGGAACTCGCCCTCGTAGACGATGCGCAGGGCGAAAGTGATCTCCGGCGGGTTGAAGAGCGCCGCGGTGGTCAGCGTGTCGATCGACGGCAGCACCACGATCTCGGTCCGGCGGTTGAGGCTCAGGTTGCGCGCGGTCGTGTTGGGCGCCACCGGACGATTGGGCCCGAAGCCGCGGGTCTGCATGCGCGCGGCATCGATGCCGCGGCCTGCCAGCGCATCCCGAACCACCTTCGCCCGTCCGTCGCTGAGGGCGTAGTTGTCCGTGAACTCGGCGGTGTGGATCGGCCGGATGTCGGTGTGACCCTCGATGCTGGCGGTCGCCGTCGGGTCCTCGCGGAGCCGTTGCGCGGCCTCCTCGAGCACCGGGCCCGCCTCCGGCCGTAGCGTCGTCTTGCCGGTGTCGAAGAGGATGCCTTCAATCAGGTAGATCTCCGGTTCGAGCACGCGCCGCACGGCGAAGACCTCCGCCGGGTCCACGGTCTTCACGAGCTGGATCGAACCCTGCTTCGGTGGCGGTGGGCAAATGCGGAATTCGAGCCGTGCTTCCCCGCCTTCGAGGACCGTGAAGAACTCCGACCCCTCGCCGAGAACCTGGGCGCCCGCTTCCAGGCTGCGCGGATCCAGGTAGGCCGCGTGGTCGCCGTACTCGAGCGGGTAGAGGAAGAACTCGCCGTTCTCGTCGGTGCGAACGGCGCGGCCGTCCTCGACCCGGATGGTTACCCCGGCGTAGCCCTGCGCCTCGATTTCAGTTCCGCCGGCGACGTTGCCCTGGTCGTCGACCGCCGTGCCCGCCGGTGAGAAGCGCAGGCGGTGCGGCTGGGGACGATCCGGCAGGCCGTCGTCGTTGCAGTCGACAATCACGCGGCCCCGCAGGCGGCCGGGCAGATCATCTTCGAGAACGAAGACGCGCGCCTCGGCCGGTCCGGCGAGAACCTGCGCTTCACCGGCGTCGAGGCCGACCGCCTCGACCCGGTTCCAGGCGACGCCGCCCCCGACGTTCAGACCCACGACCGTGTAGTAGGTCAGGGTCAATTCCTCTCCGCCGGCGAGGTCCCCGATCGGCCAGAAGAGCACGTTGTGCCCGGGCTCGATCGGGATCCGGCCGGTCGGCTCATCTCCGATCGCCCCGTTGGCGGCGAGCAGCGGGTCGTGGGCGGGGGCGCCGTTGAGAACCGTGCTGCCGGGCAGGAACTGGAATCCGATCGGCAGGTGATCGCGGATCTCGAGATCGTGGACCGCCGCCCCGGTGTTGTTCCGCAAGGTGACGCGATAGGGCACGGGGTCGCCGATATCGACCGCCCGTTCGTAGGTGGTCTTGGTGATCGTCAGCGACGGGACCACGACCTCGACCGAGGCGATGCCCGGCTCGGTGCAGAGCGAGTCGCCCGAAACCGTGAGACCACAGGCAACGGCGTGATTGTCGTGCCACCCCGGCCCGGCCTCGCCCGTCGCGAGCAGGCGATAGCGGAGCGTGATCGCCGCATAGGCGCCGATCCGACCCAGACTCCAGGTGAGCACCAGCGGTTCACCGTCCGCCCGCGGATCCCGCGTCGACAGGATTTCGCCGTCGCGCGCGACGAGCGTCGAGCCGATCACGTAGTCGAAGCCCCGGGGCAGGGTGTCGCGCACCCAGGTCGAGTCGGTCGGCCCATCGGCCCGGTTCTGTACCGTGACCGTGAAGGTGACCTCCTCGCCCACCACGATCGTCTCGCGGTCGACGGTCTTGGTCACGAACAGATCCGGATACTGGACCAGCGTGAGCGCCGGGTTCGAGACCACCGGCTGGGTCTCATGGGTCAGGACCGTTGCCAGGTTCGAGACCAGCGTGCCCGAGCGCACGCCATCATCGACCCGGGCGCGGAAGCCGAGCGCGACCGACTCTCCCGGCGCGATGACGCCGATCTCCCAGCTCAGCGAGCGCAGTGAGGCGTCGTACTCCGGCACCGGCGGCGACTGGACCGAGCCGCTCGGCGGGGGCACGTAGGCCAGTCCCGAAGGCACCCGATCGGTCACCTGGATCGCGGTGAGCGGCGCGGGGCCGAGGTTGCGGGCGACGAGCGTGTAGTCGAGGGTGTCGCCCGGCGCCGCCAGCTCGCGGTCGACCGCCTTGCTGAGCGAGACGCCGACGTCCTCGACGACCAACGTGACCGCCGGGTTGCTGGCGATCTCGATGCCGTCGACGGTCATCGCCGCGAGGTTGATGATGCGACCGAGCGTCGCGCCCTCCGGACGCACCCTCCCCTGGAAGGAGACGTGACCGATGTGACCGGCGCCCAGGCCCTCCAGCTCCCAGCGGAGGAGCCGCGTGCCCGGATCGTAGACCGCGTTCGGACCGCCGCTGCCGGCGAGGTAGTCGACTTCGGAAGGCACCGGATCGTGCAGCCAGACCGTGGTGTAGTCGATCTGACTCAGGTTCTGATAGGTCAGGGTGTAGGTCAGCACGTCCCCTACGATCGCCACCGTGCGATCGACCGTTTTCAGCAGCGCCGCCGCCTGCTCGGCCACTCGGACCCAGGCGGTGTCGCTCTCGGCCGGCGAGATGCCGTCGGCGTAGACCGTGGCGGTGTTCGGAATGCGCGTACCCAGCGGCACCGCGGCATTCAGCGTGACTTCGTAGGAGAAGATCGCCCCGCGATCGATCTCGAGCCGGTCGATGGTGCGGGTCACCGCGTTGAAGCGCGGCTCGTAGAAGGCGCCCCCGGTCGCACTGCCCGTCACATAGCTCAGGTGTGCGGGCAGCACGTCCATCACCACGACGTTCTCGGCGTCGGCGGTGCCGGAGTTGCGGTAGGTCACGGTGTAGGCGAGCGTCTCGCCGGGCCGGGCCACCGGGCGGTCGACGGTCTTGGCGATTCGCAGGACCGGCAAGCCGGCCAGCACGCGGGAAACGTCGGAAGAGCGCACCTCCTGTCCTCGCTCGTCGACCCCGATCGCGCCCGCCCGGTTCTCCAGCGCCTGTCCGTCGACCAGCATGGTGTCGATGCGGGCGCGGACCAGCACCTCCCAGCTCTCGATCGGGTGCAGCACGTCGCGCGACCAGTAGACGCGGGTTTCACCGGTGTCGACGACCACCGAATCCGGCGCGACGTCGGCTTCCAGGAAACGCAGGCCGTCGGGCATGTAGTCGATCACACTCACCGGGGCGAGGTCCTGATTGCCGGTGTTGACCACCTGGATGTGATAGGCGACCTCCGCCCCGCGGGTCGCCGGGCCGCCGATCGCGTCGGCCCACTTGAGCACCTGGATGTCGGAACGGCGGGCGTGAATCGGCAGGGACTCGCCGTCGACGTCGGTCAGGCGGACGCCCGCGGCGTCGTAGGCCGCGACCGTCGCGTCGCTCGCCAGCGTGTCGGGCGCCACGTTGCCGGCCACGCTCGAAGCCGCCAGGTAGGTGACGCGTATCTGCTCGTAGGCCCCGACGGCCAGCCGCGGGATGACCCAGACGGCCGAGTCGCCCGCGACGCCCGCGAAGCTCATGACGGTGTTGTTGAAGTCGGTCTGGTCGAAGGTCAGGCCGGCCGGGATCTGATCCGCCACCCGCGCGTCGTGGAGGGCGCCGCGCCCGGCGTTGCGCACCGTCAGCATGTAGGAGACATAGCTCCCGGGCACGATGTCCGGTTCGAGCGCGGTTTTGACCAGATCGACCGCCGCCCCCGCCTGGGCCACGGGCAGCGTGTCGCCGTCGGAGTCGACGACCGGCTCCGCCGCGTCGTTGATCGCCCGCGCGTGGAAGACGGCGGTGACGGACGCGCCCAGCACGCCCGGGTCTTCGGTCACCGTGCAGCTCAAACGCATGTGCTCGAGGCCGCCGCGGGGCAGCTCGGTCATCGACCAGAGGATCACCGCCCGGCCGTCGGGCGTGGTGGCGCGCGTCTCGCTCACGTGGATCGGATCGTAGTCGGTGGAGTAGATCGTCAGACCCGCCGGCAGGGTGTCGCGGATCGCGACCTGGAAGAGGTCCTCATCCCCGGTGTTCGTGAGATTGACCAGATAGGTCAACGGCTCGCCGGGCAGCACCGCCCCGGTGGTCGCCAGGACATCGATGTGGATCGCCGGTGCGACGTCGGCCAGCGGGGTGTCCTCGAAGTCGCTGTCGGAGAAGTGCTCGCCGGTCGCGTCCCAGGCTTCGATCCGCGCGACGTTCACCACCGGATCGGTGACGGCGCGGCGGTCCGCCTCCGCCCGCAGGCGGATGGTGATCGTCTCGGTGGCCAGCAGCGGCAGCGCGGACACGGCCCAGATCGGCTCGCGCGAGTTGCCCGGGCCGGAGATGACGCTTGGGTCGAAGACCGAGCTGACGTAGGTAAGACCCGGGGGCAGCTCGTCCCGGATGTAGGCCTTGACGATGTCGCGGTCGCCGGTGTTGGTGATCTGGACCGTGTAGAGGATCTCCTCCCCCGCTCGAACCACCGGCGCGTTGGTGAACTTCTGGATCGTGACGCGCGGGCCGGTCTGCTGCAGCGGCAGCAGTTCGGTCGATGCGTCGCGGACCTCGGTCCCCCCGGGTCCCCGACCGACGACGTACGCGGTGTTGGCGACCGGATTGGCGACGCTGTCCGCTTCGTAGGCGACGTTCGCGCTCAGGAAGATCCGGCGCTGCTCGCCCGGGCTTAGGTCCCCGAGCAGGTCCCAGCGCAGATCGGGAGCCGCGCCCGCCTCTGCGATCAGGTCGGCGTCGAAGCGCGAGCCGGCATAGGTGAGCCCGGTCGCCAGCGTGTCGGTCACGACAACGCCGTTCAGCGCCGTGGCGCCGGTGTTGGTCACGTAGAGCACGTACTCGAGCAGAGCGCCGGGGCGCGCGACCGAAGTCGTGGCGCGCTTCTCGATGCGAATCTCCGGTTCCGCCTGCTGCACCGGCAGCGACGCGGTGGCCAGGTCGCTCACCGGGACGTCCCCCGGGCCCAGCGCCTCGACGACCACGGTGTTGACCACCGGATTGGCGAGGTCGGTCGGATCGGTGCTCGCGTCGAAGAAGACCTGGATGTCGACGCCGCGGCCCGGCGTCAGGGGCCCGATCTCCCAGGTGACCTGGGGGGCGGTGCCGGTGAGTGTGATCCGCCCGCTCTCGAAGTACGACTCCCGATAGGTCAACCCGCCGGGCACGTCTTCGGTCACGAGGGTCCGGCTCAACTCCGTCCGGCCGACGTTGTGCACGTGCAGCGTGTAGCCGACGGACCCGCCGGGCACCACGACGTTCTGGTTCGGAACCTTGGTCACGTCGATCGCCACGGTCGGCGTATGGACCGGCAGGATGTCGGTCGCCTCGGCGGTGATCGTCTCGCCGCCGGCGTCCTGCGCCTCGGCACGCGCGTGGTCGGTCACCGTCTCGCCGTAGCGCGTCGGATCGGGGTCGCTGCTCGCCAGCAGCTTGACGCTGACCGCCTCGCCCGGCTGCAGCGGGTGGTTCAGGTGCCAGTACGGCTC